>WBZM01000439.1_pt1 | contig 59571 bp, 47 predicted proteins | sample 5204271 | NCBI WGS metagenome assembly WBZM01 (sample SAMN12344346, study PRJNA552823) | activated sludge metagenome | biome: Activated sludge suspended growth; feature: Nitrification reactor; material: Wastewater; isolation source: activated sludge from nitrification reactor of wastewater... | reverse complement strand
GGTGCGGTCGAAGCTGGTGAGGCCGGCGTGGCAGGAGGTGCAGGCCTCCAGGTGGACCACGTCGCCGGACCGCATGGCGAAGGAGTGGCCGCCCACCAGGTTGTGGCCGGCGCTGCCGCGGGGCGGGGTGGGCGACATGTGGCAGCCGACGCAGAGCTTGGGCACGCCGGTGTGGACGCTCGACGGGTAGGTGCCGCCGCCGAAGGTGGCGGCGTTCTTGGCCAGCAGCACGTCGGTGGCGGCGGCCGGGTGCGGCGCCGCCTGGGAGGCGGCGGACTGCAGCGTGCCCACCGTGGCGGCGTCCACGCCGGTGCGGGAGTTGTGGCCACCTCGTCGTAGACCCGCAGCTGCCGCGGGGTCGGGACCCGCGCGTCCGCCGGCCCGAAGGTGGCCTCGCCGTGCGGGTCGTGGCAGGCCGAGCAGGTCTGCGGCTCGCTCACGTCCTCGCCCGCCGGCGCCGCGTCCTGCACGCCGCGGCGCGCCCAGGCCACGAAGCCCTGCGACGAGTGGCAGCTGGCGCAGGTGCCCTGCAGCGCCGGGTCGCCCAGCTCGGGCCGGAAGCCGGAGATGAAGCGGCTGTGGCGCGAGTTGACCCACTGCAGCCCCTGGTTCTCGTAGGGCTCGGTGGCGTGGCACTGGGCGCAGTCCACCGCGGCGAAGCTCTTGCCGATGTTGGCGAAGGTCGGCCCGTCGCGGTGCAGGCTGCCCGGCCCGTGGCAGTTCTCGCAGGTGACGCTGGCCAGGGCCTGCAGGTCCGGCCCCAGGGCCTCCCAGGTGTTGGGGAAGACCCAGCGCGAGTCCACCGCCGCCAGCTGGGCGAAGCCGCCGTTGGCGGCGTCGGGGTTGTAGCCGGTGGTGTGGCAGCGGATGCACTCACCCCGGTACTCGACGTGGTTGCCGGCGGCGTCGGTGAGGGTGCCGCCGAGGGCCCGCTCGAAGTAGGTGGCGTGGCCGGTCCGGCTCCAGGGCGCGTACTTGTCGGTGAGCACCGGCGCGCCGGGCCGGGAGGAGGTGACGTCGGCGGCGTGGCAGGAGAAGCAGGTGTTGACGCCGGCCACCTCCCGCGCGCCCACGTAGCGGGCGGCCTGCAGCACCAGCGACGCCTCGCCGGCCGCCGGGGTGAGGGTGAAGGTCCCCTCCTGGTTGGGCCGGAAGGACGGCGTGCGCGTGCCGGCGCCGGTGAGGACGCCCGGCTCGCAGTCCACCGGCGCGCCGCCCTCGTCCCGCTTGCAGGTCCAGGCGTAGGCGGCCAGGTCGCCGGCGCCCACCGGCACCACCGTGTCCACCGGCACCACCGCCAGCCCGGGCTGGCTCACCACCGAGCGGACGACCACCCGATCCGTCGACTCGCTCACGCCGTCGCTGACGGTGAGCTCGAACTCGTAGGTGGCCCGGTCCACGTCGGCCTCGGTGAACTGCTGCACGCCGAGGGCGTGGCGCGAGGCGTAGAGCCCGGCCGCCTCGAGCTGCGCGATGGTCAGGGTGGTGAAGGTGGGGCGGGGGGACGACGGGTCGTCGAGCTGGGCGATCGGGCCGGCCCGGGTCACCGGGGCCCAGCTGTAGGTGAGGGTGCCGCCCTCCGGCACGAAGGAGGCGGAGCCGTCGAGCTGCACGGCGGCGCCGAACCCGGCCTGGAACCGATCGGCCCCGGCGCGCGCGACCACCTGCGCCGGGGGGGGACGGGCCAGGCCGATGTTGATGATCTGCTGATCCCCGGCCACCACGCTCACCAGGGTCAGGACCTGCGGCTCGTAGCCGGCGGCGCTGACCGACACGGTGTAGACGCCGGCCGGCAGCGCGAGGCTGTAGGCGCCGTCGGCGCCGGTGGTGGTGGAGCGGTCGGTGGGCGAGGCCTGCACCGTGGCGCCCGGGAGCGGCAGGTCGTTGCTGGTCACGATGCCGACCAGCGTCCCATTGGTCGAGCCGGCCGGGCCGGTCTTGCCCGAGCAGCCGGCGGTGGCGAGGGCGACGGCGAACAGGGCGACCCAGCGATGGAGGCGCGTCATGAAGGCTCCCGGGGAAATGGACGTTCCGCCCCTCCAAGGTCGGCTACCGAGTCCGGGAGGACAAGCCCCATTTCGGGACCCACGGACACCCGACGGTTCACCCGGAGCGGACCCGCCCGAGACCGGGTCGCGGGTCGCACGCGCGACCGTCCGGCCCGCCGGCGGCCGCGTGGTAAGGGAGGGCGGTGCGCCTCGACACCCTCGCCCCCGCCAAGGTGAACCTGGTTCTCGACGTCGGCCCGCTGCGCCCCGACGGCTACCACGACCTCCGCACGCTCATGGTCCCCCTCGACCTCGGCGACGAGGTGGAGGTGCGGGTCTCGCCGCGCGCCGGCCCGGTCACCTGCCGCGTGCCCGGCCACCGGGAGCTGGACGGGCCGGGGAACCTGGCGGCCCGCGCCGCCGAGGCCTTCCGCGCCCGCTTCGGCGTCGATCGCGGCGTGGCCGTGCGGATCGGGAAGCGGACGCCGGTGACGGCCGGCCTGGGCGGCGGCTCCTCCGACGCCGCGGCGGTGCTGCGCTGCCTGGCCCGCGCCTTCGGGATCCGGGACGCGGCGGCCATCGCCGAGGTCGGGCTGTCCATCGGCTCCGACGTCCCCTTCTTCCTCGGCCCGGGCCCGGCCTGGGCCGGCGGGCGGGGCGAGCGGCTCACCCCGGCCCGGGTGGACGCCCTCGACCTGGTGCTGGTCTACCCGCGGGATCCGGCCCTGGCCATCCGCGCCGGCGACGCCTATCGCTGGCTCGACGAGGACCGGGCCGGGCGCCGGGTGCCCTGGCCGCGGCGGGCCGGGGGCGCCTTCCGCCCGACCCTCTCGGGGAACGACCTCCAGGCCCCCTGCGTCCGGCGGCACGGGCGCTTAAGGGCACTCCTGGGGTCGCTCACGGGTGCAGGCGCGACGGCTGCCTTGATGTCGGGGAGCGGCCCCACGGTCTTCGGCCTGTTCGCAGGGAAGGCCGCCGCGCGAGCGGCGGCGCGGGCGATCGAGGCGGTCGAAGGGGCCGAGGTGCGGGTGCTCGTCGCGCGGACGGTGGTGCGGCCACCGAGGGTGTCGTCATGGAGATCACCGAGGTCCGCGTCTTCCCGGTCAGCGAAGAGAAGCTGAAGGCCTACGTCACCATCACGCTCGACCACTGCTTCGTGGTGCGGGACCTCAAGGTGATCCACGGCACCACCGGGCTCTTCGTCGCCATGCCGGCCAAGCGGCGCAAGGACGGCACCTTCAAGGACATCGCCCACCCGCTCAACTCGGAGACCCGGGAGCGGATGGAGCGGGCCATCCTGGCCGAGTACGACCGGGAGATGAAGCGCGGCCACGGCGCCCTGGCCACGGGCACGGACGCCCACGATCACTGAGGTTTCCGGCGGGAGGACACCCCCGGGCAACGACCGATCGACGGAGGTCGGAGGTCTCTGCTATACGCCCCTCGCGAGACCCCTTCCGGAGGCGCGATGTCCACCAACGGCGGCCGTTCCGACTACAAGCTCTTCGCTGGCAACTCGAATCGCAAGCTGGCGGAGGCCGTGGCGGCCCAGCTCGGGCGCCCGCTCTCGGCCGCGGTGGTGAGCCGCTTCTCCGACGGCGAGATCCAGGTGGAGATCGGCGAGAACATCCGCGGGCAGGACACCTACATCCTCCAGTCCACCTGCCAGGACGCCAACGCCAACCTGATGGAGCTGCTGATCATGATCGACGCGCTCAAGCGCGCGTCGGCCGGCACCATCAACGCGGTCATCCCCTACTACGGCTACGCCCGCCAGGACCGGAAGGTCGCCTCGCGCAGCCCCATCACCGCCAAGCTGGTGGCCGACCTGCTGGAGGCCGCCGGCGCCAGCCGCGTGGTCTCGATGGACATGCACGCCGGCCAGATCCAGGGCTTCTTCAACATCCCCTTCGACCACCTCTACGCCGCCCCGGTCCTCCTCGACCACATGCGCAAGCGCTTCGAGGGGAAGGGCGACGACCTGGTCATCGTCTCCCCCGACGCCGGCGGCGTGGAGCGCGCCCGCGCCTACTCCAAGCGGCTCGGCGCCGGCCTCGGCATCGTGGACAAGCGGCGCCTCAAGGCCAACGTGGCCGAGGTGCTCAACGTCATCGGCGACGTGAACGGCAAGATCACCGTGCTCCTCGACGACATGATCGACACCGCGGGCACGCTCACCCAGGCCGCCAACGCCCTGGTCGACAAGGGCGCCTCCAAGGTCTTCGCCTACGCCACCCACGCCGTGCTCTCCGGGCCGGCGGTGGAGCGCATCCAGAAGAGCCCCATCGAGGAGGTCATCGTCACCGACTCGATCCCCTTCTCGGCGGCGGCGGCGTCCTGCCCGAAGATCAAGGCGCTCTCCTGCGCCACGCTCTTCGCCGAGGCCATCAAGCGCATCCACTCGGGCGAGTCGCTCTCCAGCCTGTTCGTGTAGGCGGCGTCGGCCGGCCGCCTCAGGGGGCGCAGACCGCCTTCTGCGCCGCCGTGTCGACCGCCACGCCGCGCGCCGTGAGCGCCGCCACGTCCTGCGCGTCCCGGCCACCGGGCGTGAGGTCGAGGCAGTTGTCGCCCAGGGCCAGGTCGTCCCCGGCCCCGAGGGCCGGGTTGTCCACCAGCGGCCCGAGGTCCTGGACCAGGTTGTGGGCCAGCCCGATGTGGTTGATGGCGGGCAGGCCGGCCAGGGCCGAGACGTTCGAGATCCGGTTGTCGGAGAGGCCGAGCGCGTAGAGCCACTGCTTGCCCGACAGGACCGAGAGGTCCACCACCTGGTTGGAGGAGACGTCCAGGTACTGCAGGAGCGGCGAGCCGGCCAGGGGTGAGAGGTCGGTGATGGCGTTGTGCCCCGCGTAGAGGAGCCAGAGGGCCGGCTTGTCCCGCAGCGGCAGCAGCGAGGTGATCCGGTTGCCGGCCAGGTAGGCCGAGCCGAGCCGGGTCATCCCGGAGAGGGGCTCCAGGTCCGACACCCCGTTCCCCTCCACGCCGAGGAGCACCAGGCCGACGAGCGGACGGAGGGGCGACAGGTCGGTGGCCAGCCCGTGGGAGAGATCCAGGTTGGTGAGCCCGAGGCAGCCGGAGAGCGGCGAGAGGTCGGTGAAGGTGCCCCCGGCGAAGCCGCCGCGCTCGAGGTTGGTGGCGTGCTGGAGCCCCTCGAGCGAGGTCGCGCCCTCCGCGTTGAGGCCGCGCACCGCCAGCAGGTCGGTGGTGGTGAGCACCCCGCCGGGCTTGCGCACCTCCAGCCGGATGGCCGCCTCGAGGATCGGGTCGGGGATGGTGACGGGCGTGGCGCCCACCATCACCTCGACGCGGGCGTCGTCGGAGAGCTCCAGCGGCAGGGAGACCGAGCCCTCCGCCGGCCGGACCACCGCGAAGGCGTGGAGCGCCTGCGGGCCGACCTCCGCGAAGGTGGCGGCGCAGGTGAACTCCCGCTGGCCGCTGGCGGCCGGGACGCTGCAGATCCGCTCCAGCGTGACGGGCCCGGTGCGCCGCCAGACCTCCACCGCGGCGATGACGTACCGGAACAGGTAGTCCGTGTCGTCGAGGGCCACCCGGAGGGTCACCGGCTGGCCCGGCTCCACCACCGCGGCGCTCGCCGTGAACGCGCCGCCCGGCACCTCGTCGATGGCCCAGTCCTTGGCCACCACCGCGTCGATGAACTTCACGTCCACCAGGTTCTTCACCTGCTTGGCCGTGGCCGCCGCCTCGGCCTGGGCGAAGAAGCCGAGGGCCAGGCGGGAGTGGTAGGCCGGATCGCCGGCCTGGGCGGTCATGGGGGCGTAGTCCACGGTGCTCTTCACCCCCGCCTTGAACTCGACCAGCTCGAACTGGAGCTTCTGGATCCAGGGGTTGCCGAAGGCCAGCTTGGCCAGGCCGTAGGCCGACCCGGTGAGCGCCGCCCGGGCCTGGGAGAGGCCCGGCCCGACGAAGGTGGTGTGGCCCGTCGACTCGAAGTCCACGCCGTTGACGGAGGTGCAGTCCTCGCCGGGCGCGGCGCAGGTGAAGCCTCCCTTCACGGTGAGCACCATGGTGCGGGTCAGGTCGAAGCCCAGGTTGGCCACGTCCACCTTGACGGCGTGCTCGGTGCCCACACCGACCGGGATGGTGGCGCCGAAGAGGAGGCCGAGGACGCCGGGCACCGGCAGGCGCACCCGCCACGGCAGGGCCTCGCAGGTGACCTTCCCCTCGCCGGAGAAGGCCAGCCGCACCGCCACCGTGAAGTCGAGGGTGAGGACGCCGGTGGCCGTGAGCTCGCGGAAGAGGGTCCCCTCGGAGGAGCGGCGCACGTAGTCGATGACGTAGGCCACGTCGGAGTCCACCGAGAGGTCCCTCGGCTCGACGCCGCCGAGCGGCCACTCCAGCCCGGTGGTGCAGGTGAAGGGGCCGATGGCGAAGCCGCCCCCCGCCGGCGCCGGGGCCGCCAGGGCCAGCAGGCGCGGCTCGAGGCGCCAGCCGCCGCCCGGCAGGGGCGCGGCGTGGAAGGCCTCCAGCGCCGCCTCGGTGGGCAGCGCCGCCCCGCGGAGCTGCACCGTCTCCTGCACCACCAGCTCGTCGAAGAGCTGCGGGATGGGCACGATCTCCAGCACCACCTCCACCCCGCCGGCCACGGCCGCGGCCGAGACCACCCGCCCCGCCACGGGCGCCTCCCCGGTGGCGAGGAGCAGCGTACCGGGCGCGGGCGGCCCGGCCAGGCCGGCCAGCGTGACGCGGTAGCGCCAGCCCACGTCGAAGGCCTCGCCCGGATCGACCTCCTGCGGGCCGGCCACCAGCTGGGCGTCGTCGATCAGCACCGCGCCGGCCGCGGGCGTGGCCGCCACGGCCAGCACCGGGGTGGAGCGGACGCCGCCCGACTCGGCCACGATCTGCGCGGCGCCGCTGCCGCCGGTGCGCGTCACCACCCCCGCGGCCGAGACCGCCGCCACGTCCGGGCGCGAGGAGGACCAGGTCACCGGCGCCGCCATGGCGCGGCCCTGCCGGTCGAAGGCCAGGGCGGTGAGGGTGGCCGGCCGCCCGCCTGCGGCGAGCAGCACGCCCTGCGGCGAGATCTCGAGGCGGGTGAGCACCGGCGGTGCCTCGCCGCCCCCGCCGCCGCCGCAGGCGGCGAGGAGGGCCGTGGCCAGCAAGGTGGGCAAGCGGGTGGAGCGGGATGCGGCGCGCGTGGCAGCCATGGGACACCCCCGTGCCTCGAGCGCAGCACCAGCCAGCGGCGCAGGCAATCCGGAGTTCGAGGCGACCCGGACCGCCCGGCCGTGCGCCGATCGGCCCGCTTGACAGGCGCGGGAGGGGCCATCCCCGGCGTCCGCGCCGGCCCGGCGGAGGCGCGCCCGAGGGGCCAGGCGGATCGGGGGGCCCGGGCGCCCGTCCCGCGGCGCGCCGGCGCGGCCTACCCGCTGCCGGCGCGGCCCCCCTCCCGCTCCAGCCGCCGGCACGCCTCGTCCACCCAGCGCCGCACCTGGCGCGGGAAGGGCCACATCCACCAGTAGGGCGCGGCGCGCGTGAACTGGGCCACCACCCAGGCGCGCGTCGCCTCGTCGACGTGGCCGTGGCGCTCCCGCGCCGCCCGCAGGCTGACGCGGTAGGCGCGCCACTCCCAGACGGCGCGCAGCGACGGGCCGGCGGGCAGGAGGAGCAGGTAGGTGAGCCAGAAGAGGAGGCCGAAGCGGCGCCAGTCGCGGACGTGCTGGGCCTCGTGGCGCAGCAGGTCCTCCCCCGCGGCGGTGCCGAGGAGGGCGCGGCGCACGTAGACCGTGCCGCCCACCGCCACCGCGGCGGCCGGCAGCCGGCGCAGCCAGCGGCAGCCCTCCAGGTCGCGGACCCTGATCGGCGTGCCGTCCACCACCAGGCGCATGGCCGCATGCTGCCCGATCCTCCGGACCGGGGGGAGCCGGGCCGCTTGACCACCCCCCGCCGATCGGGTAATCACCCGCCTTCCCTGGGGTTCAGCCACACCGGACCCCGTTCACCACCACCCAGGGCCACCCGCCGCGAGGCGGCGCCCCTCGCCCGAGCCCGAGCGGCCGGCACGAGTCCATTGGGAGGCATCACATGGCTGACGCAAACGTTCTCACCGCCGAGCTGCGCGAGGGCAAGGGCAAGGGCCCGGCCCGCCGGCTCCGCGTCAAGGGCCTCATCCCCGCCGTCGCCTACGGCAAGAAGGGCGAGCCCACGCACCTGGCCGTCGATCCCGGCCTCCTCATGGAGGCCATCGACACGCCCCGCAAGTTCAACACCCTGCTCACCCTCAAGGTGGCCGGCGCCGAGAAGTTCGTCCTCTTCAAGGACTACCAGGTCGATCCCGTCTCCCGCCGCCTGCTCCACGCCGACTTCCTCGAGGTCGCCCTGGACGTGCCGGTGAAGGTCGAGGTCCCGGTCAAGATCGTCGGCCTCGCGGTCGGCACCGCCGAGGGCGGCATCCTCTCGGTCTCGGCCCACGAGATCGCCGTGCAGGCGCTCCCGACCAAGATCCCCGAGAAGATCGAGGTGGACGTGACGGAGCTGAAGATCGGCTCCTCGATCCACATCGCCGACCTGAAGGCGCCCGAGGGCTGCACCTTCAAGTACTCGACCAACTACGTGGTCGCCTTCGTGGCCATCCCGGAGAAGGAGGAGGTCGTCGCGGTCGCGGCGGCGGCTCCGGGCGCCGAGGGCGCTGCCCCGGCGGCGGGTGCGGCTCCGGCCGCGGGCGCGGCCCCGGCGGCGGGTGCGGCCCCGGCGGCTGGCGCCAAGGGCGCGGCCCCGGCGGCGGCTCCGGCCAAGGGCGGCGAGAAGAAGAAGTAGCGCCCGTGAAGCTCGTCGTCGGCCTGGGCAACCCGGGGGACGCGTACGCGCGGACGCGCCACAACGTCGGCTGGTTCGTGGCCGACCACCTGGCGCGTCACCTCGGGGCCAGCTTCTCCTCGAAGAAGTTCGGGGCGGAGCTGGCCGAGGCCCGGTCCGGCGGCGAGCGGATCTGGATCATGAAGCCACAGACCTTCATGAACCACTCCGGCGAGGCCGTGGGCCCCGCCCTCAAGTTCTGGAAGCTGGAGCTCCAGGACCTGGTGGTGGTGCACGACGACCTGGAGCTGGACCCGTTCCGGGTGCAGCTCAAGGTCGGCGGCGGCCACGGCGGCCACAACGGGCTGAAGAGCGTGAACGCCCACGTGGGCTCCCCCGACTACGCGCGCGTGCGCGTCGGCGTGGGGCGCCCCCCGGCGCAGGTGGACCCGGCCGACTACGTGCTCGGCCGGTTCCCGCGGGCGGACGACGCCCAGGTCGAGGCGTGCGTCGAGTGGGCCAGCGAGGCCACCCGGCTCTGCTGCGAGCTGGGCGCGGCGAAGGCGATGAACCAGGTGAACCGCCGGCGGTAGGCGGCGGGCCGTACGCAGGACGCCACGGGGCATGGGGCCCCGGGGCGAGCGATGACAGCAGCTCCTCGCGGCGGGTGAACCGCCGCTGCCAATCCAAGGGGAGTACCGATGGCCGAAGCGACGAAGCGTCTCGTCCGTGAGTACGAGACCATCTACCTGCTCAAGGCGGAGACGCCGGACGAGCAGGTGGAGGAGATCAAGGAGCGCCTTCGCGGCGTGGTCAGCCGCGAGCAGGGCAAGGTGATCCGGTTCACCAACCAGGGCAAGCGGAAGACCGCCTTCCCGGTCGGCAAGAACCCCAAGGCGCTCTACATGCACTGCCTCTACCTGGGCAACCCCGGGCTGGTGGGCGAGTTCGAGCGCAACCTGAAGATGATCGACAGCGTGGTGAAGTTCCAGTCGGTCCGCCTGGCGGACGACGTGGACTTCGACAGCCGCGCCGTCGAGGCCGACGTGAAGATCGAGCCGGTCGAGGACGCCCCGAAGCCGCGCGAGGAGCGCGAGTTCGGTGACCGCGACGAGGGCTTCGAGCCCGAGGCTTTCGACAGAGGGGAGGCGTAGGCCATGGCCCGTCCTGACATGGGTGGGAAGTCCTTCGGTGGTGGCGGGAAGTCGTTCGGCGGCGGCGGCAAGTCGTTCGGCGGCGGCGACCGCGGCGAGCGCGGTGACCGCGACGACCGCGGCGGCGAGGAGGGTGGCCGCGGCCGCGGCTTCGGCCGCCGCAAGGTGTGCCGCTTCTGCGCCGACAAGGCCCTGAAGGTCGACTACAAGGACCAGCAGGCCCTCAAGTACTTCCTCACCGAGCGCGGCAAGATCATCCCCCGCCGCATCAGCGGCAACTGCGCCAAGCACCAGCGCGAGGTCGCCACCGCGGTGAAGCGCGCCCGCATGCTCGCCATCCTGCCCTACACGGCGGGGACGGCGTAGGAGGAGGCCACCATGAAGCTCATCCTTCGTGAAGACGTGGAGAACCTGGGCAAGGGCGGCGAGCTGGTGGAGGTGAAGCCCGGCTACGGGCGGAACTACCTGCTGCCCCGCGGGCTGGCCGTGCTGGCCAACCCGAAGAACGTCCGGGAGCTGGAGCACCAGAAGGCCGTGGCCGCCGCCAAGGCGGCCAAGCTGAAGGCCTCGGCCGAGGCCGTGGCCAAGCGCCTGGCCGACACCGCCGTGACCCTGAAGCGCAAGGTCGGCGAGCAGGACAAGCTGTACGGCTCGGTCACCGCCCTCGACATCGCCGAGGCCCTGGCCGCCCGCGGCCTGGAGATCGACCGCCGCTCCATCGACCTGGTCGAGCCGCTCAAGACGCTGGGCGACTTCGAGGTGCCGGTGAAGCTGCACTCCGACGTGGTCGGCAAGGCCAAGGTGAAGATCGAGGCCGAGGCGTAGCTGGCCGGGGCGCTGCCCCGGCCCGCCTCTGCAGCGAGCAGGTCCCGAGCGGGGTTGGCCTTCCAGGGCCAGCCCCGCTTCCCTTTTCGGCCCCCGTGACCCGCCGGCCCCTACGGCCGCAGGCCGTGGCGCATCAGGCGCCCCTGCATCCAGCCGCGGGTGGCCTCGAGCTCCCGCATGAAGTCCGGCGCGCACAGGACCATGGCCTGGCCCACCGCCCAGTCGATGAGCGGGACCAGGGCCTCGCCGCTGCCGGCCGGCAGCCCCAGGAAGGCCTCGGCCTGGTCGCCGATGCCGGCCGCCACCAGCAGGCGGGCGTTCGGCTGCGCGAGCGCCCAGCCGTAGGCGATGGTGCCCTGCCGGAAGGCCGCCTCGGCGAGGACGATGCGCCCGGCCGCCGCCGCCTCGGAGCCGAAGAAGGGGGCCAGGTCCGGCGCCAGCGCCCGCGCCAGCAGCTCCGGCACGGCCGGGTCGCGCGCCAGCGCCGTCTGCATGAGCAGCGGCGGCAGCGTCGGGTCGCGGACCACCAGCAGGTCGTCCACCGCCTGCTCCACCAGGATGTGCGAGACCAGGAGCAGGGTCGGCTCGTCGAGGACCAGGCCGTTGGCGCGGAGCGCCGGGTCGAGGATGGGGGCCAGGGACCGGGCCTTCACGATGATCCAGCCCTCGGCGTGGCGCGGCACGGTGCGGCCGGCCACGTGGGCCGTGGAGTCCTCGCCCCAGGCGTTGTTGTGGGCGGCGAAGCCGAAGGCGAAGGCCGCCTCGGCGCGGGTGTCGGCGCTCCACCACGGCGCCAGGAAGAGGTCGCCGGCGGGGGCGTGGAGCGCCTGCTGCGCCGCCTGCCCCTCCGGCGTGAAGTCGTTGTTGAAGAGGTCGAAGGCGTTGGCGCCGTAGACCAGGTCCGCCAGGTCCGGCGGCGCGCAGCGGCCGTGCTGCCAGCCGCCGTGCAGGCCGCGCGAGAGCCAGGCGTGGGTGGCGGCGTTCCAGGCGGCCGCCGGCGCGGGTGCGAGGACGAGGAGCGTGGCGGCGCAGGCCAGCGCGATGAGGCGCAGCTTCGAGACGGTCATGGTCCACCCCCGGTGTGGTGCTTCACCGGGGATGGTGCGCCGATCCCGCGGGCCCGTGACGCGCCCCGGTGGGCCGGGCCGATGGGCGCACCGCCGAGGCGTGCGCCCGCCTGCCCGCCCCGGCCGGCCTACGGCGCGGTGGTGAAGGGCCACTCCGCGCTCTCGGCCCGGAGGAACGCGCCCGCGCCGCCGAGCCAGCCGCCCGGGCCGGCCGCGTCGTCCACCGAGGTGAAGGCGGTGCTGGCGCGCACCTTCCACCGGTAGGTCGCGCCGGCCTGGAAGGGGACGCCAGGCGGGGCGGTGACCTGCCGGGCCGAGGTGAAGACGTCGTAGCCGTGGCTCCCGGCCGGCCCGCGGAGCGAGACGACGTAGACCGGGTTCCCGGCCATCTCGAACCAGTCGAAGACCAGCCCGGGCACCACCACCGCCGTGGCCCCGGCGGCCGGGTGATCCTGGGTGGGCAGGCCGGCGAAGGAGAGGGCCACGCCGGCCGCGCCGGTGGCGAGGCCCTGGCGGTGGACCTCCTGGAAGGCGCCGCCGGCCAGGTCCTTCCTGGCCACCAGGTCCACGGTGGCGCCGGCCAGCGCCGGGGTCGCCAGCGAGAAGGTGCCGGTGAAGCCGGCCTGCGGGAAGCCGGAGGCGTCGCGCGGCGGCGGGAGGATCCGCAGCCTGGCGCCGTCGCCGAGGGTGGCGAACAGGGCGATGGAGGCGGAGAAGGGCGCGCCGCCCTCGTCGAGCGTCCCCGAGACCTGCGCGGTGCCGACCGGCTCGAGCACCAGATCCTGGCCGGTGGTGGTCGCGCCAGCGGTGAGCGTCGCCCCGGGGCGGCGGGCGTGGCCGTCGTAGGTCGTGGGCCGCAGATCGACGCCCGCCGCCCACTGCAGCGCGTGGAGCGCGCCGGTGGCCGAGCTGGCCGGGCCGGGCCAGGCCAGCCCGAGGAGGAAGGTGTCGGCGCCGGGCTGCACCGGGCCGAGGGCCCGCCCCTCCGGCGCGGCGAAGGCCACGCCCGCCTCGTGCCCGGCGGGCGACGGGAAGCCGGCGCCGCCGGAGAGCACGCCCGACGCCTGGGCGAAGCGCGGGAAGGCCGGCGCCTCGTCGAAGAGCACCAGCGTCGGGTCGGACCGGCGCAGCTCCGGATACCAGCTGGACGTGAGGCCGCCGGGCGCGGTGACGACCAGGTCATAGGGCGGCGCCACGGCCGGGAGGGTGAAGGTGCCGTCGGCGCCGGTGGTGGCGCTGGCCGTCCCCACCCGCACGGTGGCGCCGGCGACCGGCGCGCCGTTGCCGCCGACCACCAGGCCGGCCAGCTGCTGGCTGCTCGGGTCGATGGTGACCAGGGCCGCGTCGGAGAGGCCGCCGGCGTGGACGGTGACGGTGGCGGTGGCGCCGGCCGTGGCCGTGGCCGGCGGCGTGTAGAAGACCGGCACGCCGCTGGTGGGCGCGAGGGTGCCCGGGCCGTCGAGCGTCCAGCTCATGTCGGCCTGGCAGTCGGTGAGGCCGGCGCCGAAGGAGGACGCCGGGCCGCCCGCGGTGACGCGGAGCTCGGCCGGCACGATCCGCAGCGTGGAGCCGGCCGGGCAGCCCTCGCCCGCCTTCCCGCCGCCCCCGCCACAGCCGGCCTGCGCCAGCACCACCACCGCCGCCGCCATCCCCATCGCCGCCCACGCCCACCGCCTCGCGCCGATCCCGGGGAGCATCGCCATGGCCGACCCTCCGCGCGCCTGCGCCGCGCGGCTCCATGATGGGCGCTGCGGCGCGGAAGTCCGCCGGGGTCTCTTGGGCAGGCCCGCAGGCGTGCGCCGGGCGGGCACACGGCCGGCCTGGGTAGGCCCGACGGTCGGTGGGCGCCGGGCCGGCTACTGGCAGACCGGGGTGGCGCCGGTGGGGTTCGGCGCCTTCGCGGAGAGCGCCTCCAGCCGCCGCGCCGCCTCGGCGCCCACCTCGCCGCCGGCCGGCTTGAGCGCCTTCCAGGCGGCCACGGCGCGGTCGAAGGCCCGGGCCCGCTCGCGCGGCTCGGCCACCGGCACCTCGAAGAAGGCCGCCTCCAGCGCCCGGGCCGCGGCCCGCCGCGCCTCGGGGCGCAGCGGCGACTCGGGGAAGCGCTTCTCGAAGGCGGCCGCCCGCTCGGCCACCCGGGCCGGCGTGCAGGGCGCGCCGATCACGGCGGCCCGCAGCGCCGCCGCCTCCACCTGCGCCCCGCTCCCCTCCGCCAGCGCCTCGAAGGCCGCGCGGTAGCGCAGCGCCCCGCGCTCCTCCAGGAGCACCGGCACCCCCAGCCGCTGCCCGGCCCGCGCCAGGCGCGGCAGGTCGGCGGGGCCGAGGGTGGCGGCGGCCGCCTCGGCGATGCGCCCCCCGGCCAGCAGGAGATCGACGCGGGCCGAGGAGGCCGGCAGCCCGCGGGCCACCGCCGCCAGGAGCTCCAGCGCCACCTCGGGGCGGCCGGCCTTCACCTCGTCGTCGGCGAGGGCCAGCACCGCGGCGCCGGTGGCCGCCCCCGGCCCGAGGCCCAGCGCCAGCCAGCTCCCGGTCCCGGACGGCGCGGAGAGGCGCACCAGCGCCGGCGCGGCCTGCTCCGGCACGCCGCCCAGCTCCACCAGCAGCACCTCGCCCGGCGCGCCGCGGGCCGCCGGCTCGAAGCGCACCCGGTCCTGGCTGGCGGGCGGCTCGCGGTCGCCCGCGTCGGGCCGCCAGGTCTCCACCGCCACCGCCAGCTCCCGCTCCGGCACCACCAGCAGCCAGGCCGGCGCCTCGCCCGGCGCGCCCGGCGAGACCGCCAGCACGTCGGCGTCCCCCGGGCCGAGGTCGCCGCGGAGGCGCCCCTCGCCGAGGCGGTTGCGCTGCGCCAGGGCGCGCCACTCCGGGTAGCGCCGGAAGCGGGCCGCGGCGTCCTCCGGCTCGTCGTTGGGCTCCACCTCCACGCCCGGCTCCGGCTCGGCGAGGCGCACCGTGAGCCGGTAGGGGTCGGAGGGCTTCTCCACCGGCCCGGCCTCCTCCGCGTGCCGCTCGCGCACGGCCAGGAACCAGGTGCCGCCGGTCACCGCCGCCACCAGCCGCTCCGGCCGCCCCGGCCCGCCGTGGTCCACCGAGGCCACCAGCGGGGCGCTGGTGCGGGCCGAGCCCTCGGCGCGCTGCCGGTTGAGGGTGAGCTGCACGTCGAGGCCGCGGATCCCCTCGCCGGCCTGCTCGCCGCTCCACTCGGCCACCAGCACGCGCCGCCCCAGCCCCTCCGGGACCTCCACGCGGTAGACGTCGATGTCGCCGGCGGCCTCCGAGGCCTTGGCGCCGACGTACCCGCTCACCGTGGCGGTGCCGCCGGCCGGCGCGCCGTCGGGCCCGGCCGGGAGCGGCAGCGGGTTGGCCTGGGCGGGGGCGTTGTTCGGCTCGTGCTCCTCGCCGTCGTAGAGGTCGGCCGGCCGGAGCGAGGCCGGCAGGGCCCGGGCCACCCCCGGCGCGCGGGCCTGGAGGAAGGCCCAGACGTCGCCCCAGCGCCAGGCGGTGAGCGCCGCCAGGAGCAGCAGCAGGGCCGCCGAGGCCGGCGCCGCCACCCGGCTGCGCCGCAGCTTGACCACCTCGCGCTCGAACTCCGCGAAGTCCTCCCGCTTGGCGAGCTTCAGGTCGCCGGTCACCACCGCCGAGGTGCGCGGCGTGGGCGCCCCGCCCCGCGGGCGCGGCCCGGTCGAGGCCAGCTCCAGCAGCGCCCCGCGCATCGCGTCGGCGGAGGGCCAGCGGTCGTCGGGGTGCTTGGCCAGGGCCTTGTGGATGACGGCGCAGAGCGGCGCCGGCACGCCCGGCGCCACCGAGGCCAGGGGCGGCGGCGGGTCGTGGAGGTGGGCCGAGACCACCGCCAGCGGCGGCATGCCGTGGAAGGGCGGGCGCCCGGCCAGCAGCTCGTAGAGGAGCGCGCCCACCGAGTAGAGGTCGGCGCGGGCGTCGGTGAGCTGGCCGCGGGCCTGCTCCGGCGAGAGGTAGTTGGGCGTGCCCACGATGGCGCCCGCCGAGGTGGTGGTGGCGGAGTGGGCCTCGTCGCGCCACTTGGCGATGCCGAAGTCGAGGACCTTGGCGAAGTCCTCCCCGGAGCGGGTCTGCATCAGCATGACGTTCCCGGGCTTCATGTCCCGGTGGACGATGCCGGCGTCGTGGGCCTCGGCCAGCGAGCCGAGGATCTGCTGCCCGAGCTCCATGACCCGCGCCGGCGGGAGCGGGCCGGCCTCGCGGAGCACCGCCGCCAGGTCCTTCCCCGGCACGTACTCCATCGCCAGGTAGAAGCCGGCCCCGCCCTCCAGCTCGCCGAAGTCGAAGACGCCGATGGTGTGGGGGTGGGAGAGGCGCGAGACGATCTGGGCCTCGGCGCGGAAGCGGGCCACCGCGGAGGCGTCGCCGACGAAGTCGCCGCCCAGCAGCTTCAGGGCCAGCGCCTTGCCCATGCGGATGTGCTCGGCCTTGTAGACCGCCCCCATGCCCCCCTCGCCCAGGAGCGAGAGGAGGCGGTAGCGATCGGCCACCACCGTGTTGAGGAGCGAGGGGCGCCCCGGCGGCGGCGTGCGCTCGCCGCCGCGGAGCGGCTGGCCGCAGCCCGGGCAGAAGTTGGGGGCGCCGGCGGCGTCGAGGGCGAAGCCGCAGGCCGGGCAGGCGGTGGGGGGTGCCGCGGGGGCCGACATGAACGATCGAGCGTACCCCGGGGGGACGGCGGCCGCCAAAGCGCGGCCTGTCCCGTGAAGCGGATAGGCGTGCCGCCGCGTGGTAGAAGCACCGCCCCATGACCACCTCGCTCGCCGCCGCGCTCGTCGCGGCCTCGGCGCTGGCCGGCGCGGCCCCCGCCGCCCCCGCGCGCCACCCGTTCACCGTGGAGGACCTGCTCTCGCTCGACCGCGTCGGCGAGCCGGCCCTCTCGCCCGACGGCGCCACGCTGGCCTTCATCGTCTCCCGCCCGGCGCCCGACGGGGCCCGGCTCACCTCGGCGCTCTGGCTGGTCCCGGCCGCCGGCGGCGAGCCGGTGCGGCTCACCCACGGCGAGGACAGGGTGCGCGCCCCGCGCTTCTCGCCGGACGGCCGGAGCCTGGCCTTCGTCTCCTCCCGCGGCGGCGAGCAGCGGGTCTGGCTGCTGCCGGTGGGCGGGACCGGCGAGGCCGCCCCGGCGCCGCGGGTGCCGGGCGGCGTGGGCGCGTACCGCTTCACCCCCGACGGCCGGGCCCTGCTGGTCGCCGCCGAGGTGGACCCGGCCTGCGGCGCCGACCTGGCCTGCAACGAGCAGGCGGACAAGGCCGCCGAGGGCCGCCCTCACGCCACCGACCGGCTCCTCTTCCGCCACTGGGACGAGTGGCGCACCCGCAAGCGGACCCACCTGCTGCTGGTGCCGCTGGCCGGCGGCGCCGTCACCGACCTCACGCCCGGGGACCGCGACGCCCCGCCGGTGCAGCGCGGCGGCATCGACGACGTGGCCGTCTCGCCCGACGGCGGCACCGCCTACGTCACCATGGTGACCGACCCGGTGGAGGCCACCTCCACCAACGGCGACCTCTACGCCGTCCCGCTCGCCGGCGGCGCGCCGCGGCGGCTCACCTCCGGCGGCGGCTGGGACGGCTCGCCCCGCCCCTCGCCGGACGGCGCCCGCCTGGCCTGGCTCTCCATGGAGCGGGCCGGCTACGAGGCCGACCGCCTCCGCGTCCTGGTGGCGGCGGCGGACGGGAGCGGGGCGCGGGAGCTGACCGCCGGCCTCGACGCCTCGGCCGAGTCGCTCTGGTGGGTGGACGGCGGCAGGGCGCTGCGCTTCACCACCACCCAGGCCGGCCGCACCCGGCTGTACGAGGTGGCGGCGGCCGGCGGGCCGGTGCGCGACCTGACCGGCTTCACCGCCCACCTGCCGGCCCTCGCCCCCTCGCGCGACGGCCGCAGCGCCGCGGCGCTGGTGGACTCGCTCTCGGCGCCGGCCGAGGCGGCGGTGCTCTCGCCCTGCGCCGGCGGCAAGGTCTGCCTGCGGGCGCTGACCCGCTTCGGCAACCAGGTGCTCGACGGCGTGGCGATGGGCGCGGCCCGCCCCTTCAGCACCGCCGGGAAGGACGGCACCCCCATCCACGGCTGGCTGGTGACGCCGCCGGGCCACCGCCCGGGCCAGCGCCACCCCGGCGTGGTGCTGGTGCACGGCGGCCCGCAGGGCGCCTGGAACGACGCCTGGACCTTCCGCTGGAACGCCCAGGTCTACGCGGCGAAGGGGTGGACGGTGGTGCTGCCCAACCCGCGCGGCTCCACCGGCCACGGCCAGGCCTACACCGACGCGGTGCGCGGCGACTGGGGCGGCGTGCCCTACGACGACATCATGCGGCTCACCGACGCCGCCGTCGCCTCGGGGGAGCTGGACGGCGGGAACGCCTGCGCCGCCGGCGCCTCCTACGGCGGCTACATGATCAACTGGATCAACGGCCACACCGACCGCTTCCGCTGCCTGGTGACCCACGCCGGCGAGTTCGACTCCTTCGCCGCCTACTTCGACACCGAGGAGCTCTGGTTCCCGGAGTGGGAGAAGGGGCTGCCCTGGGAGCGGCGCGAGGCCTACCAGGCCGAGTCGCCCTCGACCTTCCTGACCCGCTGGAAGACCCCCACCCTGGTGACCCACGGCGCCCTCGACTACCGGGTGACGCTGACGCAGGGGCTCTCCACCTTCACGGCGCTGCAGCGGCGCGGCGTCGAGTCCCGGCTGCTGGTCTTCCCGGACGAGAACCACTGGATCCTGAAGCCGCGCAACAGCCGCGTCTTCCACCAGGAGGTGCTGGGCTGGATCGAGCGCCACCTGGCCCCCGCGGCCGCGCCGGCGGACCCGCCGTCCGGCGCCGTGACCACCCCGTGACGCAGCGCGTCGGGGGTTGTCCAAGCCCCCGTCCGTGCTAGATTGCGCCCCCGTGCTCGACTGGCTCCACAACATCCTGTCCAGGGATCTCGCGATCGACCTGGGCACCGCCAACACCCTCATCTACATCCGCGGTGAGGGGATCGTCTCCAACGAGCCCTCGGTGGTCGCCGTGCAGCAGGACGCGCGCGGCGGCCGCAAGGTCCTGGCCGTCGGCAAGGAGGCCAAGGAGATGCTCGGCCGCACGCCGGGCAACATCGTGGCCATCCGGCCGATGAAGGACGGCGTCATCGCCGACTTCGAGGTCACGGCGGCGATGCTCCGCCACTTCATCCAGACGGCGCACAACCGCCGCTCCTTCGTGAAGCCGCGCATCATCATCGGCATCCCCTCGGGGATCACCGAGGTGGAGAAGCGGGCGGTGCGCGAGGCGGCGGAGAGCGCCGGGGCCCGCGAGGTCTACCTCATCGAGCAGCCCATGGCCGCGGCCATCGGCGCCGGCCTGCCCATCACCGAGCCCAGCGGCAACATGATCGTCGACATCGGGGGCGGCACCTCCGACGTGGCGGTCATCTCGCTGGGCGGCATCGTCTACAGCCGCTCGGTGCGCGTCGCCGGCGACAAGATGGACGAGGCGATCATCCAGCACATCAAGCGCAAGTACAACCTGCTCATCGGCGAGCGCACCGCCGAGCTCATCAAGATGGGGATCGGCACCGCCTACCCCACCGAGGAGGAGCTGACGATGGACGTGAAGGGGCGCGACCTGGTCGCCGGCGTCCCGCGCACGCTCACCGTCGCCTCGTCGGAGATCCGCGAGGCGCTCTCCGAGCCCATCAACGGCATCGTCGAGGCCGTCAAGGTCACGCTGGAGCGCACGCCGCCCGAGCTGGCCGGCGACATCGCCGACCGCGGCATCGTGCTGGCCGGCGGCGGCGCGCTGCTCAAGAACCTCGACGTGCTGCTGCGCGAGGAGACCGGCCTGCCGGTCTTCCTGGCCGAGGACCCGCTCTCGGCGGTGGTCATCGGCGCCGGCAAGGCGCTGGAGGAGCTGGACATCCTGCGGCAGGTCACCGCCGCGCGGTAGCTCAGGCCCGCCGGCGGGCCAGCACGAAGATCTTGTCGCCGCGCCGCCACGAGTTGAGCAGGAAGAGGCCGTAGATGGCGTGGCAGAGGGCCCGCTTGCCCGGGCCGTAGCGGCCGGCCGCCAGCGGCTCGGAGCCGGTCAGCTCGACGGCGGTGCGGAAGAGCGGCGAGTAGAAGGGGAAGCCCCACTCCACCACCCGCAGCGGCTCCAGGCCGGCGCGGCGCACCTTGGCCACCAGCTCGCCGGCCGCGTAGTTGCGGACGTGGCCGATCTCCCGCTCGCTCGGGCGCATCCGCCCCTGGATCGACATCACCAGGACGTGCGCCCGGGAGAGCCGCGCCAGGTCCCGCAGCAGCCCCTCGTCGTCCTCCACGTGCTCCAGGACGTCGAAGCAGGTCACCAGGTCGTGGGCCCCGTCCTCGCGCAGCGCCGCCGCGGTGCCCGCCGAGAGGGTCGCCGTGGGGACGGCCAGGCGGGCCTGCGCCACGGCCGCCTCGGAGACGTCGAGCCCCGCAAGGCGGGCCGCCGGGTAGCGGGCCGCCAGCTGGCGGAGCAGGCTCCCCTCCCCGCACCCGACGTCGAGCGCGCTCCCGACCTCCAGCCCCTCGAGGAGCCGGTCGAGGATCCGCCGCTGGTGGCGGCTCACCGGACCGTAGCGCTGCATGTCGCCCCAGCGCTCGGTCCAGAGCCGCTCGTAGCCGCCGGCCCCCAGCTCCCTCGCTTCGCCCATGCCGACCTCCGCCCCCCGCCGCGGCGGGGGTGGCCTGAGGTGGTACCACCCCGGCCGCCGGCCGGGCCAGGGCCGACGAGGCACCCCGGCCCGGCGCGGTCGGCTATCCTGTCCGCATGTCGGAGCCCGCCCCGCACCGCGTCGCCGTGGTCATCCCCTGCCTCGACGAGGCGCGCACCATCGAGGCGGTGGTGGCCGAGCACCGCGCCGCCCTGCCGGACGCGGTGGTGGTGGTGGTGGACAACGGCTCGAGCGACGGCACCGCGGAGGCGGCGGCCCGCGCCGGCGCGGTGGTGGTGCGCGAGCGGCGGCGCGGCAAGGGCCACGCGGTGCGGCGCGGCCTCCGGGAGGTGGACGCCGACGCCTACCTGCTGGTGGACGGCGACGGCACCTACCCGGCCTCGGAGGCGCGCCGGCTCGTCCAGCCCATCCTCGACGACGACGCCGACGTGGTCATCGGGGGCCGCCTCGACGCCGCCTCCCGCTCGGAGCTGCGCCGGCTCAACCGGCTGGGCAACCGCTTCTTCCTGGCCGTGGTCAACCTCATCTTCGGCGCCCGGGTGAGCGACCTGCTCACCGGCTACCGGGCCATGAGCCGCGAGTTCGTGCGCCACGCCCCCATCCTCTCCACCGGCTTCGAGCTGGAGACCGAGCTGACCATCCTGGCGCTGGAGCGCGGCTACCGGACGGTGGAGCTGCCGGTGCGCCTGGTCTCCCGCCCGGAGGGGAGCGCCTCCAAGATCCGCGTGGTGGGCGACGGCCTGCGCATCCTCACCGCCATCTTCACGCTGCTGCGCGACTACCGGCCCCTCACCTTCTTCGGCGGCCTGGGGCTCGGCGCCATCCTGCTCGGGCTGGGGCCGGGGATCTTCGTGACCTGGGAGTTCACCCGCACCGGCGCGGTGCGCGTCCCCACGGCGGTGCTGGCGGTGGGGCTGGTGCTGACGGGCCTGACGCTCCTGCTGACCGGCGTCATGCTCACCACCGTGACCCGCCGGTTCCGCGAGATCGACCACCAGCTGGCCGGCCTGGAGCGCGCCCTCAGGGAGCGGCCGCGCCGCTGACGGCCGCCCCGGCGCCGACCAGCCCGCGCAGCAGCGCCAGGTGGGCGGCCACCATCGCCTCCAGCGCCCAGTGCGCCTCGGCGTGGGCGCGGGCGCGGGCCACCGCCTCCGGCGGCGCGGCCAGCGCGGCCCGCACCGCGCCGGCCATGGCGGCGCCGTCGCGGCGCGCCGGGAAGCCCACCCCCGCGGCGGCCAGGCCCGCCGCGAAGGGCTCGTCCTCCGAGAAGACCACCGGCAGGCCCGCCGCCATGGCCTCCTGCACCAGCAGCGGCAGCCCCTCCCCCCGCGACGGCAGGAGCGCCGCGTCGGCGGCGGCGTAGAGCGCCGGCATCGCGTCCGGCGCCACCACGCCCAGGTGGCGCACGTTGGGCGGCGCGCCCTCCAGGCGGTGCCGCTCCGGCCCGTCGCCGGCCACCAGCACCGCCGCCCCGGGGAGCCGCGCCGCCACCTCCAGCACGATGGGGAGCCCCTTCTTCTCCACCAGCCGCCCGGCGAAGAGCACCACCGGCCCGGGGCCGAGGCCGAGCGCCGCCCGCGCCGCGGCGCGCTCGGCGGCCGTCGGCGGCCGGAAGGCCCGCACGTCGATGCCCACCGGCACCACCGCCTCGCCGGCCGGCGGGCCGCCCAGCAGCCCGCGCACGAAGGCCTCGGCGGTGGGCGTGGCCAGCACCACCTGGGAGGCGCTGCGCAGCACCCAGGTGCCCACCGTGGCCCAGGCCAGCCGCTGCGCCGCGGCGACCGGGCGCGAACGGTACGGGATGAGCCCGACGTTCTGCGAGAGGAGCAGCGGCCGCCCGGCCCGGCGCGCCACCCAGGCGGCCATGGCGCTGGTGAGGTAGAGCGCCTCCACCACGTGCACCGCGTCGGCCCACGCCACCGCCTCCCGCAGCGCCCGCAGGCCGGCCCGGCCCCACATCGGCACCGGCACGCCCAGCCGATCCTCCAGCACGTTCCAGGTGGGGACGCGGACGACGTCGCCCTCCGCCGCCGGCAGCGAGGCCGGGACGCGGCTGGTCACCCAGCGGACCTCCTGCCCGGCCCGGCGGTAGCCGTGGAACAGGTTGTCCACGATCCGCTCGATGCCGCCGAGGTGCGGCGGCCCGTAGGTGGTGACGAGGGCGATGCGCAGCGGGCGGCTCACGGCGCCCCGCCCCCAGGCCGGGCCGCGGGGGCCGGCTTGTCCGCCACGACCAGGTGGTTCACCGCGAAGATGCCGGGGTGCGGGAGCGCGTCGAGCGCCGCGCAGAGCAGGTTGACGAGGGCCAGGGGCAGCCGGAGCGGCGCGAGCCAGCGCCGCCACGGCGCCGGGCCGGCCGGCGCGCCGGCGGCGCCAGGCCGGGGCAGGCACCGCTCCACCAGCCAGCGGGCGCAGCTCCCGAGGTGGAAGACGAGCGCGATCCCGGCGTCGGCGAAGTAGCCGCCCTGGGCCACCACGCGCCGGGGCGCCAGGCCCGCGGCGCGGCAGAGCTGGGCCAGGCCGTACCGGGTGAAGCGCCAGTAGTCGTGCGGCTCCTCGTGGAGGCTCCAGGACTGCGGCGCCGTCAGGATCAGCCGCCCCCCCGGCGCGAGGACGCGCGCCATCTCGGCGAGCGCGGCGGCGGGGTCGGGCACGTGCTCCAGCACCTGCGTGCAGAGCACCGTGTCGAAGGCGCCGTCGGCGAAGGGCAGCGCGGCGGCCTGGCCCCAGGCGTCGGCCCGGGTCCCCGCGGCGGGCGCGGCGTCCACGCCGAAGGAGCGGACCGGCTCCGGCAGGAGCGGCTGGTAGGGGCGGGCCCCGCAGCCGACGTCGAGGAGCCGGCCGCGGGCCTCGGCGCCCAGCACCTCCCGGAGGTCCCGCAGCAGCCGGCGCTGGATCAGCCAGTCGGGGTCGAGGGGCGTGCTCCCCGGGGCGGCCCTCCGCTCCGGGGGCCGGTGGTAGCCGGCGGCGGCGCTCATCCCGCCCCCTCTCCCGCCGGGACGGCAGGGCGCGGCGCGCGGCGCGACAGGTACCAGGCCAGGGCCAGCGCGGTGAGGGGCACCAGCGCCGCGCGCGCCAGGGCCCGGGCCAGGGCCCGGGCGGAGGCCGGCCAATCCAGGCGCGCCCGCAGGTTGGTGGCCACCGAGGCGATGCCCGACGTGTCGGGGCGGAAGTAGAGGACGCCGTTGTCCTCGGGCACGGGCGGCCGGGTGAAGGGGCGGGTGGCGAGGCGGCCGGCCTGCGCCAGCGGCCCCACCGTGTGGAAGAAGTGGGCGCCCACCGGCTGCACCACCACGGGCAGGGCCTGGAGCGCCACGGCCAGCCCGAGGGCGCCCAGCGCCGCCGGCCGCGCCCAGCGGGGCCCGGCCCGGGCGCGCTCCCAGGCCAGCCAGGCGAGCGGGGCCGCCGCCAGGCAGAGCGGGGCGACGTAGCGCGGCCCCCAGGCCCAGTCGCCGTGCCAGTAGCGGAAGCGGCCGAAGAGCAGCGCGCTCGCCAGCAGCTGCGCGCCCAGCGCCGCCGCCGGGGCCCCCAGCCGCCGCGCCAGGGGCACCGCCACCGCCACCGCGGCCAGCACCGGCGGGGCGTACCAGATCAGCCCCTTGCCCGGGCTGACGAGCAGGCCCGCGACGCCCTGCAGGTGCAGGCTGGAGAACCAGGGGACGGTGAGCGCCTCCAGGCTCCCGAGCGCGGTAGGCTGGTAGACCGTGGTGAGGGACCCGAACCGGTGGAAGTTGAACCAGGCCACCAGCGCGATGCCCGGCAGGCAGCCCAGCGCGAAGAGGGCGGCCCGCCTCGCCGCCGGCGCCAGGCCCCGCGGGCGCTGCCCCAGGACCAGCACGCCGGCCGACACCGCCAGCGCGGCGGCGCCGAAGCGGACGGCGAAGGCCGCCCCCAGGGCCAGGCCCGCGCCGACCCAGGCCCGCCCCCGGCCCTCGCCCGGCCCGGTGCCGGCGCGCAGGATGAGGGCCAGCGCCAGCGCCTCCACCAGCACGTCGTAGCCGTGGGCGGCCATGGGCCAGAGGGCGGTCCCCGCCGTGGCGAGGAGCGCGCCCGCCGCCGCCGCCGCGGGGGGGACACCGGCGGCGCGGCCCCAGGCCACCACCGCCCAGGCGGTCAGGGCCAGCAGGAGGAGCGCCCCGGCGCCCTCGCAATCGCCCCCGAGGAGCGGGCCGCTGGCCAGCACCACCAGCTGCGGCGCGGCCGCGAGGGGCGGGTAGCCGGTGTAGCGGGCCCCGTCCCGCCCCACCAGCACGTACTGGGCGTCGTCGGGCGTCGGGCCGGGGAGCGTCAGCCCCTGCCCCGCCAGGACGTTCCTGGCGAGCTGGAGCTTCACCTGGTTGTCCCAGTTGTTCACCCCGAGCGGCAGGCTGGGGAGCGCCGCCAGGAGCAGCGTGGCGAAGACCAGCGGCCCCACGCGCCGCCACGGCAGGTCCGGAGGGGGCGCGGTGGGGGGGCGGAGCATCGGCGCATCCTACCCCGGCCCGGCCGGCGGGCCGCGCCGGCGCCCGGCGCCGCGATCCGGACGGAGCGATCGGTCCATGTCCCCCCGATCCAGCGCCGGCGTCGGGGATCCCCGACAGCCGATCCGCCAACCCCTTGATCCGTGGTGCCGCGCGGCTGGCAAGCCGGTTGCTCTTGGGGAGGTGCACGGGCGACGGCGACGACGCCCACCACTTCCAACCGAGCCGACGCGCTCACACGGAGAAACCCCATGAAGCAGAGCAAGCTCCCCTCCCTCATCGGCGCCGGCATCGGTCTCGCCCTCTTCCTGGCCCTGGCCCTCCTCCCCGCCATCCTCTACGGCGGCTACGCCGGCCTGCTCCTCGCCGGCGGCATCGTGGGCACCCCGGTCCAGCCGACCTTCGTGGTCCGCGCCCTCATCGTCTTCGGCATGGTGCTCGGCGTGACCGGCGTGGCCTCGCTCTTCGCGGTCCTCGGCGCCATGGCCGGCGCGGCCGTCGGCGCGCTGACCAGCGTCACCGTGCGCAAGCCGGCGGCGCAGGAGTCGAAGGGCTAGCCAGCAGCCTGCAGCGGGGCGGGGTCGGCCCGGTTCCTCACGCGAGGAGCCGGGCTTCTCCGTGGGTGGGGGGATGTGATCCGCGCACGCTGCGTGGCGCGGGAGATCGCGCAGGGAATGTTTGGCCTGCGCGTAGGAGCGCAATCGCTGCGGCGCGTTTTGTCGCAGGGGCGGCGTGACTCGGATCAAAGATCCGTCAATCCAGACAGTTGAAGATGCGCCCCTTTTCGGGTTGCAGGGCACCCTTCCTGCACCCGCCACCGGAGCCTATGCGAACCATCGTCCTCTCCCTCGCGATCCTCCTCGCGTCCCCGGCGCTCGCCGCCGAGGGCGCCGCCGTGCCGGCCGGCCTCCCCGCCGGCGCGGCCGACTGCCTCGAGTGCCACAAGGCGGGCGGTGACGGCCCGGCCGTCTCGCACCTCGACGCCTTCGCCGCCTCGGTCCACGGCCAGAACAGCGTCGGCTGCACCGACTGCCACCAGGGCTACGCCATGGGGCCGCACGACGGCGAGGTGAAGCTCTCGCCGGCGGACGAGGCCACCGTGGCCCGCCTCGCCAAGGCCGAGTGGGGCGAGGGGAAGGAGAAGGTGAAGCTCACCTCGCCGCGGGCGCTGCTGGCCTGCGGCAACTGCCACGACAAGGAGGCCGGCGCCTTCGCCAAGAGCGCCCACGCCAAGTGGCTCGGCGCCGACGCGCCGGTGGCCGGCCCGACCTGCCTCACCTGCCACGGCTCGGTCCACGCGGTGGCCAAGGAGATGACGCCCTACTGGCCCAACGCGCAGAAGCGCGTCGCGGTGCCGGCCGACCGCCGGGCCCTGCAGAAGACCTGCGAGGCCTGCCACGGCAACGAGGAGTACGCCAAGGCCGCCGGGCTCAACCCCGAGGTCAAGACCTCCTACGACGACTCCATCCACGGCCGCATGGTGCGCGTGGGCAGCGAGATCGCCCCCACCTGCGTCTCCTGCCACGCCGCCGACCCGAAGCTGGGCGGCACCCACGCCATCGTCGCCAAGGCCGACCCGGCCTCGGCGGTCTCGGCCGCGCAGAAGAAGGAGACCTGCGGCCGCTGCCACGAGGGCTCCACCGACAACTTCGCCAGCCTCATCGCCCACAAGCCCATCCAGGAGACGGGCCACCACATCGTCCCGCACGTCACCCACATCGCCTTCTCGTGGCTGACCACGCTGACGCTGCTCTTCTTCGCCTTCCACGTCCTCATCGACTTCATCTACGAGCTGCGCCAGCGCCTCGGCGCCAAGGCCCACGGCCACTCGGCCGACGCCCTGAAGAGCGTGGTCCGCTTCGACATCCACCAGCGCGCCCAGCACTGGTTCATGCTGGCCGGCGTCATCATCCTGGGCGTGACCGGCTGGCCGCTGCGCGGCGCCGGCGACGCGCAGGCCGCCGCCTACTCCAAGGCCTTCATGAAGGTCTTCGGCGGGGCCGAGGGCGCGGCGCTGTGGCACCGCATCGGCGCGGTGCTGATCATCATCAGCTCCCTCTACCACCTCTTCTGGCTCACCTTCCTGGCGGCCAAGAAGCGGCTCCCCATGTCGATGCTCCCGGTGCCCAAGGACGCCCTCGACATGCGCGACAACATCCTCTTCATGCTCGGCCTGAAGAAGGAGCGCCCGCGCTTCGAGCGGTACATGTACCTGGAGAAGTTCGACTACTGGGCGGTGTTCTGGGGCATGGTGATGATGGTCGGCACCGGCTTCGTCTTCTGGTTCCCGGTCTTCTTCGCCAAGTACGCCCCGGGCTGGCTCATCACCGCCACCCAGATCATCCACGGCGAGGAGGCGACGCTGGCCATCCTCTTCCTCTTCGTGGTGCACTTCTACAACGTGCACCTGAAGCCCTCGATCTTCCCGATGAACTGGGCCTGGATCAACGGCCGCATCAGCGTCGAGATGCTGAAGCACGAGCACGGCGCCGAGTACGACCGGGTCAAGGACAAGATCGAGTAGCCGACCGGACCACCCGGAAGACCCGAGGGGCCGCGCCGACCGCGCGGCCCTTCGTGTTTCTGGGGGGTGCGCTCCGTGAGGTAGGATACGCGGGCCCGCGCATGCGCCTCTCGCCCCTCGCCCGCAACGCCCTCCTCACCGCCCTGGTGCTGGCCCTCGCCGGCGCCGCCGCCGGCTTCCTCAAGTTCAAGAAGTTCGTGGACGAGGACCCGCGCCTCTGCGCCACCTGCCACACCGCCAGCCCGGAGTTCTCGCTCTGGCTCTCCGGCCGCCACAAGTCGGTGGCCTGCCAGAAGTGCCACCACTCCACGCCGGAGCAGGGGGTGGCCATGATGCGGGCCTTCCTGGCCGGCAAGAAGCCCCGGGGGCAGCACGCCGACGTGCAGGTGGGCGCCTGCGCCGGCTGCCACCTCTCCCACGACCCCAAGTGGCCGCAGATCGGCGGCTCCCGCGGCCACCGGGTGCACTACGAGGAGCAGAAGATCGCCTGCGTGAAGTGCCACGCCTCCAGCGTCCACGGCTTCGAGCCGGTCTCGGCCGCCTGCGTGGAGTGCCACGGCAAGCACCTGGTGGGCCTGGCCGGCATGTCGAAGCTCCACTGCTTCGCCTGCCACGAGTTCCTCACCACCGAGGCCGGCCTGCGGCCGACGCGGCGCGACTGCCTGCGCTGCCACACCGCCCAGGGGATCAACGCCCCCATGAGCGACCACGGCGGGGCCATGGAGATGACCTGCGCCGCCTGCCACAAGCCCCACGCCCCGGCCGGCCAGACGGTGGCGGGCTGCACCACCTGCCACACCCAGATGCAGAAGGGCGGGCTCCACGGGCGGAAGGGCCACGCCGCCTGCCTCGACTGCCACCGCCCGCACACCTGGACCGCCACCGCGGCCGGCTGCGTCCGCTGCCACGGCAAGGCGGCCGCCCACGCCGCCGGGCGGGGCTGCCTCGAGTGCCACCTCTTCGGCGGCGCCCCGCTGCCGAGGCGGGCCCCGGAGCCGGCGGCGGTGCCCGCCGCCGCGCCGACCGCCGCCCCCGCGGCCGGGGCCGCCGGCGGGAGCGGCCCGGCCGGGCGGGCGCCATGACCCTCCGGCTCAAGCTCTTCGTCCTCATCGCCGGCGTCATCATCTTCGCCACCTCCGGCGTGACCGCGGTGGCGCTCTGGCGCGAGGTGATCCGCGGCCAGGAGCTGCTGGCCCGCGAGGGCGTGGCCATCGCCTCCACCGCCGCCACCGCCACCGCCCACTGGCTGCGCCCCGACGGGCTCGACCCGGGCGGCGCCGAGGCGCTGCCGGTGGTGCTGGACCGGGTCATGGCCTCGGCGCCCCTCGACCGCGCCTGGGTGGTGGACCGCGCCGGCAAGGTGGTGGCCTGCGTCACCCACACCGGCGAGCCCTGCCCCGAGGGCGTGCCGCCCTCCGAGTTCCAGTCGGCCGACTGGGCGCTGCAGGCGCTGCTGCGCCTGGTGGACCCCGAGGGGATCGTGGCCTCGGCGCCGGTGCTGCGCGCCGGCGAGGTGGTGGGGGCGGTGCGGGTGGACTTCCGCCACGAGGAGGTGGTGGGCAACGCCCGCAACCTGGCCTGGGGTGCGGCGCTGGTGGGCGCCTTCTGGATCGCCCTGGGCCAGCTCCTCACCGGCCTGTTCATCCGCCAGGTGACCCGCCCGCTGGTGAAGCTGGCCACCGCCGCCGAGAACCTGGCCGAGGAGCGCGGCGTGCAGCTGGAGGAGCCGGAGGACCGCGAGCTGGCGGACCTGGTGCGCGCCTTCAACCACATGTCCTCCCGCCTGGAGGAGCGCCGCACCGAGAACCAGCGGCTCATCGCCGAGCTGGAGGACCGGGTGGAGCAGAAGACGCGCGAGGTGCTGCGGGCCGACCGCCTGGCCACCCTGGGCGGCATCGCCGCCGGCTTCGCCCACGAGCTCGGCAACTCGCTCAACGTCATCCGCGGCTACGCGGCGGTGACCGAGCGGGAGCTGCCCGAGGACCACCCCAACCGCGCCGACGTCCTGGCCATCCGCCGGGAGACGGCCCGCGCCGCCGACCTGATCGAGCGCTTCCTGGTCTTCGCCCGGGCCCGGGCCAGCCAGGCCCACACCCAGCCCATCGAGCCCATCCTCCGCGAGGCGGTGGAGGTGGTGGGGCCGGCGGCGGCCCAGGCCAAGGTGGAGCGTTCGGTGGAGATCGCCCCGGACCTGCCGGAGGTGCGGGCCGACGCCGGCCTGCTGCGCCAGGCCTTCCTCAACCTGTGCGTCAACGCCATCCAGGCCATGGCGCCCGGCGGCGGCGGCCGGCTCACCGCGGTGGCCCGCGCCGAGCGCGGGCAGGTGGTGGTGGAGGTCAGCGACAGCGGCCCGGGCCTGGACGCCGAGACCGCCCGCCGCATCTTCGAGCCCTTCTTCACCACCAAGGCCGAGGGGACCGGCCTCGGCCTGGCCATCGTGCGCCAGTCGGTCGAGGCCCACGGCGGCTCCATCGAGCTCTCCAGCACCCCGGGCCACGGCGCCACCTTCCGCATCCGCCTCCCCGCCTCCCACGACGCCGACGCGGTGAGCGGCCAGGGGCTGGAGCTGGCGCCCCGCACCACCCCCGGCGAGAGGGGCAGCGCATGAGCAAGCCCAGGCTGATGATCATCGACGACCTCGACAGCGCCCGCGCCATGATGAAGCGGACGCTGGCCCGCTCCTGCGAGGTCTACGACTTCCCGGCGGTGGCCGAGGCCCTGCCGGCGGTGGAGCGCGCCGACTTCGACGCCATCGTCACCGACCTGCGCATGCCCGGCATCGACGGGCTGGAGGGGCTGAAGCGCTTCAAGGCCAAGGTGCCCCACCTCCCGGTCATCCTGGTGACCGCCTTCGCCACCGTGGAGACGGCCATCGAGGCCATGAAGGCCGGCGCCTTCGACTACCTGAAGAAGCCCTTCGAGCCGGAGGAGCTGGAGCTGGTGGTGCAGCGGGCGGTGGAGCACAGCAAGCTGGTGAAGGAGAACCAGCGGCTGCGCAGCGAGCTGAAGGGCGGGGCCGGGCTGGCGGGGATCGTCGGCAAGTCGGCGGCCATGCAGGGCGTCTCCTCCATCCTGCAGCGCATCGCCCCCTCCGACGTGCCCATCCTCATCGAGGGCGAGAGCGGCACCGGCAAGGACCTGCTGGCGCGGGCCGCCCACGGCCTGTCGAAGCGCGCCGCCGGCCCCTACGTCTCGCTCAACATGAGCGCCATCCCGGAGAACCTGGCCGAGGCCGAGCTCTTCGGCCACGAGAAGGGGGCCTTCACCGGCGCCGACCAGGCCCGCGAGGGCTTCTTCGCCGAGGCCGAGGGCGGCACGCTCTTCCTCGACGAGCTGGGTCTCCTGCCGCCGGCGCTCCAGCCCAAGCTGCTGCGGGTGCTGCAGGACGGCGAGTACATCCCGGTGGGCAGCCGCAAGGCGCGCAAGGGCAACGTGCGCGTCATCGCCGCCACCAACGAGAACCTGGAGAAGATGGTCAAGGAGGGGAAGTTCCGCGAGGATCTCTGGTTCCGCCTGCGGGTGGTGCCGGTGCGCCTGCCGCCCCTGCGCGAGCGGCGCGAGGACATCCCGCTGCTGGTCGAGCACTTCGTGCAGAAGCACGCCCTGCGCCTGGGGCGCGACCCGCTCCTCCCCGACGCCGACGCCATGCGGGCCATCCTCGACCACCGCTGGCCCGGCAACATCCGCGAGCTGGAGCACGCGGTGGAGCGCGGCCTCCTGCTGGCGCAGGGGAAGGCCATCACGCTGGCCGACCTGCCGCCCGAGCTGGCCGCGACGCCGGCCGCCGAGGCCGCCGCCGGCGGCGATGCGGGCGGGCGCTACCGCGCGGCGCGCGACGCGTGGGAGAGGCGGTTCTTCGAGGACGTGCTCCGCGAGGCCGGCGGGAGCGTCGCCAAGGCGGCGGAGCTGGCGGGGATCCACCGGTCCACGCTGTACGAGAAGCTGACGCGGTACGGGCTGGTGGAGAAGGACGCGAAGGCGTGAGGCGGCGGGGGGCTCGATCGGGATCGGGATCGGGGTCGGGGTCGGGGTCGGGGTCGAGATCGGGGTCGAGATCGGGGTCGGGATCGGGGTCGGGATCGGCGGCTCGGAAGATCCTCCTTCGCGCCGCACGGACCAGCGACGCCCCCGCCATCGCCCGCGCCATGCGCGCCGCCGTCCTCGGCGAGGCCGGCCGCTACCCGGCGCGGCTCCTGGCCGCGTGGGCGCTGCCGGCGCTCTACCACCGCTGGGCCATGGGGCCGGGCGGCGAGGCGTACCTGGTAGCCGTGCGGGCCGGGCGGCTCCTCGGCTACGCCGCCTTCCGCGGCCGCGAGGTGACGGCCCTCTTCGTGCGCCCCTCGGCCGCCGGGCGCGGGCTCGGCGCGCGCCTCCTCGAGGCCGTGGAGAAGGCCGCCGCACGAGGGGGCGCCCGGCGGCTCACCCTGCTGGCCGCCCGCGCCGCCGCCCCGTTCTACGCGGCCCGCGGCTGGCGCCCCCTCGGCGCGGCCCGCTCCCCGCTGCCGGGGGGCCTGGCGCTGCCGGCGGTGCGCATGGCCAAGGGCGTCGCGGCGCGCTGACCCTGCGCCGACCGATCGCACCCGCCCGCCCGAGCCCACCGGGACGCCGCCGGCCCCGCCCCGGGGCCGGAAGATCCCGGCGAGGAGGTGGCGCGTGGCGACGGAGCAGCCCCGGCCCTGGGCGGTCCCGGTGGAGGCGCTCCTCGCCTCGCTGGGCGCCCGGCCCGGCGGCCTCGCCGCCGCCGAGGCGGCGCGGCGGCTCGCCGAGGCCGGGCCCAACGAGCTGCCCGAGCCGGCCGGGCCCGGGCTGCTGCGCCAGGCCGCCGCCCAGCTGACCCACTTCATGGCGCTGCTCCTCTGGGCCGCCGGGGCGCTGGCCTTCGTCTCGCGCATGCCGGAGCTGGGCTGGGCCATCTGGGCGGTGGTGCTCGTCAACGGCGCCTTCTCCCTCTGGCAGGAGCGGCGCGCCGAGCGGGCGCTGGCCGCGCTGCGCCGCCGCCTGCCCCGCGACGCCCGCGCCTGGCGCGACGGGCGGCTCGCCACCCTGCCGGCCGCCGCGCTGGTCCCCGGCGACGTGGTGGAGCTGGCCCGCGGCGACCGCGTCCCCGCCGACGCGCGGCTGCTCGCGGCCGAGCGGCTGCGCCTCGACCTCTCGCTCCTCACCGGCGAGGCGGAGCCGGTGGAGCGGGCGCCGGCCGAGGCCGAGCCCCTGTGCCGCCTGGCCACCGAGGCCGGCTCGGTGGTGCTGGCCGGCGCCACCGTGGTGGGCGGGCGGGCCCGGGCCGTGGCCTGGGCCACCGGCCAGTCCACCGCGCTCGGCGAGGTGGCGGCGCTCACCGCCGGCGTCCGGCGCGAGCCCTCGACCCTCTCGGTGCAGGTGGCCGGGCTGGTGCGCTTCATCACCGCGCTGGCCGTCTCCATGGGGCTGGTGGTCTTCACCCTGGCCACCGCGCTGGTCGGCGTCCCCCTCGGCGAGGGGCTGCTCTTCGCCATCGGCATCGTGGTGGCCAACGTGCCGGAGGGGCTCCTGCCCACCGTGTCGCTGGCCCTGGCGTTCGGGGTGCAGCGCATGGCCCGGCGGCAGGTGCTGGTCCGGCGGCTGCCGGCGCTGGAGACCCTCTCGGCCGTGACGGTGATCTGCACCGACAAGACCGGCACGCTCACCGAGAACCGCATGGCGGTGCACCGCGCCTGGCTCCCCTGGAGCGAGGCCGGCCTGCCGGCCGCCGGGGCGCCCGCCCTCCCCGGCCTGGCCCGGCTCCTCGAGGCCGGCGCGGCCTGCACCGAGGCCGCGGCGCTGGCGGGCGGCGCCGGGGCGGCGGCGCGCGATCCCCTGGAGGCGGCGCTCCTCGACGCGGCGGAGCGGGCCGCGCCGGGGGCCGTGGCCCGCCTCGCCGCGCGCGGGCGGGCCTGCGAGCTGCCCTTCGACGCCGGCCGGCGGCGCATGGCGGTGGCCAGCCCGGTTCCCGGCGCGCCCGACACCTGGGAGGTGGTGGTGAAGGGGGCGCCCAGCGAGGTGCTGGCCCGCTGCACCCGGGTGGCCGACGGCACCGGCGACGCCGGCGGCGCCCTTCTGGCCCCCGCCGAGCGCGCCGCCGCCCTCGCCGAGGCCGACCGGCTGGCCGAGGGGGGCGACCGGGTGCTGGCGGTGGCGGCGCGGCGCCTCCCGGCCGGCGCCCCCGAGGCCGCGCTGGAGGAGGACCTCGCCCTCCTCGGACTCCTGGCGGTGCGCGACCCGCCCCGCCCGGCCGCCGCCGGCACGCTGGCGCGCTGCCGCGAGGCCGGGCTGCGGGTCCTCATGATCACCGGCGACGGCCCGGTCACCGCGCTGGCGGTGGCGCGGGAGACCGGCCTGTGCGGCCCGGGGGCGCGGGCCGTCACCGGCGCCGAGCTGGCGGCCCTCGGCGACGAGCCGCTGCGCGCCCTGCTCCGCGCCGGCCAGCCGGGGCCGGGGGTGGCCGTCTTCGCCCGGGTCACGCCGCCGCAGAAGCTCCGGCTGGTGCGGGCCCTGCAGGCCCTCGGCGAGGTGGTGGCGGTGACCGGCGACGGCGTCAACGACGCCCCGGCGCTGCGCGCCGCCCACGTGGGCATCGCCATGGGCGCCTCCGGCACCGACGTGGCGCGGGAGGCGGCCGACCTGGTGCTCCTCGACGACGACCTCGGCAGCGTGGTGGCGGCCATCGAGGAGGGGCGCGCCCTGTTCCGCAACCTGCGCAAGTTCCTGGCCTACATCCTCACCAGCAACGTGCCGGAGGTGGTGCCCTTCCTGGCCATGGTGGCGCTGCGCATCCCGCCGGCCCTGGGCATCCTCCAGATCCTGGCGGTGGATCTCGGCACCGACATGCTGCCGGCCCTGGCCCTGGGCGGCGAGCCGCCCGAGCCCGGGCTGATGCGGCGGCCGCCCCGGCCGCGCGCCGCGCCGCTCCTCGACCGACGCCTGCTGGTGCGGGCCTACCTGCGCCTCGGCCTGGTGCAGGCGGCCGCCGCCATGGCCGCCTACCTCGGCACCTGGGCGCTCCACGGCGCCGGGCTGGCCGACCTCCAGGCCCTGGCCCCCGCCCTCCTGGTCCACGCCGCCGGGCCGGAGGTGGCGGCCGTGCAGGCCCAGGCCACCACCGCCGCCTTCGCCGCCATCGTGCTCTGCCAGATGGCCAACCTCTTCGCCTGCCGCTCGGAGCGGCTCTCCGTCCTCTCGATCCGGGGGCGCAACCCGCTCCTCGCCTGGGGGCTGGCGGTGGAGGGGGCGGTGCTGCTGGCGCTGGTGCTCCTGCCGCCCATGCAGCGGGTCTTCGGCACCGCCCCGCCGCCGGCCGCGGCCTGGCCGCTCCTCCTCCTCGGCCCGGCGGCGCTGCTGGCGGTGGACGAGGCGGTGAAGGCGCTGGGGCGGCGGCGGGCCGCGCGCGCCGCCCTGCGACACCCGGGCGCACCGTGAGTGGGTCGCGGGCCCCGGGTCGCCTCCACCCGTTCGCCGTGACGCCGCGTCTGGCTATCATCGGGGCCGGCACGGGAGGCTGGCATGGAGCGGATCGACGAGCGGGTGCGCGCGGGCACGGGCCTCAGCGCGGAGAAGGACGCGCGCGAGGCGGGCCGGACGGCCGCCGCGGAGGCCATCGCCGGCCTCGAAGGCGCGGCGCCGGCGCTGCTGCTGGTCTTCGCCACGCCGCGCTACGACCTGCCGCGCCTGCTGGCCGGGGTGCGCGAGGTCGCGGGGGGCGCGCTGGTGGCCGGCTGCACCGGCTCCGGCGAGCTGGTGGCGGGGCGCTACCTCGGCTTCGGCGGGGGCGTGGGCGTGCTGGCCATGACGGCCGGCCCCTACCGCTTCGGCGTGGCCTCGGCCGGAGACCTCGGGGGGGACCTCGACCAGGCCGGGCAGGCGCTGGCGCGCCAGGCCCGGCAGGCGGCCGGCCAGAGCCCGCACGCCGCCGCCCTCCTCCTCACCGACTCGCTGCTCGGCGACCTGCAGCAGTTCGTGCAGGGCGTCTACCGGGTCACCGGCCCGCAGGTGGCCATCGTCGGCGGCGCGGCCGGCGACGAGCAGCGCTTCGTGAAGTCCTCGCTCTTCCACGGCGAGGCGGTGCTCGACCGCGGCGCCCTGGTGCTCTGGATCGCCAGCCCGCGGCCGCTCCAGGTGGTGACCCGCCACGGCTGGGAGCCCATGGGCCCGCCGCTGCTGGTGACCCGCGCCGAGGGGACCGAGATCATCGAGCTGGGCGGGCGCGCCGCCGCGACGGTCTACGGCGAGCAGCTGGGCCTGCCGCCCGACCTGGACGCCGCCGGCTTCTGGGGCCGGTCGATCGTCCACCCATTCGGCCTCCTCCAGCCCGACGGCACGCACCTCATCCGCGTGGCGCGCGCCCGGACCGCCCGCGGCGGCCTCGCCATCCAGGGCTGCGTGCCGCCGGTGGGGAGCGCGGTCCAGGTGATGCGCGGGGGCCCGGACAGCCTGCTCGGCGTGACCGGCGAGGTGGTGGACGCCGCCCTGGGGCAGGCCCCCCAGGCGAGCGTGCTGCTCACCTTCAGCTGCGCGGCGCGGGCCATGATCCTGGGGGAGCGGGCGGCCCAGGAGCCGTCCCGCCTGCAGGCGGCGGCCGGCGCCGTGCCCACCTTCGGGTTCTACTGCTGCGGTGAGTTCGCCCGCACCTCCGGCGTGCTCGGCACGCACAACGCCACGCTCACCGCGGTGGCGCTCTGAGCGGGGAGGGCGGGCCGTGAACGAGTTCCAGGCGGCCATCCGCGACTCGACGCGGCTGACGCAGCTCTTCACCATCCTCTCCGAGCCGGCGCCGCTCCCGGCGCTGCTCGACCGGCTGGTGCTGGCGCTCTCGGCCCTCTTCGCGGCCGACGTGGTGGTCCTCCTCCCCGCCCCCGGCGCGGGCGAGGCGGCGCCCCTCGGCGCCATCGGCCTGCCGGAGGACCCCGCCCAGCCCCGCTTCGCCGGCGCCCCGGGGACGGCCACCGCCGAGGCGGCGACCCGGCTGGCCCCGGTGGTGGCCCGCCGCGGCGGGCCGGGCCCGGCGCTGGAGCCGCCCCTGGCCGCCCTCGGCGTGGAGGTGGCCGTCCACCTGCCGGCCCTGGGCGCCCGCGCCGTCCAGGGGGTGCTGGTGCTGGCCCGCTGCCAGCCCATCCCCTTCGCGCCGGGCGAGGTGGACCTCCTCGCCGCCATGGCCCACCGGGTCGGGCTGGCGCTGGAGCACGCCCAGGCCGAGGCCGAGCGGCGCCGCCTGGAGGCGCGCCTCCTCCAGGTGCGGAAGGCGGAGAGCCTCTCGCGCATGGCCGGGGCCATCGCCCACCGCTTCAACAACCTGCTGGGCGCGGCCCTCGGCTCGCTGGAGGCGGCGCGCGCCGACCTCCCGCGCGGCCACCCGGCCCTGGAGGACCTCGCCCCGGCGCTCCAGGCGGTGCGGGAGGCGGCGCAGGTGAGCGGCCTCATGCTGGCCTCGCTGGGCCAGGCCACCGGCCCCCGCCTGCCCCTCGACCTGGCGACCGAGGTCGCCGAGACGCTGGAGGCGGCCCGGCCCTCGCTGCCGCGCGCCGTGCGGCTCACCGCCGCGCTGCCGGCCGGGCCGCTGCCGGCGCTGGGCGACGGGGCCGCGCTGCGCGCCCTCCTCGGCACCCTCCTCGCCAACGCCTGGGAGGCCATCGACGGCGCCGGGGAGATCGCGGTCTCGCTCTCGGAGGCCCCGGCCTCGGCGCTGCCGCCCGCGCCGCCCCACTCGCCCGGCTGGCGCCCCGCGACCGCGGCCTGGGCCTGCCTGGAGGTGCGCGACACCGGCTGCGGCATGGACGCGGCGGCGCTGCAGAGCGCCTTCGACCCGTTCTTCAGCACCAAGTTCGCCGGGCGCGGGCTGGGGCTGTCGGTGGCCCTCGGCACGGCCCACGCCCACGGCGGCACCATCGAGGCCGAGAGCGCGCCGGGGCGCGGCAGCCGCTTCCGCGTCTGGCTGCCCCGGGCCGCCGCCGGGCTCCCGGCGCCGCGCCCGGCCGCGAGCCCGGCCGGCCCGGCCCCCGAGGGGCGGGGCCTGGCGCTGGTGGTGGACGACGAGCCGACCATGCGCCGGGCCATGGAGCGGCTGCTGCGCAAGATGGGCTTCCAGGTGCTCACCGCCGCCGACGGGGTGGAGGCGCTGGAGGTCTTCCGGCCGCGCGCCGCCGAGGTGGGCATGGTGCTGCTCGACGTCACCATGCCGCGCCTGGACGGGTGGCAGACGCTGGCGGCCCTGCGCGCGCTGCGCCCGGAGACGCCGGTGGTGCTGGCGAGCGGCTACGACGAGGCGCAGGTGATGGGCGGCGCCTCCCCGGAGCGGCCGCCGGTCTTCCTCAAGAAGCCCTTCACCTGGGCGGAGCTGGAGGAGGCCATGGCGCGGGCCGCGGCGGAGGCGGCGGCGCGGGGCGGGCGCGCCTAGAGCCGCCCGCAGGGTCGGCGGAACGGGCAGCGGGCGCAGGCCTTGCGGTCCTCGACCTGCGGGAAGTCGGCCAGGCTGGCCCGGTTCCGCTCGCGGTCGGTGAGCACCGCCTTCATGGCGCCGATCGAGTCGCGCATGGTGGTGCGGCAGGCCTCCAGGGTGGGCTCGTCGGCCTGCACGTCGACCCGCTCGGCCGGCTTGCCGCCGTCCTGGACCAGGTAGACCAGGCCGCCCACCACGCCGTCGGGCAGCACGTCCCACTTCTGGCGGGCGTAGAGGGCGTAGGTGCCCACCTGCACGTGGTCGGCGCCGCGCTCCTTGCCGGTCTTCCAGTCGAGGAGGTGCACCTTGCCGTCGGCGGAGCGGTAGGCGAAGTCCACCGCCAGCCAGATCTTGGTCCCCTCGAAGAACCACTGGTCCAGCTCGTCCACGGTGAGCCAGCGGTCGCGGGGGGTGCGGCGGATCTCCTCGAAGGTCCCGGAGGCGTAGAAGGCCCGCAGGCCGCCGTCGATGACCGTCTCGTAGATGCGCTTCCAGTCCTCGTCCTTCACCGGCTCGGCGTACTCGTGCTCCACCAGGCCGGTGATGCGCGAGGCCTCGCGCCAGTAGCTCTTCTCGCGGGAGGCGGCGAACTGCTGCCTCGCCTTGGCCCGGACCTGCTCCAGCACCTTCTCCAGCGGGCGCACCTCGCCGGTGGCCTTGGCGCGGGTCAGCACCTGCTTCAGGGCGTCGTGGACCACCGAGCCGGCCCACTGGTAGCGGGTGGAGAGCTTCTTGAGGACGTAGAGCTCCCGCACCTCGGAGCCGTGGGGCGCCTCCCAGCCGCCCCAGGAGCCGTAGTAGGCGTAGAAGTAGGCCCGCCGGCACTCGGCGAACTTGTCGTGCCGGGACTTGGACCAGCTGAACTCGTTCTGGAGGTCGCCCATCGGGAGCCGGGAGTGTAGCCCAGGGGGCGACACGGCGCCCCGCCGGCGCCGTCCCGGGCGGGGGCGGCCGGTGTCACATCCCCGCCCCCGGCCCCTCCCTTCCTGGCCAGGAAATATCCCCGGCTACGCGCGCGTAGGCCTGGGCCGGACCCGGATCCCCTCGATGCGCCTCGCCCAGCTCGCCGCCGCCCTCGCCCTCGCGGCGGCCACCCTCCCCGCCGGCGCCGCCGCCCCCGGCGACCCGGTGCGGGCCTCGCGGCGCACCGGCGAGATCGCCCTCGACGGCCACCTGGAGGAGCCGGCCTGGGACGTGGCCACGGTCCACGACGGCTTCTTCCAGGCCTTCCCGCGGGAGGGCCAGGCCCCGGCCGACCGGACCGAGGTGCGCGTCCTCTACGACGACAAGGCGCTCTACGTCGGCATCGTGTGCCACGACGGGAAGCCCGGGGAGATCGAGCGGCCGCTGGGGCGGCGGGACAACGCGCCCTACGGCGACGCGGTGGTGGTGCTCCTCGACTCCAACCGCGACCGGCGCACCGCCTACTGGTTCGAGATCAACGCCGCCGGCGTGCAGAAGGACGCCCTGCTCTTCGGCGAGGACGAGTCGAACGGCGACTGGGACGCGGTCTGGGACGGCGCCGCCGCCACCCTGAAGGACGGCTGGTCGGCCGAGTTCCACATCCCGCTCTCGGTCTTCCGCTTCTCCAGCGCCCGGGAGCAGGTCTGGGGCCTCGGCGTGAAGCGGGTGCAGGCCCGCACCCGCGAGGAGACCTGGTCCTTCCCGCTCAAGCGCGGCGAGCGGAACGCGGTGGCCAGGCTGGCCGACCTGACCGGCCTGACCGGCCTGGAGCCGGTGCAGGACCTCTCGCTCACCCCCTACCTCGCCTCCCGCGCCGCCTGGCGGCCCCGCTTCTCCGACGGCACCGACCCGACGCGGCGCCTGCTGGATCCCACCGCCGACCTGGGGCTCGACCTGCGCGCCTCGCTGGGGCGCGGCCTGGCGCTGCAGGCCACGCTCAACCCGGACTTCGGCCAGGTGGAGGCCGACCAGATCATCCAGAACCTCTCCACCTTCGAGCTCTTCTTCCCGGAGAAGCGCCCCTTCTTCACGCAGGGGATGGACCTCTTCCAGGGGCTCTCGCCCAACGACCACCGCTCGCCGCAGCAGCTCTTCTACTCGCGCCGCATCGGCCTCGACGCGCCCATCCTCGGGGCCGCCAAGCTGGCCGGGCGCGTCTCCGACACGCTGGAGATCGGGCTGCTGGAGGCGGTGGTGACCGGGGCCGCGGCGCCGGACGGCTCCACCGAGGCGCACCCGGCGCGCGCCTGGCGCTTCGAGCCGGCCCAGCCGCTCCACTTCGGCCCGGCCGGCGCGCTGCCGGCCCTCGATCCCGCCTCGCGCAACTTCCTGGTGGGCGTGGCGCGCTGGCAGCCGGCCGCCACCGCCACCCTCCGCGCCGCCGCGGCCAGCGTGCTGCCGCTGGAGCGCCGCTGCTCCCTCGACGAGGCCAGGCCCGACGACCGCCCCGGCCGCTGCGACCAGCGCACCGGGCAGGCGGCCACCCTCGACGCCTCGCTGCGCAACGCCGACGGCGACTGGTACGCCCGCGCCCAGCTCTCCGGCTCGTCCTACGACGGGGGCGGCTACGACCAGCCCGACCCGGCCGCCACCGGCCCGCTGGTCCGCACCCTCCCCGACGGCACCGTGCTGCGCCGCGGCGACACCGGCTTCGGCGCGGCGGTCTACGCCGGCCGGCAGGGGGCCGAGCCCTGGCGCGCCGACCTCTCCTGGGAGTACGAGTCGCCCCGCCTCGACCTCAACGCCGCCGGCTTCCAGCGCACCCAGAACGAGCAGCTGGTCCGCGGCGTGATCCGCTACGTGCGCCCCAACGGCGGCGGGCCGTTCCACATGTACGGCTTCCACCTGGGCGGCCAGGGGCGCTGGACCACCGACGGCACCGGCCGCAACCTGGGGAGCGGCGCCTGGTTCTCCGCCGAGTTCCAGCTCCGCAACTTCCACTACTTCGGCGTGGACCTGAACGTCGACCCGGCCGGCACCGACGTGCGCGAGCTCTCCGGCACCGGCACGGGCTTCCGCTACGCCGGCTCGGGCGGCGGCGGCCTCTGGGTCTCCTCCGACCGCGCCCGGCCGTTCTGGGTGGAGGCCGCGGTCAGCGGGGGGCGGACCAGGGCGGCGGGCGCCGTGCCGTCGGTGGGCTACTGGAACGCCTCGGTCATCGCCTCGGTGCGCCCCCACTCGCGCCTGGAGACGCGCGTCGACGCCGGCTATGACGACGCGCGCTGGCCGGTCCGGGCCGTGGAGCAGGACGGGGACCTCTGGCACTTCGCCGAGCTCCACGCCCCCTCGGTCACGGTGACGCTGCGCCAGTCGGTGGTGCTCTCGCCGCGCCTCACGCTGCAGGCCTACGCGCAGCTCTTCGCCGGCGCCGGGCGCTACGGCCCCTACTACACCGGCACGGCGCCGCAGGGCGGCCTGATCCGCACGCGCGACCTGGTGCCCTCCGGCGCCGGGGTGCCCGCGGGGGTCGAGCTCCCCGACTTCCGCGAGTCGGCGCTCAACCTCTCGACCGTGCTGCGCTGGGAGTACCGGCTCGGCTCGACGCTCTTCCTGGTCTACACGCGCAACGCCGCCGAGCCGGACTTCGCCGCCCCGCCCCCGCCCGGCGACCCCCGGCCGCCCATGATCCTGCGCCCGCGCAACCTGGCCCACGGCCCGACCACCGACACCTTCCTGGTGAAGTGGACCTGGTTCTGGGCGGCGTGAGCGCCGTCAGCGGATCCCGTAGGCGCTGGCCCGCACCATCCGCGTGGTGAAGGCCCGCGGGTCGCGCTCGTGCAGGTCGATGACCCGGGCGCCGCGGAGCCGGTGGTCCTCGTCGCCGCCCAGGCCGTAGGGGGCGAAGCCGGCGTTGGCGGCCAGGCCCAGGCGGACGCCGAAGTGGTCGCCGCAGTAGTCGTTGACGTGGTCGTGGCCGCAGAAGATGCCCATCACGTCGCCGCGGGAGAGGGCCGCGGCGAAGAGCCCGGCGTTGAAGGCCCCGACGCACTCCTCCTCGTTCCGCTCGCCGGTGACGCCGTGGGGCGGCGGCGGGCCGCCCTCGCCGGCCGCCAGCGCCGCCCGGCGCGCCTGGTCGTCCTCCCACATGTGGCGGTGCTCGTGGAGCGGCACGTGGAGGAAGAGGAGCGCCGGCACCAGGCGGCCGCACGACCGCTCCAGCGCCCGCGAGGTCTCGACGTACCAGGCCAGCTGGTCCGGCTGCACCCAGCTCCAGCGCGGCAGCCAGCCCCAGCCCGGCAGCGCCCCGTCGGCGAGCGCCTGGCCGCCCAGCACCTTCGGCGCCTCGCGCCCGCCGTCGAGGGCCCAGAGGTGGAGCGCCGGCGCGTCGCCGGCGGCGCCGAGCACCGGGAGCAGGGCGTTGCCGTGGCCCGAGACCCCCTCCGGCTCGGGGCCGTTGCGGTTGCCCGGGAAGGCGCGGCAGCGGGCCAGCAGGGCCGCCGCGTCCACGCCGGTGCGCCAGGTGTGGTCCTCGTCGTGGTTGCCGAGGGCCACCAGCCAGGGGAGGCCGCGGGCCTCCATGGGCCCGACCACGTTCCAGAGGGCGCGGTCCACCTCGCCGGCGTCGGCCAGCTCGGTGGCGAGGAGGTCGCCGGTGTGGACCACCAGGTCCGGCCGGAGGTCGTCGAGGGCCGCCGCCAGGAAGGCGGCGGTGCGCGGGTCGGCCACCGGCCCCTCGTGCGTGTCGGTGACCTGGAGGAGGCGGAAGGTGCCGTCGGGCCGGAAGCGGAGCGGCGCGGCCACGGCCCGCCTCACTTCCCCGCGGACAGCTCGGCCCGCACCTGCGCGCAGGCGGCGGCGTCGAGCGGCGCGTAGCTGGCCAGGTAGCCGTCGATGAAGGGCTTCACGCCGCCGTCCTCGGCGGCCGGCGCGATGAGCGTCAGCATCACCACGCCGCGCGGGTGGGGCGTGGTGATCCAGTACTGGGTGGCCTCCCGCTTCCCGCCCATGACCGCCTTCCAGATGAGGAAGGGGCGCGGCCGGCCCGCGGCGTCCTTCACCTCCACCGGGGCGAAGCGCTCCACGTCGCTGGCGCGGGCCTGGCCCTGCGCCACCAGCTCGCGGAGGTAGGCCAGCTCGCCGTCGGCCTGGGCCTGCAGCCGCTGCGCCGGGGTGGCGCCCCGCGGCGCCTTGATGACGCCGGCCGGGACCAGCTGCCACTGCACCAGCCGCTTGTCGGCCCAGAACTCGGCGCGGCCGGTGCCGGTCTGCACCGTGGCCGCCGCGGTGCTGAAGGCCTCGCCGGGGAAGATGGCCCGGTAGCTCTCGTCGCCGAGGAGGCGCACGCCCTGGAAGCCGAGCGGGCTGTCGAAGAAGGCGGTGTCGCCGGTGTCGGGGCAGGCGGCGGGCGCCTTGGCCGCCGGGGCCGGCACGGCCGCGGCCTTGGGGGCGGCGGGCCTGGCCGCGGGGGCCGGGTCGGCGGCGGTGGCGAGGGCGACGAGGGTGGCGGCGAGGAGGGACATGGCCGGCGAGTAGACCCTCGGCGCCGCCGGGGGGCAAGTCGGGCGTGCCGGAGGGCCTCGGGCCCGGCCCGCGGCTTGCTTTGGAGGTCGGCATGGCGGCGACCCAGCCCGGCTCCTCGCGTGCACCATCCCACCTCGGCCCCCTGGCCCTGACCATGGCCCTCGCCCTGACCGGTCCGGCCCGCGCCGCCGACCCGTCGGAGGCCGCCCTGGCCCTGACCACCTCCCGCCCGTCGGCGCGGACCAACCAGCCCATCACCTTCACCGCGGTGGTGACCTCCACCGCCGCGGGCCCGGTCCCCGCCGGCGAGGTGACCTTCCTCGACGGCGCCGCGGTGCTCGGCGTGCGGCCGCTCGCCGATGGCGCGGCCTCCCTCACCGTCCGGTCGCTGCCCCGCGGCACCCACGCCATCGCCGCGCGCTACGCCGGCGACGACGCCCTCCTCCCCACCGAGGGGGCGCTGGCCGCCGGCCAGGAGGTCGCCGACACCGCGCCGGTGGCCGGTGCCGGCCAGGCCGTCACCTTCGACGGCCTGGTGCAGCACGCGCGGGTCGAGGACCCGGAGGGCGCCCTCGACGGCGCCCAGACGGTGGAGCTCTGGTTCGAGGCGGCACCCGGCCCCGCCGCCGGCACCGCCTGCCTGGTGCAGCAGGGCGAGGGCGGGTCGGTGCGGCTCGGGCTCTGCCTCTCGCCGGCGCGCGACCGGCTGGTGGTGCGGCGCGGCTTCGAGACCACCTTCATCCCGGTGGCCGTCGGCCCGGGCTGGCACCACCTGGCCCTCTCGGCCGGGCCCGTGGAGGCCCAGGTCTACCTCGACGGCGAGGCCTTCACGCCGCTGCTCGGCGCGCTGCGCCCGGGAGGCCGCCAGCCGCTCGTGATCGGCGGCGCACCGCTGGGCGACGGGGCCACCGACCGCTTCGCCGGCGCGGTGGACGAGCTGCGGCTCTGGTCCACCGCCCGCACCGCGGCGGAGCTGGCGGCCTCGGCCCGCCAGCCCGTCCAGGGCGACGCGCCGGGCCTCCTCGCCCTCTGGCGCATGGACGAGGGGGTGGGCGACGCGCTCTTCGACGCCGGGCCGGCCCACCTCCCGGCGGCGCTGGCCGCGCCCGGACCGGCCACCTGGGGCCCCTCGGCCGCCTGGCGGCGCCGCGCCATCACCTCGCCGCGCCGCCTCGCCCCCTTCCTGGCCGGCTACGACGCCGACGGCGATCCCTTCGCCACGCGGGTGGCGGTCGCGGCCCGCCACGGCCACGCCGCCCTCGATGGCGCCGAGGCGGGCTACCTGCCGGCGCCGGACTTCACGGGCCTCGACGCCTTCACCTGCGAGGTGGCCGGGGGCGGCGCCACCAGCCGGTACCTCACCGAGGTGGAGGTCCCGGCGCCCCTCCCCTGTCTCGACGACGCCGGCTGCGGCGGCGGCGACCTCTGCGTGGCCGGCGCCTGCGTCGCCCCGGCCCGGCTGGTGGTGACGGGCGGCGGCGCCTCCTGCAGCAGCGGCGGCGGCGCGCCGGGGGCCTGGCTGGCGCTGCTGGGCGCCGCGCTCCTCGGGCTGGCGCGCCGGCGCGGCTGAGCCGGCGTACGCCGGATCGCGTCCCCGGGCCGGCGGACGCGGGATCACGTACGGACGGAACGTCGCGAGTCGCGACCGTCCGACCCTGAGGCCGGCCGGCCTCGCACGCACCGACCGTGATGCTTGCTACGGCAACGATCCGGTGCGCGGCGGCGCGGCCCACCATCTTCCGCGACCCTGCGGCGCGTGCCCCGGCCCGCCGCCGGCGCGGGCACATGCGCTGCACCGCTCGGTGCCCGGCAGCTCACCGCACTCCAGGACGGAACCCCATGACCCTCAACCGAATGACACTCCTGGCGCTGGTCGGCGCGGCGCTCGCCGCGGCCGGCTGCAGCGCCGGGCGAACCGCGCCGGCCCCCGGCGCCCCCGGCGTGCTCGAGGCGCGCCTCGCCACGCCGCCCGCCGGCGTCCAGGCCGTGCTGATCACCGTGACCGGCGACGGCATCGACGCGCCCATGCGCGCCCGGCTCACCGCCGACCAGGAGGGCCACTGGTCCGGCCGCGTCGTCAACGTGCCGCCGGGCGTGAACCGCACCGTCACCGCCTACGCCTACGACACCCTCACCGTGCCGGAGGACCCGGTGGCCGACACCACCGGCCTGGTCTACCGGGGCACCAAGACCAACGTGGCCGTGACCAGCGGCCAGCTCACCTCGGTGCTGGTCCCGCTGCTGCCCTGGCCGGACGGCGGCGGGGGCGTCGGGCTCAACACGCCGCCCCACGTCGCCAGCGTGGTCCACCCGACCTCGATCACCATCGGCGCCACCACCACCTTCACCGCCACCGCCCTCGACCCCGACAGCGGCGCCACGCTCACCTACCTCTGGAGCGACGACGTGGGCGGCAGCTTCTCGGGCGGCGACCAGGAGCAGCCGGCCCGCTTCTCCAACGAGGAGCCGGGCGAGGCGATCCCGGCGGGCTGGACGGCGCCGGCCGGCTTCATCGGCACCGCCACCATCACGCTCTCGGTGAGCGACGGCCAGGCCACCGCCACCACCAGCTTCCCGGTGGCCGTCGGCTCGGGCCTGGACGTCTCCCTGGTCTTCGACGTCCTGCCCACCATCACCATCCTGCCGGGCGCCAGCCAGTCGCTGGTGCCGGGCGAGCAGACCACCATCCGCTGGCAGCTCGCCTACCCGGAGGGCGCCGGCCCCGACGCGCCGGGCTCGCTCTACGTCCAGGCCATCTGGAGCGACAGCTGCGGCGGCACGTTCAGCCCGACCTACGACGGCGATCCCTGGGTCTACCGCTTCGAGCCGTCGCCCGAGGAGGCGGTGACCTACACCGCGCCCGCCTCGGCGCCTGACGCGCCGGGCCGCTGCGACCTCAAGCTGACCCTCACCAGCCCGTACGGCGCCAGCGTCTGGTCGGGCCTGATCGCCTGGGTCAACCCGACCATCACCGGGTCCTGGACGGGCACCGTCACCGACGCCGTCACCGGCGAGGCCACCGCCACGCTCGCCCTCGCGCAGGCGGGTGACACCGTGGCCGGCACCTGGTCCACCAGCCTCGGCTCGACCGGCTCGGTCAGTGGCACCACCGACGGCCTCACCATGGACTTCGCCGTCGAGGTGCTCGACGCCGGCTGCCCCGGCACGCTCACCGGGACCGGCACCGTGGGCGAGGGCGGCCTGATGGCCATCAGCTACACCGGCAGCACCACCTGCGGCGGCGACACCACCGGCGGCGGCACGCTGGCCCGCGGGTCGGGCTGGAACGGCAAGGTGGTCTTCGTCACCCGCGTCACCTTCACCGGCGACCTGGGCGGCCTGGCCGGCGCCGACGCGAACTGCCAGGTGCTCGCCGACGAGGGGGCCAGCGAGGGCGCGCTGCCGGTCGGGACCTGGCGCGCCTTCCTCAGCACCACCGGGGTGGACGCCGCCTCCCGCCTCCCCGACGCGCGCTGGGTCCTCCCCGACGGCACGCTCATCGCCGAGGACACCGCCACGCTGCTCGGCGGCTGGGTGCTCCCCTACCACCCCATCGACCAGGACGAGTTCGGCTCGCCGGTGGACTACGGCAACCCGGTCTGGACCGGCTCCCACTACTCCGGCCACCTCTGGGAGCCCGCCGCCACCTGCGCCGACTGGACCAGCAGCGGCGCCGTGACGGGCGTGGTGGGCCAGGTGAACGGCACCTGGACCAGCGCTGGCCTCTCCGACTGCAACCAGCTCCGCTCCCTCTACTGCTTCCAGCAGTGAGGCTCCGGCCATGACCTCCTCACCAGGACGAGTCCCCATGCGCACCCATCGAACCCAGCTGTTCGCCGTCGTCGCCCTCGCCCTCTCGGCCGCCCTCTCGGCCGGCTGCGGCGCCCGCACCGCCGCGCCCCCGGCGCGCGGCATCCTCCAGGCCAGCATCGCCGCGCCCCCCACCGACGTGCAGGCGGTGCTGGTCACGGTGTCCGGCGGCGACATCGCCGGCAGCATGCGGATGACCCTCTCGCCGAACGAGGGCGGCCACTGGTCGGGCCGCCTCCTCGACGTGCCGCCCGGCACCGGCCTCACCGTCACCGCGTACGCCTACGCCGGGAGCACCGTGCCCGAGGATCCGGAGGCCGACACCACCGGCCTCCTCTACCGGGGCGCGCGGACCAACGTCACCGTGACCGCCGGCCTGGTCACCGACGTCCAGGTGCCCGTGCTGCCCTGGCCCGACGGCGGCGGCGGCTTCGGCGTCAACACCCCGCCCCACCTGACCCGCGTCGGCCACCCGACCTCCGTGGCCAGCGACGCCAGCGCCACCGTCACCGCCACCGCCGTGGATCCCGACGCCGGCGCCACGCTCACCTACACCTGGAGCGACGACCTGGGCGGCCTGTTCACCGGCGGCGACGAGTTCCAGCCGAACCGCTTCTCCAACCAGGAGCCGGGCGCCACCGTCTCGGCCACCTGGACGCCCCCCGCCGGCTTCGTGGGCACCGCCACCATCCAGGTCACCGTCTCCGACGGCGCCGCCTCGGCCACCACCACCTTCCCGATCCGCGTCGGCTCGGGCATCGACGTCGGCCTGGTCTTCGACGTGCTGCCGTCCATCGAGCTCCTCGGCGCCTCCAGCCAGGACCTGGCCCCGGGCGGCAGCGCCACCATCGCCTGGCGGCTGGTCTACCCCGACGGCGCCGGCCCCGACGCGCCCACCGAGCTCAAGGTCGCCACCGCCTGGACCGACTCCTGCCTCGGCGCCTTCAGCCCGGCCGAGAGCAACCAGTGGATCTCGCCCTTCGAGCCCACCTCGGTCCAGGCGGTCTCCTACACGGCCCCGGCGGACGTGCCCGAGCTGGCCTCCTGCACGCTCACCCTGACCATCACCGACCCGGCCGGCGCCCAGGCCTTCTCGCAGCTCCGCGTCTGGGTCAGCCCGGCGGCGACGCCCCCCGTCTCCGGGATGGTGCTCTTCGTCACCAGCGCCCGGTTCCCCGGCGGCTTCTTCTCCGGGAACGCCTGGGTCGCCGACGCCATCTGCCAGGAGGCCGCCGCCGGCGGCCTGGTCCCGGCCGGCACCTACCACGCCATCATGAGCTTCCCCGGCCTCGACGCCCGCGACCGCATCGTGGACGCGGCCTACGTGCGCCAGGACGGCGTGCCGGTGGCCGCGAGCAAGGCCGACCTGCTCGACGGGAGCCTGCTCGCCGCCATCGACCTCGACGAGTCCGGCCAGCCGAGCGCCACCGAGGTCTGGACCGGCAGCCTCGCCGACGGCACGCTCGACACCAACCTCACCCAGTGCAGCGGCTGGTCCTCGAGCCTCTCCAGCGACCACCAGGGGACGGCCGGCGAGAGCAGCGCCACCGACGGCCGCTGGCTGCGCAGCGACCTCTCGTTCCTGTCGCCCTACTGGTGCAGCGACGAGAAGCCCATCTACTGCGCGCAGGTCTCCAGCGAGGGCCCGCCGATGTAGCGGGGCCGGGCCGGGCGGGCGCCGCCGGGGCGCCCGCCCGCCTCAGCCGATGATCCGCCGGACCGCGTCGAGCCTGGAGCGGGCGCCCATCTTGGCGAGCACCCGCTCCACGTGCTTCTGCACCGTGCGCGGGCTGATGCCGAGGCACTCGGCGATCTCCCGGTCGAAGCGCCCCTCCCGCAGCAGCCCGAGCACCTCGGCCTCCCGCGCCGTGAGGCCGGCCGCGTCGGCCGCGTCGGCCACGGCGTGGAGCCCGGCCTCGGCTGGCGGGGGCGTCGCGGGGCGGGAGACCGCCAGGTCGGCGTGGCGCACCCGCCAGCCCGCCGCCTCGCGGCGGACGGCCAGGATCAGGCGGGCCGCGGGGCCCTCCGCCCCGCCCGCGCCGCCGTCCGGCCCGGCGTGGAGGCGCAGCGTGGCCAGCGCCAGCCCCTCGCCCAGCTCCTGCACGTCGGCCCCCTCCGCCGCCAGCCCCCACGACGGCCCCCCGTCCACCAGCCCCAGGCGCGCCCGGGCCAGCCAGACGTCGCCGTCGCGCACCGGCGGCCTGCCCGCGCCGGCCACCCCGGAGAAGTCAGGGCTGAGCAGCGCGGCGAGCGGCGGCGCCTCGGCGGCGTCGTGCCCGGGGGCGGGCCCCAGGCAGCACCCCAGCCAGCTCGCGAGGAGCCGCTGCAGCTGCGGATCGTCGGTGGGGCGCTGCAGGCTCAAGCGGCCTCCTCTGCGCGGGGGCGCGCGGTGCCACCAAGGTAGCAAGGCGCCTGGAGGCACACTCCCTGAACCCGCGGCCGGGAGATCCCCGCTGCTCCACGTCGGGTGAACGCCGGGCCGGCCCGGACGCGGCGCGCCTCAGGGCGCGGCGCCAGCCCCGGTGACGCGGATGGGCAGGAGGAGCCAGGTGGAGGCCGGCCGCCCGGCCGGATCGCGCCCCGGCTCGAAGGCGCAGGCCTGCACCGCGGCGACCAGGCTGCGCTCGAAGCGCCGGGCCGAGCCGGGCGGCGCCGCGCCGTCGGCCACGCTGGTGACCAGCTCGACCCGATCGACGCGGCCGTCGGCGTGGACCGCCAGCTTGACCACCACCTTCTGCTCCAGGCCCCACAGGCCGCGCGGGGCCGAGAGCCCGCGGACCTCGCAGCCCGGCTCGCGCAGGCGCGGCCGGGTCCAGCCGGGCCCGACGAAGGCCGGTTCGCCATCGACGGGCGCGGCTGGGCCGCTGGCGGGCGCCGGAGGGGCCGCGGCGGGCGCCGGGGGGGCGGCGGCGGGCGCCGGGGCCGGGATGGGGCGCGGCCCGGGCCCCGGCTCGGCGGCCGCCGGCGGGGGCGGGGTGGCGGGGCCGGGCCGGGGCGCCGTGGCGCAGCCGCCCGCCGCGAGCGCGGCGGCCAGGCCGGCCAGGGCGGCGGCGGCGCGGCGCACGGTGGGGCCTACGAGTTGCCCTCGACCCGCATGCCCTTCGGGATCACCACGATGCCGCTCTCGGTGACGTGGAAGCGCTTGCGGTCCTGCTCCAGGTCGTAGCCGATGACCGTGCCGGCCGGGATCTCCACCTGCTTGTCGATGATGGCGCGGCGGATGCGGCAGTGGCGGCCGATGTTGACCTTCTCGAAGATGATCGACTCGTCCACCGTGGTGTAGCTGTTGACGCGCACCATGGGCGAGACGATGGAGTGGTTCACCTGGCCGCCGGAGATGATGCAGCCCTCGGAGATCAGCGAGTCGGTGGCGGCGCCCACCCGGCGCTCCGACTCGTTGTTGAAGACGAACTTGGCCGGCGGCGCGTTGGAGCGGATCGAGTAGATCGGCCACTGGTCGTTGTAGAGGGAGAAGATGGGGTCGACCGCCACCAGGTCCATGTTGGACTGGAAGTAGGCCTCCAGGTTCCCCACGTCGCGCCAGTAGCCGCGCTCCTTGACGCCCTGGCCCGGCACCTCGTTGGTCATGAAGTTGTAGACGTAGACCCGGCGCCGCTTGTGCATGTTGCTGACGATCGACTTGCCGAAGTCGTGGGCGCTCTTGGGGTCGCCGGCGTCGTTGACGATCTCCTGCACCAGCTCCTTGGTGGTGAAGAGGTAGTTCCCCATGGAGGCCAGGCACTTCGTCGGATCGCCCGGGATGGTCTTGGGGTTCTCCTTGGGCTTCTCCACGAAGCCGATCATCCGGCCCTCGGAGTCGACCTCGATGATGCCGAAGTCCTTGGCCTCCTCCACCGGCACCGGGATGGCCGCCACCGTCAGGTCGGCGCGCTTGTCGACGTGGTAGTCGAGCATCTGCCGCACGTCCATGCGGTAGACGTTGTCGGCGCCGAAGACGAAGGTGTACTCCGGCTCCTCGTCGGTGATGATGTTGAGGTTCTGGTAGATGGCGTCGGCGGAGCCCTCGAACCACTTGGGCCCGTAGCGCATCTGCGCCGGCACGATCTCCACGTACTCGTTGAGGAAGGCCGAGAGGCGCCAGGCGCGCTGCACGTGGGTGTTGAGCGACTCCGACTTGTACTGCACCAGCACCTTCATCTTGAGGATGCCGGAGTTGGCGAAGTTGGAGAGGACGAAGTCGATGATGCGGTAGCGCCCGCCGAAGGGCACCGCCGGCTTGGCGCGGTCCCGGGTGAGGGGATCGAGCCGCCGTCCTTCGCCACCGGCCAGGATCATCGCGAGGAGCTTCGCCATGTGTGCACACCCCCAGGGACCTACGCCTCGAATCTACGACCGGCCCGGAAACCGGGCAAGGAACAGGCGCACCCCCCGGTCGACGCGCCGTCGGGGCGGCCGGCCCTGCGGCCGGCCCGCGGCCGGCGCGCGCGTTTTCGTGCCAGGCCGGGGGAGCTAGCCCGGGCGGAGCACCGGGCCGTGGGCGGCCTCGTGGGCCAGCAGCTGGCGCTTCACGTCGAGGCCGCCGGAGTAGCCCCCCAGCCGCCCCCCGGCCGCCACCACCCGGTGGCAGGGCACCAGGATGGCCACCGGGTTCTGGCCGTTGGCGGCCCCCACGGCGCGGGAGGCCCCCGGCTTCCCCAGCGCCTCGGCGAGGTCACCGTAGGTGCGGGTCTCCCCCCAGGGGATCTCCAGGAGGGCCCGCCAGACCCGCTTCTGGAAGTCGGTGCCGCGCAGGTCGAGGGCCGGGAGGTGGGGCGCCTGGCCCTTGAAGTACTCGCCCAGCGCCGCCCGGGCCGCCTCCAGGTGGCCGCGGGCCAGGGCCGAGACGGCCGGCTGGGCCGGCCCCTGCTCACCGAAGGTGACCCCCACCACCCCCTGGTCGGTGGCCTCGATGGTGAGCCACCAGCCGAAGGGGGAGCGCCAGCGGGCCCGGGCGGTCACGGGGCACCCCCGGCCGCGCCGGGCCCGGCCGCCGCGAAGCGCCGGCGCACCTCGGCGATCTCCCGGTTGACGGCCCGCAGCAGCTCGGCCTTCTCGCGGAAGGGCAGGAAGGCGCTCTTGAACCCCTGCACCACCACGGTGCACAGGTCGTCGAGGGTGAAGCCCATCTCGCGGTGGGCGATGAGCAGCTCCTTGGTGCAGGTGGTGTCGGTGATGAGCCGGTTGTCGGTGTTGACGCTCACCCGGAGGCCGAAGTCGAAGTAGAAGCGCAGCGGGTGGGCGGCGAAGCCGGTCACCGAGCCGGTCTGCACGTTGGAGCTGGGGCACATCTCCAGCGGGATGCGGTGGTCGTTGACGTAGTTGAGCAGGTCCCCGCTCTCGCGGAGCCGCACGCCGTGGCCGATGCGGTGGGCGCCGCAGACGTGCACCGCCTGGGCGATCGACTCCGGCCCGAAGGCCTCGCCGGCGTGGATGGTGAGGTTGACGTTGTTGTCGAGGATGAGCTGGAGCGCCTCGCGGTGGTGGCGCGGCGGGTTGCCCTCCTCGGCGCCGGCGAGGTCGAACCCCACCACCCCCTTGCCCTTGTAGGCCACCGCCAGCTCGGCCAGGCGCACCGAGGTGGCCGGGTCCATGTGGCGGATGCCGCAGACGATGACGTTGGAGACGATGCCCACCTCGCGCTGCGCCTGGTGCAGGCCGTCGAGGACCGCCTCCACGATGGCGGTGGGCTTGAGGCCGCGGCGGGTGTGGAGCACCGGCGCGTAGCGCACCTCCAGGTAGCGTACGTTCTCGGCGGCGCAGTCGAGGGCCAGCTCCCGCGCCACCCGCTGCAGCGCCTCCTCGGTCTGCAGCACCGTGAGCGTCACGTCGAAGGCCGAGAGGTAGTCCTCCAGCGAGCGGCAGGTCTGGCCCATGTGGATGGCCGCCCCCAGCCCCTCCGGCGTGTCGGCCGGCAGCCGCACCCCCTGCTGCTCGGCCAGCGCCAGGATGGTGGCGAGGCGCAAGGAGCCGTCGAGGTGGCAGTGCAGGTCGGTCTTGGGGAGGGCGCGGACCAGCGCCTCGGTGACCGCCGGCGCGGGGAGGGGTGGGACGCTCATGGCCCCATCTTAAGCCTGGCCGGACGCCGGGGAGGTGTCACACTCGCGCGCATGGCCCGCGCATTCCTGTCCTTCCTCGTCCGGCTGGTCCTCTCCGCCGCCGCCCTGTGGGGCGCCGTGGCCTTCGTCTCGCCGGGCAACCCCGACAACACGCTGGTGCGCGCCGCCGGCGTCTCGGTGCTGCTCTCGATCCTCTACTACGTCACCCTCGCCAGGTTCCTCTGGTTCCTGCTCCTCCCCTGGCTGGTTTACGTCTGCTTCTGGATGGGCACCATCATGGGGAACTACGGGCTGGGGGTCCTCCAGGCCTTGCTGGTGGCGGTGGCCATGGCGGTGCTCTCCTGGCTGGTGGAGAGGGCCTTCGGCGTGAAGACGTTCCGGAAGTCCTGACGCCGGCCCGGCCGACTCAGCCCTTCCGCGTCGCCGCCGCCGCCTTCCAGGCCGCCAGCACCTCGGCCTCCCGCGCCGGCGTGAGGCCGGTCTTCGGCCTGGCGCGCCGCGCCTCGGGAAGGCCACGCCACCAGGCCAGCGTGTCGCGCGCCGTCTCGGCGGCGGGCCGGAAGGCGAGCCCGGCGGCGAGGGCGGGGGCGCAGGCCACCTGCGTGAAGGCCTCGCTCCGCGGCACCCAGACCGGGAGGTCGCTCCACGGGGCCACCTTCTGGTCCTCCAGGAACTTCTCCTCCACCCAGGTGAAGGACGCCTCCACGCCGGGGGCGCGGCACGCCTCCAGGAAGTCGCGGGTGAGGAGCGGCGCGGCCGGGCCGGTGGCGTTCATGGTGCCGGCGAGGCGGCGCTCCGCGGCCAGCACGATGAAGGCCGCCAGGTCGCGCACGTCGACGAACTGCACCGGGTCGAGGCCGTCGCCGGGGGCCAGCACCTCGCCGCCGCGGGCCAGGCGGACCGGCCAGTAGGTGAAGCGATCGGTCGGGTCGGTGGGGCCGACGATCAGGCCGGGCCGGATGGAGAGGGTCCGCCCCGGCATGGCCGCCTCGGCCGCCTGCTCCGAGAGCGCCTTGAGCGCGCCGTAGTGGGCCCGCACGTCCTCGCTGGCCGGGTCGGGCGTGGTGGCGAGGGCGCTCGCCTCGGTGAGGGGCGCCTTCAGGCCGTCGGCGTAGACCGAGATGGAGCTGACGAAGAGGTAGCGCTCCACCGAGGGGGCCAAGAGCTCGGCCGAGGCCCGCACGAGGCGCGGCACGTAGCCGGAGGTGTCGATGACCGCGTCCCAGCGGCGCCCGCGGAGGGCGTCGAGCTTCCCGTCGCGGTCGCCGAGGAGCGTCTCCAGCTCCGGGAACTTCCCCGGGTTGGTCTTGCCGCGGTTGAAGAGGGTCACCGCGTGGCCGCGCGCCCGCGCCGCCTCCACCAGCTCCGGCCCGAGGAAGGCGGTGCCGCCGAGGAGGAGGAGCGTCATCGGCTTCGGGGTCGCCGCCGCGGCGCCCTTCCCTGCCGCGCCCGCCCCCGCACACGCCGAGGCCGCCGCTGCGCCGGCCGCCACCAGGAACTCCCGTCGGGTGAATCCCATGTCCGCCTCCCCGTGCCGCCTACCGCGCCAGCTCCGCCAGCAGCCGCTTCCGGTGCTCCGGCGCGAGGGCCGGCCCGCGCCCCGCCGCCGCGTTGTCGGCCATGTGGGCCGCCTTGGCCGTGGCCGGGATGACCAGCGTCACGGCCGGGTGGGCCAGGATGAACTTGAGGAAGAGCTGGGCCCAGCTGGTGGCGCCCACCTCCGCCGCCCAGGCCGGCACCGGCCGAGCCTTCACGGCCGCGAAGAGCGCCCCCTCCTCGAAGGGGCGCATCACGATCACCGCCACGCCCCGCTCCCGGGCCAGCGGCAGGAGGCGCGCCTCGGCGTCGAGGGTGGCGGCGCTGTAGGGGAGCTGGACGAAGTCGAGAGGCTCGTCCCGGAGCAGGCGCTCCAGCTCGCCGAAGGCCGAGCGGGCGTAGTGGGTGATGCCGAGGTAGCGGATCCGTCCGCGCGCCTTCCAGGCCCGCAGCGTCGGCAGGTGGGCCTCGACGTCGAGGAGGTTGTGGATCTGCAGCAGGTCGAGGCGTCCGCCCATGCGCCGCTCCGACTCGGCCATGGCGCGCTCCCCCTCGGCCCGGCCGCGGGTCCAGACCTTGGTGGCCACGAAGGGGCGAGGGAAGCCGGGCTCGGCGCGGAGGAGGTCGCCCACCACCGCCTCGGCCCGGCCGTACATGGGGGACGAGTCGATGGCCCGCCCCCCGGCGTCGAAGAGCGTCCGCAGCACCTCCCGCAAGGGCGCCCGCTCGGCGACCGAGGCGCCGGCGTCGAAGACCTGCCAGGTGCCGAGGCCGATGGCCGGCAGCGGCTCGCCGGTGGAGGGGATGGGGCGGGTCTCCATGGCGGGGGCTCCGTGGGACGGGAGGGGGAGGCCCAGGCCCGCGGCGCCCGCGGCGGCGGCGGCCAGGCGCAGGAGGTCGCGCCGGCCGAGGGCGCCCGTGGGGTCAGCGGGCCGCTTCGAGCGCCGCATGGCGCCTCCTCACCCAGGCCACCAGCAGGAGCCAGGCGGCGCAGAGCGGCGCGGCGGCGAGCGCGGTGGCGCCGAGGCCCAGCCCGGCGGCGGAGAGCAGCGCCGCCCCCTGCGCCGCCAGGGCGTCGCCGCCGCGGTAGACGATGGTGTCGATGAAGGCCTTGGCCTGGTAGGTCTCGCCGCGCGGCACCACGGTGAAGAGCACCTCGCGCGACGGCCGCTCCACCGCGTAGTGCGCCACCCGCCGCGCCGCCTGCACCAGCGCCACCACCGGCAGGAGCGGCCAGGCCGCCACCGCGAGGAGGCCGCCGAGCGCCAGGGCCGGGTGGAAGGCCAGCGTCCACCCCAGGCCGAGCCGCCGCACCAGGCGGGCGAAGCCGGCCGACTGGACCAGGAGCGCGCAGAGGTTCACGCCGAGGTCGAGGGCGGCGAAGAGCCGGACGCGCGAGGCCGTGTCGGGGACCAGGGTCGAGACCAGCCGCGCCTGCTGGAAGTAGACGACCGTGGCGGTGGCGGTGGCCAGGAAGGTGAGGCCGGAGAGGGCCAGCAGGTACGGGGAGCGGAGCGTCAGGGTGAGGCCGGAGAAGGGGCCGCCGCCCACGCCGGCCTCACCCCCCGCGGCGGCGGGGCGGTCGGCCCGCGGCGGCGCGGCCCGGCCCAGCGCCTGCGCCGCCCGGGTGGCCACCTCGAGGAGCAGGGCGGAGAGGGCCAGGAGCCCGGCCACGCCCACCAGCCCCACCAGCCCGGCGGCCAGGAGCGGCCCGGCGATGGCCCCGGCGCTCCCGCCCGCCGCCACCAGGCCGAAGAGCCGCTTCCCCTGCTCGCTGGTGAAGAGGTCGGCGAGGTGGCTCCAGAAGACCGAGACCACGAAGAGGCCGTAGACGCTCACCCAGACGTAGAAGGCGCGGGCGGTGAGGGCCGGCGCCACGCCCAGGGCCACCAGCGCGGCGAAGCCGAGGAGGCAGGCCAGGAAGGCGCGGTGGACGATGGGGATGGCGCGGGCGCGCGGCAGGCGCGCCACCAGCGCCGACCAGAGCGGCACCGCGGCGAGCATCACCAGGAAGGTGGCCAGGAAGGACTCGTGGAGCCGCTCCACGCCGCCGCGGATCCCCATCTCCTCGCGGACCGCGCGGAGGACGTAGTAGCCGCCGAGGAGCGCGGCGAAGGCGCCGAAGGCCCAGGCCACCGCCCGCGCCTCGGCGGGCCGGACGTCGGCGAGGCGGCCCACCAGGCCGCCGCCGCGCCGCCCCTGCGCGGGGAGGTCGGGCGCGGCGGCGGCGGCGGGTTCGGCGTCCATGCGATCGGCTTCTCTCCAGGGAGCGTCGTCCGGATCTTCCGTGACCGGCCCGGCGCGGCGACGACCCTCGCGGGGCGAGCCCGCGCGGCCGGGCCGCCGCCCCCGACCCGCCGTGCGCCACGCCGCCCCTTGCCCGCGGCGATCGAACGGCCTATCGGTGGTGGACCGCCCACCGCCTGCCGCGGAGCCTCGCATGACGACCGAGACCATCGAGCTGTCGCGCTTCCTCCCCGCCCCGCCGCTCCGCATCTACGACGCCTGGCTCGACGGGGAGGAGCACGCCGCCATGACCGGCGCGCCGGCCGCCGTCGAGTCGGCCGAGGTGGGGGCCCGCTTCACCGCGGCCGACGGCTACATCGACGGCTGCCACATCGCCCTGGAGCCGGGCGTCCGCATCGTGCAGTCCTGGCGCTCCGACGACTTCCCGGCCGAGGCCCTCGACTCGCGGCTGGAGGTGCTGCTGGCGCCCGAGGCCGACGGCACGCGCATCACCATCCGGCACAGCGACCTGCCGGCGGGCCAGGGGCCCGCGGTGCTGGAGGGCTGGGACGAGTTCTACCTGGTGCCGATGGAGCGGTTCTTCCTGGCGGAGGCGCGGGCGGCGCGGGGGAGGCCGGCGGCGCGGAAGGCCGTGAAGAAGGCCAAGGCGCCCGCGAAGCGGAAGGCCGCCGCCAGGAGGCCGGCCCCGCGGAAGGCCGCGCCGGCGCGCCCGGTGGCCCGCAAGAAGGCGAAGGCCCGGGTCGGCCCGGTGCCGCGCCGGAAGGTCGCGCCGCGGCGGGCGGCCAAGCGGCCCGCGGCCAGGTCGGCCAAGCGGCGGCGCTGAGGTCGCCGCGCGGCTCACGCCCCGCCGAGCCGGATCGGCACCCACCCGCGCAGCGCGTTGACCAGCCAGGCCGACCGCGCGCGCCGCACGTCGGCCGGCGTCACCGGCCGCTCCCGCACCTCGCCGCGCGCCAGCAGCGCCGCCCGGAAGACGCCGGGCAGGAGGCCGTCGCCGAGCGGCGGCGTGACCCGCTCGCCGTCGAGGTCGAGCACCAGGTTGCCGATGGTGGTCTCGGTGACGCGGCCGGCGCGGTTGGTGAGGATCACGTCGAAGCAGTCGGGCCGCTCGGCCTTGCGGGACTCGTAGGGGCCGCGGCGGGTGGTCTTGTGGAAGAGGGCCGGATCGCCCTGGTCCACCGGCGCGGCGGCGAAGGCCACCCGGGCCGGGCCGTCGAGGGGCGCCGGGAGCGGGTGGCGCTCCAGCGTCGGCGCGCCGTCGGGCGCCACCAGCAGCCGCAGCCGCGCGTCGCCGCCCTCGGCCTCCACCAGCGCCCGGGCCCGCGCCAGGTCGGCCGGCACGCCCAGCCAGGCGGCCGAGCCGGCCAGGCGCGCCAGGTGGCCGTCGAGGAGCGCCACGCGGCCGGACTCCAGGCGCATGGTCTCGAGGAGCGTGGGGAGGCCGGGCTCGGCGGAGAGCACCGCCGCCTTGGCGAGCGCCTCGTCCCACTCCGCCGCCGGGTCGGAGCCCCAGGTGATGCCGCCGCCGGTGCCGTAGCGGGCGGCGCCGGTGGCCAGGTCCACCTCCACGGTGCGGATGGCCACGTTGAGCACCGCGTCGCCCCCGGGCGCCACCGCGCCCACCGCCCCGCAGTAGGCGCCGCGCGGCGAGCGCTCCAGCGCCGCGATGCGCCCCATGGCCGAGGCCTTGGGCGCGCCGGTGACCGAGCCGCAGGGGAAGGTGGCGGCCAGGAGGTCGGCGAGGCCCGCGCCCGCGCGGAGCCGCGCCTCCACCGTGGAGGTGAGCTGCCAGACGGTGCGGAGCCGCTGCGCCTCGAAGAGCGCCGCCGCCCGCACCGAGCCGGTGGCGGCCACCCGCCCCAGGTCGTTGCGCAGCAGGTCGGCGATCATGACGTTCTCGGCGCGGTCCTTCTCCGAGGCCACCAGCCGCTCGCGCGCCGCCGCGTCCTCCGCCGGGAAGCGGCCGCGGCGCGCCGTGCCCTTCATCGGGCGCGCCGTGACCCGCTCGCCCTGGCGGGAGAGGAAGAGCTCCGGCGAGGCCGAGATCACCGCCCGCCCGGCGCCGCGCACGAAGGCCGTCTGCCCGCCGCCCTGGGCGGCGCGGAGGCGCCGGTAGAGCGCCAGGGGATCCCCCTCCAGCCGGCCGCGGAGGCGCAGGGTGAGGTTCACCTGGTAGGCCACGCCGGCCGCGATGGCCTCCCGCAGGGCGGCCACCGCCGCGGCGTGCTCCGCCGCCCCGTGCTCGGGGGCGAGGTCCACCAGGCGCGCCTCCCACCCGCCGCCTGGCGGCGGCCCGAGGGGCGCGTCGTGGAGCCCGAACCAGAGGAGCGGCCCATCGGGCGGCCGGGTGGCGAGGGCCCGGTCCAGCCCCGGCGCCGCCTCGTAGGCGATCCAGCCGACCGCCCAGGCCCCGGCCCGCGCCGCCTCCTCCACCTCGCGCAGCGCCGGGAGCACCTCGGCCGGCGCGCCCGCCGAGATCATCCGGCGCGGCGGCCCGAAGGCCAGCGGCCCGAAGGGCGCGCCGTCCAGCTCCAGCACGGCGTGGACGTCGGGGGCGGCCATGGACGCCGGCGCCTACCCGCGCCTCGACAGCAGCCAGAGCACCAG
>WBZM01000438.1_pt1 | contig 59627 bp, 48 predicted proteins | sample 5204271 | NCBI WGS metagenome assembly WBZM01 (sample SAMN12344346, study PRJNA552823) | activated sludge metagenome | biome: Activated sludge suspended growth; feature: Nitrification reactor; material: Wastewater; isolation source: activated sludge from nitrification reactor of wastewater... | reverse complement strand
AACTACTTTAGCAGGCAGTAAGGCAATTATCAGTGGTTATTCAGGATTTAACCAAAGCATTAACTATGATGTGGACCTGAGTGTTCCCAAAGCACTTATGGGAAGTGCAGCATCAGGTGTTGTTAACGGAATGTTTGCCGGTGTAAATAAAGCCGCAGGTACATCATTCACCATGCCCGACCCTGTAAAAATTAAAGTAAACATGGGTGGCACAGTTCAAAAACCGGTAATAAAAACGTCACTTGCTGATGCAGGAAAAGGTTTGGTAGAAGGGGTGAAGGAAAAAGCAATGGAGCAGTTGGATGCCAAAAAAGAAGAACTGGAAGCCAAGGCAAAGGCCGAAGCTGAACGACTAAAAAAGGAAGCAGAAGAGCGTGTGAAGTCAGAAGCCGACCGCTTGAAGAAAGAAGCAGAAGCCAAAGCCAAAGCCGAAACGGACAGACTTAAAAAAGAAGCAGAAGAGCGTGCTAAAAAAGAAGCCAAAGACAAGCTGAATAATATTTTCGGTAAATAGTTGTCAGCATCCTTTATTTCTGTTGCTGTGAAGTCATTTTTCAGAGCGTAAAAATGTTATCTTTGCAGCCTTAAAAATTTTTGATATGGGATTGAAATGTGGTATTGTAGGCTTACCGAATGTGGGTAAATCCACACTGTTTAATTGTTTGAGTAATGCCAAAGCACAGGCAGCAAATTTTCCGTTCTGTACTATTGAGCCGAATATTGGTGTCATCACCGTTCCTGATGACAGACTCAATAAGTTAGAAACATTGGTTAAACCACAACGTGTTGTTCCTACCACAGTAGAAATTGTTGACATTGCCGGCTTGGTGAAAGGTGCCAGCAAAGGTGAAGGTTTGGGAAATCAGTTTCTTGGAAACATTCGCGAAACCGATGCCATTATACATGTGTTGCGATGCTTTGATGACCCTAATGTAGTTCATGTTGACGGCTCTATAAATCCGGTGCGTGATAAAGAAACCATTGACTTTGAATTACAGATAAAAGACCTTGAAGCCATTGATAAAAAAATTCAGCGTATAGAAAAAATTGCCCGTGTGGGTAATGATAAAGATGCTAAAAAAGCTTATGATGTTTTGCAGGTTTTTAAGAAACACCTTGAAGCAGGCAATGCAGCACGCAGTGCGCCCGTGCAGCCTGAAGATTTTCAATACGTAGCAGATATATTTTTACTTACTGCAAAACCTGTATTATATGTTTGCAATGTTGATGAAAAATCAGTCATCACAGGAAACAAACACGTAGATGCCGTTCGCGAAAAAGTTAAAGATGAAAAGGCAGAAGTATTGGTAATAGCAGCAGCCATTGAAGCGGAAATTACACAACTCGAAACTTTTGAAGAACGACAAATGTTTTTAGCAGACTTGGGTCTTACAGAATCTGGCGTTGCCAAGTTGATTAAGGCAGCCTATCGTTTGTTGCAATTACAAACCTATTTTACTGCTGGCGAAAAAGAAGTACGTGCCTGGACAATTACTCAGGGTATGACAGCACCTCAGGCAGCAGGAGTCATTCACACCGATTTTGAAAAAGGATTTATTCGTGCAGAGGTTATTCGCTACACCGATTTCATCACACTTGGCTCTGAACAGGCTTGTAAAGAAAATGGAAAACTATCAGTAGAAGGCAAAGAATATGTAGTGAACGATGGCGATGTGATGCACTTCAGATTTAATGTCTGATTAAAGTTTTTTATGCCAAGGTAATAGGTGATGATATTCTTCCAGCACTTTAAAGCGGTAAATAATTATCAGATAAACAAAAGTTGCTACGGCAGAGCGTAAAACAATATCGGCTATTTTATTTTCAAGCACCGGCAACAGTTGATTGATGCCAAAACAGACAATGATGGCCAACAGCACTGTAAACATTTTTTTATTGAACGGATGCAGGTTGTAAAACTTCCACACTACAGCAGTCATATACACATTATATAAAATATAGCAGCTTACTGTGGCAATGGCAGCACCGTTAAGCCCCAGCCATGGAATAAATACCATCTGCAATAAAACAGAAATAACTGCCAGCGCAATTAGAAAGTATGCACCCCAGCGATATTTTTCGGAGTTAAACAAAATAGGAGCATTGGCACCGGTTGACATGTTCACCAACGTGCCTATGCTGATAATGAGTACTACGGCAGCACCCTGCTGATAGCCCTCGGGCAGAAAACTGAGCAAGGCAACGATATTGATGTTTATGCCAACAAACAACAAGCCACCCAATGCCAACATGTATAGTGATGACTTGCGATAAATTTCCAAAATTTCTTTTCTGTTGTTATCGGCCCAGGCAAATGCAATGCGCGAGGCTGCAATTTTTTCTAAGGCTGTCAGTGGTGCTTCTATTACTGTTGGAATAAAAGCTGCAATGGTATAAATGCCTACAAAACCTAATGGCAGATACTTGCCCAGCATAATACTGTCGAGATATTTGAGACCAATAGAGGCAACACCGGCAAACCATAACAACAGTCCGTAATTTACCAATTGTAAAAAATTTTTTTCACGGAAATAAGGAACATCAATTTTAAACTTGGGTCTGTCGAACTGAAAAATATAAGTCAGTAGCAGCAGCAACTGCAATCCATACAAGGCCACATAGCAGGCAATAAACTGATTGAGGGTAATCCATTTCAGAAAATAAACCGTAATGACAACAATCACCAGCAAACGGGCAACAACATCATTTAAAAATGCAGGTATGGTTGACTTGTAATTGGCATAACAATAAACGTTGAGGCACGACACCAATGCCAAAATCAAAGTGAGCGGAAATACATAGTAAAAAAACTCCGTAAAAAGGGGCGACTCTTTGATGTATTGTGCCACAATAAAATCTTTGAGCAGGAATAAAGCCAAAGCTGTAATTACAAATCCGGCAAGCGGAAACACCATCATAAAAGCAAAATAGCCATGATGATTATTTTTGCTGTCTTTAAAGAGCGGAAAATATTTGGTGGTGGCATTGCCAATGCCAAGTGGAACAAACATGGCCATCAGCATTGAAAAGGAATAGAGGATGCGCGTTAGCCCTAATTCTTCCTTGGTGAGAAACTGTGGTTGAATTACAATAAGGCTCACAAAGCCAATGGCAATACCCATGTAAGTGGTAATGGTATTTTTTAATCCTTGCCTTTGAATGACGCCCATTAAAAGTTCTTTTTCTGTTTTTTTTCTTTTATATTTGCCTACAAGAGTAATAAATTTAATGATGTTGCTATGAAAAAGTATATCCTCTGTTATTGCCTCATAGTTTTTACAACAGGGTTGTTTGCACAAAAACAAAATGCCGTTTGGGTATTTGGTAATAATGCAGGCATTGATTTTAATACCAATCCTCCAACTTTCAGAAGCGGTTCTGTCAACAACAGTTTAGATAACACCTCAGCCATTTCCGATTCTGCAGGTAATTTGTTGTTCTATACCGATGGGCAAAACATTTATACGGCCAATGGAACTTTGATGAATAGTGGTGCTCCTTTGATGGGTAGCAGTAATGGTGGGCAATGTGCATTAATTGTACCGCGACCAAACAGCACGCTGTATTATGTTTTTACGGTTGATCAGTATAACAACAATAAAGGCTGCAGGTATAGTATTGTTGACATGAGTTTGAATAGCGGCAGCGGAGCAATAATTTCCAGCAATAATTTATTGTTTACTCCTTCAACAGAAAAATTGGAAGCTGTTTATAATTGCAACGGCAATTATTTTTGGATCATTACCCATCCTTGGGGATCCAATGAGTTTTATGTTTATAAATTAGATGCAAGCGGCTTAATAGCTATGCCGGTTGTCAGTCAGGTGGGCAGTGTTCATGCCAATGCTTTTAACAATGCCATGGGACAAATGACTTTGTCGCCTGACAAACAGCGGTTGGCATGTGCCATTTATGATGACGGACTGATTGAGCTTTTTGATTTTGATATAAACACAGGTGTGCTTTCCAATGCCATCACTTTAACCGGGTTTGTGTATCCATGGGGTATTGCATTTTCATCTAACAGTCAGATGCTATATTATACAACTTGGTACACTACAGATATTCATCAGCTAAATGTGTCACTTGTTAATGCTACATCAATATTGAACAGCAAGGTTAATATTGGAACAGTTTCCGGACCCGGTACACAAGGATATTATGCCGGCTATATGCAATTGGCACCGGATGATAAAATTTATATTGCATCGTTTGATGATAATTTTCTAGGCGTTATCAATAACCCAAATGCTCAAGGCAATGCAGCATTGTTGGTTGATAATGGTTTTTATTTGCCTGGGGCTGTATGTTATGGTGGTGTTAGCAGAAGTGTTTCAAATTATTGTGAGGAGACAGTTGTCAGCGAGTTTGCTTATCAAAATTCGGTGAGTCTGTACTCGCTTACCGAGCCAACACGTTTAGTTTTAAAAAACAATAGCTACACAACTTTAAGCAAGTTGACATTAAAAATTTACAACGCTTTGGGTCAGGAAGTATATGATGAAAAAATTGAACAGTTGAATTCTTCCTATTTAGTAAACTGTCATCTCCAAGGCGGCATATATTTTGTCTCACTGGAAAATCAAAAAGCTTATTTCAGATTTAAAATTTTATTAAATTAATAACAATAAATCTAAAAACCGCATTATGATGAAAATAAGTAAAATTTTAGTACTGATTGTAACAATATCATCTGTTGTTGAAGTGAATGCACAAACTTTTTCATGGAAACAAAAAGCTACTTTACCCGGGTTAAGCCGATGGGGAGCCTATAAATTTGTCATTGGCAATTTAGGCTTTGTTGGCGGAGGATATCACAATAGCAGTCTGACTGATTTTTGGCAATACAATCCAATAAACAATGTTTGGACACAAATGAGTAATTGCCCCATAGCAACACGCACTGCAGGTTCTTTTTCAATAGCAGGATATGGTTATGTTGTTGGCGGAATTGTTTCTCCCGGTTCTAACATTACCAATAGTATGTATCAATACAATCCTTCCAATAATACATGGCTTCAAAAAGCATCTTATCCCGGTATTCCAGTTTACGGTGCTGCTTCTTTTGCAATAGCAGGAAAAGGATACTACGGAGTGGGTAATGCCGGTGTTGCAACAGGGCCTTACTATAATGATTTTTACGAGTATGATCCTGTGAATAATTCCTGGACACAGAAGTCAAGTTTTCCAGGTTCTGCCCGCTTTGGAACACATGGTATAGCAAGTTCAACTTTTGGTTATGTTGGTTTGGGATATGATGCTGCTATTAATCTTTATTATCAGGATTGGTATCAGTATGATCCTACTATTGATAGTTGGACACAAAAGCAGAACTATCCATATGCCTTATCTTATACTTCATCTTTTTATATCAATAACAAAATTTATTTAGTAACCGGAAAAGATAACAACAATGCTTATTCCAGTATGTACAGTTTTGACGAAACTAATAATGCGTGGAATCAAGAACCAAGTTTTATTGGTTCAGACAGATGGTGTGCTTTTGGCTTTGCAATTAATAATATTGGTTATTTTGGTACGGGAACTAATCTGGCAAGTTCTACTTTATTGAGCGATTTCTATGAGTATTCACCTGCTGAAACTCAGGATTCAATAATATGTATTACTCTAAAGCCAAACAGTATTGATGGAAAAGATGCACACGTATTAAGCGGACTACCAAATACTAATGTTGAGCCACATGCTGAATTTTTAGCCTGTGCTTGGACTTGTCAAGGAAATTCTTGCAACGACAGAGAGTTTGTTCAGTTTGATATGTCTGTAATACCTGCAAATGCTACATTAGTTAGTGCCACCTTAGGTCTCCATGCCAACCCCAATCCGGTTACAATTCCCACGGCCAATTATGGCAGTAACAATGCTTTTCTAATTCAGAGAGTGACAAGCCCATGGAGCGAAAGTACGGTGACGTGGAATACGCAGCCAATAACTACAATACAGAACGAAGTGTTAGTTCCACAGTCAACATCATCCGGGCAAAGCTATCTTAATCTTGATGTTACGGCTTTGGTAAACGATATGAGAAACGACCCACAAAATTCTTTTGGCTTTATGATGCGCTTGGTAAATGAAATCCCCTATAATGGACGTGATTTTGCCTCGAGCGATCATCCTGATTCCACAATGTGGCCAAGTATCACATATTGTTATACTGTACTCACCGGTGTTAGTAATTATTTAGTATCCTCAAATTCTTTTAAAGTTTATCCAACATTGTTTACAGAGAATTTAAGAATAGAATTTTTATCTTTGGCTTCTGAAATAGAGTTAGACATTTTTAATGTTGCAGGCAAAAAAGTTTTAGGTAAAATGGTTAAATGCACACCTAGGGTAAAACAAATAGTGCAGTTAACCGAAAATGAAATAAATAGCCTGAATACAAACGAGGTTTATTTTATTCGGATAACAGGTATGGATTTTACAGAAACCCAAAGAATAATAAGAGCAAAGTTTTAATGTTTATATGGGTTTAGTAAAGACTGTTGCAAGAAAATTTGGTTTTCCGTTACTTACTAAAACAGGATTTGTAAAATTTTTTGGATCTTTTTCTGATAAGAAAAGACTTATTGTAATGTATCATGGAGTTGTAAAACAGCTTGATTTTGATTTGTCAGTTAATCATACGAATGTCGTAGATTTTGAAGAGCAGATAGACTATTTTTCCCGTAATTTTAAAATAGTTCCACTACAGGAAATATTTAACTCGTATGATGGCGAGGATTCTCAGATAAAACAGATCGCAATTACCTTTGATGATGGGTATGAAAACAATTATATCAATGCTTTTCCTATACTTAGAAAGTATAACGCACCAGCTACTATTTTTGTAGTTACCAAATCATTAGAAAATCCAGAATATATATTGTGGTACGATTTATTTGATATCATTAAACAAAAAATGGGAATTGAATTTTTTAGAAACAATTCACACTTATTACCGAGTGAAAAAAGTAAATTAATAGATAATGCTGTTGAATGGAATACATTTAGGAAGGCAATGAAAAAATTAAATGTTGAGGAAAAGGAGATGATTTTACAGCGTAGTAACCCTAAGGTAAGTGAATTGTTAGCAAAAGCAAATACGGAGTATAAAAATTTACTAAATATTAATCAGATGAATGAAATGATTGCATCAGGATTAATTGAAATAGGTTCACACACTCACCAACATCCAAATCTTGATGAAATAAATATTGAAGTTGCAAAGGATGAAATTATATATTCTAAAAAATTATTAGAACAAAAATTGAATTATAAAATCAAATCTTTTGCATTCCCAGACGGTGCTTATAATGAACAGATTAAACATATTTGTATAAATGCAGGCTATAAAAACCTTCTTGCCGTTGATTATAAAATGACTTCTGATTTGGATGACAAATACATTCTTCAACGATTTTGCATTAGTAATACTACAACAACCGATTCAAATATTTTTCAGATTTTCAATGCTTTTAAAAAGAAGGGTTTTTAAATTTTACTTCATCTTTTCTGATAAGCTATCCAATTGGTTAGCAATTATATTATATGTGGATTGAAAAAAAATCAAATCCTGTTTGTAGGGATCCGGGACATCTTTATCAAATAAGAAATATATATTCTTTTTATCAATTCCTCTGTCTAACAATTCTTTATAATTTGACTTATCCATAACAACAAAAATGTCTATTTGATCTTTGATATCATTGGTGAAAGTTTTAGATAAGGAATTTTGTAAATTGACATGGTGCCGTTCGGCAGCTACTACGGCATTTGTAGGAGGTAGTCGATTTTCCAAAAGCACAGTTCCAAAGGAAAAGAATTTGTAATTCTTGAATTTTAAAGTAGCATATTTTTCTGCAAATGGACTTCGGCAGATATTCCCTGCGCAAACAAATGCAATTATTTTATCATTGTTTTTAGGAAGTGAAAAAAGTTTTCTTTCTATAAACCATAACTTTCTTAGCCTTTTATTGATGATTCTATTTAAATCTCTTAAGTAAATCTGCAGTATAAACCTAGTGTCATCAAAGATGCTATCTTCAATAAATGAGTTTTTTCTATTAAGTATTAACTCATACAACCATTTAATGAAGGTGGAAGCATTTCCATTAAATAATCTAGAAAAATAAAAAAGAACTTCTTCGTGGAGATTTCTGACTTTTATTAATTTGTAAGAGATATCACGTATAATTTCTTTATTTAACACTTGTGTCTCATATAGTAACACAGGATAATTTAAGCCACTTCTTATTCCTAATTCAATAGACCCCCAAAAACGACCATTCATTTCCATCAAATAAGGAGTGTTGTTAGATATTCTAAATTCAATCATAGCAACTCCATTCCAATTGATTTGGCTAATATATTTTGTGACTATATTTATTAGGTTAAAAGAATTTATTGAAAGAGTTTCTCTGTATGTGCTTACTCCATTTTTTTCATTAATTCTGCTATGAATATATTGATTTAGAATAAGCCCATCTTTTGAAATAATATTATATCCAATGCCGTAACCATCTAAATACTCCTGCACAATTAAATTTACTACATTAATATATTCTCTAATTATATCAGTTAATTCAACTACATTTTTTGCATATCTAACGGAAAGTTCAAGAACTTTGTTGTTAATTATAACTGATGAACTTCTTGGTTTTATCACACAAGGGAATGTTAAATTAGATAAAACAGAGTTTAAATCTTCTTCTTTTGTTATTAAGAAACTTTTTGGGGTATTAAATCCTATGACTTTTGATAACTGAAGAAGTTTCCATTTATCGGTGGCATACGATTGAATCTCTTCCCTATTTAGTCCAATTATAAGTGTTAAGGCAGATATTGATGAGTAGTACTTTTGACAAACCTGTATTGCGGGATCATGTATTGGTAAAACACAATCATATTTTTCTTTTTTTATTAAATTTATTAAATTTAAAGCAAAATTGTCTAAGTCATAGATAGGTGATCCTATTTCATAATATTCATCAATGTATTTTGATTTATATATTGGTATATTATGCCAATCAACAATTGACACATGTAAACCATATTTTTTATATTGTTTTGCAACATAAATTGCAGATTGAGTAGAAGCCCCTATGAGCAAAATTTTGGAATTCTTTTTTATATCCATTTATAAAAAAATAATTAAAAAGTAAAGATAGCCCAAATTTTTAGAAATTTATTCTATTATAAAATACATTAAATAAATGTTGTATAATTTGTCAGTTCAAGATTATTATTTTTTTCAATATCTCCAATAAATAAAAAGCCATCCGGTTTTATCCATATGTGTGTGCTTGCCACTTTGATGATAAAACTGCCGTTAAATTTTTTGTAGCTAAAAAATACACTACTATGCTCTATGCCTCCACGATCAATTTCTATTGCTGAATTTAGGAAAGAATCAACATTTGGTTTAAAGAAAGAATTTATTAGTTTTAAGTAAGGTTGATAAAAGAAATTAAAAAAATTTACCTTTTTAGAAATTTTTAGAAGTGGTAAAGTAGTTACTTTTAATTTATATAATGAAATATTATCTCTATGAGTCCAAAGTAGCTTTTTTGTAAATCCGGGATAGGAGTTATCATTTGGAAAGCCATATACCATTGACACTCCATTTTCCTGAGATAGCTTGTATGTTAGTTTTGCAAGAAGTGTAAATAGACGTTTACCTGTATGTTTTTTATGGGTCATGGTGTCACCCGACTGTACCACAAAATACTTTTTTTCATTACATACATACGGATGTGCATAAACACCGTAAAAAGCAGCAGGTTGATTGCTTTCTTTATGATAAGCTATATATCCGAGGTTGGTAGCTCCAAAAGCATCGGTTTTGTTTTTATTAATAAAATACGCAATGCCCGGGTCAATATTAAAAGCACTTTTTGAGATATAAACCAAGTCTTTGTAATGCTTAGGCTGTAACCGCTCAAAGCGATATTCTGTGTTTTCAGTTATTTCATCCATTTGTTGAACACTTTTAATCGGAGTGAATATACATTTTCAACATAAAGTTTATCCCATGAGTTTGAAAAAAGTAACATTTTTTTATATTGTCCATAAGAAAAAAGTTTATTTGTCAAATCAGCAGGAGGATTTGGTTGATAGAAGGGACTCACTTCTAAAAAGTACGGTTCTGTGTCCAAATCATCATTCTCCCAGGCAACATCAAATGCTCCTGTTGTAATTTGTAGTTTTTTAAAATTTTCAATAATATAATTTCTCCATTTCTCTGGAAAAGAAATAAAGTCAACATCACTTCCATGGCTTGTGCTTGTTGGTTTCCACTCAGTACCTTTGTTTATTCTCCAGTAGTGGAGCAATATCTCATCACCACAAAGTATTACCCTTAAATCTTTTCTGATGTTCAATAATTCCTGTATAATTATTTTGTCATTGTTCTTAATAAAAAGCGGGTCTGATATCAACAAGTTAAGTTCGTTTTCAGAATTGCACTTGTGGACACCCAAGGATGCATGCGAATGTAATTCCTTGACTAATAAAGGGAATTTTAATTGTTTGGTATCCTGCTTATCTGTAATGTCATAAAGAACCGTTTTGGGAGTTCGTATGTTTAACACTTCAAACTGGTTATGCATATACTCTTTGTTTTCCCATAGCATTATTTCATTTGAAGAAAGGAAAACAAGATTATTCCTCATTTCGGCTTTCTTAACAATGGATGCAATGTGTTCCGCATTACTTAATGTATTACTGGTATTAAATAGGTGAGAGGGGTTGTAGCAGATTTTTCTTCCGGAGAATTTGGAGAAGTCTTTTCCTATATGAATTTTAATTTTTTGATTGAGGTTGAGTAAAACTGCAATGTTGATTAAATCTAATTCAAGTGAGTTGATAAAATAGTTTTTTATTATTCCCGGAATTACTACAACAACACCTTCTCTGTCAGAATAATTCTTTATCAACTTAACCCAGTTTATCTTACCAATGCATACCAAAAAACGGAATAGTCGTTTGTAGTTTCTGATTAGGAAGTTCATTGAGCGCCTGTGTTAATTTTTAGAATAGTGCTATAATCAATGTATTTTAATTTTAGCCCTTTAAGTTTGTTGATTTCAGCATTGTAATATTTGATTTCGCCAAATTCATGATGGTAGGATAGGTCATCAATCACAATGGTTTTATTTGGCTTATAATTTTTTTCAATCAATGAAATCTTATCTTCAGGATGCTTAACAATAATAGTATTGAATAGTCCGGCTTTTAAACCTTGATTCCTGAGCCAGGTAATTGTTGTAAAATATTGTTTAAAGCTTCTTGCACTAATAAAAATGAATTTGCGTTTACTTGGAACATAACACTGTTGAAGAATACGGATAATACGGTGATGAGGTTTGAGTTCTAATAGTCGTTTTTTTTCTGATGTATATGTTAATAGCAGGGACGGAAAAGTGTCGGCTAAGGTGTTGTCAATATCAATATAATATAGATATTTATTTTTTGCTGAATAACAGTTCACGTGTACCAGAAGTCGGAACCATTGCTGAAACAAGTATTCAACTAAGGCTTTCAAGATTGATAATAAGAATTAAAAAAATCTTGTAATGATTGAATGATATATGTGTTTTCTTCCTTAGTTCTGGATGCAAGTCTTACATACTCTCCTTCAAGACCGATTTTATCACTGCATGTTCTGACATATATACCATATTTAACCAATAAGGCTGTAACAAAGTCATCGGCTTTTAATCCATTTTTTAATTCGAGTAGAACAAAATTAGCCATGGAAGGAAATACCGCTATGCCTTTAATGTTTTTTAATTCGTTAATAAACTCTATAGTCTCCTGAATATATTTTACCCTCACCTTATTGTAATCATTTGCAAAATCTGTTCTTGCATATAGTCTGAAAAAATATTCGCTAAGACCGTTACTATTCCACAAAAAACCATTTTTCAATAAAGTTGAAATTTTGTGAGGAGCCATTACAGCGTATCCTGCTCTGATACCTGCAATGCCGAAATCTTTAGACATACTCTTAATGATAATCAAGTTCGGATAATCTGCAAGGAAATCGGATGTATTAATAGGATTAAATGATTTGTCCTCATAAGCAAAATGAATAAAACTTTCATCAATAATCACATTTTCTACCTCAGTTACATTGTCTAATATTTTCTTTATTTCGTTATGTTCAATATATCCACCATCTGGATTATTTGGATTAATGATTACAATGGTGTCAGGCTTATTCTTCTTGATGAAATCAATGTATTTACTTGTGTTTAAGCGATACTGGTTATTTTTATCTAACGTATTATAAACAACTTCAACACCATCTTTTACGAATTCATAATAAGAAGAAAAGGTAGGAATATTGATTACAATCTTCTTTTTTGCGAAGTTATGAATGACAGCCTGAATGATTTCAATAGCGCCATTGCCTATAAATACCGTATCAGGCATAATTTTTAAAAAGTTGGCAATTATTTCAGCGATAACCTGATTCTGTGAAGGGTAAAACTCAAGGAGTTCCCTTATTCGACCTGTATTAATTATTTCTTTGGTGAAATAGTGTAGGAATAAGTCAGTAGCATAGGGATTTGATAAAAAACAGGCATCAATCTTTATATTTAATTCAGGTAGTTTTTGCTTAAATGTAAAAATGCTAGGTGAATGTGAGCCGGCTTCTGATTTTAATTTCAGAAACTTTTGAATTAAGAGATCTTCTGCTTCAGTAAAATACTTTGTTTTCCCAATCATTTATGTTAAATTTGCTTGGCAAAATTAACTTTTATCATGAAAGCATTAAAATTTGTATTGCTTAGCTTATATATTGGTATCGCTATTCCGGCTTTTTCTACCTATGTGTGGACACAAAAGGCTTCATTCCCCGGTGCTGCCAGAGTTGAATTAGCAACATTTACTATTGGAGGCAATGGCTATATTTCATGTGGTATTGGATACTCAAATGCTAAATATAACGACTGCTGGCAATGGAATGCATCCAACAATGTGTGGACTCAGATGGCATCATTACCTTCTTCTCCTCGCTATGGTTGTAGCGGTTTTTCCATAAACAACAAAGGGTATGTTGTATGCGGTTGGGCTACCGTGTCACAACAGCTAAATGAGTTATGGGAGTATGACCAATCAAGTAATAGCTGGACACAAAAAGCAAATTTTCCGGGATCTGCTCGATATACAGCAACATCTTTTGTAATAAATAATTTAGCTTATGTTGGACTCGGTTATACACCTTACTTTAATGATTTTTATAAGTATGATGGCTTAACTAACTCCTGGACACAAATTGCCAATTTTCCAGGTACGGCAAGGCAAAATGCAAGTGGTTTATCTCTAAATGGTAAGGGCTATGTTATAGGCGGACACGAAGATGCAAATAATGATTTTAACGACTTTTATGAATATGATCCGGTAACTGATTCTTGGACGGTTAAACCCAACTTGTTTTCAAATGGCAGATTTGGTGCTACTGAATTTACCTTTAACAACTTGGGGTTTTATGGAATGGGAGGCACTTATCAGACCAATTTTAATGATTTTTACGAGTATGATCCGGTAAGTGGTGTCTGGACTTCTATTCCATCAATATCCGGTTTTTCACGTAAAAGCTCAGGTACGTTCAGTATTGGTAGTGCCGGTTATGTTTATGGTGGTAATTTTTTAAACGGACTCTTATCCAATGAATTGTGGGAGCTGTCCAATGTGTCTGCTATAAATGATGTTGCTCAAGTTAGTTCTGTAGTTTATAATTCAACGACATCGCACTTGATGGTTAATACACATTTAAGCAAACCTACAATTCTTAAAATTTATGATATTAAAGGAAAGTGGATTCAATCATTTAGTATCAGAAGTGGACAGCAGAATGTAATGCTTTCTTTACGACTTGACCCATCAGTTTACCTTTACCAATTCAATAATGGAGTCACTGGCAAATTGGTGGTTCAGTATTGAGGCATCTCCCCCTGTTATGTGTATATACGTACTTTCCCAAATATGGATTACGACTTTCACTTTCATCTGACGCGGCTCGATACCTATGACGGACTTACCGACTATTACAAACATTTACGAAGCAAACAGCAAATAGAAAATATATTAAATTCGTTAAATCCCCTGAAGGTTGATGTCTGGCATGGCGGCAATGGTGTGGAGGCAAGAGCAATAAAGCAATCTTGAAAATAAAGAGTAAAACTTTTCTCTTACGGCTTTGGCTGTTGAATATTTAGAAATTACTTATGCCATTATTTAAAAAGTAATATTTTTGTTTAGAAAGAGAACCCTTTATATGTCTGTTTCGGTTAAGCTTATTCGGCTATTTGAAGTTCAAACATTGGCTATCCTCATGGGCGGAAGGTGTCTTAGCAAGGAATACATCAATGACAGAACCCGGTTAGAGTGGCAATGTCAGAGAGGACATACCTGGGAGGCTACCTATCACAGTATAAGACAAGGTGGCTGGTGCATGTCTTGTGCACGTCTGGAAGACAAACTGATGGTAATGACAGAATATGCCGCAGCGCATGAGGGAAAATTACTTGCTACGGAGTATAAAAATAGCAAAGAAAAGTACCAGTGGCAATGTAGCAGTGGCCATACGTGGTATCAAACTTTCTGCAACCTTAAAAAAAGTGGGTGGTGCCAAAAATGCAGAAAAGAAAAATTAGGTTCTTTTTTGTTGGTTCGGATTAGTAAAAAAGTTCAACAGTACGAAGGCATTCTGTTGTCCAAAAAGTATAATGGCAGTGACGGACTGTTGAAGGTTCAGTGCAAAGAAGGCCATCAGTGGCAAGCCAATGCACAAAATCTATTGAGTGGATATTGGTGTAAGAAATGTGCCGGAAGCGATCGTTTCACTTTGCGGCAGATGCAGGAGGTGGCTGCTAAAAAAGGAGGACAGTGTCTTTCTGATTCCTACAAAAACAAAGACACCAAACTGTTATGGCAGTGTGGCAAAGGCCATCAATGGCGGGCTACCCCCCGCAATGTAATTGCCTCCACTTGGTGCCCGGAGTGCAATAGCAAAAAAAGTAGTAATATCAATTGGCAGCAAGTGATGAAGCAAGCCAGCAAAAAATTCTTTTTAAACAACAAACATTTTAAAAAGCATGCTTTAGCAAAGGCCGGGGGCAAAGAGTTGGCAAGCTATCTTGCGGGCATCAGAGAAGGACAGTGTTTAACAAAAGAATACACTCATAGTAGGGTAAAAATGGAATGGCAATGCAAACACAAACACACTTGGTTTGCTCCAACGGAGAGTATCTCGGCCGGATGTTGGTGCCCCTACTGCAACGGCAACAATAAGAGTAGTATAGAAGAAATACAGCAGCTTGCTAAGGATAAAGGAGGTAAGTGCTTGTCAACAGAATACAAGAGTAACACCCAAAAACTACTATGGCAATGTGGTAAAGGTCACCAATGGGAGTCCACTGTGTCACATATCAAAAGAGGAAGTTGGTGCCATACCTGCCGTGGGGGCAAAAAACTAACACTGGAATATATGCAAGCAATTGCCCAAAAGCGTGGGGGAAAGTGTTTAAGTACAGTCTATAAAAACAAATATACCAAGTTGCAGTGGGAGTGTGAGCAAGGACACCAATGGCATACAGCTTATTCAACTATCTATAAAGGCAGTTGGTGTCCGCAATGCGGACTCAAAAAAATGGGCAAAGCCCATCAACAGACAATTGAAGCATTTAACAAAACATTCCAAACTTTAGATTGATAGATGACACAATATCTCTTGTAATACTTGAAATTTTAAAACTGTTATAGCTTAGGTTATTGCTATTTTTGTGCCTAAACTTTTTCAGTGCACAAAAACAAACTTCTTTTCTTTTTTCCAACACCTGCTACCTTTGTAAGTCGTGATATTGCTTTGTTACAAAGTCAATATCATGTAGTACCGTTTGCCTTCAATCCACGGTATAAAGCCTTTTTACCAATTTCATTCATCAAACAGTTTTTTTTTCTGTTGGTACATCTGCCTTCTTCTGCAATTGTTGTAGGGCAACTTGCTGCTTATCACAGTTTTTTACCTGTGATTATGGCAAAACTTTTCCGCAAGCCTTCAGTCATTTTTTTAGCGGGCACAGACTGTGCCTATTTCCCTTCCATTCAATATGGAAATTTTTGTAAACCTTTGCTTGGGTGGTTCACTTCTGCAAGTGTTCGCATGGCAACACATTTAGCGCCCAAACATGAGTCGCTCATACATTTCGACTACACCTATGATGCATCAGGCGCACCCGTGCAGGGCATCCGGCATTTTGTAAAAAATTTAACCACCCCCTATACGGTCATCCCTAATGGATTTGACAGCACCGTCTTCTTTCCTTTAGATGTAGCAAGAAAGCCTTGCTCATTTATTACCGTAGCTGTGGGCATTGGCACTGCAAATATTAATACACTAAAAGGCATTGATTTGATTCTGGAGACCTCCCGCATTTTTCCTGATTGCACGTTTACATTAGTGGGCGTTGCTGCTGCAGTCCTAAAAGATATTCCGGCAAATGTTCACTGTTTGCCGTTGCAGAACACACAGCAGTTGCAGCAGCTTTATTCCGGCCATCAGTTTTATTTGCAGTTGTCGCTCAGCGAAGGGTTCCCCAATGCTGTTTGCGAAGCCATGCTTTGCGGTTGTGTACCTATTGTGTCTGACGTTAATGCACTGCCTGATATTGCAGCAGGGTGTGGCTTTGTAGTGAAACAAAGAAATAAAGAAATGCTGAAAGCTGCCATAGAAAAAGCTTTGGAGATGAGTACAACAGCAATGGCGCAAAAGGCTGTGGAACATATCAGAAAGGAATATACGATGCAGAAGAGGAAGGAGCAGTTGTACGAACTATTTGATTATTTACTAAAATCGAATACAAATGGATTATAATATAGTGGTATTTATTATTAAAAGGTAGTTGTCATATATTGAAGAGTTGATTTTATTTTATTTTTGTGAAATAATATAGAGTAATGGAGAAAACATATCAGGAAGTAGCTGATTACTATGATAAGATTTGGAATGATCTGGAACAAGAGTCAAAAACAGGTGTTCTAAGCCGACATAGAATGATTCTTTTAAAACTTAAACAGGCTGGATTTAATTCTAAATCTACATTACTTGAAATCGGATGTGGTATTGGTACTCTTTCGTCTTATTTGGCGAAGACTAACATTGACGGAAAAGTTGATGCTGTTGATATTAGTCCAGCGACAATTGAATTTGCAAAAAACAAGTACAAAGGACTAAAGAATCTAGAATTTTTTGTTTCAGACATGACAGATTTTTCAATAGATAAAAAGTATGACTTTATCCTTTTTCCAGATGTACTCGAGCATATTCCTGTTGAAGCTCATGAGAATATTTTTAATACAATAAAAAATTTCTGTCATGATAATTCAATAGTTGCTATTAATCTTCCTACTGCCAGAAGTTTGCGTTGGTTTCATAAGAACAAACCCGAGGCATTACAGATAATTGATCAGGATATTGAATCGGATGGTTTAATAGGTCAGCTTTATAAACACGGTTTCTATCTGATTTCAAAAGAGACATATTCATTATATTTTGTTCAACCTGATTACGAATGGTTTGTTTTTAAAGTGCAAAGAGAATTCAATGAGATGGAGTTGAAATCAAAGATATCTGTGCTGTTAAATAATATTAAGTTACGTATTTTAAACCTTATTAATTAAGGAAAAATAAGTGTTTTGCTGAGTATCTTGGTGAGCTATATAACTTCAACTAAGTTTAATATTTTCTTTTATGATGGTGGAGATTATTTGTACTCAATTTTTATAATGACATTGAATTAATAATTGTCATCAACGTAAAAATGGTAGTAGATTTCGGTAAAAACTTTTGAGGTGGCATAAATTTTGATATCTACTCATTGGAATAACCAATTATATTTTTTAACATTAAACCAAGTCATCATCAAATAAGGTATATTTGAATCTGAAACAAAACTTAATAGACATGAAGAAATTTACTACCCTAATTATTCTTTCCTTAGTTTGTATTTCTTTTTCTTTTTCTTTTGCACAGCAGTTTGCATGGACGCAAAAGGCCAACTTGCCGGGTTTTGGTAGGCATTCAGGAATAGGTTTTGCAATAGGACAGTATGGTTATTTAACTACAGGCTTTGATAATGGAAGTTGCTATAATGATATGTGGCGGTATGATCAACAGAATAACTCATGGACTCAGGTTGCGTCAATGCCTGGCAATGGACGATATGGTGCAAGTTCATTTGTTATAAATGGTAAAGCATATGCAGGAATAGGGTGGAACTCTTCTAATCAGAGTTTGTCAGATTTTTATGAATATGACCCGGGTGTTAATATTTGGATATCCAAAGCAGTTTATATTGGTCCTCCTGTTTATACCGCAGTTTCTTTTTCTGTAAATAATTTAGGGTATATAGCAACCGGCTATCCTCTTTCAAAAAAAGTATTTCAATATAATGCTGCCAATGATGCGTGGCAACAAAAGGCAGATTTTTCAGGAGCAGAAAGGCAAAGTGCTGCATCATTTGTCATAAATGACACTGCATATATAGCAACAGGATATTTGAATAATAACCCAACCACAGAATTATGGAGATATAATCAGGCTACTGATAGTTGGTCACAACTGCAATGGCTACCTAATAATGCACGATATGGTGCTGTTGGCTTTAATGTTAATAGCTATGGTATTATTGCTACAGGAGGCAACGGCAATTATTATTTTACGGATTGTTATGCATATTATCCTCCAATTAATCAGTGGATCAATTTACCTGTGTTTACAGGAACTATAAGAAGACATGCATGTAGTTTTTCTATTAATGGTAAAGGGTATCTGTCTTGTGGAATTTCTGCTACAGGAAGTACATTAAACGACCTCTGGGAGTTGTCAGAGGTAACATCTATTGCAGAGGCCACACCGTCAAAACCCCAAGTCTATTTTAATCAGTCGGCCCAAGTGCTGCATGTTTCAGGATTAAAAAACAAACCCACAACTTTAACCATCACGTCAATGACAGGGCAGATAGTGTTGCATCAGGTCTGCACTAAAGAAAACATGCAACTGCCACTTGCACTGGCAAAGGGGGTGTACTCATATAGCTTAGCAGGCAATGAAGAACAAACTTCGGGCAAGTTTGAAATAATGCATTAAACTTTTAGTATTTAACTTCTATAGCAGTTAATTTATTCCTGTTCTTATCCAACGGAAAAATAATCATATACTGAACAAAACAGTGCCCATCGCCAATTTCAATTTTATTTTCAGGACTAAAAAAAGAGTCACTTGCCTGCCAGGGTTGTTTTACGAATTTCCCATCTTTTGAAGTTCTGTAACAAATTAAGTAGGGTAGTTTACTTGTTAGTGTAGCTGTTACTTGTATGCTGTTGCTGTTAACCGGCAATACATCAGAAGTAAAATATCCGTATGCCGGTAACATGGTTTCTCCTGCAAAAGGAGTGAGTTTTATCTCAGTTATCTGAGCGGCTTTTTTGTATTTATCGTTAAATTGTAATATCAAATCATCAGTTTCTATAAAAGTGTCAAAACGATAGATTATTTCATCCCCAAATTTTATGGGTTCCTGGAGTTTTACATTCTGAATAGTTTTCGCAGCAACATTGTTGTAACTTATTTTTTGAAGATTTACGGTTCCACTGTCAGATTTTAGTTTAAAAATAATACTGCTTACAGGAACAATTTTGTTAAGTCTATACTCAAGTGTGGCTGTACTGACTTCTTTCTTTAACGTCAGATCAAAAAGAGTGTTTGGGTTATTGTCAGTCAAGCCATAATTGATAAATGTGTTTTTAAATCCACTGGCTGAGTCCTTATTAATCAATGTACGGTTCAGAATATTGGATTGATCCTTGGTCTGTACGTACTCATCACCTTTTCGTTTTACCGGTGTACCAAGGTTGGCATAGTTTAAATAACAGCTGGGCATATCTACCGGACGCTCGAAGGTGTAGGTTGCCCATATAATTTCTTGTTTTTTAAAAAATGAATCACCGGTTAGTAAAAACAATTGTTTCATCTCCAGCACTTGTGCTTTCATATACCAACTCGAAACACTTCCTTTGCTACCCCTGTCATAGGTTAACCAATTACTTCCTGTTTCATAAAAGGGAATACTTTTTTTTATTGCCGTCAGGCATTTTTGTTTAACTTCTTCTGCATAACGGTCATTCGGAAAAACATTGCAATATTCAATAATGCCAATGGTAGTGATAAAAAAACCATTCAGCACATGCAAATGCTGCTTGGAGTTGGGATATTCTTCAATCCAGATATTCCCTTCTGCAGTGGTGTTCAGCAATCCACCTTTATTTAACGGCAAAAACAAAAAATCTCTTACCTTTTTAATTACCGGAATTACTTTTTTGTCTTGGGTAAGCAGGTAATATCGTATAAGAACAGAAATGACCTCTGCCTGTGCTAATCCAGAATACCAGGGAGGTTTCAAGTCATGAAATTGAAACAGATATGGATAAGCAATACCATCATCTCCTTTATCGTGATAGTTTTTCTTATCCATCAGGTATTTAACCTGATTTAAGAAATACGTCTTATACCTATTGTCGTTAGTTTTCTGAAACTGATCGTAGCAGGCAATGGCAAATTGTGAAATGCTTACAGGGTTATAGTTGTTATTGGCTTTTATGATGCCAATACTATCAAAACTAAAACTTTTGTTGTGAAGCCAGTGGTTTACCGAAACAGCATCTGTAATTGCATTGTATTTTAAAAGTGGCTGGCTTGGTATTTCAAAACCATAGTCATGAAGAGGGTTTAGATGATTGGTATTGAAAGAAACCAATAAAGACATCACTAACAGAAGAAGGGCTAAGGATTTAATATACTTCAATGAAAGTGTGTTTTAAAAAGGTGTATTTTAATCTGCAAATGAAAATTGTAAAACAAAGCCCCAGTTGCTAAATTTGACCCAAAAATATGATGAAATACATTTGCACGTTCATACTTCTTTGTTTTATTTTTTCTTGCGGGCAATCCGAAAGACAAAAGGCTGAACAGGCAAAAACAAAACAATCTCCACCACTGCTCAACAACATTACAGTTGAGACCTATAAGAACGACAGTACCTTAGGTGGCTTTGGCTACAATATTTTAGTTGATGGAAAAATTATGGTGCATCAGCCCAACATACCGGCAGTTATGGGTAACCGTGGATTTGACACAGACGAAGATGCCTCAAAAACAGCAGCACTTGTATCATTTAAACTAAAAAACAATATCATGCCACCCTCTGTTACCATTCAAGAGTTAGACAGCATAGGCATTAAATAATATTTATAAAACTTTTATATGGAAGAATTAGGAATAGGATCACGCATCAGACATCCCGAATTTGGCGTTGGTGTTGTGATAAATGTAAAGCCACGAACCTACATTACTGTTTTTACAGAGCGCGGTAAGATTGAAGTTGCCAAGACTTATCAAAATCTTGAAGTCATAGATGCTCAACCACCTGCGGGCGACCCTGTGAGTTTTGCCGACATGGAACGGGTGTTTACCAATATCATTAAAAAATATTCAGACGTGCAGGAAACAGTACCGCTTCATGGTCGCTGGATAGGAGGTAAGGTTGTGTTGCATCCCAACAACCCGTCACAAAAGCCCAAAGAAATTCCTATGGATGTTTTCTTTAATAAAATCATCATGATCCGCGACCGCCTGCGTGTGATGGAACAACGCATTAATGCACATGATAAATTAACAGAAGAAGATAAAATTAACCTGCAGCAGTACCTTACACGTATTTATGGCAGCCTCACCACTTTTAATGTTTTGTTTAAAGACGAAGAAGATGTTTTTGTAGGTGAGAAAGGAAATAAAGAATAATGAACAGGAAGATTTTAATATTTGCCACCATATCCGGCCTTTGCGCAGTGGCATTAGGTGCCTTTGGGGCACATAAGCTAAAAGAATTGTTATCACCACAGATGTTGTCAGCATTTGAAACCGGTGTGCGTTATCAGTTTTATCATACGCTTGCCTTATTGTTTGTTGCACTTGCTGCAAACGACAACAAAATGCTGAACCGTGCTGCAACTTTTTTTATGACAGGTATCATACTTTTCAGTGGCTCGATTTATGGCATGGCATTGTCATCAATTGGTGGCAACACCTGGGCATGGCTTGGTCCTGTTACTCCTGTTGGCGGACTATGTTTTATGACAGGATGGCTTTTTTTAATAATTCATGCATTTAAAAAATAATAATGAGTGAACTATATCAACAATATGTAACCCACCTTCAGAAGATTGCAGACATCAATTACAGCAGTGCTGTACTGCAATGGGATCAGGAAGTTTATATGCCTCCCAAAGGCGCACATTATCGGGCTCAGCAACTGTCAACTCTGGCAGGCTATGCACATGAGTTGATAACTGATAAACGCTATGAAGAGATTATAGAAAAACTGCATGATGATACTACCAAACTCAGCCCGGTGCAATGTGCCAATGTGCTGGAGTCGTATCGTGTTTTCAGGCAACAGAAAAAATATACCACAGAATTTGTAGTTGCACTCAATCAATGTATTTCAAAAAGCTTTAATGCATGGCAACAGGCAAGGCAAGAAAATAATTTTAAGTTGTTTGAACCGCACCTTCAGGAACTGATAAAGTTTAAAAGACAGGAATCGGAGTTATTGGGTTATGAGCAACATCCCTATGATGCACATCTCAACCTCTATGAAACAGGGCTGAAGACAAGTTTTCTGGAAACAATTTTTAATCAGGTAAGGCAGAAGCTTGTGCCTTACATTCAACAATTAGTGCAGAAGCCACAACCTGATGACAGTTTCTTGTTTAAACAATACAATAAAGATGCTCAGTGGCATTTTGGATTAGACCTGTTGAAACAAATGCATTACGATTTTGACAGCGGAAGGCAGGACATATCTACACATCCTTTCACCACTTCGTTTTCTGCCAATGATGTGCGGGTAACCACACGCATCAGTGAGAATGATTTGTTTGAAATGATTGGCAGCTGTATCCACGAAGGCGGACATGCGCTGTATGAACAAGGATTGCCTGCAGATGATTATGGATTGCCATCGGGTGAGTATCTCAGCCTGAGTATTCATGAGTCGCAATCGCGTTTGTGGGAAAATCATGTTGGCAAATCGCAATATTTCTGGAATTATAATTTCAAAACACTAAAAAATATTTTTCCTCAGCAGTTGCATGATGTGAGCGAAAGGAGCTTTTACAAGGCAATAAACCGTATCAAACCATCACTCATCAGAACCAATGCCGATGAGCTAACTTATCATCTGCATGTATTAATTCGTTTTGAGATTGAGAAGGATATTTTATCAGGAACACTGCAGGCTGCACAACTTCCAGAGGTGTGGAATGCTAAGTATAAATCTTATCTGAACATTGATGTGCCATCAGACTCAAAGGGTGTGTTGCAGGATGTTCACTGGAGTCATGGCAGCTTTGGTTATTTCCCGACTTACTCCTTGGGAAGTTTCTATGCATCACAGTTTTTTCATCAGGCAAATAAAGAAATTCCTGCATTGATGCATCATATTCTGTACGGTGACACCATGCCGCTGCTGATGTGGTTAAGAAGTAATATCCATCGTCACGGAAGAACGATATTGGCAGATGAGCTATGTAAAAATGTGACCGGAGAAGTGCTTAACTTCAATTATTTTTTTAATTATGCAAAAACAAAATACGATGAACTATATGCTTAACAGGATGAATTGTTGTGCCTTGGTGCTGGTAGTTGCCATGGCCGGATCGTGTAAAACAAATAAAAACACAACTGCGGAAACGCCCAAACAGGAGCCTGCAGCAACAAACCCGCGTGTAGATTTGCCTGATAGTATGTATCGCGTAATTGTTTCATTCATCAGTATTGGTGCAGGTACAGATGCATCAGCAAAAGAAAAATTAGATCAGGTTGTGCAACAATATCAGACTGATGCCGGGATGCCTATTGCAAGAGAAGAAATTGCCTGGGGTAGAGAAGGAGAAGTAGATTTTTGTTTTAAACTTCTTGGTCAGGATAAAAAATCAAAAGACTCTTTTGTGCAGCAATTAAGAGATGCATTTAAAGGCAACAACTTGGTTCAGATAACTGAAAACACTCCTGCACTGCATCAGGCAAGGCCATCATTCAACAAATAGTAATTGCTTAGCAATGAAAAAAGCCGCCATGTTTTACAACACAGCGGCTTTTGATTTGGTTACAGGTTTAATGTATCACAGATATTTTCTGCGACTTAAATATATTTTCTCCTGACATCTGTAAGGTGTAAATACCTTCCGCCATTCCTTTAAGACTAACAGTTTCAGAAACAGTGTTACCTGAAAATTGATGCTGATATACTATTTGTCCAACTGTGTTGAATAATTTAACATCAACGGTTGCACCATTACCTTTCCATCCGAAATTAAGTTGCTCATTGGCAGGATTAGGATATGCATACCATGATAATATTGGTGTTTCAGCAATGCCTACAGGCTCGGCACTCCATATTTCAATATCGTCAAGCAATGCTTCAACAAGGCTGCCATCGTTGGCATCTTCAGCAATAAATTTTAGTCGCATGTTTGCAGTAGGTGTCAGATAATCGGCTACACGAAAAGCAAAACGTCTCCAGCTATGGTCGGCAACTATACAATTTTCAAGAGGAACAAAAGTTGTTCCGCCATCATTACTAACAGAAACCTGCCAGTAATCTTTGCCCGGATCTGCCCCCTGATCGTTGGTGTACCAGCGCCAGTACGAAATGGCAGGATTGGAATAAGCCGAAAGATCAAAGTTGGGTGAGAGTAATGTTGTTTTTCCGTCATCAATGTCATTTGTTCCTGCGCCATCGTTAGGCGATGCATTTCCTGTCACTGCGCAAAGGTTGTTAGCGGTGCTTGTATGATCTACAGGAGGCTGTACATACACAGGAGGCGATCCACCGGGATTAAGCAGAGACCCTACCGGAGATGCAATTATCCACTGTCCTGTTGTGGCATTGTCACCGGGCATACCCAATGTCCAACCCTGACTGTTGCCGGCATCGAAATAGTCATTATCCACTAAGTTGTACCCTACCAAAATATAATAAGGAACATTAGGGTTGGTGTCTGTAACATTAGAAGGAGTGGTGCTAAAGTGTGTGCCGCATTGATCGGTAGCATCAAGATAATAAGAAATCAGGGTGCCATTAGGTTGAGCAGGAATATTGCCCTGAAAGATAGAGCCATTATAAGTAAAGCTTATAGGGTTCCAGGTGGCAGAATGGTTCAGACTGTAATATCCGTTGATGCTTGTTCCCGTAGTATTGGCAAAAGTTGATGAACCGGAAACATTCAGGTTTATACTCTGTTGACCGGCAGCGCTGAGTACACTATTATGAGTAATAAGTTTACCAACAACAAACATGTTGATGCCATGTAAGCCAAAGGCAGAAGTGATTGCACAATAGTTGGGTGTACCATTGGTAAGGTCACCGTCATTATCGTCAATGGTTAAGGCTTCAACTAAAATATCGGTGTAGAGTTGTCCTTCTTGTCCATCGGGATAATCAATAGTTGCTGCAAAAGTCTGTACATATAAATCCTGACGTTGTTGCACATTGTTAAAGTTTACACCAACATCCCACCATGCACCGGCAATAATTTCACCATCGGCATGTACTTCGCCCATAATGTCATCAGGATAAACTTTTCTGCCTATATCATAGCGCCTTACAAAGTTTGTGGTACTGTTGGAATAAAATCCTATTCCCAAAATAGGATCTTCGGTTAAACCGTTTGCCCAGGTGTCGGCATAACCTTCACCAAGAGCACCATTGCTGAATATGCCGCCATAGTAGGAGTATAAATCATAATTAATACCATGACCATATTCGTGATAAACTACATCGTTTATAATCGAAGTAGCATTACATTGCCCACCTGCTGCATAAAAATTTAAATTGCCATCATAAAATGCATTACAATTTCCGGCAACATCAACTATAGTCTGCATCTGAAAATCCATAATAGCTTCAGCACCTGATCCAAGTAGTTTTGTTACATAATAATCATGAATTTCATTTACCGAATTGTATGCAGAAAGTTCTTTGATGTTGGCAGCGCTGAAAGTAATATTATTGGCACCGGGATTTAAAGTTGCTGTAAATTGTGGCGTTGTAGCACCTGTTTTTACATTAGCCCAGCTACCTTCTAATCTGAAAGTAGCAGTTACAGGTGATGTGTTTGGAAGTCCTAAATAACCATTTGCATCAGTCAGAAAAGGTACACCGGAGATGGTAACATTCATGTTGGCTAATGGCTCTACTGCTGTGGGCAAATAGGGTTGTGTAGGATAAACAGTTGCAGTTACATTGACATCTGTATTTGCAGCAAAATAATTTATTTTATTATGACGATAAAGTACTTCACCATTATGTGCATCAACAAGCGTATAGTATTCTCTCGGAAAACTTTCTGCATCGGTAGCTTTAACAGTTACTTCATAAACCAGATGATAAATATTTTTTCCTTCATCAGGCACAGGCAACACTTTCAGGTCGCTGTTTACTGTTGTACCGTTTAATGTTAAATTCAGACCATTGGTTGCTGCTGCAGAAGCTGCCTGTGTACTCAATGTCGGATTAATGTTTACGGTAATATCTTTATAAGCATCGCAAATAAACTGATTCACTTTTCCGTCCTTGGTGATTTTAATTTGCACCTTAGACCACAACACTTCAAGTCCGTTATAACGCTGAATGTAGTTTACATAAAAGTATTTTTTGTTTTGTGCTGTATTGCGGAAGTATAAATCGTTCAGCGGCAGACCAAAAGCATTGAGCTTAGTGCTGATAAACGACCATGCTGTAGATTGCGCATCTAAAGGTAATCCTACTGAAATTGGTTTTCCGAATGCATTGTGTGGAAGACCTGTCTCTTCGCTAAAAACTACAGACCATCCTTTGTTTTGTTCTGAAAACTGTTGCCATGATTTTTGTTGTGCAAGACTTTCTTGACGATTTACATCAGGTAAACGTTTTCTGTTTTTAACAAACACTTTAAGATTGGGATCTTCATTACGGTCGAAACCGTTGTGATCATGGGCTGCATTAAGCATCAACGGTGCAAAAATTGCAACGAGTAAAATTCGCAAAGTCATAATTAAATAGATTTGATTTTTTGGACTGACAAAATTATTCATATAAAATTAAGGTGCAAATAAGATTGTGTCATTGATTAAACATATTTTTGGGGTCAAATGAAGCATTTCCGTAAACTTTGTGGGTTGAAAATCATGGCCGTGATGGTATTGCTGCTTTCTTCATTTAAAGCACCTGATTTTACACTTAAGCTTGCCAAACTGAAATATGCAGGTGGCGGTAATTGGTACGTAAGCCCTACAGCATTACATAATCTTGCAGTTTTCTGCAATCAGAATATTAATACCAACATCAGTCCCGAAGAGGCAGTTGTTGAACCCGGCAGCCCTGACTTGTTTAATTATCCGTTTGTGCACATGACAGGAAATGGTCGTTTTGTGTTCAGCAATCAGGAAGCCGAAAATCTTAGAAAATATCTGATTGCCGGTGGATTTTTAAATATCAACGACAGTTATGACATGGATAAGTTTGTCCGTCCTGAAATGAAAAAAGTCTTTCCGGAACTTGACTTCGTAGAATTACCATTCACTCATCCTATCTATCATCAGCGTTTTAATTTTCCGAATGGACTGCCTAAAATTCATGAACACAATGGGAAGGCGCCACAAGGCTTTGGACTGATTTATCAGGGTAGGTTAGTCTGTTTTTATGAATATGAAAGTGATATTGGCGATGGATGGGAAGACCCAGAAGTACATAACGACCCGCCAGAAATGCGACAAAAAGCTTTGCAGATGGGCGCTAATATTCTGCAATACGTTTTTAGCGGACAGTAATATTATTCAAAACCTGAATCAATATTCAACAAGGAATCAATTTTAATTGTTTCTAAATAAGGTGCCAACAGTGCAGAATTGTCAAAGGACTTAATCTTTTTAATACTGTTCTCATTGATGCTGTACCAAAGTTCAATGTAAAATTCATTGAAATAAAACAGATTTACTCTGTAGCCATACACTTCTCTTATATGAAGATGGATTGCTCCATTCCATATATACCAGGTTTGTTCATCATGTGAGAGTTTATTGAATTCTTTGCAGGTTACCAATGACATACTTCTTTGTTTAACGATTGTTGACTTAATTGTTAAACCAATTTGCAGTTTTATACTGACAGAAGGGGCAACCTTTTGGTCAAAATTGTTTTTTATTTGGCAAATGTCAAAGTAACGAAGTTGAAAGAATTGTACTTAAACTTTATTGCTGTACAGAAACGCTGAACTGATCACCGGCAACAGTAAAATGCCTAATGTTTACACATAAAACAGGCAGTTGAAGATCGTTGGCTACAATTTTTTGCTCTTCAACACCAATTACATAGTCGGCAACATCCAGGTCAGGCTCAATAGTAGTAACAATAATGTCGGCATTATGAGCAGCAGCTTGTTTGGTTAGCACTTCATATTTATCATCTAAAGAAAATGTCTGCTCAATCAATTCATATTTAATTTTTGCATTATCGAGTTCGTCTTCAAAGTATCCGGTGTTGAGGTCACTTCTTTTTTGAATGTAAGGGTCGTGATTATTTTGTTTAAGTAAAAGCACGCTTGCATTAAATAGCTGTGCATATTGAATTACAGCAGGTAACTCTTGTTTTACTTCTTTAGTGAAATCAACCGGCACAAGCATTTTTTTCAGTGGACTGAAATCTTTCTGTTGAACAACAATAAATGGAGTTTTTGAATGTGTTATCAGCTTCATGGCATGGCTGCCTAAAAAATGCTGAAGTCCTTTAATACCATGTGTAGCCATCACAACTAAATCGGCATTAACTTCTTTTGAAACATTACCTATTATTTCAAAAATGGCACCTTGTTTTACTTTGCTCTGAACAGTCAGATGTGCAGGCGCGGAATATTTGTTGGTTATGTTGCTGAGTTGCTGTTGTGCTTCTTTAGACTTTTTTATGTCATCAACAGCGTGAAAAAGGATTATTTCATTTGCAAAAGGTAGGGACAATGCATATTTGAATCCTTTTTCAGTAATATCGGTAAAGTCAACCGGAACTAAAATTTTCATATACATGTTATTTAGAATGATAACATTCCACAACATGAAAAGTTAAATCAGTTGATGACGATATGATGATTGTTTTTAAAGGCCACTGCCGGCATTGCCCCACCAGCCTTTGCGTCCGCTGAAAAGTTTTTTCCAGAATCCGGGACCTCTGTATCGGGTAGGATGTTGAGCCTGTGGGTTGTAAACTAAACCAATACCAAAGTGAATATAGTTGTCGTTTTTTGTTGCATTGGAGCGGTTTCGTCCCGTAGGATCCTGTGTTCTGTTTAGCCGTCTGTCAGCAAAGTAAGAAGCCAATTCACCTTTAGGTGTCAGTGATAATGCTTCCATGTTTGGATATTTTCCACTGGCATCATCTAAGTAATCTGTCAAAGTAAAATGCTCAGAGAACTCTACTTTCAGTCGCCATTTAGGATTGATTCTGATATACGTGCCAATGCCGATAGGAAATACAGCCTGATATAGTTTGTAAGGTTTAGGATAATCACCTTCAGTGATGTATTGTCCCTCTGTGCCTAACGGTTGTAATGAAACTAATTTTCCATAATACTCAGGATTGCTACCATAATAACGTGCTCTGGGATTGAAGAAAAACAAACCACCTCCTGCAAATACATAAGGTATGGCAAGTTTTTTTGTGCGGTTGGAGAATAAACTAGCACTGAGTTGAAAAGATATTTCGTCAATTCGGGTTTCAAAACTTAGATTGCGCTGTTTGTTGTCGCGTTCCTTTGTTAAAGAGTCTGCACCTTCAATACTACCATGATAGTAGTTTAGCTGTAAATTGACATGCCTTGTAAGATGAATACCGATGGCTGCATTACCATAGTTTCTGAAAATTTTTGTTGATGGAACAGGGCTTTTATCGTTAAGATCGCCATTGTAATAAAGAATACCTCCTGACAGAGAAAAGAAGGTGCGGCTTTGACCGTAAAGTTGATTTACAGACAACATTAAAAGTAACAGGGTAATTTTTTTCATGCTCACTCCCGATTGGTGCAAAAGTAGTTTCTTGCCTGAACCTACCACTATAAAACGCCCGCTGTTATATTTATGTTTTACACAGCAATATGTTAAGTAATGTTGTTCATGAAAGCAACGATTTTGCTGTCATTTCAGCGGGTTGTTGTACTTGCATCAGTTGCAGAATAGTAGGAGCAAGGTCGGCCAGGATACCGTTTTTTAAATTGAACTCATGCTCTGGCTGGATAAGAAACAGTGGAACAGGATTGGTTGTATGAGCAGTATTTGGTGAGCCATCATCGTTAATCATATAATCGGCATTACCATGATCTGCAGTGATTAAAAATGAATAACCCTGTTCCAGACCACATTGCACAATTTCGTTTACACAGGCATCTACTGTTTCTACTGCTTTTACGGCAGCCGTAAATACACCCGTATGACCAACCATATCTGCATTGGCAAAGTTGATGCAGACAAAATCTGTTTCGCCTTTTTTTAGCTCATTCACCAATGCATCTTTTAATGGCAATGCACTCATCTCCGGTTGAAGGTCGTAAGTGGCCACCTTGGGTGACGGAATCAAGATACGTTTTTCTCCTTTGAATTCATTCTCGCGTCCTCCGGAAAAAAAGAAAGTTACATGCGGATATTTTTCAGTTTCAGCAGTTCTTATCTGTGACTTATTAGCATTCTGCAAAACTTCGCCCAATGTGTTTTCTAAGTTGTCTTTGGAAAAAATTGCTTTAACACCTGTGAATTTATCATCATACACAGTCATGGTAACATACTCCAGATTTAGCTTATGCATATTCTGCTCATGGAAGTCTTGCTGTGTCAATGCTGTAGTTATCTCGCGGCAGCGGTCAGTACGGAAATTAAAACATATAACTGCATCACCATCTTGTATGGTTGCAACGGGTTTGTTGTTTTCTGTAATGCAAATGGGCTTTATAAATTCATCGGTGACATTGTTTTTGTAAGATGCCTCTATGCCGCTAACGGCATTGCCGAAGTGCACACCGATTCCGTTAACCATTAAATCGTATGCTTCTTTTATACGTTCCCAGCGTTTATCTCTATCCATTGCATAATATCGCCCTACAACAGAGGCAATTTTTCCCGAAGATATTTTTAAATGATTTTCTAGTTCCTTTATAAAACCTAAACCGCTTTTTGGATCACAATCGCGACCATCAGTAAATGCATGAATAAAAACATCTTTTACATCATTGTCTTTAGCAATGTCACAAAGCGCTTTAAGATGGTTGATGTGTGAATGTACACCACCATTACTCACCAGTCCGATAAGGTGTAATTTTTTTCCGGTACGTTTTACATAGTCAAGACAGGTGAGAATTACAGTATTGCTATGCAACGTTTTTTCTTCAACAGCTTTGTTGATGAGTGCTAATTCCTGATAAACTATTCTGCCTGCTCCAATGTTAAGGTGCCCAACTTCGCTGTTTCCCATCTGCCCGTCAGGAAGACCAACATTAAGTCCCGAAGTAAGTAACTCACTATGCGGATATTTATCATAACAAGAATCTATAAACGGAGTATTTGCCTCATAAACTGCATTGCTTTTGTCTTTACGGCCTTCACCCCAGCCATCCATAATAATCAGCACAACTTTTTTCTTGTTCATATTTATATTTTATTGTTTAATGATGGAATTACGACTTCAAAAATACAGCCTTGCGGATAATTATCCTGAACAGCTATCCGGCCTTTATGTTTTAAAACAATAAAGCGACAGATGTAAAGCCCTAATCCTGTACCTTTTGTTGTGCGTGTTTCTTCGTTACCTATCCGATAGAATTTTTCAAAAATTTTTCTTTTCTCAATATCAGCAATACCTGGGCCGTTATCACAAATCTGCATAAATACATCTTTGTCAATCTGAAATAACTTTACTTCAATGTCGGAGCCTGCAGGAGTATATTTCTGTGCATTTTCTATAAGGTTAAGTATCAGTGAATGTATAGCATTTTTATCAGCTGTAACATGAATATCGTTTTCAATTTTCAATTTAAAATTATGACTGTTTGCAGATTGTTGAAGTATAGTCATCAGGTCTGAAAGTGTTTCTGATAAATTAATATCAGCAAACTGAAAGTCCATATTTGCAGCCTCAATGCGCGTAGCTGTAAGAATATTTTCAACTAAAAAATTTATTCTGTCTGTTTCAAGTAAGGCGCGGCCAAGAATTTTATCGCGTTGTTGTTTTTCTACATCACGTCTTAACAATGTTTCTAAACTTAGTCGGATACCTGCAATGGGCGATTTAAACTCATGCGTAATACTCATCATAAAGTTTTTTTGCTGCAATGCCATCTGAAATTCTTTCTTAAACGACCTGCGTGCATAGAAAATTCCAATACCGAGAAGCGATAAAAACACCAAACCTTCACCAGCCACCATCAGATATTTTTCTTTTAGCTTTTTGCGAATGGCATTTTCCTGAAGTATGGTTGCTTCAGTTTGAGGCAGCGTTTCTAAGTAACGCAATTTTTCGTTGCCTAACTCAGAGTTTAATTTTACTAAGAGATACGACCACCAACCCAATTGCAGCAGCACATAAACGACTAACAGATAAAATATTTTAGTTGACTTCATCAGCTTGTTGTTTTTCTGAGTTAAAATAATTTACAACTATTGCAGCTTTTTGTTTTCCTATGACATCTGCAATTTGAGCTGCAGTGGCTTCTTTGATTTTTTTGACGCTTTTAAATTGGATAATCAGTTTCTCAAAAGTTGCATTACCTATACCGGGAATTTGCAATATTTCTGATTGCAGAAAATTGCGACTTCTTTTATTTCTGTGATGGGTTATTCCGAAACGGTGTACTTCATCTCTTAGTTGCTGAATGATTTTTAAGGTCTCACTTTTTTTGTCAAGATACATAGGTACAGAATCTCCGGGATAATATATCTCCTCTAATTTTTTAGCAATACCAATGGTTTGAATCTTTTTATTTAACCCTAATTTTTCAAGTCCGGTCAGTGCAGCATTAAGTTGTCCCTTGCCACCATCAATGATGATTAGTTGGGGTAAAGGTTGTTTTTCTTCCAAAACACGTTTGTAGCGCCTGTAGATGACTTCCTGCATAGATGCAAAATCATCAGGCCCTTCAACTGTTTTAATATTAAAGTGTCTGTATTCTTTTTTTGCTGCCTTACCATTGATAAATACACTCATGGCTGCAACGGCATTTGTACCCTGGAAATTTGAATTATCAAAACATTCAATCCTTCGCGGTTGCTCCATCATCCTTAAATCTGCTTTCATTTTCTCCATCAATCTGTCTGTTTTATGTTCAGGATTTAGTTTGTCATACTGCGCTAATTTTTCCAACTGATAGTAACGTGCATTTTTTTCGGAGAGACTGAGCAGATGTTTTTTTTCTCCTATTTTGGGAACACTCACCTCTACATCGGCAGGATAGGTGTCGGGCATTACATTTACCAATATTTCTGTTGCATCGCTTTCAAATCGCTGACGTAATTCTGTCAATGCAAAAGTTATCAGGTCGGTATCTGTTTCTGAAAGTTTTTTCTTCAGCTCAATTGTTTGCGATTGCAAAATTGCTCCGTTAATCACTTTCATATAATTGGCAAACCCATAATTTTCATCAGACACAATTGTCACTACATCAACATTATTAATAACAGGACTAACAATGACAGATTTACTTCGGAACTGTTCTAAAGTGTCGAGTTTACTTTTTATCTGCTGTGCTTTTTCAAATTCAAGATTTTGCGAAGCTGTCTGCATTTCATCCTGCAATATGCGAATCACCTGATTGATGTTGCCTTTTAATATATGTCTGATGTTATCAATGCCTTGCTGATAGTCTTCTGCAGATTGACGGCCTTCGCATGGACCCAAACAATTGCCTACATGAAACTCTAAACAAACTCTGAATTTTTTATTCTGAATATTTTCAGGAGTAAGATTTAGATTGCAATTTCTGAGTTTATAAAGTCTGTGAATCATGTCTAATAAAATGTTAATCATTTTCACAGAAGCATACGGACCAAAGTACTGTGAACCATCACGGATTTTTCTTCTTGTATAGAATATTCTCGGAAAAGGCTCATTTTTAATACAAATCCATGGGTATGTTTTATCGTCTTTAAGGAGAATGTTGTAGCGTGGTTGATGTTTTTTGATCAGGTTGTTTTCGAGTAACAGCGCATCTAATTCAGTTTCTGTAATGATAAAACGCAAGTCAGAAATCTGCCTTACCATAATAGCTGTTTTCCCACTTTCAAAAATGTCTTTAGAAAAATAACTGTAAACCCTTTTCTTCAGATTTTTTGCTTTCCCAACGTAAATTATCTTTTCATTTTTATCGAAAAACTGATAAACCCCAGGTTCATTTGGAAGTCCTTCTAGAATGGCTTTTATATGTTCGTTTTTTACGGCCATTATACCTTCTGATTTTCCTCTTGTAAAACCTGAGTATAGACAGCTTTTGTTTTCTCTGCAGTTCGCCTGAAAGTAAAGTCAGCTACCAGCTGCTGTGCATTGGTTGCAAGTGTATTTGCAAGATTACTGTCATTCATTACTTCCAATACAAGTTTGGCAAGTTGTTGTGCATTGCCAATTGGTGCGATTAATCCGGTTTGTTCATGCCGTACAATTTCCGGAATGCCACCTGCGTTAGTTGCCACCACAGGCACTTTAGCTGCAAAGGCATCTAAAATTGTTGTTCCTAAACCTTCTGTTTTCGATGTCATCAGAAAAAGATTGAGTTCAGGAAGTAATTCATTAACATCATTTCTGAAACCTGTAAAATGTATGTTAGCTGTAAGTTTTTTTTCTGTAACTCTTGTTTTAAGTGCATTCATTTCAGAACCATCACCAATCAGAAAGAAATGAATGTGTTGAGCTTGTTGTAAAATAATTTCTGCCGTATCAATAAATGTAAATAAGTCTTTATGATCAGCTAAGGCCGACACATTGCCAACAAGAAATGTTTCCTTTGGCAACCGGTATTCCTGATGTAGTTTTGTTTTACCGAAAATAAATTTATCTATGTCAACTCCTGAATGAACAACTTCTAAAATTTTTTTTCTTTTAATAGCAGGTGCTGTAATTTGCCTGATGGCAACAGACACACAAATAATTTTTTTAATACTTGAGTGATTGTATTTTAAATGAGACAACAGGGAGGAAGAAACGGCAAAATCTACTCTGCGGCTTACTACAACCGGGCATTTATTGCCAAATAGCCATGATGATAAAAATGCTGCTGTATGTGCATGTGAGTCATGTGTATGTATAAGGTCAATTTGATTTTCTTTACAAAGTGTTTTTATCTTTCTTGCTAAAGATAGATTAAGTGCTTTACCTTTTTGAAAGACTTCTATCTTACAGTTAGAATTATTTAATCGTTGCATGATTGCAGCATCTTTTGGACATAATAAGAAACATGCTGTTTGCAGACTACCAAGTTGATTTATTAAATATGCTGCTTGCTGCTCGCCACCACGCCAACCTGTTGCTGTAGATATGTGTAATACCTTCATCAAAGACTATTTAGTTTTTCGTGGTTGCGAGGTTCCAATAAGGAATAGCGCAGATAAACACTTTTGGCAGAATATTTAGCAATGAGCCAGCCGTAGTACCCATCTAAAAATCCGGCTTTTAAAATATAGGTTTTCAAAAATCTTCCTGCCGTATGTAACAGCGTGTTGAATCCATTTGAAGATTGACCTTTAGCAAATTTTGCCTTGGCAGCAATAATGCCAAACTTTGTTGCCTGTTGTATGTGTTGCTCTATACTGTCAATACTGTAATGAAGTAAGTCGCCTTTTAAATGTTGAACGGAAGTTCTTTCTGACAGAATAATTTTGTCATGCGGATTTGTTCCTCCCCATTGTGCTTTTGTTTTATCAAACAAGCGCACCTTGACATCAGGATACCAACCACTATGATAGATCCACTTATCACAATATCGGGTAAGCCTGTTCATGCTGTATGCTGTTGTAGTTTGATTATTTTTAATTTGCTCAATTGACTTCTGTAAAGATTCGGAAAGACATTCATCTGCATCTAAAGAAAGCACTAAATTATTTGATGCAAAAGTCAAAGCATGGTTTTTTTGTTCAATGTACCCTAAAAACTTTTGTTTGATAAACCGGACTTCATAGCGACTGCATATTTCTTCTGTTTTATCAGTTGACAGCGAATCCAATACTACAATCTCATCACAAACAGGTAAAAGACTTTTCAGACATTGTTCAATCTTTTTCTCTTCGTTAAAAGTGATTATAACTCCTGAAATTTTTACCATGTAAGCATAAATATGATGCAAAAATAACATTATCTCACCGCAAAATGGCTACTCACATTTAAATGCAATTCTATCTTTGCAGCATGTCATTTAATTTAAATCAAGCCGAAATAAGTCAGGGCAATTATCGTTCGCTGGCAAAAGTTATTTCTCAGGTTGAGAATGCTGCTGATGGTGCAATGGATTTACTACGTCATCTGAAGATAAATTATGACATACCTGTGATTGGATTTACCGGTCCGCCCGGTGCAGGGAAAAGTTCACTGCTCAATGCATTGCTTGCTAAAATGGCTGACAAGTGGCGCATCGCAATTCTCGCAGTTGACCCAACATCACCTTTTACAAGTGGAAGTATTTTAGGTGATCGTTACAGAATGAATGATTACTTTTTGCATCAAAATGTGTTTATCAGGTCGTTGGCTACGAGAGGAAATCTTGGAGGGCTGTCTGCCAGAACTATTGAGATTACTGATGTGTTGCGTTCATGTGCATTCGATTTTATTTTTATAGAAACCGTTGGAGTAGGGCAGAGTGAAGTTGAAATTGCTGCATTAGCCGACACTACAGTATTGGTTTTAAATCCAGGTGCCGGTGATGACATTCAGGCATTGAAAGCCGGTATTATGGAAATTGCTGATGTTTTTGTTATTAATAAGGCAGACAAAGAGCAGGCTGATGTGCTTGTAAAACACATTCAGAATATGTTACGATTGCGAAATCAGACACGCTATTCTCCGATTTTTAAAACCGTGGCAACAGAAGGTACAGGAATAGATTTATTGACAGAATGTTTGGTTGATAAAACAAGAAAGCATTCAGATAAATTGAATTTGTTTTATGAAAAATCTATTCGTCTTATCATCAGCAATAAAATGCGAGATTTTGACTATCAGTCTTTAAAAATCAAACTTCAGACGGCTACCGATTCAAAGGACTTTAACCTCTATAATTTTCTTCATGAAAACTATTTTAAGTAGGAAGGGAATAACCAGTCATACTTAGAAGAATTACACAGATAAAATCCTATATTGGATGCCCTCTGTTTGAGTTAATTACAAGAATTTTCACAAAAAATTTGAGGATTAAGTTTTTTTGTATTGTTTTGTGCAGGTATAAACCGAAAGAGCATTATATGCACGATTCAGAAAATAATGGAAACTCAAGAGAGGTAATCTTCTCTAAAGCAGTTAAGGCAGGAAAAAGAACCTATTTTTTCGATGTTAAGTCAACCCGGGCTAACGACTATTTTGTTACTATTACAGAAAGCAAAAAGAAGTTTAACATGGGCGATGACAAGCCTTTTTATGAAAAACATAAAATCTTCCTTTATAAAGAAGATTTTGAGAAATTTATCGAAGGCCTGAATGAGGCAGTGTCGCACATCAAAAATGGCAATGCAGGGAAATCAGATCATGACAATAACAGTTCCGGTGGTAGTTCAAACCCCTATACTGACATTAGTTTTGATGAAGAAACAAAGTGATTTGCCACGTATTAGGGTAATTTAACCCCTCTGTTTAAAACTTTTAGCTAAAAATATTTGGTTTTAATAAATTAATATCTACATTTGGTCATCAAAATTTTAATACTATGGCAGTAATAGCATTATCAAAAGCAGAAATGCAGAGCATTCAGAAGATAGGCTCAATGCTTTCAGGTCTCTCTAAAATTATTGGAGAAGATCAGTTGAATGAGTTCAAGCTTTATGATGAGATTGAAGCTGAAAAAGCAGCCGCACAATCAGCATCTCGTAAGCAAGCTTACTCAAGCAAGGCAACTATAGAAAAACTTATTTAAGAGTCCATATTTTAAGTTTGCGGTCACAGCCTGAAAATCAGGCTGTGACCGCATTTTTTATACCCAAACCTTAATAACTAATAAAGTTTATTCTCTTCTTTATTCATTGTAACTTCTAATTTCTGTATTCTTTGTAGGTTTGAACTTTAAATTTTATGTAATGGAAAAAAAAATATTTTCTCTTTTCTTCTTTGCTTTAGCTACTTTAAATCTGTATGCACAAAAGAATTTTACTTATGCCGACATCTGGGGTTCATCACAGTTTGCGGCCAGACAGGTTGCATCCTTAAAAAGCATGAACAGTGGCGACACCTATTCAAACACTGACAGGGCAGGAAACCTGATTCGTTACAGTTTTAAAACAGGAAATGTAATAGACACGCTTATTAAAATTGATGAATTACAAGCATCAATTAAAGACTTCAGGTATTCTGATTATTCGTTTAGTAATGACGAAAAAAAAGTTTTGCTGACCACAGCATCAGAGGCAATTTACAGACATTCAACCAAAGCAAACTTCTATGTTTTTGATTTCAAAAGCAGAAAGTTAACAGCTGTTTCAGAAAAAGGAAAACAAATGTATGCTCAATTTAATCCAACAGGAAGCATGGTAGCCTTTGTTCGTGATAATAATCTATATCTGAAAAATCTTTACGATTTAAGTGAAAAGATGGTTACTAACGATGGAAAGAAAAATTTTATCATCAATGGTGCATTAGACTGGGTTTACGAAGAAGAGTTTTCATTCAGTCAGGGATATCAATGGTCAAACGATGGAAAGTATTTAGCATACTACAGGTTTGATGAAAGCAATGTTAAAGAATTTACACTTACTTATTACGACTCACTTTATCCGAAAGAAGAGAAATATAAGTATCCTAAAGCCGGTGAAGAGAATTCTGTTGTTGATATTTATGTTTACGATTTGTCTTCAGGCAGAAGTGTTAGAATGCAAACAGGAGATGAAAAAGATCAGTATATTCCGAGAATAAAATGGACAGAAAAAGTAGGACAGTTATGTGTATTGAGAATGAACCGACATCAGAATAATCTGGATTATTTATTGTGTAATGCCGTTTCGGGCAAGACCACTTTATTAATGAATGAAAATAGTAACACTTTTATTGAGATTACCGATAACTTAGTTTTCTTGAATAATGGAACACAATTTATTTACAGCAGTGATAAAAGCGGTTACAATCAGATTTATCTTAGAAGCCTGAGTGATGGCTCTGAGAAGATGCTGACCAATGGTGGAGATGTAATAACTTTTTATGGCTATGATGAGAAAACAAAAAACTGTTTTTATCAGGTTGCAGACCCAACACCCATGGAAAGAGTTGTTTATTCAGTTGACCTGAATCAGAAGAAGAAATTGTTGTCGCCTGCCAACGGTACTGCATCAGCATCTTTCAGCAGCAATTTTAAGTATTCAGTAATTACACATAGCACAATTGACAAACCCTATATCTGTTATGTTCAGGACAGCAGAGGTAAAAAAATAAGGGTGTTGGAAAATAATGAAAGAGTGGTAAAGAATCTTGAATCTTATACAATTTCTAAACCTGAATTTTTTAAATTCACTAACTCTGAAAATATCAGCCTGAATGCATGGATGATAACGCCACCGGGTTTTAAAGCCAATGAGAATAAAAAGTACCCTGTTATTGTTTATTTATATGGAGGACCGGGCAGACAGACAGTCCTTAACCAATGGGGTGGAACAAATTTTCTCTGGCATCAGATGCTTGCGCAAAACGGTTTTATTGTTGTATCGGTTGACAACAGAGGTACACCGGGACGTGGAAAGGAATTTGCCAATAGTATTTATAAAAACATGGGTCATTATGAAACGATTGATCAGATAGAATTTGCAAAATATCTTCGTACCCTATCTTATGTTGACTCAACCCGTATTGGTGTTCATGGCTGGAGTTATGGTGGTTACCTGACATCTTTGCTTATGACAAAAGGGGCCGATTATTTTAAAACCGGAGTTGCCGTAGCACCTGTTATCAACTGGCGCTATTACGATTCAATTTATACAGAAAGATATTTGTCTCTGCCGGCAGAAAATCCAAAAGGTTATGATGATAACTCACCTGTTTTTTTTGCCGATAAACTGAAAGGTAAATATTTACTCATTCACGGATTAACTGATGACAATGTACATTTTCAGAATAGTGCAGAAATGGTTATTGCATTAGTTAAGAATAAAAAACAATTCGACACTTTTTATTATCCCAATCAGGCACATGGCATCTCTCAGTCGAGGGGACATTTGTATGAAATGATGACAGAGTATTTTAAGAAAAACCTATAAATATTCATCATAGTTTTATCTCAAACAAAATCTAATTCTAAAATTGTGATTGTAATACTTAATATTAAAGGTCTGTGTGGAATTCTTGACAAGGATATATTAATCAAACGTGGACAGGATTTGCGCAGTTACATGTTTTTGCCTGATGCTTTTTTAGTAATAAAAGATGGTCTTATTAAGAGCTATGGTACTATGACTGAATGGGAGTCGGTGAAAGAAGAATATAGTGCTTATGAACCGGTTCAGGCAAATGGGAAATATTTAATGCCTGGCTGGTGCGATTCGCATACACATCTTATTTATGCTGCTTCGCGCGAAGAAGAATTTGTTGACCGTATCAATGGATTGTCTTATGAAGATATTGCACAACGTGGTGGAGGCATTCTTAATTCATCAAAAAAACTTGCTGCGGCATCAGAGGAAGATTTGTTTCTTTCGGCAATGCAACGTATTGATTCAATGATAGCCAAAGGAACCACAGCAATAGAAATAAAGAGCGGATATGGCTTAAGCCTTGAAAGCGAATTGAAAATGCTTAGGATAATAAAGAGAATAAAAGAAAGCTCATCGCTGATTATAAAATCTACATTTTTAGGTGCACATGCCGTCCCGGAAAAGTTCAAAAACAATAAAGCAGGCTATGTCAGACACATTATTGATGACATGATACCGGCAGTTGCTGCAGAAAAGTTAGCTGATTATTGTGATGTGTTTTGTGAGCGAAATTATTTTTCACAGCAGGAAACAGAAGATATTCTAAATGCAGGAGCAAAATATGGTTTAATACCCAAGGTACATGCCAATCAGATGAGTCGCTCAGGTGGTGTTCAGGCAGGCGTAAACTGCAATGCTATTAGTGTTGATCATTTAGAATTTGTAGAAGACGAAGAAATTGCTGCTCTAAAAAATAGCACTACAATGCCTGTTGTATTACCCGGTGCTGCATTCTTTTTGAACTTACCACTGCCTCCTGCCAGAAAGATGATTGATGCCGGCTTACCTTTAGCAGTTGCAACGGATTTTAATCCCGGAAGTTCGCCCTCAGGCGATATGAATTTTATGATAAGTCTTCTTTGTGTACAGTATAAATTAAATCCTGAAGAAGCATTTAATGCAGCCACCATCAATGCTGCTTATGCCATGAATGTAAGTCATCTTACAGGTAGTATTTCTGTTGGTAAAAGAGCGGATTTTTTTATTACAAAAGCGATATCATCACCTTATATCATACCCTACTCATTCAATGAAAATGTGATTGAATCTGTTTATGTAAAAGGCAAAAAAGTTGTGTAAGTATGAGTCATCTTGTTGTTTACAGTCGGGAAGATATTAATCAGGAAACACGAACCCGCAAGAATGAAACCAAGGTGGGCGAGAATGTGCAGGTGCTCAATAAAAGCGATGCAACACTAATTGAACGTTTAAATCAGTGTGATGCAGAATATGTGTTGTTGGGTCTGCCTGAAGATATTGGAATCAGAGCTAATGGAGGTCGGGGTGGTGCTTACAGTGCCTGGAAGCCTGCATTGTTTAGTTTGTTGAATGTGCAGAGTAATTGTTTTGGTGATGGCAGTAATATTTTAGTTCTCGGTCATATTAATTTTGATGATCTGATGCTTGCTGCCGATGGCATTAATTTCAAAACTGAGAAAGGAATAAGCAAGGCAAGAGAACTTGTTGGACAGATTGATGAAAGAGTTTTCGAGGTTGTAAAGGCGATAATTCAATCCGGCAAGGAAGCCATTATAATTGGTGGAGGACATAATAACGCATATCCTAATATTAAGGCTGCTGCTATTGGTCTGCAAACAAGTGGAGTCATTAAAAGTGAGAGTATAAACTGTATAAATTGTGATGCACATTCCGATTTCAGAATTATGGAAGGTCGTCACAGTGGAAATGGATTTCGATATGCATATGAGCATAAATTTCTCAACAAGTATGCAATTGTAGGATTGCATGAGAGCTATAATGCAGGTAATGTGTTGCAGTTTATGATGGACAGACCTGAAAGGTTTTCGCTGTCTTTTTTTGAAGATATTTTTATCAGAGAAAATATTTCATTTACAGAAGCAGTTGATAAAGCTATTGAACATGTTAAAGACAACTTCTGTGGTATTGAAATTGATATGGATACCATTCAGAATATTCCTTCAAGTGCTAAAACATCAAGCGGTATCAGCACCATTCAGGCAAGGCAGTATATTAATCGCGCAGCCTCAAAGCTAAATGCCTGTTATTTGCATATTGCCGAAGCAGCACCGGTGCTTTCACACATTAAAACGGATAATAAAACCGGTAAACTCATTGGCTATTTAATTGCCGACTATATTAAAGCCCGCAGTACTTTTAAAAATAACAAAGTCTGATAACTTTTTTATTGACTTAAACCTGAGGAGGTTCTTTTAAGCTGTTAAAGCAATCTTTTGCACGCAGTTACTTTAAAACTTTTTTTATTGTTCATCTGCGGAATCTTTTTCAGGGTAATTTTGATGATCTTAGCAAACGTATTTTTCAAAAAGATTAAAACAAATTTAAATGAAACAATTGATTGAATGTGTTCCCAATTTCAGCGAAGGGAATGATTTGACTATTATCAAACAAATTACCGATAGTATTGAATCGGTAGAAGGAATAAAATTATTGAATGTTGATCCGGGTAAAGCAACAAACCGCACAGTTGTAACTTTTGTAGGTGAACCTGCAGCAGTAGTTGAAGCAGCATTTAAAGGTATAGCCAAAGCATCAGAACTTATTGATATGAGTAAACACAAGGGTGAGCATCCACGAATGGGAGCCACCGATGTTTGTCCTTTTATTCCTGTAGCCAATATTTCAATGCAAGAAACGGTAGAGTGGTCAAAGAAGCTGGCTGCTCGTGTTGGCAATGAACTTCACATTCCGGTTTATTTATATGAAGAAGCACAAGAAAATAAGGAGAGAAGTAATCTTTCAATCATCAGAGCAGGTGAATATGAAGGCTTCTTTAGAAAGATAAAACAAAAAGAATGGAAACCTGATTTTGGTCCTGCAGAATTGCCTGCAAATTCAGGTGCTACAGTAATTGGTGCTCGTGATTTTTTAATTGCCTATAATGTTAATCTGAATACCAAATCGGTTAAACGTGCAAACTCTGTTGCTTTCGATATTCGTGAAGCAGGCCGCGTGAAAACTGATAGTAAAGGAAAAAAAATATTAGATGATGCAGGTAATGAAATCAGAATACCGGGTAAGCTTAAAGGCGTTAAAGCAATAGGATGGTATATTGAAGAATATGGTATTGCACAGGTCTCGATTAATATTACAAAGTTCAGAGAAACTCCGCTGCATATTGTTTTTGAAGAAAGCGCCCGCAGTGCCTATGAGCGTGGCTACCGTGCCACAGGAAGTGAGTTAGTGGGATTGGTGCCACTACAGGCAATGCTCGATGCAGGAAAATATTTTCTGAACAAGCAGCGATTGTCATCAGGTGTTAGCGATGCTGAACTGATTCATATTGCAGTAAAGTCAATGGGGCTTGATGAGTTGTCGCCATTCACTCCGGAAAAAAGAATTATTGAATATGTGATGGAGAGTGAAAGCAAAGCTGTTCTGGCAAATATGCGTTTGAATGCTTTTGTTGATGAAACAGCCAGCGAATCTCCTGCTCCGGGTGGAGGATCTATTGCTGCATATTGTGGTTCATTGGGTGTTGCACTTGCAACCATGGTAGCCAATCTTTCTGCGTCCAAAAAAGGATGGGAAGAACGATGGAATGAATTTTCTGACTGGGCTGATAAAGGGCAGAAAATTAAAAAGCAATTGCTTCATTTGGTTGATGAAGATACAGTGGCATTTAATAAAATAATGGATGCATTTAAGTTACCAAAAACTACTGATCAGGAGAAGGAAGACAGGAAACAAGCAGTTGCTGAAGCCACACGTTATGCAATTGAAGTACCCTTATCAGTCATGAAAATTTCGCTGCAGTCAATGGAGCTCATTGAGGCAATGGCAACTAATGGTAATCCAAATTCTGTTTCAGATGCAGGTGTAGGAGCAATGTGTGCAAGAACTGCTGTTTTAGGGGCAGGTCTTAATGTACGGATCAATGCTGCTGCATATTCGGATAAAACTTTTGTTGAAACTGTCTTAAAACAAGCTGCTGAGATGGAAAACAAAGCAATTGCCAATGAAAAAAATATTCTGGATGTAGTAAATTGTAAAATTTCAGGACTTTAGAACCAAATTAATTGTGAAGCGTATAATATAGTTGAAGATGCAGTAATGAATATTAAAGACAGACTAAAAATTTTCTGGCTTTCTTTTCCTGTTCAGTTGGTAATAATGCATGTAAAGAAGAGCCAACTGCTGTTAGTCTATTGGTTGATTTTGTTTGCCTGTGTAACGCAAAATTTTGGTAACCGCTTTGGTATTCCCTATCTTTTTCTTGACCCGGAATACATGGGTAAAGTAAGTTGGCTTGCTTTTTTTATTATTGGAATTTGTCTGGGTGTTTTTATTATGGCATATAATATTTCAAGTTATATGCTCAATAGCTTCAGATTCCCATTTCTTGCATGTTTGTATAAGACGTTTGAGAAATACTGCTACAACAATGCTGTGCTTCCTGTTATGTTTATTCTAACTTATATCGGAGGTATCTACTATTTTCAGTTAAAAAATCAGTTGCTCCCAATAAGTATTGTCACCATTCAGGTATTAGCTCTTTTAATGGGAGTTGGCTTTGTTATCTTCTCAACATTAAAATATTTTCAGCATACCAATAAGGATATTTATAAACTTTTTGGTGTTGCTACACACGATGGCGACCATGATAATGTAAAATTCGTTTCACCAATTCGAGATACTAAACTTAAACGTCAGCGCAGACGCGGATGGAAAGTTGAAACCTACTTAACATTCCCGTTTAAACTCCGTTTAGTCCGAAGTACATCGCACTACAAATCTTTTATGCTTGCATCGGTGTTCAGGCAAAACCACATTAATGCAGCCGTGCTTGAAATGATTATATTCCTTCTGTTTATTTTACTAGGATTATTTCGTGACTACAGTGTTTTCAGAATTCCCGCAGGGGGAAGCATATTGTTGCTTTTTACCATGATTATTATGATTGGTGGTGTTTTTCGTTACTGGCTTCGTGGCTGGGCATATACTGCATTAGTCGGTTTGTTTATTTTAATAAACTTTTTATCCGGTCTTGAAGTTTTTAATTTCAAAAACAAAGCATACGGTCTTAATTATGATGGTGCACAACCGGAGTATTCCATTCCGAAAATGGAGGAAATTCTAAGCCACTACCGTTTGCAGAAAGATTACGAAACAGGTTTGGTAAGTCTTAATAACTGGAAGAAGAAATGGCATGATGCCGGAGTTGAAAAACCAAAACTTGTTGTTCTGAGCGTTAGTGGTGGCGGTGTTCGTTCTGCTTTATTCACCTTTAATGCAATGCTTGAGTTGGATAGTGCACTGAATGGGCAGTTGCTTAGATATACTCAGTTTATAAGTGGATCATCAGGAGGATTGATAGGAGCTTCTTATTATCGTGAATTGTATTTGCGAAATAAAGGCTCACAGAAAATACTGGAAAATAAGGAAACCTATCTGAAGAACATTTCCAAAGACGTATTGAATGCTACGGCATTTAGTTTTATCATTAGTGATTTGTTTCTCAATTTTCAGCAGTTCAACTATCATGGTAAGACCTATCTTAAAGACCGCGCTTATGCATTTGAAGAACAATTGAATGAAAATACCGGACATATACTCGATAAGCAGTTAAGTGAGTATTATTTACCAGAGTTAAAATCCGAAATACCGAGATTGGTCATTTGCCCCACAGTGGTGAATGATGGTCGTTTCATGGTTATTTCTCCACTGCCATCAACCTATCTTCTAAAAAGTAAAAACAACAGTAATTTTAAAGAAGCCATTCCTGATGGAGTTGACCTGATGTCATATTTTGAAAACCAAGGTGCAGGTAATCTGCGTTATCTTTCTGCATTGAGAATGAATGCAACATTCCCATACATAATGCCTGTTGCACAGATGCCATCAGAACCAACCTTTCAGGTTATGGACGCAGGCGTTCGTGATAACTATGGTGTGCAGACTTCTGTTCGCTATCTCATTGCTTTCAGACAGTGGATAATGGAAAATACGTCAGGTGTTGTATTTGTTCAGATTCGCGATAATAATAAGTATGAGCAAAGTAAGATGAGAACAATACGCTCGTTATGGGAAAAAGTAATGTCCCCTTTTAAAAACCTGAGCAGCAATTTTATTGTAATGCAGGATTATGTAAACGACAGCTTTTCCGAATATTTAAAAACTTTGTATGGTCGTCAGATTCGGTTTGTTGATTTGCAGATGAATCAAAAAGAAGAACGTATATCATTGAGTTGGCATCTTACTCAAAAAGAAAAACTTTACGTCATTCAGGAAGGAAATAATGAGCTGAATAAATTCAGTATTGAAGCTTTTTGTAATCTGTTAACAGATAAAAAGTCCTGGTAGTTTGAGGTATTCTGATAAAGTTCCTGCATCAATAAAAATTATAGTAGTTGTATTTTTCAAGTGTAAAAAAAACCTGGTCTTTCCTGAATGGAATAAATCCCAAATCAATTTTATCAAATTGTTTAATTTGATTATGATTCATTCCTTCTTTGCTGTTATTTCTCTTTTTGATTTTATCAGATTTTACAATTTTAAACCGATCAAAAATTGTATCGCTTGAAGTCAGGAATATTGCAGATAATGTATCTTTATTAACATCAATAATCATTGACCCATGATGAATTTTAGAATAAGAATACATTGCCTTATGGGGCCAGTCACCCTGCGTTTTTACAACACCTCCTTGTCCACCCACACCATTCACAACATAAACAGTTCCTTTATATTCAGGAGCAGATTTTAGATAATATGGTGAATTTCCATCACTCTTATCAACTATCATATCTTGTGTTAATGTGGCTTGTTTGCCATAATGTCCATGTAACAAAAATGTGCGTTCATAATCATGTGCATGACCACTCATAACCAAATCAACTTTATACTTTTCAAGTAATGGAATAATGTTTTGACGTATATCGGTTGATTCTCCGGGCTTATCAGAATTGTGTGTTCCGCGACTGTAAGGCGGATGATGAAAATAACAAATAGTCCAGCGTGCATTATTAGCTTTCAAATCAGCATTAAGCCATTTATACATTTCACTTTCTTTATCTGAACGTGCTCCATAACTGTCTAATACAATGAAATGTATGTTGGCATAATTGTAGGAATAATATTTTTCTGTTTTACTTGGCACACCACCACATTCGCCTTGAGTAGGGCAGTCAAGAATCTTAAAGTAAGGAAAGTCGGTTCCTAACGAAGCACTGTCAAGGTAACCTTTCTTGGCATAGTCGTGATTGCCAATAGATGGAAAGACAGGCAGATGCTTGAGTATGGTTTTGTAAGGATTAAAAACTTTGTAGGTGAATTGTGCATCATAGCCATAAGAATAGGCATCATCACCAAGCCAGATCCAAATATCTGCAGGATGGTTTTTAGTGTAACGTAAATATGAATCGCGTACCTGCAGCTGTGGTGGTTTACCGGTACCAAAGTCTCCAATAGACCATATTCTTACCGGTTGAATGGTTCCGGTTTTTGGTGCTGTAATAAAATAATTCTCCTCATCGCCTTGTTTATCTTTACTCGTTGAGCCAACAGTGTAGAAATATTTTGTTCCCGGTTGAAGCCCTGTTAACAAAACAGTGTGCTCATTAACATTTACAGTATCCTCTTTAATTTTTCCATATTGCATTGTCTTGCCAAAACGTACGCTGCTGTTTTCAGAAACAAAAGTTCTCCATCTTATGACAACACTGTTTTCTGTTAACATTTGTAGATAGGCACCTCTCACGATTGAGTCTTTAACGCTGACGTGTTTGGTTGTAAATGAAATTACATCACTTTCACTACTTGTGTCATCTCCACAAATTGACCTGATTGAAACCATGTAGGTTGTCATTGGGTAAAGTGCAGTTAGCTGTAAGCTGTTGTTTGAAGCAAGTAAAGTGTTTGACTTTCCTGATGTAGTAATAATTTGTAGTTGATATGATGAACCTGGCTTAACTATATTCCATGAAACTTGTGCTGATGAAGAGGTAACATCGGTTATTGTAATATTTACCGGAGGCTTACAGTCTGATGCAAAAGTTAGAACAGGAAAATAAAAAAGAAGAATTGTGGTCAATGATTTCAGAAAACTATGCATAACTTGATTTGATAAAACAGGCTATAAAGTTAGATAAGAATATTATTATGAATCTGACTTTTATCAGTTGGCTTAATTAAATTATCATTGTTTCATACTTTCGCAACATGAAAATTATAAATACAACAATGGCGCCCGCACCAATTGGGCCATACAGTCAGGCAGTGCAATGCGGTAATATACTCTTTGTTTCAGGGCAAATTGCTCTTGATCCAGCAAACGGACAACTGATAACTACCTCTATTTCTGCTCAGACCACACGCATCATGCAAAATATTGAAGCAATACTTCATGCTGCAGGATTAAATTTTTCCAAAATAGTAAAAACAACCATCTTCCTTACTTCAATGTCAGATTTTGATGAAGTTAATAAGGTTTATGGCAGTTATTTTAAAGACAATTTTCCGGCTCGCGAAACGGTTGCTGTTGCCGGCCTGCCCAAAGGAGTAAATGTGGAAATATCTGTTACAGCAGAAGTTTCATAATAGAATCTAAAAATTTTGTGAAGGGTTTTGAATTTTTGTAGTGCAATGTGTCATGTTCAATGATTGGAATGATACATTTGCAGTGAAATTTTTCTGACTAACATTTAAAAACTAAATATTATGGGATTTATAAAAGAGTTTAAAGATTTTGCCATGCGCGGCAATCTTGTTGATTTTGCTATTGGTGTTGTAGTAGGCGGTGCTTTCGGCAAAGTTACTACATCGTTTGTTGATGGCATTGTGATGCCTGTTGTGGGTAAATTAGTAGGTGGTGCAGACTTCAGCGAGCTGAAATACAAAATTCAGGATGGCAGCAAGGAAGTTTTAGATGCTGCAGGTAATGTAACTACTAAGGCTGTGCCCGAAGTGTATATTAAATACGGTGAGTTTATTACTGTCTGTTTAAACTTTTTAATCATTGCTTTTGTAATGTTTTTAGTTATTAAAGTAATGAACAATTTGAAAAAAGAAGAGCCTGCACCAGCACCTGCCGGACCAACAAAAGATCAGGAGTTGCTTGGCGAGATTCGCGATTTACTAAAAAAATAAAATTTATGAATAGGGGGGAGGGGTTGACAACAATCCCTCTTTTGCTTTATATAATAGCTTTAAAAAATTAAAAATTAAAATCATTACAATGAAAAAAATTATTACAACTGTTATTACTGTTGCATTTGCAGGCAGCACCATGGCGCAAACTTCTACACCGGTTGATACTTCATGGAAAAAAGGTGGTATGGGGTCAATTAACTTCAATCAGGTAGCATTAAGTAACTGGGCAGCAGGTGGCGAAAACTCAATATCCGGAGCTGCATTTTTAACACTGTTTGCCAACTATGCAAAAGACCGTCTGGCTTGGGATAATCAACTTGATTTGGCTTATGGATTGCTAAAATCGGGTGATGCTAAAGTCAGAAAAAATGAAGATAAAATTGACCTTAACTCAAAGCTGGGATATAAGATGTCGCATGACAGTAAGTTCTATTACACTTTTCTTTTCAACTTCAAAAGTCAGTTTGCAAATGGATATGATTATAAAAACGATACTTTGCTAAAGTATCCAATCTCTAAATTTTTAGCTCCCGGTTATTTGCTTTATTCAATCGGTATTGATTACAAACCCAATGATGCTTTTAGTTTGTATCTGTCGCCATTAACAGGTCGCACAATCATTGTAAATGATGATATGCTTTCTCAAGCAGGTGCTTTTGGTGTTGACCCGGGTAAAAAATCATTGACGCAATTAGGAGCTTACTTACGTGCTATGTATAAGAAAGATGTATTTACAAATGTGAACTTCCAAACCAAGCTAGAGTTGTTCAGTAACTATCTTGATAATCCACAAAATATTGCTGTAAATCATGAAATTCTGATTGCCATGAAGGTCAATAAATACATCACTGCCAACATAGGAACGCAAATGATTTATGATGATATCATTCCTGTGACTGTAATCAAAGAAAAAAGCGGAGTAAAGGAAGCTAAAACAGGTCCACGTCTGCAGTTCAAAGAAGTTTTCGGTATTGGTCTTTCCTATAAATTTTAATTACATAACTAATTGAATCACAATATAATTACTAAAATAATGCCCTGTCAAAGTATGGGGCTTTATTTTTTTTAGGAAATTAAATATTATAATCAAATAAAAACCTATCTTTGCGCACTTATTTTACAAAATCATAGTCTATACCAATGATAGTTACATCTGAAAGAAAAAAGGAACTGTTTAAACAGTTTGGCGGAAACGATAAAAATACCGGTAATTCTGAAGCACAAATTGCCATGTTTTCTGAGCGCATCAATCACCTTACTGATCATCTTAAAATTCAGCCAAAAGATTATGCTACACAACAGTCGCTGATTAAGCTTGTTGGAAAAAGAAGAAGTTTGCTGAACTATCTTCATAAAACCGATATTACCCGTTACCGTAAAATTGTAGCTGACCTCGGTTTAAGGAAGTAAAAATTAAGTTGAATACAATAATATTTCAAAAAGGCAATGGTAAACAATTGCCTTTTTGTTTTTAAATAATACGATAAAATGAATTTAGGAGTTAAACACACATTTACTTTACCTGATGGTAGAGAGATTTCAATTGAAACAGGCAAATTAGCCAAGCAAGCTGACGGTTCAGTTGTTGTAAGAATGGGCGATTGTATGCTTTTAGCAACAGCATGTGCCAAGCAAGATGCTATGCCCGGAGTGGACTTTATGCCCCTGACAGTTGACTATCAGGAAAAGTATGCCGGAGTTGGCCGCTTTCCGGGAGGATTTTTTAAGCGTGAGGCACGACCATCAGAATATGAAATTCTTATCAGCAGACTTATTGACCGCGCACTGCGTCCAATGTTTCCTGAAAATTTTCATGCCGATACACAGGTATTGGTTACATTACATTCCGGAGATAGCAATATTTATCCTGATGCGCTTGCAGCACTTGCAGCTTCTGCAGCATTAACCATAAGTGATATTCCATTTAACGGACCTATTTCTGAAGTTCGTGTCGCACAAATTGATGGTGCAATGGTTATCAATCCGTATATTTCAGACATTGCGCGTGCTACACTTGATTTAATTGTAGCCGGCTCAATGGAAAATATTGTGATGGTAGAAGGTGAGATGAGTGAAGTAAGCGAAGCCACCATACTCGAAGCAATAAAAGAAGCGCATGAAGCAATTAAACTTCAGTGCAAAGCACAGTTGGATTTACTCGAAAAAATTGGTGGTAAAACCAAGCGTGAATACAACCACGAAGAGCATGACGAAGATTTAAGAAAATTGGTTCGTGATGAAACTTATCAGCAAGTTTATCAGGTGGCCTTACAAGGTAATCCAAATAAAAACGAAAGAAAAAAATCATTTGAAGCAATTGTAGAAGCGTTTAAAACCCGTTTTACAGAGGAAGAACTGGAAGAAAAATCAGCTTTCATAAACCACTACTATCATGAGGTGGAGTATGATGCTGTTCGTGAAGCCTTATTGGCAGAGAAAAAGCGTCTTGATGGCCGTGGATTAACTGATGTTCGTCCAATTTGGAGTGAAACAAACTACTTGCCAACGGCACATGGTTCAGCTGTATTTACACGTGGTGAAACGCAGTCGCTCACTACAGTTACTCTTGGTGGTAAAATGGAAGAGCAGATTATTGATGGTGCCATGATTGAAGGAACGAAAAAGTTTTTGTTGCATTATAACTTTCCTCCATTCTCAACAGGCGAGGCAAAGCCAATGCGTGGAACAGGTCGCAGAGAAGTTGGACATGGTAACCTTGCATTAAGAGCATTAACAAAAGCACTTCCACCGGAATCAGAAAATCCATATACCATCAGAGTAGTATCAGATATTCTTGAATCGAACGGATCAAGTTCTATGGCAACTGTATGTGCAGGAAGTATGGCATTGATGGATGCAGGTATTAAAATGAAATCAACTGTGGCAGGTATTGCTATGGGATTGATTAGCGATGGAAAAGGACGTTATGCTATATTAAGCGATATACTTGGTGATGAAGATCACTTAGGCGACATGGATTTTAAAGTTGCAGGAACACGTAATGGTATCACTGCAACACAAATGGATTTGAAAGTAACAGGGTTGCCGTATGAAGTAATGGCGCAGGCACTGGAGCAGGCACGTCAGGGACGACTACATATTATCAGCGAAATGGAAAAAACTATTTCAGAGGCGCGTCCTGACTATAAACCGAATGCACCACGTATTGTTGAGTTTACAATTGATACAGATCAGATAGGTGCAGTGATAGGACCCGGAGGAAAAATTATTCAGGAGATTCAACGTGAAAGTGGTGCTACCATCACAATTGAAGAAAAAAACAACAAAGGCTATGTGCAGATTGCTGCTGTAGGCAAAGAGAGTATGGATAAAGCATTAGAGCGTGTAAAAGCCATTGTTGCTGTACCCGAAGTGGGCTCAGTATATAAAGGAAAAGTAAAGAACATTACAACCTTCGGTGCATTTGTCGAAATTATGCCCGGTAAAGATGGCCTGTTACATATATCCGAAATTACACATGAGCGTTTAGCAACTATGGATGGTGTTTTTAAAGAAGGTGATTTAGTAGAAGTGAAATTGATTGGTGTAGAAGAGAAAAGTGGTAAGTTGAAATTATCCCGCAAAGTGTTGTTGCCAAAACCTGAACGTCAACAAGGTGATGCCGGCAAGCCTAATGACGGCAAACCTCGTGAACGAAGAATGCCCAAAGAGAATCAAAACTCATAATATCTAAACCGGTCGTAAGGCCGGTTTTTTTTTGACTTGTTTTTGAGGATGTAAAAACTTTTTATTGTCCGTTGAATGATTTTTTTATATTTGTTTGATAAATCAAAACAGTTTGAACCACTAAAATCAAAAAATTATGAAAAAGTCTTTACTCTTTTTTGCATGGGTTTCACTTTGTCTTTTAAGTAATCAGTTAGATGCACAGCAATGGATAGTGCAACCCTCAAACATCAACCCAAACAACTACGTACAGTTTATTGATGCAGTTGATACCAATGTGGTATGGGGTTTAGCTTCTGATCGCACTTCACAGCAAAATCCCGTTCAGGAATTTACACGGACAACCAATGGCGGTCAAACATGGACAGCAGGTACCATTACCAATGCAGCCAATCATGGTCCTTCATGTATTATGGCACTCAATGCCGATACCGCATGGGTAGCTATGTTTAATGTCAGCGGTGGAGGAAGTATTTTACGAACCAATGATGGTGGTGTTTCCTGGACAAAACAAACAACAGCAACTTTTACAGCACCTAATGGCTTTCCCAATGTCGTACATTTCTTTAATGCGAACGAAGGCTTTTGCATGGGTGATCCTAATGGTGGCTATTTTGAAATTTACACAACAGCAGATGGTGGCAACAACTGGATTCGTGTGCCGCAGGCAAACATTGCAGCAAACCTGACCGGTGAATTTGGTATTACGGATGTTTATACCAATTTTGGCGACAGTACCGTTTATTTCGGAACCAATAAAGGGCGCATTTATAAGTCTGCTGACAGAGGCGCTAATTGGACAGTAAGCAGTACACCTTATACCGGATATATTGGTGCAATAACCTTCAGAGATGCAAACTTTGGTATTGCCTGTGAGGCTGATAATGCAACCACATCAACAGATTTAATTATCACTAATGATGGTGGTGCAACATGGAATCTCCTACCTACCTCATCTGCCGGATTTACAATGAAACAATCCATTCGTTTTGTCCCCGGTACCGATTCCACCTTTGTGATTACTTCACCTTATACAATCTTCGGCTCAGCATTCAGTGTTGATAATGGTAGTAATTGGCGTCTCATGGATAACCTCATACATTCTGATTGCGACTTCGTAAATGCCACTACCGGTTGGAGTGGAGGTGGTGAACTGAATTCGCCTATTTACAAATGGACAGGTCCCATGACTATTGCTGCCAATGATGCAACCGTTAAGAGTATTGATGTCCGCAGTGCTGTTGGTACAGGCACTCAAACTCCTATGGCAACGGTTTTGAATAATGGACTTACTACACAGACATTTAATGTCACAATGGATATAAGTGGCGGATATACATCTACTAAAACAGTAAGTAATTTGGCTTTCAATCAAACACAACAAATTAGTTTCGATCCATGGACACCCGGAGCAACAGGAAGTTATAACATTACTGTTTATTCTCAATTAGCAACCGACAGCGACTTATCAAATGATACATTGAATAAATCTACAACTGCTTTTAATGAACTTCCAAACTATGGATGGACAAGTAAAACATCAGCTGCAATAGCAACTTTCGGAGGAGCATCGGCATTTATTCCTTCTGTAAATGCACCTTTAGATTCAGGATATTTATTTTCTGATGGCGGTAGTGATCTAAGTATTATTCAACCTAAGAATGAACGATTTGATGAGATGACAAACAATTGGACTTCTGCCACGGATATGCCTATTGGAGTTTATCAGTTTTCAATGCATGGCATACAAAATATGATGTATGCAATTGGTGGTTATAGTAGCGGCTTTGTTCCTTCTCCTACCAACTATATTTATAATCCACAGACCAACAGTTGGACATCAGGTGCGGTAATGCCACAGCCGGTGGGTGATTATGCAAGTGGCATATATAACGATTCATTAATTTATTTTATTGGCGGTTATGATGGAACTAATGATTTGAATACGGTTCAGATATACAACCCGGCAACAGACAGTTGGAGTATGGGTACACCTAAGCCCGGAACGGCTGTGTCAGGCTTCAGAGGAGGAATTTATAATAATTTTATTGTAGTAACTTGCGGTTACAGTCAGACTTTACAAGATGCAATTGATGAAACATGGATAGGGCAGATAGATCCTGCAAATCCAACAAGTATTGTATGGCAGGCAGCAGCACCATATCCCGGTGGCACAATGACACGTTTTGCAGGTGGTGGAACATTTAAAAACAGCTTGCCCTATGTAGTATTTGCTGCAGGTGATCCTACCGGTGTCGGCACAGAAGTAAAAGATGATGTGTGGGCTTATGATTTGAATAACAATGAATGGCTTGTGGGTCCGCCAAAACCAACTGCATGTAGTAACGTAAGTAATTTTACAGGTGTAGTCAGCAATGACAGTTTATATATGGTTGTTGTTGGTGGCTACAATGGAGTTGGAACAACAGGAGCAAATGAATGGCTTAATCTGGGAGCTTCACCTTTTGTAGGAGTGAAAGAATTGAGTAGTCAGTTGGTAGTTGCTGTTTCGCCAAATCCGGTTTCTGATATATTAACAGTGCAAATTCCGTCACCGTTGGAAATGACAACACTGGCTGTGTTTGATTTAAATGAAAGAGTAGTGAAAGAGATTCAGGCTAATAGTAATAAGGTTCAAATTGTTGTCAGAGATTTGGATAATGGCGTTTACATATTAAAGATGTCAGATAAAAAGAATTCAAGCACTGCACGGTTTACGGTGATGCATTAATTTATCCAAACAAACTTCCTGAAGCGTAGGAGTTACTTTTATTACAAATATTCTTAAAATCACACGGGTAGGGCGAATTACAATGTTCGCCCTGTTCTTTTACAGGCATTTTTTTGTTACGAATGATTTCCTTAGCAGATAAAATGTTGTCTTCAACAAATTGTTGTTGTGACACACAATACTCTTTTACACTTTCGGTCACAAACAAAGCACCTATATCATCAGCAGGCAAATCTTTATAATCAGGCCTAAGGTGTATGATGCTGAAATCTTCCAATCCATAGCCTGCATTGGTTATGACAAAGTATTGCAGTGCTGCATCATTGAGTATGGCAGGATGGATGGCAGTAGTACTTTTTACTTCAAACGCATGGAGTAACCCACCTTTGCGCACCAGAATATCCAATGCCACAACCACTTCATTTGCAATAAAGGCAGCTTCATAAATTACAGGTTGCTGTTTGAGCAGTAAAGCTTGTGTTTGTTTTGCAGATGTTGCATACTCAAATGGAGTAGGCGGTGAAACATCAATGCCTCCCGGAAATAGCTGATGTGTAATTTTTCCGTATTGATGTCCGCGATCAAACTTAGCTTGCTGCTCTGCACTAATTGGATCCCTGTCTTTGTAGTGAAACTTATAGAAATATAAAGACTTTAGACATTGCAGGCTGCGAATATAACTCGACTTGGACAATATGTGTTTCACTGCAAAATATATTTCTGTAAAAATAACTAATTAAACGCAGCTAAAATTTCATTACAAATAAATTCAGCAGCTTTACCATCACCGAAAATGGGTGGAAAATTTAAGGATGCAGTTTTTAGTGATTGATAGGCAGCAATAATTTTTTCGGAATCGGCACCTGCAATAATAGCTGTGCCTGCATCAACCAACTCTACCCATTCTGTTTCGTTACGTAAAATGACACAAGGTTTTTTAAAAAAGTAAGATTCTTTTTGAACCCCACCGGAATCGGTAATGATTAAGTTACACTCACTCTCCAAACGGATCATGTCTAAAAAAGAGACAGGCTCAATAATTTTTATCAGATTGTTGTTTTTAATTTCTTGCCACAACACATCTTCCTGATTTGCTGCAATGGCTTTTGCCGTTCGCGGATGTAGTGGTATGACAATGGGTTGATTTGCTGACAATGAAATATTGTTTAATGCTTTAAAAATAGCCTGCAGGTTTTCAGCAACATCAGTGTTGCTGTCGCGGTGAATGGTGCATAAAATAAACTGCCCGGATGAAATGCTTAAAGATTCAAGAATTTTTGATTTAAGCTTAGCTTCAGCAGAAAAATAAAGAGAGTTGTCGTACATCACATCACCGCAGGCAAATATTTTTGGATTGTTGATAGAGTAGGGTGGATTTGTTTTGGCAGAAAACCCTTCGCGAATTAAATTTTTTATTCCGGTTTGTGTTGGCGAAAACAGAAATGTGGAAACGTGGTCGCAGCATATACGGTTAATCTCTTCAGGCATTAGTTTGTTGAATGAGCGCATACCGGCCTCCACATGTACTAAAGGGATATGAAGTTTACTTGTAGCCAAAGCACCGGCAAGGGTTGAGTTGGTGTCGCCATAAACCAATACGGCATCGGGTTTTTCATGTAATAAAATAGGCTCAAACAAACGCATGATTTCTGCTGTTTGCACGGCATGACTTCCTGAACCGGTCTTTAAATTATAGTCTTCTCCCGGAATCTGAAGTTCAGAAAAAAAGACAGCCGACATTTTTTCATCATAGTGCTGCCCGGTATGAACAATAACCTCTTTTATTCTTGTACTGAACGAATTTTTGATGGCTCGGCTGATAGCAGCGGCTTTAATAATTTGCGGACGTGCGCCAATGATGGTTAATAGTTTAATCACTAAGTTTTTTTTAATCCTACAAAGAAAGCAAATAGCATCATTGAAACTAAAGGTGGGTTTATCGCAATAAAAAAATTTGCATTTTCAGAAACAAGCTTTATATTTACAAGCGAATATTAAAATCCTCTACCAATGAAAAAGTCTTTTACCCCCCCCCGCAGCAGCAGTTACTTTTGTAATTGCACTCTCTGTTTTTGTTAACACATTTTCTAATGCACAAATGCAGGCCACACTCAATGCATCTAATTTCAATGGCTACAACATCAGTTGCTATGGCATGCAAGACGGCACACTTACCGTCAACGCCAGCAGTGGTACTGCTCCATACAGCTACACCTGGAGCAATGGCGACACATTAGCCACAGTTGATTCCTTAGCAGCCGGCTACTATTCCGTTCGGGTGCGCGATGCTGCCGGTGGCGACACCACGTTGCAGATAACACTCACACAGCCCGAGCAGTTGGCCATAACAGAAATGACACCCTACTACTATGCCAACGACTATAATGTGAGTACTTATGGAGCCTGCAATGGCAGTGTCACTACACAAATCAGTGGAGGTGTGCTGCCCTTGACTTATCATTGGGAGCCCGGGCAGCAAAACATCCTTGCACCATCCAACCTTTGCGGGCGAGAAAATACACTAACAGTAACCGACCTCAACGGCTGCAAAGCCAGCAGCAGCATCAACCTCAAAGAACCACAGCGAGACGACTGGACTATGTCGGGAAACTGGGGTAGCAACCCTACTGATAATTTTATTGGCACCAACGATAGTATAGACCTGGTGTTTAAAACAAATGGCAACGAAAGGTTGAGGATAGCAGCTAACGGAACTACAAACTTTAAAAACAATATCAATCTTGAACAGTCATTATTATTTAAAAACAATGCAAAAATTGCATTCAGGCCAGCTACTACAGGCATTCCTGATATTTTGAGTTTTGGTGCCGACCCTGATGTTAACCTACTTTCAGTAAACCCCAATTGCAATCCAACATTAAACACGCCATTGATAAATCAATTTAAAGGCACTATTCAACTTTACGATTTTATTACCAATAATAATAATCCATTTAGCACTTTAAGTATTTTGGAAATGGGTTTTGATGGGTTCAACAGTATCATTGAGGCGCAGGGAAACAATTCAGCCTCCAACTCAAACAGATTATTGATAAACTATTACTGTGGCAAAGATGTTTTTGTTGGCAAAGCCAACAGTGGCGACTTAACAGCAAACAACAACCTGCTTGTAAACGGTAAAATGGGAATTGGCATCAGTCAGCAGGATTTAAATGTCATCAGCAACTATAAACTGATTGTAGAGGGCGCAGTTGGTGTACGAGAAATGCGCATTGTTAATCCGGCACAATCCTGGCCAGATTATGTTTTTGCAGACAATTACAAATTAAAAAGCCTATCTGATGTAGAACAATTTGTTGAAAGCAATAAACACCTGCC
>WBZM01000437.1_pt1 | contig 59661 bp, 55 predicted proteins | sample 5204271 | NCBI WGS metagenome assembly WBZM01 (sample SAMN12344346, study PRJNA552823) | activated sludge metagenome | biome: Activated sludge suspended growth; feature: Nitrification reactor; material: Wastewater; isolation source: activated sludge from nitrification reactor of wastewater... | reverse complement strand
GAGCTGTTCACGCACCTGCCCGAGTACGTCGATGGCCACCTGGTGATGCCCGACCGCCCGGGTTGGGGCACCGAGCCGAACGAGGCCGCGATCCGCGCGCACCCGCCGATCGTGGTGCACGGGCTGGCCGCGCGCAGCCGCACCCAGTCGGCCTGAGGCGCGCACGATGTCCGGCAAGGATCCGGTCGACGTCCTGATCATCGGGGCCGGCGCGTCGGGCGCCGCGGTGGCCTGGAGCCTGGCCGACACGCGGATGCGCATCGTCTGCCTGGAGCAAGGTGACTGGGTCAAGCCCACCGACTACCCCAGCAACGGGCGCGATTGGGAAGCCCGCCAGTACGGCGACTTCAGCATCAGCCCGAACGTGCGCGGGCTGCCCACCGACTACCCGATCAACGACGCGAACTCCCCGATCAAGGTGGTGAACTTCAACGGCGTGGGCGGCAGCACCATCCTCTACGCCGGGCATTTCCCGCGCCTGCACCCCTCGGACTTCCGGGTCCGCACGCTCGATGGCGTCGCCGACGACTGGCCGATCGACTACGCCACGCTCGAGCCCTGGTACGCGCTGAACGACCGGATGATGGGCATCTCCGGGCTGGCCGGCGACCCCGCGTATCCGCCGAAGGAGGCGGTGATGCCCCCGGTGCCGCTGGGGCGCACCGGCACCACGATCGGGCGGGGCGCCAATGCGCTCGGCTGGCACTGGTGGTCGGCCGACACCGCGATGGCCACGCGCGAGTACGAGGGCCGCGCGCCGTGCATCAACCTGGGCCACTGCATCGGCGGCTGCGCACAAGGCGCCAAGGCGAGCACCGACATCACCTACTGGCCCCAGGCGATCCGCCAGCGCGTGGAACTGCGCACCCGCTGCCGGGTGCACCACATCACCACCGACGAGAACGGCATGGCCAGCGGCGTCGTGTACTTCGACGCGCAGGGCCACGAGCAATTTCAAGCCGCGCACCTGGTGATCGTCGCCTGCAATGGCGTGGGCACACCGCGACTGCTGCTGAACTCGGCCTCGGGCCGGCACCCGAACGGCCTGGCCAACCGCAGCGACCAGGTCGGCCGCAACCTGATGTTCCACCCGTACGCATCCATCTACGGCTACTTCGATCACGAGATGGACGGCCATCGCGGCCCCCCGATCGGCACCTGGAGCCATCAGTTCTACGAGACCGATGCGTCGCGCGGCTTCGTGCGTGGCTACATCTTCCAGATCAACCGGGGCACCGGCCCGGTGACCACCGCGGTCAACGGCATGCGCACCGGCAAGATCCCCTGGGGCGCCGACCATCACCGCGCCTATCGTCGCATCTTCGGCCACAACGCCGGCATGCTGGCGATCTGCGAGGACCTGCCCGAGGCCCACAACCGCGTCACGCTCGACCCGGAACTCAAGGACACCGACGGCATCCCCGCGCCGCGCATCGACTACACGCTGAGCGAGAACAGCCGCCGGATGCTCGATCACGCGGTGGCCCGCGGCACCGAGCTGCTGCGCGCGGCGGGCGCCTGGGACACGGTGTCGGAGGCCCCGCTGGCGATGGCCGGCTGGCACCTGCTCGGCACCGCGCGGATGGGCCTCGACCCGGAGCGCTCGGTGGTCAACGGGTGGGGACGCTGCCACGACGTGAAGAACCTCTTCATCGTCGACGGCAGCGTATTCGTCACCTCTGGCGGCGTGAACCCCACGTCCACGATCCAGGCGATCGCGCTGCACGTGGCCGACAACATCAAGCGGCGACTGGCCGACCTCTTCGACTGAGCGCGATGACCCCACCCGCCACTGCCCCGCTCGACCCCGCCGAGCACCGCGCCCTGCAGCGGGTCGCCGCCGCGATGGTCCCGGCCAGCGCCGAATTCGGCGTGCCGGCCGCCGACGATCCCCTGATCTTCGCCGACATCGTGCGCAGCCTGGGCCGCGACACCGCGGCGGTCCGGCAGGCGCTCGCGCGCATCGCCGAGCTCGCCGGCGGCACCGGTCTCGCGGACCTGCCCGGCGACCAGGCCGAGTCGGTGCTCGAGCGCTTTCGCGCCGCGCACCCCGCGCTCGCGATGACGCTGGTGAACGTGGTCACGCGCTGCTACTACCGCGACGACCGCGTGATGCGGTCGCTGTCGATGGAGCTTCGCCCGCCCTTCCCGAAGGGCTTCGAGGTGGAACCGGGCGACTGGACGCTGCTCGAACCGGTGCGGGCGCGCGGCCCGATCCACCGTCCGGTCGGCTAGGGTCACGATGAAGCTGGTCTTCTGGGCGCGGATCGCCGAGGCGGCGCTGGGCGCACGGCTTGGCGCGATCGCCGCCGCGCAGGTCAGCGTGGTGCGCCGCCGCGACGAGCTCGCCACGGCGCTGCCGGGCGCCCAGGTGCTGGTGATGGCCGGCGGCGACTACACCGCCGAGGTGGCTGGCGTGGTGAAGACGCACGGTACCGACCTGCGCCTGATCCAATTGCTCACCGCCGGCTACGAAGGCCTGGAGGAACACGGCGTGCCCCCGGGCGTGGCGGTGGCCAACGCCGGCGACAGCTGGTCGCCGGCGGTCGCCGAGCACGCGGTCGCGCTGATGCTCGCGCTCGGCCGCGGATTGCCCGCCGCGATCGACGCGCAACAGCGCGGGCGCTGGACCCAGGCCGCCTTGTCGCCCACCCTGCGATCGCTGCGCGAGCGCACCTTGGTGGTGGTCGGCTGGGGCAGCATCGGCCGCGAGACGGCGATCCGGGTGCGCGCCTTCGGCATGCGGGTGGTCGGCGTGTCGCGCCGCGCCCTGCCCGACCCCTTGCTCGACGAATCCCGTCCGGTCACCGAGCTCGACGCGGCGCTGTCACAGGCCGACGTCGTGCTGGTCACCGTGCCCTCGGGCGCGCGCACGCGCGGCCTGATCGGTGCACGCCAGCTGGCCGCCTGCCCGCCGGGGGCCCTGCTGATCAACGTGGCGCGCGGCAATGTCGTCGATCGGGCGGCGCTGATCGAGGCGCTGGTCAGCGGCCACCTCGGGGGCGCGGGCATCGACGTCACCGATCCCGAGCCGCTGGGCGACGACGATCCACTGTGGCGCACTCCCAGGCTGCTGATCACGCCCCATGTCTCGGGCGCGATCGGGCCGGCGGGCATGGCGCGCCTGGCCGACATCGTCGGCGCGAATGTCGAGCGCTTCGTGCGCGGCGAAGCGCCGCTGCATCGCGTGGCGCTCTGAGCGCCCCGCCATCGGACGGCCGCCACGGGGAGCACGGCCCCGGCTGAGATAATCTCGCGACTGAAGACCCCGTCCCGGAGACCCGTCGTGCCTCTCGTCGCCACCCGTCGCCTGATCCAGCTCGTCGCCGCCGCCGCATCGACCCTGCTCGCCGCGAGTGCTCTCGCGCAGGCCCAGCAGGTCACCGCGCTGTGCTCCACCGATCAGAGCTGGTGCGAGCTCGCGGCCAAGGAGTTCCAGGCCGCCTCCGGCATCAAGGTGCTGCAGGTCCGCAAGGCCACCGGCGAGGCGCTGGCCCAACTGCGTGCCGAGGCCGCCAACCCGAAGACCGACCTCTGGTGGGGCGGCACCGGCGACCCCTACCTGCAGGCGGCCGAAGCGGGCCTGCTCGAGGCCTACCGCCCAGCCTACCTGAACGACCTGCACGGCTGGGCCGTGCGCCAGTACGCGATGAGCGGCAACATGGTCGGCGGCTTCTACACCAGCGCGATCGGCTTCGGCTGGAACGAGGACGTGCTGCGCAAGAAGAAACTGCCGGCGCCGAAGTGCTGGTCCGACCTGCTCAACCCCGCGTACAAGGGCGAGATCGAGACGTCCCATCCGGGCTCCAGCGGCACCGGCTACACGATCCTGGCCGGGCTGGTGCAGTCGATGGGCGAGGACGCGGCCTTCGACTACCTGAAGAAGCTGCACCGCAACGTCACGCAGTACACCCGCAGCGGCACCGCGCAGGCGCGCAGCGTCGCCAAGGGCGAGGTGGGCATCGGCGTGAGCTTCATCTTCGGTTTCGAGAACGAGCGGCAGCAGGGCTTCACGATGGTGAAGTCGGCCGCGCCCTGCGAGGGCACCAGCTACGAGATCGGCGGCATCGCGCTGGTCAAGGGGGCGCGCAACAAGGCCGCGGCGCTGAAGTACTACGACTGGCTGATGAGCCCGGCCGGCCAGCAGGTGGGTGCACGCGCCAACTCGCTGCAGGTCCCCGCCAACAAGACCTTCAAGCCCGATCCGCGCATCCCGACGGTGGATTCGGTGCGGCTGATCAAGTACGACTTCGAGAAGTACGGCAAGGCGGCCGAACGCAAACGACTGATCGAGCGTTGGCAGCGCGAGGTCGAGTCGCAGCCGCGCTGATCGCCGGGAGTGCCGACCATGATCGATCGCCTGAACCGTCGCCTGTCGATGATCGGCCTGGCGGCCTGCCTCGTCCTCACGGGCACGGCCCACGCGCAGGACAAGGGCCAGGTCAACGTGATCTGCTCGGTGCAGGCCGAGTGGTGTCAGATGATCCAGACGGTGTTCACCCGGACGACCGGCATCAAGGTGAACCTGTCGATGCGCGGCTCGGGCGAGGCCCTGGCGCAGTTGATCGCCGAGCGCGCCAACCCGAAGACCGACCTCTGGTTCGGTGGCACCGGTGATCCGCACCTGCAGGCGGCCGAACAAGACCTCACGCTCGAATACCGCTCACCCGCGCTGCCGCAGCTCCACGGCTGGGCGCAGCGACAGGCCGCGCAGAGCGGCTACCGGACGGTGGGGATCTACTCCGGTCCGCTGGGCTTCGGCTACAACACCGAGCTGATCGCCAAGCGCCGGCTGCCGGTGCCGCGCAGCTGGGCCGACCTGCTCAACCCCGTCTACAAGGGCGAGATCCAGGTGGCGAACCCGGCCTCCAGCGGCACCGCGTACACGATGATCGCCACGCTGGTGCAGCTGATGGGCGAGGACAAGGCCTTCGAGTACCTGAAGGCGCTGCACAAGAACGTGTCGCAGTACACCCGCTCGGGCACCGGCCCGATCAAGGCGGTGGCGCGCGGCGAGGCGGCGGTGTCGATCAGTTTCGTGCACGACGGACCCACCGAGGCCGCGCAAGGCTTTCCGGTGGCCACGGTCACGCCCAGCGAGGGCACCGGCGCGGAGATCGGCTCGATGTCGCTGGTCAAGGGCGCCCGTCATCTCGAGAACGCGCGCAAGCTCTACGAATGGGCGCTGACCGCCCAGGCGCAGCAGTTCGGCGCCGCGGCCCGCCAGTTCCAGCTGCCCTCGCACCGCGACACCCCGATCGACCCGCGGGTGCCCGACTTCAAGCGCATCCGCTTCATCGACTACGACTACGCGAGGTACGGCGCCGGCAGCGAACGGCGCCGCTTGATCGCGCGCTGGGAAAAGGAAGTCGGCGCGTTGCCGCGCTGAGCCCGTGACCCAGCCGGCCGCCCGCCGCTGGCAGCGCCCCGTCCATGGGTGGGTGGCGCTGGGCGCGCTCGCGTTCGCGCTGCTGCCGTGGCACTTTCCGCAGGACCGCACGCTGGCGCAGTCGCTGGCCGCGGTGTACGCCGACCCGCCTGGATCGGCGGGACTGTGGCTGTTGCTCGCCCACGATCACCGATGGCTCGGGTGCGCACCGCTGGCCTGGCTCCTCGCGCTGCTGTCCGCGTGGGCACGAACGGCTCGCACGCAGGGGGCCCTGTTGGTGTTGGCCGGGGGTGTCGGACTGCTGGGGCTGCTTGGCGGCGCGATCGCATTGGGCGCGCGCGGCTGGGCCCATCCCGCGCTCCAGCCCCTGGGCGCGGCGCAGGGGCAGCCCGGTCTTGGGTTGGGCGGCGTCACCACGATCGTCTCGATGCTGATGCTGATGGCGATCGGCTTCGCGCGGCGAGGCCGCTTTCGCGGCGATGCCTTCGTCGCGGGGGCGGTCTGGTTCACCGCGGCCCTGCTCGCGGTGTTCGTGGCCTGGCCAGTGGCCAAGGCCTTGAGCGGCGCCTTCGTCGACGACGGCGGGCACCTCGCGCTGGCCGAGCTCGCGCAGCGACTGGGCAGCGAGCGCCTCTGGGGACTGGGCTGCCTGGGCGGCGGGGTCCGCTGCGGCACCGCGTGGAACACGCTCGTGCTCGGGCTGATGACCGCCACCGGCACCACCGCGCTGGGAACCATCCTGGCGCTGCTCGCCGAGCGCGGGCCGACACGGCTGCGCCGGCCCTTGAACGGCCTGGCGCTGCTGCCGATCATCACGCCACCCTTCGTGGTGGGCCTGGGCCTGATCCTGCTGTTCGGGCGCGCCGGGCTGGTGAACCAGGCGCTGGAGTGGGCCTTCGGGATCACGCCCACCCGCTGGTTCTACGGGCTGTTCGGCCTGTGGCTGGCACAGATGTTCGCGTTCACGCCGATCGCCTTCATGATCGTGCGCGGTGTCGTGCAGGGCGTCGGCCCATCGCTGGAAGAGGCCGCGCAAACCCTGCGGGCGAGCCGCGCCGCCACGCTGCGCACGATCACGCTGCCGCTGATCCGGCCCGGGCTGACGAACGCCTTCCTGGTGGGCTTCATCGAGAGCATGGCCGACTTCGGCAACCCGATCCTGGTCGGCGGGCAGTTCTCGGTCCTGTCCACCGACATCTTCTTCGCGATCGTCGGCGCCCAGTACGACCAGGCGCAGGCCGCGACGCTCGCCCTGGTGCTCACCGTGTTCGCGCTCGTGGTGTTCGTCGTGCAGCAGCGCGTGCTCGGCCGTGCGTCGTACGCCACGGTCTCCGGCAAGGGCGACCCTGGCCTGCCGATGCCGCTGCCGACGGGCGTTCGACGCCTGTGCCTGGGGCTCGCGCTGCCCTGGGTCGGTTTCACGCTGGTGGTGTACCTGTTCGCGCTGGCGGGCGGCTTCGCGCGCACCTGGGGACGCGACTACACCCTCACGCTGTCGCACTTTCGCAGCGCCTTCGATCTGCAGTGGAGCGAGCACGGCCTGGTGTGGGCCGGCAGCGCGTGGGCATCGCTGATCACCACGGTGAAGCTCGCGGCGATCGCCGCGCCACTGTGCGCGGTGCTTGGCCTGACGATCGCGTGGATCCTGTCCCGGACACGCTTCGCCGGCCGTCGATCCTACGAGTTCGGCGCGCTGCTCGCGTTCGCGATTCCCGGCACGGTGCTGGGCGTCAGCTACATCCTGGCGTTCAACGTCCCGCCGCTCGAGCTGACCGGAACCGCGCTGATCATCGTGCTGTGCTTCGTGTTCCGCAACCTGCCGGTGGGTGTGCGCGCCGGCACCGCCAGCCTGCAGCAGATCGATCGGTCGCTCGACGAGGCCTCGACGATGCTGCGTGCCGGCACCGCGACGACGCTGCGCCGCGTGATCCTGCCATTGCTCAAGCCGGCGCTCGCCGCCGCGCTGGTGTACAGCTTCGTGCGATCGATGACCACCGTCTCGGCGGTGGTGTTCCTGGTGACCGCCGAGACCGAACTGGCGACCACCTACATCATCGGGCGTGTCGGCAATGGCGACTACGGTGTCGCGCTCGCCTACTGCACCGCGCTGATCGTGCTGATGTCGCTGGCCACCGTCGCGATCCAGCGAGGTGTGGGTGCGCGCGAACTCGGCCGCCGCGCGGCGGCCCGCTGAATCCGGAGGATGGGTCCGATGCACGGTATCGAGTTTCGCGCGGTGACCAAGCGCTACGGCGATGCGACGTCGCCGTTGGTGATCCGGGGCGTCGACTTCGCGGTCCCGAAAGGCACGCTGACCACGCTGCTCGGCCCCTCGGGATGCGGCAAGACGACGCTGCTGCGGATGATCGCGGGACTGGACGCGCCCACCAGCGGACGCATCCTGATCGACGGCGAGGATGTCACCGATCTGGGCCCCGCCGAGCGCAATGTCAGCCTCGTGTTCCAGAGCTACGCGCTGTTTCCGCACCTGGACGTGTTGGGCAACGTCGGCTACGGGCTGCGCGTCGCGGGCGTGCCCCCCGCGCAGTGCGCCGAGCGCGCGCGCGCGGCGCTGTCCAGCGTCGGCCTGGAGGGCTACGACCAGCGCATGCCGGGCGAACTCTCCGGTGGCCAGCAACAGCGCGTCGCGGTCGCCCGCGCACTGGTGCTCGAGCCCTCGGTGATGCTGTTCGACGAGCCGCTGTCGAACCTGGACGCCCGGCTGCGCCGCGCGATGCGCCAGGAGATCCGCGACCTGCAGCAGCGCCTGGGCCTGACGGTGGCCTATGTCACGCACGACCAGAGCGAGGCGCTGGCGGTCAGTGACCAGGTGATCGTGATGGAGGCGGGCACGATCGCGCAGTGCGGCACCCCGCGCGAGCTCTACGAACGGCCCCGCAACGCGTTCGTCGCCGGCTTCATGGGGGAGGCGATGCTGTTCGAGGGCGAGGTCCGCGATGGCGAACTGCGCCTGGGCCCCGTGCGGCTCGCGCTGGACGGGAACGTGCCCGCCGGCCCGGCGACCGTCGCCATCCGCCCCCAGGCCTGGCGCCTCGGCGCCGACACCGAGGCGCTGCCGGCCACGGTCGCGCACTGCGCCTATCTCGGCAGCCACCTCGAACTGATCCTGCGGACCCCGCTGGGCGAGGTCTTCGTCACCTCGGCGGACGTGCACCAGGACTGGCGCCCCGGCGACGAGACGACGCTGGGCCTGTCGCCGCACGGCGTCTCGGTACTCGCGCGCTGAGACATCGAGCCGCCGCGCCGGCGCGGTATCGTCGGACGACGCCCGGGACGAACACCCGGCGCCCCTTCTCACGACCCCGCCTTCCGGAGAGCGCATGAGCACCCCCGCCGCCCCCACCACCTCGATCTGCCACTCCACGGTCGATGCGATCTACGTTCGCGGCGCGAACCTGGTCGACGACCTGATCGGCAAGATGAGCTTCACCGAGATGATCCTGTTCCAGATGCTCGGCCAGCGCCCGACGCAGACCCAGACGGTGCTGCTCGACGCGGTGCTCGTGACGCTGATGGAACACGGCATGACCCCCAGCGCGATCGTCGCGCGGCTGATCTACGACTCGGCGCCCGAGGCGCTGCAGTCGGCGGTCGCCGCCGGCGTGCTCGGCGTGGGCAGCACCTTCATCGGCACGATGGAGGGCTGCTCGGCGCTGATCGAGGAAATGCTCGCGGCGCCCGAGGGGGTGCCCGCGCGCGCGCGACAGATCGCCGAGCGGCTGCGCGCCGAGCGCAAGCCGGTGCACGGCTTCGGCCACCCGATCCACCGCCCGGACGACCCGCGCTCGCCCCGGCTGTTCGCGCTCGCGCGTCAACAGGGCGTGCCGGGCCGGCACATCGACGCGCTGCTCGCGCTGTCGGCCGAGGTCGATCGCGTCTACGGCCGGCACCTGACGATCAACGCCACCGGGGCGATCGCCGCGGTGCTGGGCGAGATCGGCATCCCGCAGCCGGTGATGCGCGGCATCGCGGTGATCTGCCGTGCCGCCGGCCTGGTCGGCCACATCTGGGAGGAGCGCCGCAAGCCCACCGCCCGCTACATCTGGCAGAGCGTCGAGCACGGCATCGCATACGACGGCACCGACGATCCCACCTGAACCCCGCCCGGAGCGAACCCATGAAGACCATCCGATTCGGCCGCACCGGCCTCGAAGTCTCCCGCCTGTGCCTGGGCTGCATGAGCTACGGCGAGCCCCAGCGCGGCAACCACGCCTGGACGCTGGGCGAGGCCGCGAGCCGCCCGTTCCTGAAGCGCGCGCTGGACCTCGGCATCAACTTCTTCGACACCGCGAACGTCTACTCCGACGGCACCAGCGAGGAGATCGTCGGTCGCGCGCTGACCGACTACGCGCGCCGCGAGGAGGTCGTGATCGCGACGAAGGTCCACGGCCGGATGCGCCCCGGCGCCAACGGCGCGGGCCTGTCGCGCAAGGTGATCATGACCGAGATCGATGCCAGCCTGCGCCGACTGGGCACCGACCATGTCGATCTCTACCAGATCCATCGCTGGGACTACGGCACCCCGATCGAGGAGACGCTGGAGGCGCTGCACGACGTGGTGAAGGCGGGCAAGGCCCGATACATCGGCGCCTCGTCGATGTACGCCTGGCAATTCGCCAAGGCGCTGCACCTGGCGCAACGGCACGGCTGGACGCGATTCGTGTCGATGCAGAACTACCTGAACCTGCTCTACCGCGAGGAGGAGCGCGAGATGCTGCCGCTGTGCCGCGACGAGGGCATCGCGGTGATCCCCTGGAGCCCGATGGCGCGAGGGCGCCTCACCCGCGACTGGGACCAGTCGTCCGCTCGACTCGAGACCGACGAGTTCGGCCGCACGCTGTACGCGCGCACCGGCGAGGCCGACCGCAAGGTGGCGCAGGCGGTGGCCGAGGTCGCGGCCGCCCGCGGCGTGCCGCGGGCGCAGGTGGCGCTGGCGTGGGTGCTGCAGCGGCGCGAGGTCACCGCGCCGATCATCGGTGCCACGCGACTGGAGCAGCTCGACGACGCGGTCGCGGCGCTGTCGCTGACCCTGAGCCCGGACGAGATCCGTGCGCTGGAGGCGCCGTACGTTCCTCACGCGGTCGTGGGTCACGTCTGATCGTCGTCATGTCGACGCGCTTGACACTCCACTTCGGGATCACGCCGCGGGTGCCGCCAAGTCATTGATTTCCTTCGCTGGCCCGTTCCTTGCAACGCCCATGCGCATGCGCGGGGCGGGCCCACGCACACGTGAAGGAAGTCACATGCGAGCACTAACACTCCAATCACTCGTCGCCGGCGCCTGGCTGCTGGTCGCCGTCCTCGGTTCGGCGCACGCGACGGACGACAATGGCAGCACCTTCGTTCCCGTCCCCGAGCCCGGGGCCCTGGAACTGCTGGGCATCGGCGTCGCCGCCGCCGTCGCGATCGCGATCGCCAGGCGCCGCAAGTAGGCCGCGCCGCACCATGATGACGACCCGTTGGTGGTTGGCCGCGCTGCTGCTCGCCGTCAGCGCGGGCGTCGTCGGCTGGGCCGCGCTACGCGGGCTGCGCCCGGCGGTGGCGGGCGAGGCCCTGAACATCTCCTGCTTCGTCTATCGCGACATCAACCGCAACGGCCGCTACGACCTCGGCGATCGGCCCTACGCGGGCATGGCCGCGCGGCTCGAGCGCCCCAGCGGCAAGCCCGTCGAGGTGCGCTCGAACATCTCGGGGTTCGCGAACTTCAAGATGCGCGCCGATCTCCCGGCGGCCGACGTCCACGAACCCGGTCGCCATCGCGTGCGCGTCGAGCTGCCGGCCGGCTGGCAGCTGAGCACTGCGAACGCCGATCAGGCGCTCGACTTCCGCCGCCTGCCGCAGGCACCGGTCGGCCTCGTCAGCGAGCGCCTGTGCACACCGATCGGGCTGGTCGCGCAAACCAGTCTCAGCGGCCGTCTGCCAGTGCCGCCAGGGGCCACGCGCCCTGCGCCGGGGCGGCTGCGCGCGGTCTCGCCACAGGGTCGCAACGCCGACGTGGCGGTGGCCGAGGACGGTGGCTTCCATCTGCTGGCCACCCCGGGCCTCTGGCGCCTGGAATGGCACCTGGATGACGGCACCGTGCGCACGCGCAGCGTCACGGTCGAGCAGGTTCCGGTCGTGGTCTCGGGTGCCTTCGACGGCGCCCCGGGCGCCCCCACCGCATCGGGCCGGGAACCGCGCGTGGCCGACTTCGATGCCTTGACCACCTCGGACACCGTGATCGAAATTCCGGAGGGATACGCCGGGCTTCGGTGGACCAACTGGGTGGCGATCCACCAGAAGCGCACCGGCGCCCCGGGATTCCTGAACACGACGACCTCCGGCGAGTACGTGGCCTACAACAGCTCGGGGCATCCGGCCACGGTGCACGCGGACCAGCCCTTCGATCTCGAGGGCGCGCACCTCGGGATCGGCCACGAGGGCGGCCAGGCCCACGACGTGGTGGTTCGCGCGTGGCGCGGGGACCAGCTCGTGCACGTCGATCGCGTGCGCGCGGGCATCGGCGGGCCGGTGTGGTTCGCCGCCGGATACCGCGCCGTCACCCGCGTGGAGTTCGCCTCGAGCGCGTACTGGCAGGTGGTGGTCGACGACCTCGCCTATCGCCCGCGCTGAGGCGCGGGCCTCACCCCCGCCCTGGCGCCCACGCGCCGTTTCACGAACGGCGCGCCGTCGGCCGGCCCGTCCGGGTGACAGGCGCACACTGCGGGCTTCGACTGCCGACCGGAGCCACCCCACCATGCCCCTGCTCGATCGCGATGGCGTGCGCCTGTACTACGAAGTCCACGGCCAAGGGCCGGTGATCCTGCTGTCCCACGGCTACTCGGCCACCGCGCAGATGTGGCGAGGCCAGATCGCGGCGCTGAGCCGCCAGCACACGCTGGTCACCTGGGACATGCGCGGCCACGGCGGCTCGGATTCCCCCGATGATGCGGCCGCGTACAGCGCCGAGGCGACGATCGCCGACATGGCCGCGCTGCTCGACGCGGTGGGCGCGCAGCGCGCGATCGTCGGCGGCCTGTCCCTGGGCGGTTACATGAGCTTGATGTTCCATGCCCGCCATCCCCAACGCGTGCGCGCGCTGCTGATCCTGGACACCGGACCGGGCTTTCGCAAGGACGAGGCACGGGAGGGCTGGAACCAGCGCGCCCGGGAGACGGCGCAGCGCTTCGAGACCGACGGCCCCGCGCGGCTCGCGGCGCTGAAGGAGCCCCTGACCGGCAACACGCACCGGTCGGCCCAGGGCCTCGCGCACGCGGCGCGCGGCATGCTCGCGCAGCGCGATGCCAGCGTGATCGAATCGCTGCCCGGCATCGCGGTGCCCACGCTGGTGCTGGTCGGCGCCGAGGACACGCCGTTCCTGGCATCGGCCGAGGTGATGAGCGCGAAGATCCCGGGCGCGACGAAGGTGGTGATTCCCGCCGCGGGCCATGCCGCGAACGTCGACCAGCCCGAGGCCTTCAACGCGGCGTTGACGGATTTCCTGTCGCGCCTGCCAGCCGCTGGGTGACGGCCAGCGTCAGGCGTCGCGCCACCAGGCCCTGCATCCGGCGCAGGTAGCGATCGGCCACGCCGGCCCGCTCGACCGTCTGCCAGGTGTTCAGCAGGTACTCCGCGGCCGAGCCCGCATAGCCGCAGGCGCGGGCCATGTAGGCGGCCACCTCGTCGTCCGGCAGCTTGCCGGCGTAGCGGGGCCCGTCGTGCCGGACCACGAACGCGATCGCGTGCACGCGGCCCGAGGGCGTCACCACGTCGACCCAGCGCGCGCGATAGCCTCGACCGATCATCTCGCGCTGCCACAGCTTGCGCAGATGCGAGCGCAGCCCCCGCGACGGGAGCCGCAGCACCATGCCCTGGCACGAGCCGCCGCGATCCAGCGCCAGCATCAGGTTGGGCGTCTCGCGCGTGGCGCGGTGTCGCCACTGCCACAGGCAGAAGCGCCGGTGCCAGCCGTGCAGCGTGCCCAGCCGCTGCTCGAGCACCGGCAACTCGGGCTTCCACATCAGCGACCCGTACGCGAACAGCCAGACCGGGCCCCGGGACGGCCGCCGGTGCAGGAACTCGGCGAGCGAGGCCTCGAGTTCCTGCGGGGTGGCCAGGTCCACCGCCGCACCCCGATCGTCGATGGGGCCGGGGTGGACCGCGTCGATCAGCTCACGGGTGAGTTCAGTCATCGCCTACCCCGGCCTCCCGATAGGCGCGCCGAAGCAGTTCGTGGAAGTGCCACACGCCCTTCTCCTGCGTGGGATTGAGCCGGCCCGGCTGGTACGAGCCACTGGCCATCGCGCGCTGGACCTCGACGCAGATCCGCGCATCCTCGGCCTGCACCTCGTCGCTGAACGCGATGTCGCGCGACAGTCGTTCGGCGTCGTCCGGATCGTCGACGTGGTAGTCGAACTCGACGCGGCATCGTCCAACCCCACACGGCAGCACCCGGTTGGTCTGCAGCCGCCCGGGCAGGATGTTGAGCATCGTGTTCGGATAGACGAAGTAGTACAGCGCCTCGCCCTGCCCGTAGAGCGCCGCGTCGCTGCGCAGCGGGCTGTGCTGCAGGCTGTGCCAGGCCGCCAGCGAGGTCTCGTAGGCCTGGGCGTCGAGCAGCGCGTTCAGGCCGGGGTGAACCATCGCGACGTGGTAGCCCTCGAGGTAGTTGTCGACGTAGAGCTTCCAGTCGCAGTCGAGCTCGTAGACCACGCGCCGCGCGAAGCGAAGCGACGCGAGCGAACGCGTGCCCAAGCGTTCGTCGATGCCCGCGACCACCGCGTCGAAGGCCGGCACGGTCGCGTCCAGGCAGGCGAAGACCAAGCCCTGCCAGGCCCTCACCCGCGCCGCCGGCAACTGCACGCAGGCCGGGTCGAAGCCGACGGCGTCGCGCATGCCGGGGGCCCCGCGCAGCACGCCGTCCAGCCCGTAGGTCCAGCCGTGATAGCGGCAGGTGAGCCGGCGCAGGTCGCTGCCGGCCTCGCGCACCAGGGGCCCGCCCCGGTGGCGGCAGACGTTGTGCCAGGCGCGCAGCTGGCCATCGTGGTCGCGCAGCAGCACCAGCGGCACCCCGGCCACCTCGGCCAGGGTGTGATCGCCCGGGCGCGCCAGTTGCGCGGCGTGCGCCACGAGCTGCCAGCCGCGCCCCAGCACCGCGCGCCGATCCCACGATTCGAAGCGGGGATCGACATAGCAGTGCGCCGGCAGACCGAGCGCGGTGTCGGGCGGTTGCGCCGCCCGCCAGTCGGGCGCGGGAGGGGCCCCGACACGCTCGCCCGGGTCGACCGGCGGACTCATCGGGCCGCGCGCTCCCGGTCGATCAGGGCACGCTTGCGTTCGATGCCCCAGCGGTATCCCGCGAGGCTGCCGTCGCGCCGGATCACCCGGTGGCAGGGAATCGCCAAGGCCAGCGTGTTGGCGGCGCTGGCCGCCGCCACCGCGCGCACCGACCGAGGCAGCCCCAGCCGTTGCGCCAGCTCGGTGTAGGTGATCGTGGTGCCCGGCGGAATCGCGCGCACCGCCGCCCAGACGCGCTGCTGGAACGCCGTGCCGCGGATGTCCAGCGGCAGCGCGTCGAACGCGTCGCTTCGGCGCCCCGGTGACTCCAGCCAGCCGACGACCCGGGCGACCATCGCCTCGAAGTCGGAGTCGGCGCCCACCAGCGTGGCGTGCGGGAACCGGTCCTGCAGCTCGCGAAGCAGCGCCTCCGGCTCGTCGCCCAGCGAGATCGCGCAGACACCCCGGTCGGTGGCCGCGACCAGGATCGCGCCGAGCGCGCACTGGCCCACCGCGAACCGGATCCGTTCGTCGGCCCCGCCCCGGCGATACGCCTGTGGCGTCATGCCCAGGCTCTCGCGGCTGTCGGCATAGAAGCGCGCATTCGAGCGATACCCCGCGTCGTAGAGCGCGGCGGTGACGCTGGTCGCCGCCGGCAGTTGCTGACGTACCCGTTCGGCCAGCCGCGCCTTCGCGTACGCGCGAGGCGTCAGGCCCGTGACCGACTTGAACAGTCGGTGGAAATGATAAGGGCTCAGCCCCGCCTCGCGGGCGAGTTCCTCCAGCGTGGGCGACGGGCCGTCGGCCTCCAGGCGACGGCAGGCGCGCACGACCCGTTGCGCCTGCTGCGCGCCGCGGTCGGCCTGCATCGGGTGGCAGCGCAGGCAGGCGCGGAACCCGGCCGCGATCGCCTGGGCCGGCGTGTCGTGAAAGGCCACGCGGTCGCGGCGCGCCGGACGCGAGGGGCAGGAGGGCCGGCAGAAGACGCCGGTGCTGCGCACCGAATAGACGAACCGGCCGTCGGCGCGCGCGTCGCGGGCGAGCACCGCCTGCCAGCGCTGCTCGTCGCCCATCGGGACGGCGTCGGGGTCGTCGGTGCGGACGAAATCGGTGGTCTGGGTCGGCAAGCTCATCGCGGATTCCTCAGGACAGCGGCCGTCAGGGCCGATGACACCGATTCTGTGCGCGTCGCCACGCCGGCGCACCTCGCGGATTGCGCACGAATCCGCGCGCCTCGCGACGCCTCCCTCAGCCGGCCACGCGCGCCAGCGCCTGCGCGAAGTCCTCGCGCAGGTCGTCGAAATCCTCGATGCCCACCGACAGCCGGATCATCGACTCGCCGATGCCCATCTGCGCGCGCTGCGCGGCCCCCATCTCGAAGAAGATCGTGTGCGCGACCGGAATCGCCAGGGTGCGGGTGTCGCCAAGGTGGCTGGACTTGATCACGAGCGCCAGCGCATCGAGGAAATCGAAGCAGTCGATGCCGTCCCTCAGCTCGAAGCTGAGCAGCGCGCCGAAGCGCCGGAACAGTTCCCTGGCCCGCTCGTGCTGCGGGTGCGAGGCCAGCCCGGGATAGCGCACGACACCCACCGCCGGGTGTTGCTCCAGCCACCGCGCCAGGCCCAGCGCGTTCTCGCAGGCCCGGTCCATGCGCAGCGCCAGGGTCTCGGCGCCGACCGCCAAACGGTGCGCGTGTTCGGCCGACAAGGTGGCGCCCAGATCGCGCAGGCCCTTCTTGCGGATCTGCTGCAGCCCCCAGTTGGCGCTCGAGCCCTTCTTGTACGCCGGCAGGATGTGCGGATAGGCGGACCAGTCGTACAGGCCGGTGTCGGACACCGCCCCCCCGAGGGCGTTGCCGTGTCCGCCGATCGCCTTGGTGAGCGAGTTCACGACCAGACTGGCCTTCACCGATTTCGGCCGGAACAGCCAGGGCGAGGTCATCGTGTTGTCGACCACGTACAGCAGGCCGCGCTCGGCGCAGAGCTCGCCGATCGCGGCGAGGTCGGCCACCTGGGTGGCCGGGTTCGCGATCGTCTCGACGAACACCAGCCGGGTCTGCGGACGCAGGGCCTCGGCCACCGCCTGTGCACCGGTCGCGTCGACCAACGTGACCTCGACCCCGATCGCACCCAGGGTCTGCCACAGGCTGTTGGTGTTGCCGAACAGAAACTGGCTGGACACGACGTGGTCGCCCTTGCGCAGCAGCGCCACCGCCATCGAGGCGATCGCCGCCATGCCGGTGGAGAAGCACACGGTGCCCTGCGCCTCCTCCATCAACGACACCTTGGCCTCCAGCGCCGAGGTGGTGGGATTGCCCTGGCGCCCGTACACATGGCCGGGCTTGTCGCCCTGGAAGACCGCGGCGAGATCGCGCGAGGAGGGGTAGCCGAAGGCCACGGCGGCATGCATCGGCTTGTGCACCGAGCCGTGCTCGATCGGTGCCTGCCGATCGGCATGCAGTATCCTGGTCGTCAATCCCTTGGCCACGCCCGCTGCTCCTGAAAATCGCCCCGACGGACCGCTCTCGGGCCCACCCGCAAGGCGTCGCCGATGCACGGCGTTGCCCGTGACCGGCGAAACCCGCTAGTTTAGCACCTGCGCCACCATTGCACCGAACCACGCCCGATGCTGCCGATCGAGAAATTCCTGCTGACCGTCGCGCTGCCGCTGGTGGTGATCAGTTCCGTGCTCGAGGCGGTGGTGCTGGCGCGCCGCTCACGCTACGACTGGCGGGCGATGGGCGTGTCGCTGTTCGACCTGGCCGGACGCACGCTGGTGACCCTGTTCCTGCCCCTGTCGATCGCCACCCCGCTGATGAACTGGGCCTGGGAACACCGGATCGCCACGCTGACGCTGGACACCTGGCAGGCCTTCGCGCTCATCTTCATCGGCCAGGAGTTCTGCTACTACTGGTATCACCGGGCGGCGCACCGCGTGCGCTGGTTCTGGTGCAACCACGCGGTGCACCACTCGCCCAACGACCTGAACCTGTCGGCCGCCTACCGGATCGGCATGTTCGGCCGCCTGACGGGCACGCCGCTCTTCTTCCTGCCCCTGGTCTACCTGGGGTTTCCGCTGCGCGTCGTGCTGGCCGCGCTCACGTTGAACCTGCTCTACCAGTTCTGGATCCACGCCACCTGGATCCCCCGGCTCGGGCCCCTGGAAGGCTGGATCAACACCCCCTCGGCCCACCGGGTGCACCACGCCTCCAACGTCGACTACCTCGATGCGAACTACGGCGGCGTCCTGCTGGTGTTCGACCGCCTGTTCGGCACTTATCGTCCCGAGCGCGACGACCTTCCTTGCCGATACGGGTGGGTGCATCCGATCACCAGTCGCAACCCGCTGCGGGTGGAGTTCCAGGCGTGGATCGACCTGGCCCGAGACCTGGCGCGGGCGCGCAGCCCGAAGGCGTGGCTGGGGCACCTGTTCGGCCCGCCGGGCTGGCAGCCGGACGGACGCGGCGACACCACCGAGAACCTGCGCGCCCGGGCGCGCACCGCGGCCACCTGAAGGTCGCGGTCGCGACGGGGGCCGTCGGGCGGCGCGGGCCGGCCGGCTCGCCGCGCGACACCGAACACGGTCACTCAGGCGTACTCGCGCAGGCGCCCCGCGTCGCGGATCACGATGCGCCGGCCATCGACCTCGATCAGGCCGTCCACCGTCAACGCATGAAGGATCCGGGACAAGGTCTCCGGCGTCAGGTTCAGCAGTGACGCGATCACGTGCTTGGAGGTCGGCAGTTCCGCGCTGCTGCCTCCGCCACACAGGTTCAGCAGGTAGCCCACCAGCCGTTGCGCGGCGTTGCGTGTGCTGAAGGCCTCGACGTCGTTGATGAGCCGATGCAGACGTGCGCTCAGCCCCGCGAGCACCTGCCTGGCGAAGCGCGGATTCGCGTCCACCGCGGCGAACAGGTTCGCCCCCGGCACCTGGAGCACCAGGGACTCCACGAGACACTCGGCGGTCACCGGGTAGGGTTTCCCAAGGAACAGCAACGCTTCGCCAAAGGACTCTCCCGGCCCGACGATCTCGAGCACCTTCTCCTGCGTGGTGCCCGCGGAAAGCGCCAGTTTCACCTTGCCGAAGAGGACGATGTGGCAGTTCTCGGCGGGCTCGCCCTTGGAAAACAGCACCTGACCCCGGCCAGCCCGCAAGACGCGCGTTCCGACGGACAATCGCGCCAACTCCTGCGCGTTCAAGGTCTGGAACATCGGGAGGCTGGACAGCGCACCGATGACATCGAGCGGACGCTTGGTCATGGGGCGACTCCTGATGATCGATGGGCGATTCTGCGTCGAGCGGCCCGCGTCACGAATTGAGGCGCATCAAGCAAAATGAGAGATTCGAGGGCTCTCGATCCGATTGCCGACGAAAGGACACGATTGACCGACCCAGCCGCCTGGTACCCATCGCTGAAGTTCCTGCACCGCACCCTGGCCACGTTGAGCATCCTGGGGTTCGTCACACGCTGGGTGTTGACGACGCGAGGCGCCGCCGTGATGGCCCACCCGGCGATGAGGATCTGGCCCCACCTGATCGATACCGGATTGCTCGCCAGTGCCATTGCACTGGCGGTGCTGGCGAGCGTCTCCCCGTGGGGCGATGCGTGGCTGGGGGCGAAGGTGATCGGCCTGTTGGCCTACATCGGCCTGGGCATGATGGCGCTGGGTCGGGCGAGAGGCTCCCGGTCTCGACTGATCGCCGGCATCGCCGCGATCGCCGTGTACGCGCAGATCGTCGCCTGCGCGATCGCGAAGTCACCGTGGGGAATCCTGGCGCTGACCCTTCGCTAGCCCGGGCATCGTCACTCCCGTCAGCCATCGTCCGGCGGCGTCGATCAACGCGGCGCATCGGCCACTCATCGACGGGAACCACTCCAGTGGCGGCACGGCCGTCCCGACCGGCATCGGCATCCGCTGTCGCTGCCCCAGGCCAGGCCCCGAGAGTCGGAGGATCGCGCCACCGGAGGGCTCGTCGCGCAGCGCCACCAGCGCCTGCGAGCCGATCGACATCGCCGCCAGCGTGGGCGCCCCCAACGGCTCGAGGTCCTGGCGGCGACCGCTCGGCGCCTCGATGCGCCACACCCGACCATCCGCTGTGATCGACAACCAGCCCCGACTCGTCAGGTCGCCATAGGGCAGGGTCCAGCGCGCCCCGACCAGGTCGATCGGCTCGGTGACCCGGCGCACGTTCAGGTTCAGGATCGTGCCGCGCCCGGTCGCGTCGACGTGGACCACCTCGACACCGGCGGCGCCTGGAATCACCCGCCGGGCCGGCGCCGGCAAGGGAATCTCCCGCGGCGTGAAGCGTCCGGGAAGCGGAACGGCCTCGCCCCCTCGGTAGTCGTGAACGAGCCCCTTGAGCACCGGTTCGGCTGCGCGAGACCAATCCACCTCCCAGGCCAACGGCAGCGCCGCGAAGGTGACCAGGAACCGTGAGCGGGAGGTCTCGGCCCGAAGCGCCGACAGCGCCGACGGCAGCGTCCATTCGTGGGCGATCGTCAGGTCATCGCGATCGAGCGCGATCATGCGCCACGACGCGGGCTCGCCAGACCCGAGCGTCGGCCCGGCGACGACGATCACGCCATCCGGGCCCGTTCCGAGCGCCGCATGCCTGGCCTCGATCGGCAGTCGGGTCGACCGACGAACGGCGAACCGGGTCGCATCGACGGTGAACAGGCTCGTCGAACCGACCACCACCACCTGGGTCCGCTCGGGATCGAGCCACAGGCCCGGCCCTGGCCCGCCCGCCTCCGGCAACGGCAGCGCGCCCAGCGGCCGTCCCTGCGCGCACGAGATCGCCGACAGCCGCCTGGCGCCGACATCGACGAAGACCACCGGATCCCCGGGATCCGAAGCGCCCGCGCCGGCCGCCGCTCCGACCAGAAAAAGGGCGGCCACGAGGGGCCGCCGCAAGGGAATGGGCATCCGCGCCACCATCGCCGTGGTGACGCGGACGATCACTTGGCCGAGGCCAGGATCCACTCCACCAGGGAACTCAGGTCCGCATCCGGAACCGCCGGGTTCGGGGGCATCGGCACCGGACCCCAGACGCCGGCACCGCCCTTCTTCACCTTCTCGGCGAGCTTCGCCTTGGCCTGGGGGTCGGCCTTGTACTTCGCGGCGATGTCCTTGTAGGACGGGCCGACGAGCTTCTTGTCGGGCGTGTGGCAACCGGTGCAGTTGTGCTTGCCGGCAAGGGCCGCGCTGGCCTGCGCCGAGGGCGCTGGCAGGCAGGCCGAGAGAACCACCGCCCATCCGATCGTTTGGATCCGTCGCATCTCGGTCCTCGCTCAGTAGATGTCGCGCTGCGTGTTGTAGACGTTGAACTTGCCGGTGGGTGTGATCAGACGCGAGTCCTTGATCACCGCCTTCAGCTTGCGGGTCTTGTCATCGACGATCACGATCGCGCTCTGTTGGTTCTTCGCGCTCCACACCGAGAACCAGATCTCGTCACCCGCCTTGTTGTACTCGGGCTGGGTGATCCGCTTGGCGCCCTCGCCAATCGCCGCCCAATCGCCGATCGGAAGCACCTCGTACGGCTTGTCCAGGTTCTTCAGGTCGAACACCGCGATCGACTGCGCGATCTTCGGATCCGGATTGAGCGGCGTGTCCACCCACAGATTGCTCGACTTCGGGTGGGTCTTGATGAACAGATTGCCACCGCCCTGCGCCTTCAGCGTCTGCACCACCTTCCAGGCCTGCGCTTTGTGGCCCTTCGGATCGGTGCCGATCAGCGCGATCGTCTCGTCACCGAGGTGCCCCGTCGCCCACACCGGCCCGTACTTCGGGTGAACGAAGTTCGCGCCACGACCCGGGTGCGGGATCTTGCCGACATCGACCAGGGCGGCCAGCTTGTTCTCCTTGCTGTCGACGACCGCGATCTTGTTCGATTGGTTCGCCGCGACGAGGAAGTAGCGCTTGCTCGCATCCCAGCCACCATCGTGCAGGAAACGGGCGGCGCCGATCTCGGTCGTCTTCAGGTTGTTCAGGTCGGTGTAGTCGACCACGAGGATCTTGCCGGTCTCCTTCACGTTGACGATGAACTCCGGCTTGTCGTGCGCCGCGACGATCGAGGCGACCCTCGGCTCGGGGTGGAACTCCTGCGTGTCGACGGAGACGCCACGGGTCGACTGGATCTTCAGCGGCTCGAGCGTGTCACCCTTCATCAACACGTATTGCGGCGGCCAGTACGAACCGGCGATCGCGAGCTTGTCGAGGTACTTCTTGTGCTTGGAGGTGTCCACCGAGCGCGCTTCGAGACCGATCCGGATCTCCGCGACGTTGTCGGGCTTCTCCATCCACAAGTCGATCAGGTTGATCTTGCCATCGCGCCCGATGACATACAGGTAGCGACCCGACGCCGACATCCGCGAGATGTGGACCGCGTAGCCGGTCCTCACGATGCTGATGATCTTCTTCGTGTCGCCGTCGATCACCGCGACCTCGCCGGTGTCGCGAAGCGTCACCGAGAAGATGTTGTCGGTGTTGTAGTTGTTCATCTTGCGGGTCGGCCGCTTGTCGGGCGGGATCAGCACCTTCCACGTCTTCTTCATGTCGGCCATGCCGAACTCCGGCGGCATCGGCGGCTCGTGCTGGATGTAGCGCGCCATCAGGTCGACTTCCGCATCGGTCAGGTCGCCCGAGGTGCCCCAGTTGGGCATCCCGGCCGGCGAACCGTACTTGATGAAGGTCTTCAGGTACTCGGTACCCCGCGCCAGCGTGATGTCGGAGGTCAACGGCTTGCCGGTCGCCCCCTTGCGCAACACGCCGTGACATCCGGCGCAGCGTTCGAAATAGATCTGGCGCGCCTTGTCGAACTCGACCTTGCTCATCGCCGGCGACTTCGGGTTGATGCTTTGCACCATGTCTTCCTGGGCCAACGGTGAGCTGCCCGCCTGATAGCGCATCTCGGGCTCGGTCACCGGCTTCTTGTCCTGGGCATTCACGGCACCGGTCAAGCCCAGTACCAGCGTCGCCGCCAACCAGGTCAATCGGATCCCACTCGCTTTCGTCTTCATCTCGCTCTCCCTAGAGGCTCGTCCGTCAAACGGTTCGCTCATTGCGTGGGTTCATCTTCGTTGCGGCGCGCAACCGTCTCATTGATCCCGATCAAGTTCATCTTCAGTCGTCACGCATAGATTGGACTGGACGCAACAGCCGACGCGGCGCCGACCGCGCACCCGACCATGGATCTCCCATCGTTCAACCCGCATCCCCTGGCCCTGGCGACCCTGCTGGCGTTCGCGCCCCCCACTCCGGCTCAGGGGGTGGACGCGGGCGTCCGCGCCCCCGGGGCCGTCGCCCTGTTCGATCCGGATCAGCCCGCCCGTCTCGGACCGGTCGTGGTGACCGCCACGCGCAATCCGCTGTCGGCGTCGGCGACACCGGCCAGCGTCAGCGTGGTCGGCCCCGACTCGATCGAACGACACGCCCCGGTCCGCCTGGGCGATGCACTGGCCGACGTGCCCGGCGTGTACCTGCGCGGCGCGGCCTTCGGCGCGGCACCGCCCGCCTCGGGACAGGCGGTGCTCACGCTGCGGGGCATTCCGCGCAGCGTGCGCACGCTGGTGATGATCGACGGCCACCCGATCAACAACGCGTTGTCCGGGGGCTTCAACGTCGCCTCGCTGGTGGCGGATCAGCTCGAGCGGATCGAGGTGGTCCGGGGGCCGTACTCCGCCTTGTACGGCGGCAACGCGATGGGCGGCGTGATCAACCTGATCACCGCCGATCCGGATCGCCCGCTCGCACTGGTGCGGGCCGGGATCGGGAACCTGGGACAACGCGCGGCCGCGGTCGCGCTGCGCCAGCGATTCGACGGCGGACTCGGCGTCACGCTGTCGGCGGGCTGGCGCGAGAGCGCGGGCTACCCCGACAGCGACGAGGTGGTGAAGACGAGCACCGCGGGCGCGGGCGCGGCCGTCGTCAACGGCGCGCGTCCGACGACCACCGCCGACGGCACGCCCGCGTGGTCGCTGGGCAACAAGGGGCCGCGCCCCTGGACCCAGCACCACGCCGACCTCGGACTGCACTGGCGCTGGGGGTCGGCCACCCGCGTGACGATCGGCGCGTCGCGCAGCGCGTACGACGTCGGCTACGCCATGCCGAACAGCGCGCTCACCGACGCCGCCGGCAACCCGGTCTTCTCGGGTGCGGTCTCGCCCGCCGGCACCACCGGGACCCGGCTGTCGCTGGCCGCCACCGACTGGTTCACGCCGACGCCGTCGGGCGAATCCGACGAGCGTCTCTATGCACGCCTGGCGCACCGTTTCGACGACGGCACCCAACTGGCGTTGCGGCTGGGCCTGCTGCGCCACCGCTTCACCTTCTCCCAGGCCACGGCCGGTCGCGCATCCTATGCCGAAGGCCCCGGCGAGGTGACGGAACAGCCGAACCGGCGCCTCGACCTGGAGCTGAGCCTGCGTCGACGCTTCTCACCCACCTGGGCGCTGACCGGCGGCGTGTCGCTGAACCGCGGCGAGCTCGATCGCCGCACCGCCACGCTGCCCAACTGGCGCGACCAGGACATCGTCGGCGCCACCACCACGGCCGCCCATGGCCGCTCCGACGCGATCGCGTTGTTCGGCCAGGTCGAGCACCGCCTGACCGATGCGCTCACCGGCTATCTGGGCGCCCGGGTCGATCGGTTCGAGACGCGCGGCTCGGTCTCGCAGGCCACCGCCCCCGCGTTCGCGGTGGACTATCCGAAGCATTCGTTCTCGCAGACCAGCCCGAAGGCCGCGCTGGTCTGGCAGCTCTCGCCCGCCTGGAGCCTGCGGGGTTCGTATGGCGAGGCCTTCCGTCCTCCCGCATTGCTCGACCTGTACTCGCGCACCGTGGTGCCCAGCGCGACCGCGGGCACGGTGGCGATCAACGAGGCCTCGCCGGACCTTCGTCCCGAACGCGTCAAGGCCCTGGAGGTCGGGGCCGACTGGCAGGGTGCCCACGGCGCGCGATTCGCGGTGACGCTGTATCGGCAGCAGTTGAGCGAGCTCATCTACCGTCGCCGGTTGTCGTCGACGCTGACACGCACCGAGAACGCCGCGCGCGCCGATGTCGACGGCATCGAAGCCCAGGCGGTCTGGCCGGTCGGAGGGACCGGTCTGCGCGTGCTCGCGATGGTCGGTCACCATTTCCGCTACGACATCACCGAGAATCCCGCGGTGCCCGACAGCGTGGGCAAGCGCCTCACCGACGTCCCGCGAACCACCGCGTCGCTGACGCTCGAGGGCGAACGGGGCCCCTTCAGCGGCTACGTAGGCGTCCGCCATGTCAGCCAGGTGTTCGGCTCCGGCGACGACCTGAATCGCAACACCGCGAGCGGGGTCTATGGGGCCTACGACGCGGTGACGCTGCTCTCCGCGCGCCTGGCGTGGCGGCTCACCGCGTCCTGGGAGGCGAGCGTGTCAGGGGACAACCTCGCGAACCGCAAGTACTACGCGTTCGGCCGCCAGCCCGGGCGAACCGTGTTCGCCCAGATCGCGCACCGCTGGTGATCCCGCGGCCGGCCGTGACCCGACACGGCCGGCACCCCGGCGATCAGGCGTCGGCCGGTTCGACGGTGACCGGGAAGTTGACCGAGTTGGCCATGAAGCAGTGGTGGTGCGCCTTGTCGTGGAACACCGCCAGCCGGGCCTGGTGCGCGGGGTCGGCCAGGCGCACCTTCGGACGCAGCACCACCTGCACGTAGCGCATCCGCCCATCCTTCATCGCCAGCGTGCCGCTGGCCTGGTCCTCGTAGGAAAGCACCCGCGCGCCCGACTTGCTCGCCACCGCCATGAAGGTGAGGAAGTGGCACTGCATCAGCGAGGCGAGCATCAGCGTCTCGGGGTTGGGTTTCGCGTCATCGCCCTTGAACTCCGCCGGTGCCGAGGCGTCGATGCGTGCGCCGCCCGGGAAGTCCAGCCGCGTGGAGCGGTCGAAGCTGTCGAAGTTGAAGGGCGCATCCGACGGGTGGCCGGCCCAGGCGAGCCGGCCTTCGAAGAGGGTTTCCTGTGACATGACGAGGTCCTTGTCGTGACGGTGGGTTCGGTCCATTGTCCCACCGACCCGCAGCGTGCTCTTGCCAAATCGATTTGTTTATCTATCATAAGCAAAAACCGTCGGCGCGGCCCATGGGGATCGCGCCCCCCGAAGCGGCCGGCCACGCCGCGTGTTCTGTTCACCCAGGAGGAACCCCGATGCCCTCGTCGACCCGTGCACGCACGACCCTGTCCCCCATCCCACAGGCATCGCCGACGCGGCGCCGGCTGCTGCACGCCGCGGTGGGCGGTGCGCTGGCCGGCGGCCTGAGCCTGCGCGCCCAAGCGCAGGGTGTGGAACAGGTGAAGATCCTCTACGGCTTTCCGCCGGGCAGTGCCGGCGACACCGTCGCCCGGCGCGTCGCCGAGAAGCTGGCGGGCTCGGCCTACACGAAAGCGGCGGCCGTGGTCGAGAACAAGCCGGGCGCCGGCGGCCGCATCGCGCTGGACCTCGCGAAGATCGCGCCGGCCGACGGCGCCACGCTGGTGCTCACGCCGTTCTCGTGCACGTCCATCTATCCGCACATCTACAGCAAGCTCAGCTACGACCCGGTGCGCGACTTCGCCGCGGTGAGCATCGGCGCGATCATGCACCACGGCCTGGCGGTCGGCCCGATGGTGCCCGCCAGCGTGCGCACGGTGCGCGAATTCATCGCCTGGGCGAAGGCCAACCCCGCCCAGGCGAGCTACGGATCGCCGGCGGCGGGCTCCACGCCCCACTTCATCGGCTCGCTGCTGGGCATGAACACCGGCACCGAACTGAAGCACGTTCCCTACCGCGGGTCGGTGCCCGGCATCACCGACGTGGTCGGCGGCCAGCTCGCCGCGATGGTCACGCCCAGTGGCGATTTCATCCCGAACCACAAGGCGGGCAAGTTGCGCCTGATCGCCACGTCCGGCGCGGCGCGCTCGCCGTTCACGCCCGATGTCGCCACCTTCGCCGAACAGGGCTTCCCGGAGCTCACCACCGAGGAGTGGTTCGGCTTCTATGCGCCGGCCCGCACCCCGGCGCCGATGATCGCCGCGGCGAACGCCGCGATCAACGCCGCGCTCAAGGAGCGCAGCGTGATCGACAGCCTCGCGGTGGTGGGCCTGCAGGCCTTCGGCTCGACGCCCGAGGAGATGGCGCGCAGTCAGCGCGCCGAATTCGAGCGCTGGGGTCCGCTGGTCAAGCGGATCGGCTTCACCGCGGATTCCTGAGCGCCGCGTCCGCGGATCAGGCCGTCTCGACCACGACGGCCTGCGTCCCCACCGCGAACACGCGGCCGCCCTGGGCAGCCGCGTACTCGTTGGCAAGCGCCGGCGTCGAGAACCAGCGATGCAGCCGGGCGGGTCCTGGCTCGTGAAGCTCGAAGTGCGGCAGGTCCTCGGGGCGCAGGCGCGCCAGCACCGGGCGGTACGCCTCCCAGCCGGGATGACCGGCCTCGATGGCGAGCAGGCGCAGGAAGTGCTTGCGCTGCAAGGCCGTGCGGCGCGCGTGCAGTTCGGTCAGCGAGGCGTCCGTGACCACACCGGCGCGCAGCAGCCGACGCAGCACCGGCAAGGCGCTGGACAATCGATCGGACTGCACGGCGCGATGCAGGCGCCGCGCCTCGCGGGCGACCCGTTCGATCGAGGAAGTGGACGAACCCGGCCTGGAGGCCTCGGGCGAAGGATGGGATGGCATACCGTCTCCGTTGACAGTTGGCCGTTCTCGCGGTGGGCCAAGGAGGGTATGCAAGCATCGGGCTTGCGCTTCGACAGGGGGCTTGCGCTTTCGCGAGGCGGGCGCCCTGGACGCCCGAGGGCGCGAGTATAGCCGAGCCGGCCGGCCGGGTGGATCGCCGGCTCGCGCACCGTCCGTCGCTCAGCCGACCGGCCGGGCCGGCACGAACGCATCCGAGTAACACGCCCCTTCGTCCAGTCCCTGCGCGATCATCGCGGGGCGCGCCGTCTCCACCATCCGCAACGACCCGCAGGCGTACACCGCGAACCCGGAGAGGTCCGGGAAGTCGTGCAGGATCGCCTCGTGAACCAGGCCCGTGCGTCCGTTCCAGACATCCTCGGGCTGCGGGTCGGAGATCACCGGCACGAACCGGAAGTTCGGGTGCTCCCGGGCCCACTGACTCGCGAGTTCGCCGAGATAGAGGTCGTGCGGCCGTCGCACGCCCCAGTACAGGTACAAGGGGCGACGGATGCCCAGCAGGAAAGCCTGTTCCAGCAGGCTCTTGACCGGGGCAAAGCCGGTGGCACCAGCCACGAAGATCGCCGGCTTGTCGTCGGGTTCATGCAGCACGAAGGATCCCAGCGGCCCTTCGATCGTCAGACGATCACCGACGCGCATCGATTCGAACACGCGCGTCGTGAATCGCCCCCCGGGGACCCGTCGCACGTGCAGTTCGATCCGGGAGGCCTCGCCCGACGGCGTCGTGAACGAGTAGGCCCGACGCTCGCCGTCTTCCAGCACCACGTTCAGGTACTGACCCGCTTCGTGCGCGATCCGCTGACCCTCGGGCAGCTGCAGGCTCAGCGCCATCACGTCGGGCGCCAGCGGCGCCATCGCGCCGACCACCACCTCGCCCTGCCAGAGATCGACGCCCCGTCGCGCGGCGCCTTCCTCGAGCTCGATCTCCACATCGCCGACCGCGCAGGCGCAACACAGCAGCACCCGCCCCGCCGCCCGCTCGGCATCGGACAAGGCCGACGTCTGATACCGCAGCATCCGCACCTCGCCGCCGATCACCGTCGCCTTGCACACCCCACAACCGCCGGCACGACACTCGAAGGGCAGCGCGATGCCCTCACGCAGGCCCCCGTCGAGCAGTGTCTCGTCCGGCCGCAGCCGTGCTGTCTGGCGCCCGGGGTGGACGGTGAGCGTCGCGGACTGCCCACCCTGGCGTCGGGGCGGCAACCACGGCAGCAGCAGAAACAGCAGCGTCAGCCCGCCGCACACCACCCACAACCAGAGCGGGTCCCAGCGGTAGATCAACGGGTACACCGGCAGGTAGAACCAGTCGAGCGGCAACGACCGAGGCATCGACCCGAAATCGGCCGGTCCCAGGCTGGTGACCGGCTGCAGCACGGACAGCACGAGCAGCATCACCACGCTGCCGATCGCCAGCGGCCGCGGTGGATTGACCGAAGCGCGCGGCACGCGCTGCGTGTGGATCCAGAGCGCCCCCAGCAGCACCAGCGGAATGCCCACGTGCAGGAAGGACAGCAGCGAGAACAGGCGATCGGTGATCGCCGCCGGCGAGATGAAGTTGCGGATCAGCACGCCGCGAAACACCGGCAGCGCATCGAGCCACTCGGTGGTGGCGACGACGACGAACTGCGCGGTCTGGTCCCACGGCAACATGAAGCCGTTCACGCCCGACACGTAGACGAGCCACAGCACCACCACGCCGCTCAGCCAGGAGAACGCGCGAAAACCGCGATACCGGTCGAAACAGAAATGTCGCGCGAGGTGCAGGCCCATCGTGAACACCATCGCGTCCGAGGCGTATCGGTGCACGCTGCGCAGGATGCCACCGGCGTACCACTGGCCGTGGGTGATCGCCTGCACCGACGCGTAGGTCTTGTCGACCCCGGTCTCGTAGAACGCGTAGACGTACAAGCCGCTGCCGACGACCAGCCAGAACATCCAGAAGCTGATCGCCCCCAGGTAGTACAGCGGATTGAAGCGCTCGCCGAACACCGCGTTGCCCAGGCGATCCATCGCCAGGAACACCGACTGCCCCGCGCGCTGCACGGGCGACAGCCATCCGGCCGACGGTTCGGGCGTCCCCGGTTCGGCGTCATCGGCCTTCTCGACACCCTCGGACCGATCGTTCACGAGCGCCCCTCGAACCGCAGCGCGTGGTTCAACGACAACGCGGCGGCGAACAGCACCGCGGCGCCACCCTGGTGTGCGACACCGAGCGTGACGTCGACTCCGGTCAGCAGGGTCGCGACCCCCAGGCCGAACTGGATCGCGAACGCCAGCACGACGCCGAACACGCCGCGACGCGCGCGTTCCGACAGATCGGCGCGGCGTGCCGCCCACCACAGCCAGGGCACCAGCACCGCCAGCGCCCACGCGCCCATCCGGTGATCGAACTGGACCGTGGCCATGTTGTAGAAGAAGTTGCGCCACCACGGCTCGATCATCAGGATCTCCGGCGGAATCCAGTGGCCGTTCATCAACGGAAAGGTGTTGTATGCGCGCCCGGCGCGGATGCCCGCGACCAGGCCGCCGGTGAGCACCATCCAGACCACCACGCCGGTCACCGCCCACGACAGACGCGAGATGCGGGTCGTCGCCGGGCCGCCCGTCGTCCGGGCGGGCGTGACAGCCCCTCGCAACAGATCGAGCGCGACCCACAACATCGAGGCCAGGATCAGGAAGGCGATCCCCAGGTGCGCCGTCAGGCGGAAGTGCGACACCCGGGGATCGTCGACCAGGCCGGACTTCACCATGTACCAGCCCATCGCGCCCTGCAGAGCGCCCAGCACGAAGATGCCGCCGAGCTTCCACGCGAGCGCCGCGTCGACCTGCCGCCGAGCGATGAACACGAGCATCGGCAGCAGGAACACCACGCCGATCGCCCGGCCGAGCAACCGGTGGAAGTACTCCCACCAGAAGATGCCCTTGAAGCCCTCCAGCGACATGCCGTGGTTGACGAGCCGGTACTCGGGCGTCTGCTGGTACTTCGCGAAGGTCTCGATCCATTGAGCCTCGGTCACGGGCGGAATCGCGCCGACCAGGGGCTTCCATTCGACGATCGACAGCCCCGAATGCGTCAAGCGGGTGGCACCGCCAACGACCACCATCGCGAACACCAGTGCGGCGCACACCAGCAACCAGGTCGCCACCGCGCGGCGCGCGACCACCGGCGCCGCGCCCGCCGCCACACGATGCTCCATCGCCATGTCCATCGGATCCTCCTGCCCGGCCGAACCGGATTCGGCAATGGCTGAAGGCTAAACACGGCACCGACACTCAACCTTGATGCGCATCAAGGCACCACCAGGGACGCGATCCGATGATCGCCGGGCACACCCCAACGATGGAGGAACCCGCGATGACCGATCCGGCCCGAAATGCCAGTTCGTCCGAAGACGAGCGCATCCCCGCCTTCCAGCAGATGCTGGACAACCCGTTCCTGTTGCTGTTTCTCGGCGTGGCCTTGCCCACCGTGCTCTACATCCTGTGGGGCGTGATGGAGATCGCCACGGTACCCATCAGCCCGCTCGCGAAATAGCGCCACAGGAGGCCGATCATGAGCGCGATACTCCCCCCATCACAACGCATCTGGTGGAAGCAGCCGATCGACAAGGTCGAGATCCTGTGGATCTCGATCGCGTTCATCTGGTGCATGGTGATGTTCTTCATGATGCCGTACTGGCACGTGTACGGTAAGCAGAACCTCGCCTCGGAAACCTACCGCGTCAAGCCCGAGCTGTTCGCGAAGGCGGCGCAGGCGATGGTCGACAAGTACACGGTCCGCACCGAGACCGATCAGAAGATCCCGGTGGTCGCACCGCCCGCGGGCAGCGACGTCTACCTGATCGCCCGCCTGTGGGACTGGTGGCCGATCCTCGAGCTCGAGAAGGGCAAGACCTATCGGCTGCACCTGACCGCGATGGACTACCAGCACGGCTTCTCGCTGCAGCCGGAGAACATCAACATCCAGGTGCTGCCGGGCTATCAGCACGTCGTCACCGTGCAACCGAACCGCACGGGCACCTACGCGATCGTCTGCAACGAATTCTGCGGCATCGGGCACCACAAGATGGTCTCGAAGCTGTACGTCAAATGACCGGGGAGCGCCATGGCAACCGATGAATTCCGCATCTGCCCCCGCACGGGCTTGCAGTTCCACAAGTCGGCCGAACCGCTGATCAAGCTGAACGCAGTCGCCGCGGTCGTCGCGCTGCTGATCGGCGGCGTGCTCGCGCTGCTGATCACGTTGACGCGATGGCAGGCGATCCACCTGATCGACGCCGACAACTTCTACCTGTTCCTGACCGCGCATGGCCTGGACATGCTCGTGATCTGGATCATCTTCTTCGAGGTGGCGATCCTCTACTTCTGCTCGTCGACGCTGCTGCGATGCCGGTTGGCCACACCAAGGCTCGCCTGGCTCGCGTTCGCGCTGATGATCATCGGCACGATCACGTTCAACGTGGCGATCTTCACCGGCAACGCGACGGTGATGATGACCTCGTACGTCCCGCTGCCGGCACACCCGGCGTTCTACCTGGGGCTGATCCTGTTCGCGGTCGGCGCGCTGATCGCGTGCTTCATCTTCCTGGGCACGCTGGTGGTGGCCAAGGCCGAGAAGACCTACGAGGGCTCGATCCCGCTGGTGACGTTCGGCGCGCTGACCGCCTGCATCATCGCGATCTTCACCATCGCCTCGGGCGCGATCATCCTGATCCCCACGTTCCTGTGGTCGGTGGGCTACATCAAGCACATCGATCCCGCGATGTACCGGGTGATCTGGTGGGCCTTCGGCCACTCGTCGCAGCAGATCAACGTCGCCGCGCACGTGGCGGTGTGGTACGCGATCGCCGCGATCGTGTTCGGTGCCCGTCCGATGTCCGAGCGGGTCAGCCGCACCGCGTTCGTGCTGTACATCTGCTTCCTGCAGCTGGCCAGCGCGCACCACATCCTGGCCGATCCGGCAGTGGGCACCGAGTGGAAGGTGTTCAACACCAGCTACGCGATGTACCTGGCGGTTCTCGCCTCGATGATCCACGGCCTGACGGTGCCCGGCGCGATCGAGGTCGCCCAGCGCGAGAAGGGCTTCACGAAGGGCCTGTTCGAGTGGGTGCGCAAGGCGCCCTGGGGCAATCCGGTGTTCTCCGGAATGTTCATCTCGCTGATCGGCTTCGGGTTCCTGGGCGGCATCTCGGGCGTGATGATGGGCACGGAGCAGCTGAACATGCTGATCCACAACACCATCTACGTGCCGGGCCACTTCCATGCCACGGTCGTGATCGGCACCACGCTGGCCTTCATGTCGCTGACCTACTTCCTGCTGCCGGTGGTGTTCAACCGCGAGATGATCCTGCCCGGGCTGGCCAAGTGGCAGCCCTACCTGTTCGGGCTGGGCATGGGCGTCTTCAGCCTCGCCTTCATGGGGGCGGGCACGCTCGGAGTCCCGCGTCGGCACTGGGACATCACCTTCGCGGGCGCGGCCCTGCCCTACGAGTATCCGGGCACGGCACTGCTGATGCTGGCGATCGCCGGCATCTCCGGCGTCATCGCGATCGTCGGCGGGGCGATCTACATCTTCATCACGGTGGGGACGCTGCTGTGGGGCAAGAAGCTGGACGTCGGCAGCTACACCACGTCGGTCAGCCCGCTGCGCCTGCCGGTGCAGTCCGCGCTCACCGGCACGAGCCACGGCGGCGGCAGCTTCGCGGCGCCCGGCACCTTCGTGTTCGCCCTGGTGTTCCTGACCGCATTCGTCCTGTACTACTTCATCAACTGGAAGTACCTGTCGAGCGTCTGGGGCCTGAGCTGAGGCCGCCCGACACGGCCCGCCGCAAGGAGCGAGAACGATGAAAGCGATCCTGAATCTGTTCAAGCTGCGCATCGGCGTGACGATCGCGCTGACCGCGCTCGCCGGGCTGATGGTCTCGCCCGGCGGCGGGCTGAGCGGCTGGCAGGGCGCCGCACTGGTGTTCGCGGTGTTCCTGTCGTCGGCCGCCGCGGGCGCGTTCAACCAGTACTGGGAGGTGGACCTCGACCAGCGGATGGCGCGCACCCGTTCGCGTCCCTTCGTCACCGGCCGGATGACCCACCACGGCGGCTGGCTGGTGCTGATCGTGGGCTTGTGCGCGATCGCGGTGGCCGCGGCCTGGCTGGCCACCAACGCGGCGGCGGCGGCCTTCACGTTCCTCGGTGCCTTCGTCTACGCGATCGTCTACACGGTGTGGCTCAAGCGCCGCACCGCGTGGAACATCGTGGTGGGCGGGCTCGCCGGCAGCTTCGCGGTGCTGGCCGGGGCGGCGGCGGTCACGCCAGCCCTGTCGCCGGAGGCCCTGCTGCTCGCGGTGATCCTGTTCCTGTGGACGCCGCCTCACTTCTGGAGCCTGTCGATCGCCTTCGGCGACGACTACCGGGCCACCGGCGTGCCGATGTTGCCGGTGGTGCGCGGCGACCGCTTCGCGGCCCACGCGATCCTCGCGCACTCGATCGTGCTGGTCGCGCTGTCCCTGGGTCTCGCGCTGCTCGCGCCCGGCTGGCTGTACCTGGTCTGCGCGATCGCGGGCGGCGTGCTGCTGCTTCGCCGCAGCGTGGGGGTCGCCCGGGCACCGAGCCGGGCCACCGCGATGGCGTGCTTTCACGCCTCGCTGATCCAGCTCGGGTTGCTGCTGCTCGGGGTGATCGGCGACGGGCTGCTGCGCAGCGCGACGGGTCTCTGAGATGTGGCGCCGCGCCCTGGCGGCTCTTCTGTGGTTCGCCGCCGTCGCGTCCGCGCCGGCGGCCACCGACCCGCGTGATGCGCTCAAGCTCAGCCAGGCCGCGATCGGCCGCGAGGTGCCCGATGTCCGGTTCACCGACAGCGAAGGCCGGACGCTGCGGGTCAGTGATCTTCGGGGCAAGCCCCTGGTCGTGAGCTTCATCTACACCGGCTGCTTCCAGGCCTGCCCGGTGGCCACGCAGTTCCTGTCGCAGGCGGTGGGCACCGCGCGGCGCGCGCTGGGCGAGGGCAAGTTCAACGTCGTGTCGATCGGGTTCAATCAGCCATTCGACAACCCGATGGCGATGGCCGCGTTCGCGCGCCAGAACCGGATCAGCGATCCGAACTGGCGTTTCCTGACGCCGGACGCCGGCAGCCTCGAGGCGCTGACGACGGCGCTCGGCTTCGTCTACGAGGCCACGCCGAAAGGCTTCGATCACATCACGCAGGTCAGCATCATCGACGCGCAGGGCCGGGTCTACCGCCAGGTCTACGGGGAGACCTTCGAACTGCCGATGCTCGTGCAGCCGCTCAAGGAGTTGCTCTCCGGCCAGGCCTCCGCGTCGTTCACGCCGGAAGCGGTCTGGGAGAAGGTGAAGCTGTACTGCACCGTGTACGACCCGTTCACCGGCGGCTACCGGGTGAACTACTCGCTGTTCGTCGAGATCTTCGCGGGTCTGACCACGCTCGGTGCGGTGGCCTGGTTCATCGGCCGCCACCTGCGCGGAATCCGTCGCGCCTGATTGCCGGTGGGTTCGCCCGGACGGGGGCAAGGGCACGCCCGGGCTTGATCCCCATCAAGGCCGGCGCGGGACACACGGACCCACAATCCTGCGCATGAGTCCCGCGTCCGAGTCCGCCTCCCGATCCGCGCCCGCCGTCGCGGGCGACGCGGCCTGCGATCGGCCGACGCCGCACGGCCCCCTGCTGCGCGCGGTTCGCTGGATCGAACGGCGGCTGGACGGCCTCTGCGGCGAAGCGAACAACCCGATGCGCCAGCTCGGCGCGATCGGCTTTCACCTGTTCTGGATCGTCGCGGCGACCGGCGGCTACCTGTACGTGTTCTACGACACCAGCGTCGAAGGGGTCTGGGCGTCGGTGCGCGACCTGTCGCGCGAGCAGCCCTGGGCGGGCGGATGGCTGCGCAGCCTGCACCGATACGCCTCGGACGCGCTGGTCGTGGTGCTGGCGCTGCACGCCGTTCGCGAGTGGGCCTATGGTCGGCTGCGGCACTTCCGGGCCTTCTCGTGGGTCAGCGGCGTGCCCACCATCGGGTTGACGCTGGCCAGCGGCGTGATCGGCTACTGGCTCGTCTGGGACGAGCTCGCGCTGTTCATCGGCGTGGCCACCACCGAATGGTTCGGCGCGCTCCCCGGCTTCGGCACCGGGCTGATCCGCAATTTCATCACCGAGTCGGCGATCACCGACCGGCTGTTCTCGCTGCTGATGTTCCTGCACATCGGCGTGCCGCTGGCGCTGCTGGGCGCCTTGTGGATCCACATCCAGCGCCTGACCCGGCCACGCACCGTGCCATCCCGGGCGGTCGGCGCCTGGTGCCTCGTGAGCCTGCTGGCGCTGGGCCTGGCGCTTCCGGCCGAATCGGGTCCGGCCGCCCAGCTCGACCGCGTCGCGCGCAGCGTCGGGATCGACTGGTTCTATCTCGCGGTGTACCCGGCGATGTACGCCAGCTCGCCAATGACGGTCTGGGCGGTGGTGCTCGGCGCCACCGTGCTGCTGTTCGCCCTGCCGTGGATCGGGCGCCGGGCCCGCCCCCAGCCGGCGCTGGTCGACCCGGCCAACTGCAACGGCTGCTCTCGGTGCTTCGCCGATTGCCCCTACGAGGCGATCGCGATGGCGCCGCACCCGAAGGGCCGCGGCCAGATCGCGGTCGTCAGCGAGCAGGCCTGTGCGGCCTGCGGCGTGTGCGTGGGCGCCTGTCCGTCATCGACGCCGTTCCGTCGCGGCGAGCACCTGGTCACCGGCATCGACCTGCCCGAGACGCCGCTCAGCGCGCTGCGCGAACGCCTGGATGCGGCGCTGGACGCGTCGCGGCGGGTTGGCGGCCCCGCGCCGGTGGTGGTGTTCGCCTGCCGTCACGGCGCGGACCTGCCCCCGCGCGATGCGCGCGTGGTGGGGCTGAGCGTGGTGTGCGCCGCGCAGCTGCCGCCCTCGTTCGTCGACTATGCGCTGCGCAGCGGCGCCGGCTCGGTGCTGATCTCGAGCTGCCCTCCCGATGACTGCGAGTTCCGCTTCGGCAGCCGCTGGCAGTCCGACCGACTGCAGGGTCGCCGCGAACCGCGGCTTCGCGCCACCGAGACCCCGGGCGCCTGGCGGGTGGTGTATGCCGCCCGCGAGGACCACGACCGCCTCGACGCGGCGATCGCGGCCTCGTTCGCGTCGCCCGCCGCGACGCCATCGGCTGTCCCGGCCCGCGCGCGGCGGCTGCAAGGACCACACGGACCCCCACCATGACACGCTCGAGTCTTCCGAAGCTCGCCGGCCAGGTCGTGCTGTACGCGGCCTTCGCCGCGACGATCGGCCATTTCTCGCACGCCCCGGCCTACCAGCACCTCGGCCAGGACCAGGGACTGATAAGGCTGTCGTTCAAACACGCGGGCCAGTTCAAGGTCGAGTGCCGGCAACGCAGCGCCGAGGAACTCGCGAAACTGCCCGCGCAACTGCGCGTGGCCGCCGACTGCCCGCGCGAGCGCTCGCCGGTGCGCGTGCGCGTCGAACTCGACGGACGCACGCTGGTCGACGAGTCGTTCCCGGCATCGGGCCTGCACCACGACGGGCCGGCCAGCGGCTACCGTCGCATCCCGGTCGTCGCGGGCGAACACCGGCTGAAGGTGGCCTTCAACGACAGCGTTCGCGACCCGCGCTTCCAGCATGTCCGCGAGGCGCTCGTGACGATGAAGCCCGGACAGGTCGTGCTGATCGATTTCGCGCCGGAGCACGCCGGCGTGCTGATCCAATGAGCCCCGATCCGCTGTTGCGCGCCGACGGTCCGGGCCCGGTCGGCGCCCTGAACCCCGGCGCGCGCGTGGACACCGGCGGCCGCGCCCGCCCGCACTTCGACCTGCCCGCGCCCGAGCCCGCACTGGCGGCGATCGCCACCGGTTGGCTGGCCCTGGGCGTGGCCGCGCTGATCGGCTCCGGCCTGTTCTCGGTGCTGCTGGTGCTGGCGCGCACGCCACAGGTGGCCCGCTGGATCCCGGGGGTCGACTTCTTCCGAGTCGCGCTGGTCGTTCACGTGGACCTCTCGGTGCTCGTGTGGTTCGTGTCGATGGCCGGCATGCTGTGGACGCTGAACAGCCGGCCGCGCGCACTGACACTGGCCTGGTTCGCGCTCGGCGTGTGCGGTGCGGGCACGATCGCGATGGCGGCCTCGGCGTTCATCGGCACGCCGATCCCGGTGATGTCCAACTACGTGCCGGTGCTCGACAGTCCCGCGTTCCTGTTCGGTCTGGTGGTCTTCGGGCTCGGGTTCGCGCTGCTCACGCTGCGCTCGCTGGCGCTGCCCCGGCACATCGGGCTGTCGCTGACGGGCGGGGACGCGCTGCGCTTCGGCCTGAACGCGTCGGCGGTCGCCGGTGCGGTCGCCCTGCTCGCGATGGCGTGGTCGTTGGTCGAGGTGCCCCGCGGGCTGGAGGCGAGAACCTACTTCGAGCTGCTGTTCTGGGGCCCGGGTCACGTGATCCAGTTCACCTGGACGCTGCTGATGCTCGTCGCCTGGGCCTGGTTGTCGACCCTGATCGGCGCCCCGCTGCCCTTGAGCGCGCGCGTGGTCGCGCTGCTGCTGGGGATCGGCCTGGTGTCGGTGTTCGCCGCCCCGCTGATCTACCTGCGCTGGACGGTTCTCGCGGTCGAGCACCAGAAGATGATGACCTGGCTGATGCGATTCGGTGGCGGCCTGGCGATCCTGCCGATGGTGCTGGCGCTCACGATCTCGCTGGTGCGCGCACCCACGCCGTCCGCCACGGCCCGGCCGCTGCGCGCCGCACTGCTCGCCTCGCTGGTGCTGTTCTCGATCGGCGGGGCGATCGGCTTCCTGATCCGCGGCTCGGACGTCCGGATCCCGGCCCACTACCACGGCTCGATCGTCGGCGTGACGCTGGCGCTGATGGGGCTCGCCTATGCCCTGCTGCCCCGGCTCGGACATGCCGCACCGACCGGCCGGCTCGCGAACTGGCAGCCGCTGCTCTACGGCGGCGGCCAGTTGCTGCACATCCTCGGACTGGTGTGGTCCGGCGGCTATGGCGTGCAACGCAAGGTGGCCGGTGCCGAGCAGGTGCTGCGCACGCCGGCGGAGATCGCCGGCATGAGCCTGATGGGGCTCGGCGGGCTGATCGCGATCGTGGGCGGCCTGATGTTCGTGCTGGTGGTCTGGCGCGCACTGCGCGCGCGCCCGTCCGACGTCGCATGAACACGTTCACGCTCGACCGCCGGCTGGCGGCGCTCGCGCTGCTGCTGACGATGGCCGTGTCGATCGCCAGCGCGTTCCTGCGGCTGTCCCCGGTCGCGGCGGACTGTCTTCCGGGCGCGAATCCCGCCCTGGCGACCGACCCGCAGGCGTGTCGCCGAACGCCGCCCGCCGAGGCGGTGGTCATCGCGCGGACGATTCACCGGGTGAGCGCGACCGTGGTGGGCGTGCTGGTGCTGGTCCTGGCCTGGCGCGCATGGCGCGGCCCGGCCCGCCTGTCACGCACCGCGGGCACGATGGCGCTCGTCGTCACGCTCGGGCTCTCGGTGCTGGGTCGGTACACGCCCTCCACGCTGCCGGCGGTCACGCTGGGCAACGTCGCCGGCGGCCTGCTGCTGTGCGCCTGCCTCGCGTGGCTGTGGCGACAGACCGTCGATGGCGTCGGGCCGGGCCGGTCGGCGCCCCGCGCGGCGTGGCCGGCCGCGGGACTGATCGGGCTGCTGCTGGTGTTGGCCGCCACCGGCGCCCTGATCGGCGTGCGCGGCGCGATCGCCGGTTGCCCGGACGCGCTGTGTGTGCCGGTCGGCAGGATCGATTGGGGGATCTTCAACCCGTCGGCGGTCGATGCGGCGGTCGGGCGCGACGCCGCGCGAGCGTTGCACGGCATGCACCGCCTGCTGGTTCTGCTGGCCCTGGCCCCGGTCATCGCGGTGGCCTGGCGCGGCTGGTACGGCGCGCCGCTGGACGCGCGCCTGGGCCTGGGCGTGCTGGCCCTGTGCGCCGTCCAGATCGCCCTGGGCATCGCCGTGACGCTGGGGGCCGACCCGGGCCTGATCGGTGCCTCGCACAATGCCGCCGCGGCCGGGCTGACCGCCACGCTCTCGGCACTGCTCGCCGGCGGGCGCACGGCGCTCTCCTGAACCGAGCGCGCGTCGCGCGTCAGCCCGATCTCGCCCAGTACCTCGCCATCAGTTCGCCCGGCCATGCCGGCTGCGCGACCGGTTCGCGCGGGAGAAACTCGCGCATCACCGGCTTGAGGTCGATCACCGGCGTGCCGTCGATCGCGTCGAGTTCGGCGACGACGAGGCTGCGCCCCTGCACGCGGAGCACCCGGCAGATCGTGCTGCCCAGCCGGTTCGGCCGGTTCTTGCCGCGCTGCGCGAAGATGCCCACCCGCGGCCAGGCCGGGTTGTTGCGGGGATGGCGCGCGCCGCTGACGATGCGCTGCGGGTCCACCGCGTGGAAGTGGTAGAGCACCTCCACGTGCGAGAAGGCGTCCAGGCCCGCGAGCGCGTCCTCATCGTAGGCCGGTGCCAGTGTGATCACCGCCTGGGTGCCGCCCCAGTCGTCATCCTCGGGTTCCAACCGGGTGGCGGCGACCCAGCCGATCGGTTCGATCTCGATGCCCATGACAGCCTCCTAGTCGACGATGAACAGCGTCGCGCCGGTGGCCGTGGACGACCGGTGCGGTTCGGCCCGATCCGCGACCTGGTAGCTGGTGCCGGGGGTGAGTCGGAAACGCCGTCCGTCGGCCAGTTCGGTGTCGAGCACGCCGCTCAGGCACAACAACACGTGCCCCTTCTCGCACCAGTGATCGGCCAGGTATCCGGGCGAATACTCGACCATTCGCACCCGGATCTCGCCGAACTGGCGGGTACGCCAGTAGGCGACACCGGTCTGTCCCGGGTGCACGGTGCGCTCGACCTGTCGCCAGTCGGTGACGCCGAACGGGATGTCGTGGATCTGCATGGGGGCGGGCTCCGGCACGGCACGCACCGGAGCGGTGCGCGCCAAGGAGTGCGAATTGTCGCGCAGTCCGCGCTCTGGCGAACCGGATCGGCACACGCCCGGACCGGAAATCCGGTGGATTCCAGGCGCTTATCGCCCGATCGCGCCCCGCGCCTGTGCGAGACAGTGCAGCGAATCTCCACCCGGAACGTCCCGACGAAGGAAAGCCGATGCTCATCATCAAGTCCCGCGCGCGCGCCGAGCGCGAGGAACAGGACAACGCCCGCTTGACCGAACAAGCCTTCCAGTCGGTGCTCGAGGCGGCCGCCTCGGGCGATTTTTCGCGACGAGCCGATGCGCGCCGAGTGCCGGCGGGCCTGCAGGGCAGCGCCGAGGCGCTGAACCGGTTCCTGGACACCCTGCAACGCTTCATGAAGGACATGGCCCACATGTCCACGACGCACGAGGCCGGCGACATCGACGTGACGATGGACGCCGCCGCGCTGCCCGGCGGCTTCGCCGAGATGGCGCGCCGGGTCAACGAGCTGGTCGGCGCGCACATCGCGGTGAAGAAGCAGGCAATGGGCGTCGTGGCCGAGTTCGGTCGCGGCAACTTCGACGCCCCGATGGCCAGGCTGCCCGGCAAGAAGGCCTTCATCAACGACACCCTCGAGACGGTCCGCGGCAACCTGAAGGGCCTGATCGCCGAGATGAACCGGATGTCCGCCGAGCACGAACGCGGCGACATCGACGTGACGATCGATGCCAGCCGCTTCGCTGGCGACTTCAAGACGATGGCCAACGGCGTCAACGAGATGGTCGGGGCGCACATCGCGGTGAAGAAGCAGGCGATGGGCGTGGTCGCCGAATTCGGCCGCGGCAACTACGACGCGCCGATGCCGCAGCTGCCCGGCAAGAAGGCCTTCATCAACGAGACGATCGAGACGGTGCGCGGTCTGCTTCGCAACGCGGCGAACGCCGCCGCCGAGAACGCCCGGATCCGCTCCGCGCTCGAGAGCGTGCCTTCGGCCGTGATGATCGCCGACCTCGAAGGCAACATCCGCTTCGCGAACAAGGCGGTGCTCTCGCTGCTGGGCGGCATCGAGAGCGACGTGCGCGCCGCGCTGCCGAACTTCGACCTGAAGAAGATCGTCGGCTCGAGCATGGACGTGTTCCACCGCAACCCGGCGCACCAGCGCAACATCGTCGCGAACCTGAAGCAGCCGCACGCGGCTCGCGTGGTGTTCGGCAAGACCACGATCCGCCTGGTCGCCTCGCCGATCTACGGTCCGGACGGCGCCCGCGTCGGCGCGGTGCTGGAATGGGTGGACGCCACCGCCGAGATCGCCGCGGCCGAGGCCGCCGCCGAGAACCTGCGGATCCGTCTCGCGCTCGACGACGTGCCGAGCTCGATCATGATCGCCGATCCGCAGGGCGTCATCCGCTACGCGAACAAGTCGGTCAGCACCCTGCTCAAGCGCATCGAGTCGGACCTGCGCTCGGTCGTGCCGAACTTCGACGCCTCGCAGATCCTGGGCAAGAACTTCGACGCCTTCCACCGCAATCCGGCACACCAGCGCGGCATCGTCGACGCGCTGAAGCAGCCGCACCGCGCCAACGTGAAGTTCGGTCCGCACAGCATCCGGCTGCTCGCCTCGCCGATCTATGACGCGAACGGCCAGCGTGCCGGCGCGGTGCTGGAATGGGTCGATCGCACCGTCGAGGTGAAGGCCGAGGAGGACATCACCGCGGTGGTCGAATCCGCGGTGGCCGGCGACTTCAGCGGCCGCCTCGACGCGCAGCGCTCCGAGGGCTTCTACCGGACGCTGGGCGAAGCGATGAACTCGCTGCTGGGCAACACCGAGCGCACGCTGCATGAGGTCAGCGAGGCCTTGAACCAGGTCGCGCAGGGCAATCTCAGCCGCGAACTGACCGGCGACTTCCAAGGGGTCTTCGCGCAACTGCAGGGCGACGTCAACAAGATGATCCGCCAGCTGGTCCGCACGATCTCCGATGTGAACGCCGCCGCCGACGCGTTGACCGCGGCGGCCGGGCAGGTCTCGAGCACCTCGCAGTCGTTGTCGCAGTCCGCCTCCGAACAGGCGGCCAGCGTCGAGCAGACCACCGCGTCGCTGCACGAGATGGCCTCTTCGGTGAAGCAGAACTCCGACAACGCCGATGTCACCGACGGCATGGCCAGCAAGGCGGCCAAGGAGGCGGTCGAGGGCGGCGAGGCGGTGACGAAGACCGTCGAGGCGATGAAGTCGATCGCCACGAAGATCTCGATCATCGATGACATCGCCTACCAGACCAACCTGCTCGCGCTGAACGCGGCGATCGAGGCCGCCCGGGCCGGGGAACACGGCAAGGGATTCGCGGTGGTGGCCGCCGAGGTGCGCAAACTCGCCGAGCGCAGCCAGGTGGCCGCGCAGGAGATCAGCCAGCTCGCCGGGTCCAGCGTCAAGATGGCCGAGCACGCGGGACAGGTGCTCTCGCAGATGGTGCCGACGATCAACAAGACGAGCGAACTGGTTCAGGAGATCTCGGCGGCCTCGGGCGAGCAGTCGTCCGGCGTCAACCAGATCACCACGGCGATGAACCACCTGAACACCGCCACCCAGCAGAACGCCTCCGCCTCCGAGGAGCTGTCGGCCACCGCCGAGGAGCTCTCCGGGCAGGCCGCCCAGCTGCAGGAGATGATGTCGTTCTTCCAGCTCGAGCACGGTGGACGATCCCGCGGCCAGGCCATGTTGTCGTCGGGCGGCGGCTCGTCCTCCGGCGGTGACGGCGCCAGCCGTTCCTCCCGCGCCGCGCTGGCCGCCCGAAGCGGCCGGTCAGCGAGCGCCCCGACAGTCGACGAGGCTGGCTTCGGCCGGTTCTGACGGGAGCCGACATGCTGACGGCCTCGACCACCAGCGCCGGAACCGACCCGTCGCTGGCCGGCACGCCCGACCCCACGGGGGCGGGTGTGCATCAGTTCCTCCGTTTCGCCCTCGGTGCCGAACGCTACGCGGTCCGCATCGACGCGGTCCGCGAGATCCTCGAAGTGGCGCGGATGACCCCGTTGCCGCTGATGCCGCGATTCGTGCTCGGGGTGATGAACCTTCGCGGCGCGGTCGTGCCGGTCGTCGACCTCGGCGCCCGGCTGGGATTGCCGCCGGCCAACGTCAGCCGACGCAGCTGCGTGGTGATCGTGGACATCAGGCAGGGCCCCGACGAAGGCACGCATCGACTGGGCATGCTGGTCGATTCGGTCTACGAGGTGGTCGACGCCTCGGACCAGGAGCTCGAGGTCGTGCCGCGCCTGGGCACCCGGATCGACGCGGAGTTGATCCGCAGCATGGTGCGGATCCGCGACCAGGTCACGCCGGAGCTGGACATCGGGTCGATCCTCGACCCGAACACGCTGTCGGCACTGATCGCGGAGCACCGCCCCACGCATTGAGACACCGGCGCGCGCCCGCGCGCCGGTTCCAGCACCGGGCCGATTGACGGCCCGCCGCTGCCTCGTCGAAGATCCCTCCGGTCGCCCTTTGCCGACGTGCCGGAGACCCGATGCTGTCCCGCTTCGACGAGTACCTGATCCACCAGACGCCCGAGCCCCTGGCCCACCCGGTGTCGATGGATCGCAACGTCTACGATCGATACTGGCTCGGCGGCCTGCAGGTGCACGGCGGCTTCCACTTCGCGATCAGCCTCGGGGTCTACCCGAACCGCGACGTGATGGACTGCGGTGTCAGCCTCGCACGGGCGGGCCGGCAGCGCGCGTTCTTCGGCTCGCGACGCGCCCCCGCCGACCGCGCCGACACCACGATCGGCCCCTTCCGGCTCGAGGTCCTCGAGCCGATGCGCAACCTGCGCGTCACGCTCGCGCCGAACGACAGCGGCCTGAGCCTGGAACTCACCTACCGCGCGCGCAGCGGCTGCGTCGAGGAAGACCGCCAGACTCTGCGGCAGGGCCACGGCACCTGGATGGACGTGACGCGGTTCACCCAGTTCGGCACGTGGGAAGGCTGGATCCGCCTGGACGGCGAGACCCTGCCGATCGAGCCCGCGCAGGTGGTGGGCATCCGCGATCGCTCCTGGGGACGCCGGCGGGTCGGTGAACCCGATGCCGGTGCGCCGGGCCCGGCGCCCCAGGTCTTCTTTCTCTGGGCGCCGCTCGTGTGGGACGACCACGGCAGTCTCGCGGTGTTCTTCGAGGACGCCGACGGTCGCCCGCTGCACGCCGAAGCCAAGACGGTCCCGCTGCACCCGGATCCGGCCACCATCCCCGGCGTTCAGGATCCCGCCACCGAGGTCATGGCCGGCGTCGCCCGTGAACTCGCCTACGTGCCCGGCACACGGCGCGCGCGCGAGGCCCGCCTGCGCACACTCGCGATCGATGGCACCGTGCGCGACATCGTTCTCGAACCGCTGATGCGCTTCCAGATGAAGGGCACCGGCTACGGCCACCCGGCCTGGCGCCACGGCAGCTGGAAGGGCGAGCTCGCGCTGGGCGCCGACGACTGGGCCCTGGACGCGCTCGACCCACTCGCCGTCGAGAACCTGCACATCCAGCAGCTGGTGCGTTGCCGCAGCGGTGATCGGGTCGGGGTCGGCCTGCTCGAGCAGGCCTGCGTCGGGCCCCACCGCCCCTCCGGGTTCACACGGATCAACGACGGGGCTCAGTGACCCGATGGCATCGGTGCCCGACCCCGTCGACGCACTGGGCGAGCGCCTCGCGCGCTATTGCGCCGGCCGCCTGGGCGGCCCGGCCGACGTCCGGGTGTCGGGTTTGCGCCGGATCTTCGGCGGGGCCTCGCGCGAGACCTGGCGCTTCGTGCTGCATCAGGGGCGCGACGGCCAGGCGCGGCAAGAGCCGATGATCCTCCGGCGCGACCCCGGCGCCAGCCTGATCGACACCGAGCGTCGGCTCGAGTTCGCGGCCTACCGCGCCTTCGCAGACACCGAGGTGCCGGTGCCGCGGGCCTACTGGCTCGAGGAGGACCCGGGACCGCTCGATCACCCGTTCTTCGTGATGCAGGCGATCGAGGGCTGCGAGGCGATGCCGCCCCGCTTGATGGCACCCCCCTATCTCGCCCACCACGAGCGCATCGCCGAGCAGAAATGGACGATCCTCGGGCGCATCGCGGCGGCCCCGACGCGGCGGCTGGCCGACGCACTGCCGCCGGTGGCGCCCGAGGCGGCCTGGCGGCGCGAGCTCGACCACTGGGACGCGATCATCGACCGCGATGCGCTCGAGCCGCAGCCGGTGGCCAAGGCCGCGGTGCGCTGGCTGCGCGCGCATCCGCCACCGCCCGCGCAGCGCGTGTCGGTCGTGCACGGGGACTACCGCACCGGCAACTTCCTGGTCTCACCCGAGGGAACGATCACCGCGATCCTCGACTGGGAGATGACCCACCTCGGCGATCCGCTGGAGGATCTCGCCTGGAGCATGAACCCGGTGTGGTGCTTCCAGCAGGACGAGCGGGTGGGCGGACTGGCCACGCGCGATCGGGCGATCGCGTGGTGGGAGGCGGCCAGCGGCCTGCGCGCCGACCCCGTCGCCTTGCGCTGGTGGGAACTCTTCGCCTGCGTGAAGGGTCAGGCGATCTGGCTGAGCGCCGCGCGCGCCTTCGAATCGGGCGAGAACCAGGACCTGGTGATGGCGATGGCGGCGTGGATCGTCGGTGACCGGCAGGACCGCGCGATCCTCGCGCAGATGGGACATCCCGCATGAAGCCCTCGGTGCCCGCCTTGCTCGACGCGCTGGGCGCGCTCGTCCAGCGCGAAGTGGCCCCCGCCCTGGGCGAGGGCTATCTCTCGCAGCAGATGCTGCGCAGTGTCGGCCTGCTGAAGGCCGCGGCCGAGGAGTTCGATCGCGCGGCGGCGCGGCGCGTGACCGAGAACACCGCGTTGCGCGCGCTGTTCGACCGATCGGTGGACGCGGTCGACGACCCCGCGCTGGCCGACGCGCTGCGCGAGGCCGCGCGCGGCACGGACGCCGACCTGAGGGTCAGCGCGCTGCAGGCTGTCAATCAGCGCCTGCGCGCGCTGCTGATCGAACTGCACGCCTGGAGCGAGACCGCCGCCACGCCGCGGGCCGGCGCGGTGAATGCCGAGGTCTGGGCCGAACTGCGCGCCGGGGCGCAGCGCCGCCGGCTGGCGAACTGAGACGACGTCGCGGCCGGCCCCGGCGGGCGACACCGCCGGGGGAGCAGCGTCGCCGGCGCGCCGGCACCCCCGCGGGTCAGCCCCCCGCCCGCTCCTTCACGAAGGTGAACATCGAGGTGTGATCGGCACCGGGCGGCAGCGCCGCCTCGGCCTGCTGCCACAGCGTCGCGCAGGCGTGCATCAGATCGCGCTCGGTGCCCAGCGACTGCATCAGCGATTCGGCGGTGTCGAGGTCCTTGCGCATCAGCGCGGCCGCGAAGCCGGAGTCGAAACGCCCGGACAGCATGTACGCCTCGACCTTCACATCGGTGGTGTTGTTGCGACCGGTGGATGCGTTGAACACCCGGTTGGCGAGCGCCGGGTCGATGCCGAAGCGCTGCGCGGCCACCAGCGCCTCGCAGGTGGCGACCAGCCCCGCGGCCGACACGAAGTTGTTCAGCGCCTTCACCGCGTGTCCCGCGCCGGGCGGGCCGACGTGCACGATCGTCTTGCCCATCGGCGCGAGCCAGGGCATCGCCCGTTCAGCGTCCGCGGCGGCACCACCGACCATGATCGCGAGCGAGCCGTCGACCGCGCGACGCACGCCCCCCGAGACCGGGGCGTCGACCAGCGCGACGCCCTGCGCGGCCAGGCGCGACTGGTTCTCGCGGGTGGCGTTCGGGTGCGAGGAGCCCATGTCGATCAGCAGGCTGCCCTGCGCGAGCGCGGCCGCGAAGCCGTCGCGCCACAGCAGGGCATCGACGATCGGGCTGTCCGGCAGCATCAGGATGATCACCTCGCAGGCCTGCGCCACCGCCTGCGCGGTCGGCGCGCAGGTGACCCCTTCGGACGGGGCCAGTGCCTGCATCGCCTCGGCCCGCCGGTCGTGGATCACCACGCGATGGCCGGCGCCGAGCAGACGGGCCACCATCGGCCGGCCCATCTGCCCGATCCCGATGAAACCGATCGGGCGCGCGCTCACAGCCCCTGCTCCTTGAACACCTCGCGCGCCACGCGGAAGCTGTCGATCGCCGCGGGCACGCCGCAGTAGATCGCGGTCTGCAGGAAGACCTCGGAGATCTCGCTCTTGGTCAGGCCGTTGTTCAGCGCCCCGAGCACGTGCAGCTTGATCTCGTGCGGCCGGTTCAGGGCGGTGAGCATCGCCAGGTTGATGATGCTGCGCGTCTTTCGATCCAGGCCCGGGCGGTTCCAGATCTCGCCCCAGCAGTACTCGGTGACGAGCTCCTGCATCGGTCGGTTGAAGTCGTCGGCGCTGGCGATCGACTTGTCGACGTACTCGGCGCCGAGCACCGCGCGGCGCACGGCCAGGCCTTTTTCGAACAGTTCCTTGTTCATCGGGACACTCCGGAGGTTGTGGATGAAGGGATGGGCGGACGAGGGAGTCAACCGTGCGCGATCGAACGGGGCGCGGTCAATCGAGCGCCCGCGGCCGGCGTGTCGATTCCGGATCCGCGAACCGGTGCACGCGCGCGGGGCGCCCGCGCCGACGCCGCTTCTATACTCGGACATTCCCCCAAACCGGAGCCCGACATGCAGGACCTCACCCAGATCCTCTATTCGCAGGAAGGCCACGTCGCGACGCTCGCGATGAACTGCCCGCCGGTGAACGCGCTGACGCGCACGCTGAACGACGAGCTGACGCTGGCGCTGGACCGGATCAGCGAACTCGACGAGATCCGCGCGGTGGTGCTCACCGGCGCGGGCAAGGTCTTCTGCGCGGGCGCCGACCTGAAGGGACGCGCCGAGGTGATCAAGGGGCCCGGTGACCTGCCGGCGCACTCGCGACGCACCCGGGAGTGCTTCCACGCGATCCGCGAGTGCGCCAAGCCGGTGGTGGTGGCGGTCAACGGCGCGGCGCTCGGCGCGGGACTGGCGATCGTCGCCTCCGGTGACATCCTGGTGGCGAGCGAGACCGCGGCGCTCGGCCTGCCGGAGGTGGACGTCGGCCTGCTCGGCGGCTGCCGGCACGCGCAGCGCCTGTTCCCGCACTCGCGGCTGCGACGGATGGCGCTCACCGGCATGCGGGTGAGCGGCGCCGAGCTCTACCGTATGGGGATCGTCGAGGCCTGCGTCGCGCCCGAGCAGCTGATGCCCACCGCGATGGAGATCGCGCGCACGATCGCCGCCAAGAGCCCGGTGTCCACGCGGATGGGCAAGCACACGCTGAACGTGATCGAGGACATGAGCCTGCGCGACGGCTACCGCTACGAGCAGGACCAGACCGCGATCATCGCGAAGACCGATGACGCGAAGGAGGCGCAGGCGGCGTTCCGGGAGAAGCGCGCGCCGGTGTTCACCGGTCGCTGAGCGCCCTACCCCGCCTTCACCACCCCCTCGGCGCACAGCCGCTCGATGTCCGCCTCGGCGTAGCCCACCTCGGCGAGCACCGCGCGTGAGTCCTCGCCCAGCGCCGGCGGCGAGTGGCGCACACCCAGCCGGCGCCCGTCCAGGGTCACCGGCAGCAACGCGGTGCGCGTCGGGATCGGCCGCCCGGTGCCGCTCGCGTCGGCCGGAATCTCGATCGGTGCCAGGCCGCCAGTGGCCAGCAGGTGCGGGTCCTCGAAGAGCTCGTGCGGCCGGGTGATCGGCGCATACGGCAGGCCGACACGCTCGAAGCGTGCGGCCAGTTCGGCGGCCGGCATCGGCGCGAAGCGCTCGCGCAGGATCGGCAGCAGCCAGTCGCGCGCGCGAACCCGGTCGTTGTTCGTCCGCAAGCGGGCGTCCGTCGCGAGCTCCGTCAGGCCGAACTCCTCGACCAGCAGCCGCCACTGCGTGTCGCTGACCGCCGCCAGGAAGATCTGTTCGTCATCGCGCACCGTGAACACGTCGTAGATGCCCCAGGCCGACAGCCGGTTGGGCATCGGTCGCGCCGCCTGCCCGGTGACCGCGAACTGCATCATGTGCTGCGCGACCAGCAGCACGTTGTTCTCGAACAGCGCGCTCTGCACCGGCTGGCCGCGCCCGGTGCGGTCGCGCTGGCGCAGCGCCGCCAGCACGCCGATCGCGCCGAACATCCCGCCCATGATGTCGTTGACGCTGGTGCCGGCGCGCAGGGGCCGGCCCTCGGGGCCGGTCATGTAGGCCAGCCCGCCCATCATCTGCACCACCTCGTCCAGCGCCGTCCGGTGCTCGTAGGGGCCTGGCAGGAAGCCCTTGTGCGACACGTAGATCAGCCGCGGATTCAGGCGCTCGAGCGCCTGCTGGCCCAGGCCCAGGCGGTCCATCACGCCGCCCTTGAAGTTCTCGTTGAAGACGTCGGCCCGTCCGGCCAGCCGCAGCACCACCTCCAGACCGCGCGGGTCCTTCACGTCGATCGCGAGGCTGCGCTTGTTGCGGTTGAACATCCCGAAGAAGCCCGCCCCGGAGCCGAGCAGTCGCCGCGTGTTGTCGCCGACGATCGGCTCGATCTTGATCACGTCGGCCCCGAGGTCGGCGAGGATCATGCCGCAGGTCGGCCCCATCACCATGTGGGTGAACTCGATGACGCGGATGCCGGCCAGCGGCAGCGACTCGTCGGCAGAAGTGGAAGGGGCGTCGGTGGACATCGTGGCGGACCTGCGAGGTTTCTGACCAGCGCGCATCGTACGTCCTCGGCTCGGGGACGCCGACCGGCCACGTTCCGGCGATGCCCACCCGGCCCGCCGGCCCGCGACGCGGGAAACGGCCGTGCGCCGGTTGTGGCGACCCGAGGTGGCGGTGTCCAATGGGCGCCGCCCCGGCCCGCGCGCCGCTTCGCCCCCTCCCACGGACCCCGCGCCGATGACCGACCCCCGCCCGCCCGCCGCCGCCTCGACCGCCGCCCACGCCCTGCTGGGCGTGCTCGCCGCCAACGGGATCGACCGGGTCTTCCTGGTGCCTGGCGAGAGCTACCTGGGGATTCTCGACGCCTTGTCGGATTTCCCCGCGATCGATGTCGTCACCTGCCGGCACGAGGCCGGCGCGGGATTCATGGCACTGGTCGACGGCCGATTGACCCGCCGTCCTGGGGTGGTGCTGGCCAGCCGGGGCCCCGGTGCGAGCAACGCCGCGATCGCGGTGCACACCGCGCAGCAGGACGCGGTGCCGATGATCCTGATCGTCGGGCAGATTCCACGGCGTGACCTGCGCCGCGGCGCGTTCCAGGAGATCGACTACCAGGCGATGTACGGCACGATCGCGAAGTGGGTCTGCGAGGTGACCTCTCCCGATCAGATCGCCGAGGCGACCTTCCGGGCGATCCGCGTGGCCACCACGGGCACGCCGGGGCCGGTGGTGCTGGTGGTGCCCGAGGACGTGCAGCAGCAGGTCGTGCCCTGCCCCGCCTGGCAGGCGACGGCGCACGTGCCGATGCGCCCCGACGAGGCCACGCTGTCGCGCCTGCAGGCACTGCTGGGCCGATCGCAGCGGCCGCTGATCCTGGCGGGCGGGCAGTTCGACGTGCCCGGCGGACGCGACGCGCTGCGACGATTCGCCGAGCACTGGCAGTGCCCGGTCGTGGTGTCGTTCCGGCGCCAGGACCTGTTTCCGAACGATCACCCCCTGTACGCCGGGGACCTGGGCCTGGCCAATCCGGCGGCCCAGATCGCGGCCTTCGCCGACAGCGACCTGATCCTCGCGCTCGGGACCCGCCACGGCGACATCAGCAGCCAGGGCTACACCTTCCCCTCGGTGCCGGTCCCCGCGCAGACGCTGGTGCACTGCTACCCGGACGATCGGGTGGTCGGCCAGCACCACGCCCCGCAGCTGGGTGTGGTCGGTGATGCGGTGACGCTGTGCGGACTGCTGCTCGGCCCCCCGCCGGCGTCGCCTCGGACCGGGTGGTGCGATCGGTTGCGCTCGCTGCACCGCGCCTGGGCGACGTGGCCCGAGCGCGATCCGGACGACGGCATCGACTTCTCACGCGTGGTGCGCGCCATCGAGCGCGAGTCGGGTGACGACCTGGTCCTGGCGGTGGACGCCGGCACCTTCGCCGCGCCGGTGTATCGCCACTTCCGCTGGCGCCCGACGCAGCGGCTGCTCGCGCCGCTGGCCGGCTCGATGGGTTACGGCGTACCGGCGGCGTTGGCCGCGCAGCTGCGATGGCCCGGGCGCCGGGTGGTGTGCCTCGTGGGCGATGGCGGCTTCCTGATGACCGGCAACGAGATGATCCTCGCGGTGGAGCGTCGCCTGCCGATCCTCTTCGTGGTGTCCAACAACGCGAGCTACGCGTCGATCCGGATCCACCAGGACCGCGAGTACCCCGGCCGCCATCGGGGCACCGGCCTGTTCAACCCCGACTTCACCGCGATGGGCCTCGCGTTCGGCATGCCCGCCGAGCGCCTCGAGCACGCCGACGCGGTGGATGCGACGATCGCGCGCTGCCTGCGCACCGACGGTCCTCGGCTGCTGGAAGTGCGCACCAGCCTGTCGGCGGTGCTGCCCGCACCGGGCTGACGCGGCAGAGCCCGGGCGGGCGGCCCGATCCTCAATCCGGATAGCCCAGCGCGGGCTGCCCGAAGCCCTCGGCGGCCCGCCAGCCGGGGGGCTTGAGGAACAGGTTCGTCACCATGCCCCCGGGGTCGTAGCGTGGCCAGGCCTGGCCGGGGTGACGGGCCTCGAACTGGCGTCGGATCTGCTCCCCGCTGAGGTACCACGGCACCTTGTCGGCATAGGCACGCAGCGACTGGATCCGCCAGCCTTCGCCGCGAATCGTCGGCCACAGCCGATCGGCGTGTTCGATGTTCCACTGCGGATCGAGCAGCCAGGCGGTCTTGCCCAGGACATCGCCGAAGATGAACAGCCGACCGTCTCGGATCAACCACGACGTGGGGTCGCTGCCCAGCTTGATCGCGAACGCCGCGCCGCTCGCGCAGAAGCCCCCGTACTGCGGCTCGTAGCGCGACGGATCGGCCTCGAACCGCCGCCGGTTCTCCTCGCTGGCGAAGTAGTAGACCCGCTCGGGCGACTGCGCGGGCAGCGCCACGCGCCAGCGCGGGTCACCACGCACCGGTTCGCCCTGCTGGAAATACGCGACCGGATCGTGCCCGAGCAGCATCACCGGCTGGCCGAGGCGATCGGGCACCGTGGCATAGGGCGTGCCGCACCCGGCGCCCGCGAGCACCACGATCAGCAGGCACGCCGCGGCGAGCCAGCGCGACACGAGCGCCGATGCCGCGACGGGCGGGGCCGCGCGCATGGCTCAGGTCGCCCAGGCCAGGCCGTCGCCCGCCGGGTCCGCCCCGCCGTCGATGCGGCCGTCGACCAGCCGCAAGGCGTGGACCAGCGGCGACATGTAGCTGAACGGATGCCGCTGCACCGGATAGCCGCGCCGCTCGAGCTCGGCCTGCGTGCTCCGCAGGATGCGGTTGGTGACCTCGATGGTGTCCGAGGTGGTGATGAAGCGGGGCGCGCTCACCGCCTCCTGGGCGCTCATGCCGAAGTCCACCGCGTTCAGGATCGCCTGGAGATTGCCCATCGTGATCGTGGTGCCGCCTGGCGCACCCACCACGAAGAAGGGCTTGTCCCCTCGGAAGACGATCGTGGGCGACATCGCCGAGAAACGCGCCTTGCCCGGCGCCAGCGACCCGGTGCGACCGGGCCTCGGGTCGAACACCATCATGCAGTTGTTGTACATGAAGCCCAGCCCGTCGGTGACCACACCAGAGGACGAGCCCAGCGAGTGCGTCATCGACACGCAGGCGCCGGTGTCGTCGGCCACGCAGACGTGGGTGGTCTCGCGGCTCTCCTTGCCGCCGGAGTTCAGGCGCGGCACCCGGGTCTTCTCGCCCCGGCGGATGCGCTCGGCCATTCGCGCGGCGAAGGCCTTCGAGGCGAGCTCGGCCACCGGCACGTCGACGAAGCGCGGATCGCCGATCCGCTGGTCCTTCTCGACGGTGGCGATCTTCATCGCCTCGGACACCACCGCGATGTAGTCGGGCGAGTTGTGGCCCATCGCGGCCAGATCGAAATGTTCGAGGATGTTCAGCATCATCACGATCAGCAAGCCGCCCCCGGGGGGCGGATTGGTCGCGACCCGATGACCGCGGTAGGTGGTGAACAGCGGTTCGGCCGATTCGGTCGAGCAGGTGGCGAGGTCCTCGCGGGTGATCAGGCCGCCATTGGCGCGCATGTCCGCGTCGATCCGGGCCGCGATCTCCCCGTGGTAGAACTCGTCGACCCCGCGCTCGGCCACCCGCCGATAGGTGCGGCCCATGTCCGGGTTGCGCAGCACCTCACCGACGCGATACGGCTGCCCATTGGGCTTCAGGTAGATCTTGCGGGTGGCTTCGTGATCGGTGAGCACCCGAAGGCGCTCGATGCGTCCGCAGATCGCCGGCTGCATCCAGAACTCGTGGACCCGGGGACGCACCGCGAAGCCGTTCTCGCAGTAGCCGATCGCCGGACCGATCAGGTCGGCCAGGCGCCGGGTGCCGTGGCGCTGCAGCGCCTCGTCGAACGCCTTCAGGCTGAGCGGGGTGGTCATCGACTGGTAGCCCACCTCGTTGACCTGGTCGCGCAACAGGAAGCCGAAGCCATCGTCGCACTCGCCCAGGATGCGATCGAGCCACATGTCGGGGCGGGTCGCCAGCGGCGCACGACCGTGGAAGTCGATGAAGGTGTGCACGCCCCGCGCCGGCAGATAGATCTGCATCGAGCCGAAACCCGCGATGCCGCACATCTGCGGATCGACCGCGGTCTGCACCAGTGCCGCGGCGATCGCCGCGTCCACCACGTTGCCCCCGGCGCGCAGGACATCGAGCCCCGCCTCGACGGCTTCGGGCTGCGCCGCGCTCACCATGCCTTTGGTCATCGGTCCTCCTGGAACGAACCCCCCGGTTCGTGCCGCTAAGATGCCCGGATTTGCACCCGACACCAAGGACGATGCACGTCAACTCGGACCGTTCGCGGCGGACCGCCGCCACGAAAAACAACGGCGGGCCTGCCCTCGGTTGGCAGGCCCGCCGTCGGGGACGATCGCCCGGGGCTTACTTCGCGGCCGGCTTCGCGTCGGCCTTGGGCGCGTCGGCCTTCGGCGCAGCAGCCTTCTTGGCCTTCTTGGCCTTCTTGGCCTTGGCGGCGGGCTTGGCAGCGGCGTCAGCCTTCGGCGCGGCGGCCGGCTTGGCGTCGGCCTTCGGCGCCGGGGCGGCGGCCGGAGCGGCAGCGGGCGCAGCGGCCGGCGCGGCGGCGGGGGCAGCGGTCTGGGCGAAAGCGGCACCCGACAGGGCGATCAGAGCGGCGGCAAGGAGCGTCTTTTTCATTGGAAGGATCCTGAAAGAAAGATCGCAGGCTGGATGCCTGCGGAATGTCTCAACGCGCGTGACATCCGGTTGGTTGACAGTCGGTCGTGGCGCCGGTCGATCGGCACTGGCGGCGGCCCTGCTCTGGGCGCCCCTGGGCAGCGGCGCACGGGCGGCGCCCCCCGAGATGGCCGAGCGCGTCAAGGCCTGCACCGGCTGCCATGGTAAGGAGGGGCGGGCGAGCCCCGAGGGTTTTCTGCCACGCATCGCGGGCAAGCCGCAGGACTACCTGTTCAATCAGCTGGTCCATTTCCGGGACGGCCGGCGCCAGAACGCCGCGATGCGGGCACTGCTCGCCCCCCTGTCCGACGACTACCTGCGCGAGATCGCCCGGCATTTCGCCGAGCTCGACCTGCCCTACCCGCCGCCGCGCGCCCTGTCCGACACACCGGATTCCCTGCGGTGGGGACAGCGCCTGGCCACCGAAGGGGATCCGACGCGAGGCATCCCGGCCTGCGACGCCTGTCACGGCCGACGCTTCACCGGCCGGCTGCCGGCGGTTCCGGGTCTGCTGGGACTGCCGCGCGACTACCTCAATGCCCAACTCGGCGCGTGGCGTGCCGGCCAGCGTCAGGCCGCCGCGCCCGACTGCATGGCCGACATCGCGCAACGGCTCACCCCGGCCGACATCGCGGCGGTGTCGGGCTGGCTGGCCAGCCGCCCGCTTCCCCCGGTGACCCGGGCGGTCGAGGAGACGGGCGAGCCGCCCCTGCGCTGCGGCACGATCAGCGCTCCCCGCGTGCCGACCGAGGCGAACGCATCGCCCCCGATGGCGGCATCGACGCCGGTGGCGCGCGGCGCGTACCTGGCCCGCGCCGGCAACTGCGCCGGCTGCCACACCGCGCCGGGCGGCGCGGACTACGCCGGTGGCCGGGCGATCGAGACCCCGTTCGGCGTCGTCCACGGCAGCAACCTCACGCCCGACCCGACGCACGGCCTGGGCCGCTGGAGCGCTCAGGACTTCTGGCGGGCGATGCACGAGGGCCGATCGCGCGACGGGCGCCTGCTCAACCCGGCGTTCCCCTACCCCAGCTACACGCGGATCACCCGCGAGGACAGCGACGCGATCTTCGCGTACCTGCGGACACTCCCGCCGCAGCCCAACCCCAATCGGCCGCACGCGCTGCGTTTTCCGTTCGGCACGCCCTGGGCGCTGGCCGCCTGGCGTGCGCTGTTCTTCCGCCCCGCGCAGCACATCGACGAGCCCGGCCGCCCGGCCGCGTGGAACCGCGGCGCCTACCTGGTGCGGGGCCTGGGGCACTGCGATGGTTGTCACGCCGAGCGCAACGCCTTCGGCGCGGTCCGCGACCCGGAGCGTCTCGCCGGCGGCGCGGTGCCGATGCAGCCGTGGTACGCGCCCTCGCTCGCCTCGATGGCCCAGGCCGGCGTCTCGGGGTGGACGGTGGACGAGACGGTGCGTCTGCTGCGCACCGGTCGCAATGCGCACGCGCTGGTCAGCGGGCCGATGGCCGAGGTGGTCCGCCACAGCACCCAACACCTCGAGGAGGCGGACCTGCGCGCGATCGCCGTCTACCTCGGCACGCTGCCCGCCGACCCACCGCCGCGGCCCGTCGTTCGCGCGGCACCGACAGCGGCCGGCGCCGCCCGCTACCGCGAGCACTGCGCGGACTGTCACGGTGAACACGGCGAAGGCCGCGCCGATGCCGCGCCCGCACTGGCCGGCAATCGCGCCGTCTCGATGCCGGACGCGCGCAACCTGATCACCACCGTGCTCGTCGGCGGCTTCGGCCCCTCGACGCGGGAACGTCCCTACCCCCACGGCATGCCGCCGTTCGCCACCCGGCTGGACGACCAGGCCGTGGCCGACATCGTCAATCACCTGCGAGGCGCCTGGGGCAACCAGGGCGCGCCGGTCCGGGCGCAGGACGTCGCCCGCCTGCGCCGGTGAGGCGCGTCGGGCCGGCACGGTCCGCGGGACTCAGCCCCCCATCGGGGTGTCCGGCGAGCGCGAGGTTCCCGTGACACGCCCCTCGGGATCGAGGTGGACGTTGAAGAACGCACTGGTCTGGCCGTCGGCCTGGTGCCGCCAGCTCCAGACTTCCTCGTTCTTCAGGGGGAATCGGGCCTTCTCGGTGGGCCGGCCGAGCAGCTGGTAAATGTCGTCGCGGGTCATGCCCGCGTTGACCTGCCGGAATCGTTCGTCGACGAGCAGGTTGCGCATGCCTCGGTATTTCCCGTCGGGTCCGATCTCGACCCGATAGGTCACCACCCCGGCGGGCGCCCGCGGGTAGTCGAAGAACTCGCGGCCATCGTTCTCGGCCCAGACCATGTCGGGCTTGCCCATCAGCCGGCGGACGTCGTCGGCGGTGGACTCGCCCGCCTTCAGTTCCGTCTGCGCGACGTGATCGCAGCCGAACAGGGCGGCCAGGGTCACCAGGATCGACATGAACCCTCCTCGCCAACGCAACATGCACACCTCGCCGGAATCGCGCCTGCCGTCCCGAGGGGACCGCGCGATCCCGCGCGGTCCACGGACGACCGAAGGCGCGCACGATAGCACCGCCGAGCCGGCGCGATCGTTGAATCCGGTGACACGGGGCGCGCGCGGTCGCCGGTCAGTCGACCCGAATCACGTCGGGCGCCGGCGGCTGCGCGTACAGGCGCTCGACCAATGCCGCCCGACGCTCGATCGTGACGCGCTGATTGATGTAGCCCTTGTCGGTGAGCTCGCGTCCATCGATCGACGGCGGCTCGGCCATCAGCAGCACCGCGCGGATCCGCATGCTCGAGCCGCCCGCGTCGCGGTTGTGCGCGGCCAGGCCGTCGCGCACCCGCGCGCGCACCCGCTCGTCGGCGATCACTTCCTCCAAGGTCGCGTCGGGACGCCCGATGAACTGCCGGCACGCCACCAGGTTGGGCCAGGCGAGCAGGCCGACCCAGTCGCGGTCATGCCCGGTGACCACCGCATCCTGGACCACCGGCGAGGCCGCCGCCACCGCGGCGACGCGCAGCGACCCGACGTGCACGAAGGTGCCGGTGGTCAGCTTGAAGTCCTCGACGACGCGCCCGCCGAAGACCAGGCCCTGCGAGGGATCGGCGGGATCGACGAAGACGCCGGCATCGCCGATCTTGTAGAAGCCTTCCTCGTCGAAGGCGGCCGCGGTGAGGTCGGGTCGCTTGTAGTAGCCGGGCATCACCGTGACACCACGCAGGCGCAGCTCGTACTTCGCACCGACCGGCACCATCTTCAGTTCCACGCCGGGGAAGGGCAGGCCGATCAGGCCCACGCGCTCGGTCTCCCAGTGCGTGACGGTGGCCGTGGGCGCGGTCTCGGTGGCGCCCCAGCCGGTGAAGAACACGAGCCGCATGCCGGTGTGGCGCACCGCCAGCGCCTGCATCCGGGTGTAGAGATCGTCGGGCAGCGTCGCGCCGCCGTAGCCGAGGATCTGCAGGTCCTTGAAGAAGGTGCGCGCGAGCTCGTCGTCCTTCTCCAGCGCGGCGATCAACATCGCGTAGCCGGCCGGCACGTTCGCGTAGTACGTGGGCGAGAGTTCGCGCAGATTGCGCAGCGTCTCGCCGAAGAGCTCCGGCGTTGGCCGGCCATCGTCGATGTAGAGCGCGCTGCCGTCGGCGAGCACGCCATTGAACCCGGCATTGCCGCCCATCGTGTGGTTCCAGGGCAGCCAATCGAGCACCAGACCACGCGGGTCGCCCGGCCGACGCGGGCGAACCTGCTGACCCATCGTGACGTTGGCGCACATCATGCGCTGCGTGTTGATCACCGCCTTGGGCGTGCCGGTGGAGCCGGACGTGAGCAGGAACTTGCCGATCGTCTCGGGCTCGATCGCGGCCACCGAGGCGTCGACCGCCGCGGTGACCGGCGTGGCGATCAGATCGTCCCAGGCCCGGCTGGGCAGGCCGGGCACCGGATCGTCCACGTGCACGAGCGTCACGCCGCGAAGATCGAGGGCGCGCAGCGCGCGCTCGAACTGGCGCCCGTTCTGCACCAGGATGACGGCCGGCTGGAGCAACTCGACGACGGTCTTCAGCGTGCCGTGGTCCTGGCTGAGCAGCGAGTACGCCGGCGAGACCGGCGCGGCCGGCAGGCGCGCCTGCATCGCCGCCATCGTCATCAGCGCGTGCTCGAGCGAATTGCCGCTGAGGATCATCACCGGCCGCGCATCGGGGACCTTCAGGTCCAGCAAGGCCTGCGTGAGCGCGTCGACGGTGCGTCGCGCCTCGCCGAAGGAGACCCGACGCCATTCCCGCGCGGGGCCCCGTCGCTGCGCGAGCCAGACCGCGTCCGGCGTCTCGGTGGCCCAGCGCCGCAGGAACGCGGGCAGGTGGCGCTCGTAGGGATCCAGCGCGATCCGTGATCGGATGACGATCACGCCATCGGGCCGACGCTCGACATCGATGTCGCGCGGCATGAAGTTCAGCGGGCGGAACGGCGCCTTGGCGGGATCGGTCACGCGGCAGTCTCCTGAAGGGCACCCGGCTCGCAGGGCCGGTCCGGCCCACCATACCGGAATCGGCAGGCCGGCACGAGGACGGGGACTCAATAGGCGAACTGCCAGCGCAGCGAGAGCACGTCGACCGGTCCACGATCCGCGTTGTACCCCGGGCTCGTCAGGCGCTGCCAGTCGAGGCTGACCCAGGCTCCGGGCAGCACCCGCCATCGGTAGAACGCCTCGACCACCTGCTCGGGCCGGTAGTTCAGCCGCCCGTCGCCCAGGAAGAAGCCGACACCACCGGCGGCGAGAAAGCGCCGGTGGGCCAACGACAACCCGTTCCACGCGAACCCCAACCCGGCGGTGTCGCCGACGCGTCCCCAGCCGGCGCCATCGGCGACCAGGCCGAACGAAACCGAGCGGTCGATCGAGGTGAACGCGTAGGTCTCCGTGCGGCCGTCGGCCCACATCGTGCGCAGGAACAGCCCCAGCGTGTCGCCCAGCGACTGCTCGAGGTTCACCCCCACCCCACGCTTGGATTGGCGGCCCAGACGCACGCGCGCC
>WBZM01000028.1_pt1 | contig 59747 bp, 61 predicted proteins | sample 5204271 | NCBI WGS metagenome assembly WBZM01 (sample SAMN12344346, study PRJNA552823) | activated sludge metagenome | biome: Activated sludge suspended growth; feature: Nitrification reactor; material: Wastewater; isolation source: activated sludge from nitrification reactor of wastewater... | reverse complement strand
CTGGGGACCGAATTGGCCGCGCGCGCGGCTCCCGACGGCTACACGGTGCTCTACTGCACCCAGGGCACCATGGCCGCCAACATCGCGCTCTACAAGAACGTGCGCTACGACCCGGTGAAGGACTTCACCCCGGTGCACGGCATGTTCAGTTCCTCCACGGTGATGGTGGTGCCCGCGGGCTCGCCCCACAAGACCTTCGCCGAGTTCCTCGAGTACGGGCGCAAGAACCCCTCCAAGCTGAACATGGGCTCGGCGGGCGCGGGCACCGGCACGCACCTGATCGGCGAGCTGCTGCAGTTGCAGGGCGGCTTCAAGATGACCCACATCCCGTACAAGGGCAGCGTGCCGGCGCTCGGCGATCTGGTGGGCGGCCGCACCGACGTGATGTTCGACTACCCGGTGGCGATCCTGCCGCACATCCAGTCGGGCAAGCTGCGGCCGCTGGCCATCATGGGCCCGAAGCGCCTGGCGATCTTCCCGGACGTGCCCTCGATCGCCGAGCTCGGGTTTCCGGAGGCGGCCGCGGCGCCGTGGTCGGCGTTGTGCGTGCCCTCGGCCACCCCGCCGGAGGTCGTTCGCAAGCTGGGCGACGCGATGCGCGATGCGTTGGCCGATCCGGTCGTGGTCGGGTCGTTCGAGCGCATCGGCAGCACCACGCAGCACGGTCTTCGCGACGACAAGCTGCGCGCCTTCATCCAGACGGAGATCCGCCGCTGGGCCGATGTCGTCAAGCGCACCGGGACCTCGCTCGACTGACGCCACGCCCCACCGACACCGCGGCGCACCGCCACCTGGCGGGCGCTTCAACCGAACCCGGCCGACAGGAGGCCCCGATGAGCACCGCACCCGACTGGGAGATCTACGCGATCCGCTACGCGAGTCACGAGCGCACCCGCTTCACGAACTTCATCATGCGCGACGACCACGATGGTCCGATGCCGATGGACTTCTACGTCTGGCTGCTGCGCTCGCCGGGTCGACTGATCCTGGTGGACACCGGCTTCGGCGAGCAGGCCGCCCGCGAGCGCGATCGACAGTTGCGCCGCTGCCCGATCGGTGCCCTGGCCTCGCTGGGCGTGGCGCCCGGCGACGTCACCGACGTCGTGATCACGCACCTGCACTACGACCACGCCGGCAATCTCGGCAAGCTGCCCAATGCGGTCTTCCACATCCAGGATGCGGAGGTCGACTACGCGACCGGACGCTGCATGTGCCACGCGCCGCTGCGCCACGCGTACTCGGTGCAGGACGTGACCGACCTGATCCGCCATGTGTACGCCGACCGCGTGCGCTTCCACTCGGGCGACGCCGACGTCGCCCCCGGCGTGCGGCTGCTGCTGATCGGCGGGCACACCAAGGGCCTGCAGTCGGTGAAGGTGAAGACCGCGCGCGGCTGGGTGGTGCTGGCCTCGGACGCCAGCCACTACTACGAGAACATGGAGAAGGCCAAACCTTTCCCGATCGTCTACAACGTCGCCGACATGCTGGAAGGCCACCAGCGGCTGTATCGCGAGGCGGACTCCCCGCAGCACCTGGTTCCTGGGCACGATCCGCTGGTGCTCACGCGCTATCCGAAGTGGCCGGGCGACGAGCACGGCATCGCCTGTCTGCACCTGCCGCCCTCGGCCTGAGCGCCGCCGACGGGCGCTGACCCGGTTCGATCGGCGCGCGCCGGCGGGCGCCGCGCTCACTGCTGCGATTGTTGCGCCTGGCGCGCCTGCTTCACGTCGGTGGCCTCCCAGACCATGCGGCGTCCACGCGCCTGGCCGAGCAGCTCGATCGGGTCGTGGTTGTCGATGTGGCCGAACTGGCCCCGGTAGACCGAGTAGCCGCACAGCTCCTGCAGGCGGCGCGGCATCCGCGCCGCGGTCTCGCGGGGGATGCCCAACTGGAAGTTCTCCTGCTGGCGCATCCAGCCCGCGCAGTACGAGCACGAGAACGCATAGCGCCGCTCGTTCGAGCGGTTCTCGCCCGCACCGTGCCACAGCGCGCTGTCGAACAGCACGATGCTGCCGGCCGGGACGATCGCCGGCTGCGCGGGATACGACTGGCCATAGACCGGCGCGTGATCGAGGCGATGGCTGCCCGGGATGATCAGCGTCGCGCCGTTCTCGGCGGTGAACGGCGACAGGGCCCAGATCGCGTTGACCACGATCGGCGGGTGCGGCCGGGCCATCGGGATCAGTTGCGTGTCCTCGTGGATCGGCTGGGCGGCCTGCCCCGGCCCGAGCACCAGCGAGCAGAACGAGTGCAGCAGCAACTCGCGGTCGAGCACGGCCTCGGCGAGCGCGAGCACCTCGGGTTGCAGGGGCACCGGCCAGAAGGCGTCGTCCCGGGCCAGCAGGTTGTTGATCCGCAGGGTGTTCAAGCCCTCGAAGGTGGTCTTCGCGTAGCCCAGCCCCTGCTCGCGCTCGATCCGCTCGATCGCCTCGATCAGCGGGTCGGTGACGGTGGTCGGGACACAGCGCTCGAGCACCGTGTAGCCGTCCCGGCGAAGGTTCTCGATATGACGGGCTGTCTGTTCGTCGGTGAGCATGGTGTGCGTGGCGCCTTGGCGCGCAGCCCGGACGGGGCGCGTCGGGAGCTCGGGGTCGGGGCGTTCCAGTATGCCAGCGCGCGGGCACCGCCGGCGCGACCGGCGCGTCCGATCCCGGGGCGGCTTGTGCCACAGTACGTGCTGTCGTCTCCACAGGAGTGTCCCGATGAAAGCGCTCGTTCTCGGCCCCGAGGGCCCCGCCCTGCAACAGGTCGCCGTCCCTGTCCCGAAACCCGACGAGGTGTTGGTGAAGGTCCGGGCCTGCGGCCTGAACCGCGCCGACCTGGGCATGGCGGCCGGCCATCGCCATGGCGCCGCGGGCGGCGCGGGCGCCGTCCTCGGCCTGGAGTTCGCCGGCGAGGTGACGCAGGTGGGCGCGCGGGTGCGCGGCCTGCGCGAGGGTGACCGGGTGATGTGCTCCGGCTCGGGGGCGTTCGCCGAGTACGCGGTGGCCGACTGGGGGCGCACCACGCCGATCCCGTCGGCCGCGATGAGCTTCGAGCAGGCGGCCACGCTGCCGGTGGCCCTGCAGACGATGCACGATGCGGTGGTCACCCACGGCCAGCTCGTCCCCGGCGGCACGGTGATGATCCAGGGCGCCAGTTCCGGCGTCGGATTGATGGCGATGCGCATCGCGAAGCTGCGCGGCGCCTCGCTGGTGGTCGGCTCGTCGACGAACCCGGCCCGTCGAGCCCGGCTGGCCGAGTTCGGTGCCGATCTCGCGGTCGATTCGAACGACCCGGGCTGGGTCGATCAGGTGCTGGCGGCCACCGATGGCCGGGGCGTGGACCTGATCGTCGACCAGGTGTCGGGCGCGCAGATGAACCAGAACCTGCGGGCCACCCGGGTGCTCGGGCGCATCGTCAACGTCGGGCGCCTCGGGGGCATGCGCGCCGAGTTCGACTTCGACCTGCACGCGTTGCGCCGGATCACCTACGTGGGCGTCACCTTCCGCACGCGCTCGGTCGAGGAGGTCCGCGAGATCAACGCGCGGATGCGCGCCGATCTCGGCGTGGCGATCGAGACCGGGCGGCTCACGCTGCCGATCGACCGCAGCTTCGCGCTGGACGACGCGATCGCCGCGCTCGCCCACATGAAGGCGAACCAGCACTTCGGCAAGGTGGTGCTGCGTGTCTGAGGCCGCGCCGGCCCCCGCGGGTTCGCCATCCCCGGTGCCCGGGATCTCGTTGGCCACGGTGAAGGCCAACGGGATCACCCAGCGTTACGCCCACTGCGGCGAGGGCCCGCTGGTGCTCTTCTGCCATGGCTGGCCCGAGAGCTGGTACTCGTGGCGCCAAACGATGCGCGCGGTGGCCGATGCGGGGTACCGGGCGGTGGCGCCCGACATGCGCGGCTACGGCGGCACCGACGCGCCGGCCGAGATCGAGCACTACACGATCCTCGACCTGGTGGGCGACATGACGGCGCTGGTGCGCGAGCTCGGTGCGCGCGAGGCGGTGGTGGTGGGGCACGACTGGGGCGCGCCGGTCGCCTGGCACTGCGCGTTGCTGCGCCCGGACCTCTTCAAGGCGGTGGTGGGCATGAGCGTGCCCTGGGCGCCGCGCGGCGGCATCGACCTGCTCTCGGCGCTGGCGAAGATGGGCATCACCCGCTTCTACATGCAGTACTTCCAGGCGCCCGGGGTGGCCGAGGCGGAGTTCGAACGCGACGTGCGCGGCGCGTTGCGCCGGATCTACCACACCGCCAGCGGCGACCTGCGGGAGACCGGCAAGGGCTTCGCGGTCCTGCCCGAGAACGGCGGCTTCCTGGACAACACCGTCGACCCCGAACGGCTGCCCGCGTGGCTGAGCGAGGCGGACCTCGACTGGTTCGCCGGCGAGTTCTCCCGCACCGGCTTTCGCGGCGGCTTGAACTGGTACCGCAATCTCGCGCGCAACTGGCGCCTCACCGCGCCCTGGCACGGTCAGCCGATCGCTCAGCCCTCGATGTTTCTCGCGGGCACCCGCGACGGCGTGCTGAAGTTCCCGGCCTCGATGCAGCAGATCGAGGCCTTCCCGCGCACCCTGCCCGGCATTCGTGGCTGCCACCTGATCGACGGTGCCGGGCACTGGGTGCAGCAGGAGCGCGCCGACGAGGTCAACCAGCGGCTGCTGGAATTCTTACGCGGACTCTGAACGGCGTCGCCGTGCCCGCGTGGCCGACGGCGGCGGGCCGCCAGGCGAGGCGCTCGAGGCCTGCACGTGATCGGCCAGTTGCTGCGTGGCGGCCGGCACGTCGCGCGCGGGCAGCAACATGCCCAGGGGCGCGAAGGGCATCGGGTGCTCCATGCGCAGCGTCACCAGCTGGCCGGCCATCACGAGCTGGCGGAACACACTGGTGGGCACGAGCGTGATCAACGATCGCCGCTGCAGCATCGCCCAGGTCATCGCGGTGGCCCGGGTGATCACCTGGCACTGCGGTGGCGGCATCTGGTACTCGGCGCAGAGCTCGTCGAGCCGGTGGCGGGCGGCCGAGTCCACCGGCGAGATCAGCCAGGTCTGACGGGCCAGTTCAGACCACGCGACCCGACGGCGCCCCGCCAACGGGTGGGTCGGCGCACAAGCCACCACGAACTCGTCGTCGAGCAGCGGCACGAAGCGCCAGCCCTCGGGCACCACCTGGCCCGCACGACAGAACCCGATGTCGAGTTCGCGACGGCCGATCGCGAGGAACTGCTCGGCCAGTTCGGCCTCCTTCAGGTGCACCTGCACGCCGGGGTGGCGGCGATTGAACTCGGGGATCGCCTCCACCAGCAGCCCGTTGAGCGCCGCGGTGCTCGACCACACCCGAACCACGCCCTGGCCGATCTGGGCGCGCTCGGCCAGTGCTTCGGCGGTCGCGTGCAGGCCGGCCAGCGATTGGCGGGCGAGGGGCAACAGGTCGCGGCAGGCGGCCGTGGGCAGCACCCCGCGCGAATGGCGATGAAAGAGCGCGACCCCCAGCAGCCGCTCGAGATCGGCGAGCAGTTGCGTGACCGCGGGCTGCGTCAGGCCGATCGACTCGGCCGCGCGCTTGACGCTGCCGAGCTCGGCCAGGCGCACCATGACCTGCAGGTGGCGAAAACGGGCCTTGGCCAGCAGCCGGTTCAGCAGGACCCGTGCGGAGGCGGCCATGTATAAGCAATCGTGATATCGAACAGGGCGATTCTACTGGTGGGTGCGACGCGCGCCGCCGCACAATCGCGCGTCGTCCGAAACGGAGTCCGCCATGTCCTCTGAACGCCGCCGTCGATGGCTGCAATGGGCAGCCGCCACCGCCGCCACCGCCGCCGCCGGCGCGCCGGTCGGCGCGTTCGCCCAGTCGTATCCCAGCCGTGCGGTGCGCCTGGTGGTCGGCGCTTCGCCCGGCGGTCCGTCGGACTTCCTCGCCCGGATGATGGCCGACCTGTTCGGGCCGGCGCTGGGCCAGGGCTTCGTCGTGGAGAACCGCCCCGGCGCCAGCGGCGTGCCGGCGGCCGATGTGGTCGCCAAGGCGCCGGCCGACGGGCACACCCTGCTGGTGTCGGGGCCCGCGTCGATCGCGGTGGCGTCCCATCTGAATCCGCGCATTCCCTACGACCCGATGGCCGACTTCGTGCCGGTGTGCATGCTGGGGGCGGGCGCCTTCGCGGTCGTGGCGCACCCCTCGCTCGGTGCGCAGACGATGCCCGATCTGATCGCGGCGGCCAAGGCGCGCCCGGGTGCGGTGGCCTATGGCTCCGGTGGCAACGGGTCGTCGGGACACCTGTGCACCGAGCTCTTCGCCAGCCTCACCGGCGTGAAGATGCTGCACGTGCCCTACAAGGGGGATGGGCAGGCGGTCAACGACCTGCTCTCCGGACAGATCCAGGTGATGTTCACCGCGCCCAATGTGGTGATGCCGCACGTGAAGAGCGGGCGGCTCAAGCTGTTGGCGGTGACGAGCCGCGAACGCCCGGCCAGCCTGCCCGACACCCCCACGGTCCACGAGGCCGCGGTCAGGGATTTCGAGTACCTGGGGTGGATCATCGTCTTCGCGCCGGCCGCGACCCCACGGCCGGTGATCGACACGCTCGCCGCGGCCTGGCAGAAGGTCCGGGGGAGCCCCGCGGTGCTCACCAAGCTCGAAGGGTTGGCGATGAGCGCGCCCGAGCGCCTGTCGGGCACGCGGGTGCTGGCCGATTTCGTGCGCACCGAGCACGCGCGCTTGGGCAAGGTGATCCGCGACGCGGGCATCCGCGCGGACGCCTGACGATGGCGGCCGAAGCGGTCGGGCCGCCCCTGGACGAACGGTCGCCGGTGTGCCATCGGCTGCCCAATGGCATCGAGCTGCACGCGGTGCGCGAAGGCCGCGGCACCCCGTTGATCTTCATCCACGGCGCGATGGGCGACTGGCGATCCTGGGCCCCGCAATGGCCGGAGTTCACCCGGCATTTCGACTGCGTCAGCTACAGCCGGCGCTACAGCCACCCGAACCACAACCCGGTGGATGCGCCGGACCACTCCGCGCTGCAGGAAGCCGACGATCTCGCGCTGCTGATGGACGCGCTCGGCTGGCCCGACGCGGTGCTGGTCGGCAGCTCGTACGGCGGCTTCACCGCGCTCGCGCTGGCGGCCGCGCAGCCGCGGCGGGTGCGAGCCGTCGTGGCGGTCGAGCCGCCGATGATGAAGTACGCCGAGCGCAGCGAGACGGGGCGTGCGGTGGCGGCCGCGTTCCGGCGCGACACGATCGAGCCGGCGAATGCCGCGTTTCGCGCCGGTGACGACGAGCGTGCGGCGCGGCTGATGACCGGCGGCATCAATGGCGCGGCCTCGCCGCTGAACGACGGAGAGGCGATGCGCCGCCGGCTGCAGAACCTGCGCGCGATGAAGATGCTGGCGATGTCCAGCGACGAGTTCCCGTGGCTCTCGCCCGCCGTGCTCGGCACGTTGCCGATGCCGGTGCTGTTGCTCTCGGGGCGGCGCACCGCGCCGGTTCATCGCGCGATCTTCGAGGCGCTGTGCGAGGCGATGCCGCGGGCCGAACGCGAGGTGATCGACGACGCCGGGCACGGCGTCTCGCGGGATCAGCCGGAGGTGTTCAACCGGCGGGTGCTGGCCTTCCTCGGCGGGAGGCGCTGAGCGCGAGCCGCGGGTCGGCTCAGACCGCGCCCACGCTCGCGCCGGGTTCCCAGGGCATCGGGATCGGCCCTGGCCAGGCTTCGCGTTCGAGCCGGCCCGGATCGCGAAGCAATTCGATCGTGACGTCCAGCCGCATCGTCGCCCGCTCGGGCACGGTGTAGGGCGGCCAGTCGGGCAGGCCGGGCGCCTGCGGGGCGCCGTGGCGGGCGAAATGCACCCAGAGCGCGCTCAGGCGGTCGGCCAGTGCCTGTCGATCCGGGCCCGTGCCGGTGATCGGCGAGGCCTGCACGGTGTCGAACACGAACGGGATCTCCAGCGTGTGCGCCGAGAGCAGCCAGGGAACGTTCGTCTCCCAGGTGAACCAGTACAGCCAGGCGGGCGCGCCACCCTGCGTGTTCTTGGCCAGGGCCGTCTCGATCGACAGCAGCCGGCGATCTTCCGAGGTGATCGCGACCAGCCGTCGCCAGGGGTCCTCGCCGGGGCGGGCGCGCTCGTGCGCGTCGAGCACACGGTCGGCCTGCTCGCCGAGGATCGCCCGGACCCGTTCGCGCACCGCGCCGTGGTCCAGCGTGGCCGGGTCCAGGCTGCGCGCGAGAAAGAACGCGCTTTCGTCCTTGGTGGTGCCGATCAGCAGCGGCACCTCGCGCCCGGATGGCGCCGCGGGCGAGAATGGGTGATGGGCGAGGTGTTCGCCGTCGAGCACCGGCGAGAGCAGCAGCCATCGGGCGGTGGCGGTGCGGGGCAGGGCCGGGTCGGTGGCCGATTCGATGTGTCGGACCGTGGCCGCGAACAGATCCTGCGCGGAGATCGATTGCCACTGCGCGAGGGTGGACGGGCGGCCCGGGATCGAGTCGCGCAGGCCGTGGGCGAAACGCGCGGCGAGATCCGCGGGCACCAGCCGCGGGTGCGCGCCGCTCTGCACGATGGCCCGATGGAACAGGCCGCGCGCCTGGGGCATCGCCATCAGCACGCTGACCTTTCGGCCGCCGCCCGATTCACCGAAGACCGTGACCTGGTCCGGGTCGCCGCCGAAGTGCGCGATGTGCTCGCGCACCCAGCGCAGCGCCGCGACGATGTCGAGCATGCCGAGCAGGCCGGTGCGATCGGCCGCGGTGCCGAGCTGTTCGCGCAGAAAGAGGAAGCCGAACACGGACAGGCGGTGGTTCAGGCTGACGACGACCACGTCGCCGCCGCGAGAGAGACGGCTGCCGTCGGTGCTCGGGCTGGCGGCCGAGCCGAAGTGGAAGGCGCCCCCGTGCAGCCAGACCATCACCGGTCGGGCCCGACCGTCGCCCAGCGCGGGTGTCCAGACATTCAGGTGCAGGCAGTCCTCGCCCATCGAGGGACCCACCGGCAGGCTGGGGCTGGGCACCTGCAGGCAGCCCGGGCCCAGCGCGGCGGCATCCAAGGGTTCGGACCACGGCGGGGGATCGCCAGGCGGCTCGAAGCGGGCCTCGCCGATCGGCGCGCGGGCGTAGGGGATGCCCTTGAAGACGTGGATCCCGTTCGCCTCGGTGCGCCCGCGCACCGGACCGTGTCGCGTCGGCACCGGTGCGGTGTGCACCGCTCAGCCTCCGGAGAGGCTGTGGCCGTCGTCGCCGATCCGGCCCGCGAGGTGCGTGGTGCAGTCGATCAGGCTGGCGCGATAGGGTGCGTTCGGCTCGATCACGGTGACCGAGGTGTTGCCGATGCGCTCGGGCGGGGGCATGCCGTCGGGCAGGTGCACGTGGTGGCGCAGGATCGACTTGATCACCAGCCCGTGCGAGACGACCGCCAGCGGGCCCGAGAGGCGCGCGCGCAGCGCGACCATCGCCTCGAAGGCCCGGGCGACGCGCGCGAGGAACTCGGGCATCGATTCGCCGCCGGGAGGGGCCCCTTCCATCTCGATCGGGTTGTAGCCCATCGTGTCGTAGGGCAGGCCGCGCAGCAGCCCGAAGTTTCGCTCGTGCAGCAGCGGGGAGGTCTGGATGGGCAGGCCGTGGGCCGCGGCGATCGGGCCCGCGGTCTCGTAGGCGCGCCGCAGGTCGCTGGCGAGCACGCCGGCGAGCTGGGTCGACGCGAGCCGTTCGCCGACCGCGCGCGCCTGCGCGCTGCCGCGTTCCGACAACGGCGTGTTCGGCGGCTGCAGCACGCGGCTGGCGTTCAAGGGGGTTTCACCGTGGCGGACGAGCAGGATGGACATGGCGGCGGCAGTGCGATGATCGGGCCGGGGCCCGGCGTGAGCGCATCTTGACCCGCGCCGCGGGCGGCGCGCAACCGCGCCGCACCGACGGGCGAGGCGCGGTTTCCGTTTTCGGGAGGACCCGGTGGATCGGTGGCAGGTGATCTTCGACATCGGCGGGGTGCTGGTGCCCTGGGATCCGCCGGCGGTGCTGCGTCGCTTCTACCCGGACGCCGCGCTGCACGAGCCGATCCTGGCGGCGGTGTACCGGCACGCGGACTGGCGCGCGCTGGACGCCGGCACCCTGGACGAGGCCCTGGCGCTCGAGCGCATGGCCGCGCGCACCGGGCGGCCGCTCCAGGAGATGCGGGCGCTGATGCAGGCCACGCGCGATTCGCTGCAGCCGATCGCCGCGAGCTGGCGTCTGGTGCGGGCCTTGCACGCGCGCGGCGTGCCGCTGTTCGTGCTCTCGAACATGCCCGAACGCACCTTCGAGGTGCTGGCGCGGCGCATCGACGGCTGGTCGATGTTCCGTGGCCTGCTGATCTCCGGGCGGGAAGGCCTGCTCAAACCCGAGCCCGCGATCTTCGAGCGCCTGCTGGCGCGCCATGGGCTGCGCGCCACGCACTGCGTGTTCATCGACGACATGGCCGAGAACGTCGCGGCGGCCCGCGAGTGTGGCCTGCAGGCCATCCGCTTCGCGGACCCCGCGCAGTGCGCGCGCGAGCTGGCGGCGATCACCGGCTGGACCTGGCACGACGCGGAATGGACCGACCCGACCTGACCACGCGGGCAATGGCGGGTGGGTCTCGACCTAGAATCGCGCGTCGAGGCCTCGTCGGGGCCGCCAAACGAGGAATCGGGATGCGCATCGGGTCAAGGTGGCGAGGGGCATGGTCGTGGGTCACGGTGCTGGTCGCGGCGCTGAGCGCCGCCGGGGTGCAGGCGCAGGAGAAGTATCCGGCGCGCCCGATCACGATCATCAACCCGTACGCGCCAGGCAGTTCGATGGACATCATGGCGCGCGCGATCGGGCGCCAGTTCCAGGAGGCCTGGGGACAGCCCGTCGTGGTCAACAGCATCGCCGGCGCCTCCGGCGTGGTCGGCATGACCGCCCTGATGCGCGCGACGCCCGATGGCCACACGCTCGCGTTCACGCCCTTGGTGCCGGTGGTGGTGCAGCCGCACCTGAACAAGGACTCCAAGGTGAATCCGGACACGGTGGAGGCCGTCTGCGGCATCACCGAGAACATCCTCGGCATCTTGGTCGCCGCGAACTCCCCGCTGCGCACGGTGGCCGATCTGGTGGCCGCCACCCGCACCAAGCCGCTCAGCTTCGGGTCGCCCGGGCCGAACTCGGCACCGTTCCTCGGCGTCGATGAACTCGCGCGCAAGCAGAAGGTGTCGTTCGTGCACGTGCCGTACAAGGGCGATGCCGCCTCGCTGGTCGACCTGCAGGCCGGCCAGCTCGATTTCGCCGCGATCGTCGCGGCGTCGGCCGGTCCGATCGTGGCCTCGGGCAAGGGGCGGCTGCTGGCGGTGATGTCGAACCGACGCCACCCGGGATACCCGGACGTGCCCACGCTGGTGGAGGCGGGCTTCGACGTCACGCAGCTCTCGTACGCCGGACTGTTCGCGCCGAAGGGACTGCCTGAGCGGGTTCGCCAGCAGTTGGACGAGGCCTGCACGCGGCTGGTCGCCGCCCCGTCCTTCCGTGAGGTGGCGGTGCAGGCCCAGCAGGTGATCGCGCACCAGCCGCAGTCGGCCTTCGATCGCAAGGTGCGCGAGGAGTTCCAGCGCCAGGGGGCCGCGTTGAAGGCCGCCGGCGCGCTCTGAGCGGAGGACCCATGTCGCGCATCGTCGACCTGTCGATCTGCATCGAGAACGAGATCCTCTCGGATCCGCTGCCGTTCCGTCCGAAGGTCACCTACGTCGACCATCGGGAGAGCTTTCCGCGCATCGCGCAGTTCTTTCCCGGGCTGCGGCCCGAGGACCTGCCCGATGGCGAGGCCTGGGCCGTGGAGCGCGTGGAGCTCACCACCCACAATGGCACCCACCTGGACGCGCCCTGGCACTTCGCCAGCACGATGAACGGCGGGGAGCGGGCGATCACGATCGACGAGGTGCCGCTGGAGTGGTGCTTCCAGCCCGGTGTGAAGCTGGATTTTCGCCACCTGCCCGATGGGCACGTGGTCACCGCCGACGAGGTGCGCGACGAACTCGCGCGCATCGGCCACACCCTCTCGCCGCTGGAGATCGTGCTGGTGAACACGCGCGCGGGCTCGCGCTACGGCCACGACGACTACGTGAACGCCGGTTGCGGCATGGGCTACGAGGCGACGATGTTCCTGCTCGAACGCGGCGTGCGCGTGACCGGCACCGACGCCTGGAGTTGGGACGCGCCCTTCAGCCACACCGCCCAGCGCTACGCGCGGGACCCCGATCCCCGGATGATCTGGGAAGGCCACAAGGCGGGCCGCGACATCGGCTACTGCCACCTGGAGAAGCTGCACAACCTCGAATCGCTGCCCGCCAGCGGATTCCGGGTGTCGTGTTTTCCGACGAAGATCCGCGGCGCGAGCGCGGGTTGGACCCGCGCGGTCGCCATCTTCGATTGAACCGGACCGGGCGCGACGCCAAGCCCGTCTGAACCGGACCGGGTGCGTCACACACCCGTGCTATGTTCGTTCAGCCTAATGAGACGGAGCACGCGGCATCCCCGAGGCCGCCCGGTCCACCGGGCGTGCTCGATCGCCGAACCGACCACGCCATGAGCCCATCCCCCGCCACGACCTCTTCCGCCGAGAGCCCGGCCACCGGACCGCTGGCCGGAGTCCGCGTGCTCGACCTCACCTCGGTGGTGCTCGGGCCGATCGCCACGCAGATCCTCGGCGACTACGGCGCGGAAGTGATCAAGGTCGAGGCGCTCGAGGGCGACCTGATGCGCGCCAACGGCGTGACGGTCAAGAAGGGCATGAGCTCCATCTTCCTCGCGTTGAACCGCAACAAGCGTTCGCTGGCGCTCGACCTGAAATCGCCGCGGGGGCGCGCCGTGCTCGAGCGCCTGATCCCCACGGTGGACGTCGTCGTGCACAACATGCGGGTCGCGGCGATCGAACGCCTGGGCTTCGGCTATCAGCGGGTGGCCGAGCTCAACCCGAAGGCGGTGTACTGCGTGGCGACCGGGTTCGGTCAGGACGGTCCGGACAAGGACCGGCCGGCGTTCGACGACGTGATCCAGGCGGCCTGCGGCATGGTCGGGGTGAACCTGATCCAGAACGGCGTGCCCGACTACATTCCCAGCCTGATCGCCGACAAGACCACCGGCATGGCGGTGGTCAACGCGGTGCTCGCCGCGCTGTTCCATCGCGAGCGCACCGGACGCGGCCAGCTCGTCGAGGTGCCGATGCTCGAGACCATGACCGCGTTCATGCTCGCCGAGCACCTGGGCGGCCTCACCTACGAGCCCGCCACCGCGCCGGCGGGCTACGCGCGTCTGCTCACCGGTGGCCGCAAGCCCGCGCCCACGCGCGACGGGTTCATCGCGATGCTGCCCTACACCGGCGAACACTGGGAGGCGATCTTCCGGATCGCGGGCCGTCCGGAGCTGATCGATCGCTACGAACTGCACGACCGGCACCGGCGCAACCAGCACGTGCGCGACCTGTACGCGCACCTGGCCGAGATCAGCCGCGAACGCACCACCGCCGAATGGATGCGGCTGTGCGACGAACTCGACGTGCCGGCCACCCCGATCTACCGCCTCGAGGACCTGCCGGAGCACCCCCAGTTGAAGGCGGTCGACTTCTTCCAGCGCACGCAGATCCCCGAGATCGGCACGGTGCGCTTCGTCCGGCCCCCGATCCGCTTCTTCGGCTCGCCCGCCCAGGTACGGCGCCAGGCGCCGTTGCTCGGCGAGCACGGCGCGCAGATCCTGGCCGAAGCCGGGTTCGCGTCGACCGAGATCGAACAGCTCGATCGCGAGGGCGTGATCCGGATCACCCCGCCACCGGCCTGAGCCACGGAGTCGCGCCATGTTTCGAACCGACCTGCTCGCGGGCAAACGCATCCTGATCACCGGCGGAGGCAGTGGCCTGGGCGCCGCGATGGCCGCGCGCTTCGCCGAACTGGGCGCCACGCTGCACCTGGCGGGGCGTCGCGAGAACGTGCTCGCGGCGACCGCCGAATCGATCACGCAGGCCAGCGGCCGTCCGGTCCACACGCATGTCTGCGACGTCCGCGACGCCGACGCGGTCGATCGCACGATCGACGCGATCTTCGCGATCGGTCCGCTGGACATCCTGGTGAACAACGCGGCCGCCAACTTCGTCGCGCGATCCGAGTCGCTCTCGATGCGCGCGGTCAACGCGGTGATCGGCGCGACGATGAATGGGGCCATCCACTGCACCTGGGCCTGCGGGCGCCGCTGGATCTCGCAGCAGCGCCGTGGCGTGGTGCTCTCCATCCTGTCCACCTCCACGATCACCGGCCGTGCGTTCACCACGCCCTCGTCGATCGCGAAGTCGGGGGTGCTGGCGATGACCCGCAGCCTGGCGGTCGAGTGGGGGCCGCGCGGCATCCGGCTGGCGGCGATCGCGCCGGGGCCTTTCCCGACGCCCGGCGCCTGGGCCCGGCTGCGCCCGGGCGACCGGGACAAGTCCGACGGCGGACCGGCGGCACGCAACCCGCTGGGCCGCGTGGGCGAACACATCGAGCTGGCCAATCTCGCGTCGTACCTGGTCAGCGACGAGGCCGGCTACATCAATGGCGAAATGGTGACGATCGACGGAGGTGCCCACCTGCGCACCTCGGGCGCCGAAGACCTGCTCGGTTGGACCGACGAGCAGTGGCAAGCAATCAAACGCGGAGAGAAGTGACATGAATTTCGAATTGCCCCACGAACACCGGATGCTGGCCGACCTGGTCAAGCGCTTCGTCGACGAGGACCTGATGCCGCTGGAGAAGTCGATCCTCGAACGCGAGGCTGCGGGGCAGGGCCATCACCTGACGAAGGAGGAGCAGGCCCGCATCGACCGGCGCTCGCGCGACCTGGCGCTGTGGGGGCTGGATGCGCCCGAGGAGATGGGGGGCTCGAACCTGCCGGTGATGGCGATGGTCGCGGTCAACGAACAGATCGGCCGCACGATCGTCCCGTACACGCTGCCGCCGGATTCGCCGAACCTGCGCATGCTGATGATCACCGCCAATCCGGTGCAGAAGGCCCGCTACCTCGAGCCGTATGCGCGCGGCGAGATGGTCTCGGCGATCGCGATCTCCGAGCCGGGCGCCGGCGGCGATCCCGCCGCGATGCGCTCACGCGCCGAGCGCCAGGGCGACCAGTGGGTGCTCAACGGCCGCAAGATCTGGATCAGCCGGGCCGAGACGGCCGACTTCACGATCGTGATGGCCTCGACCAACCGCGAGAAGGGATCGCGCGGCGGCATCTCGGCGTTCATCGTCGACAAGGGCACGCCCGGCTTCAACGTGCTGCGCCGCATCCCGATGCTCGGCGGGCACTACACCTACGAGATCGCGCTGGAGGACTGCCGGGTGCCGGAATCGGCGCTGCTCGGCGAGGAGGGGCGCGGCTTCGCCCCGATGCAGGAGCGCTTGTCGACCCGGCGCGTGCAGATGGCGGCCTGGTGCATCGGCCGGGCGCAGCGCGCCCTGGACATGATGGTCGAGTACGTGCCGCAACGGTCCACGTTCGGCGTGCCCCTGTCCGAGCGCCAGGCGATCCAGTGGTGGATCGCCGACGCGGCCACGCGCATCCACGCGTGCCGGCTGATGACCTACGAGGCGGCCTGGCGGGTCGACAACCAGCGCGACGCGCGCACGCAGGTGTCGATGATCAAGGCGTACGCCACCGAGATGGCCTGGGAGATCATCGACCGGGCGATGCAGGTGTTCGGTGCGATGGGCATGACCAAGGAGCTGCCGCTGCAGCAGATGGCCAACGATGTCCGGCTGCAGCGTGTCTACGAGGGTCCCACCGAGGTGCACAAGTGGGTGGTGGCGCGCAACACGCTGGCCGGCCGTGTCTGAGGCCCCGATGAGCGCGTCGGCCGACGACGACGCCCTGGGCGGGGCGGAGGGCGCCGACGGCGCCGAGCACGCGGTCATCAAGACCGCGGGCCGTGTGTTCGAGGTGCTCGAGTACATGCGCGAGGTGCGCCGGCAGGTCACCGTGCGAGAGCTCGCCGAGCGCTTCGGGTACCCGCTCTCCAGCACCCTGGTGCTGCTCAAGAGCATGGTCACGCTCGGCTATCTGCGTTACGACCCGCGGGCCCGTGCGTTCTTCCCGGCGGCCAAGCTGGCCACCCTGGGCGACTGGGTGATCGACTACCTGTTCCAGGGCGGGCGCCTGCTCGGCCTGCTGGAGGACGTCGCCGCGGCCACCGGGCAGACCGCGATCCTGGGGGTCGAGAACGACATCTACGCACAGTACGTGCAGGTGATCCTGTCGCGTCAGGCGATCCAGTTCAACGTGCCGCCCGGCACCCGGCGCCTGTTGTGCATGTCGGGGATGGGCTGGGCGCTGTTGTCCACGCAGACCGACGAGCAGGTTCGGGCCGCCGCCCAGCGCACGAACCTGCGGCTGGGCCGTGGCGCACCGGTGGTGTCGATCGACTACGTGCTCCAGCAGGTGGCGATCGCCCGGCGCGAGGGCTACGCGTTCTCCCGCGGCACGGTCTCGCAGGGCGTGGGCATCATCGCGATGCCCTTGCCGGGAGAGTCCGGCGGCGGGAAGGTGGCGATCGGCGTGGGCGGGGCGCTGGACCGCCTGGACGAGGACTGCAAGGCGATCGTGGCCGGCATCCGCGAGCGGATCGCGCAACACCTGCCGAAGGTTTGACGCGTCGCAACACGGCTGCCTCGGGGCGCTGTCGTATCCTTGTCACCTCGAAACACAACAATTCCCTCTTTTGGAACCGAGGAGCAGGAGATGACGATGACGTTGCGCCTGTCGGGCCTTTGCCTGGCGTTGATGATGGTCAGCGCGCCGGTGGCCGCCCAGACCGAGATCCAGTGGTGGCATTCGATGACCGGTGCGCTCGGCGATCGCCTGAACGGGCTGGCCGATCGTTTCAACAAGAGCCAGTCCGAGTACAAGGTCACCGCGGTCTACAAGGGGTCGTACCCCGAGTCGATGGCGGCCGCGATTGCCGCCGCCCGGGCCGGTAACGCCCCGCACATCGTGCAGGTGTTCGAGGTGGGCACGGCCACGATGATGGCCGCCAAGGGCGCGATCGTCCCGGTCGAGAAGGTGATGAAGGACGCCGGCGAGAAGTTCGACCGCGCGGCCTACGTGCCGGCGGTGGCGGGCTTCTACACCACGCGCCAGGGCGAGATGCTCTCGTTCCCGTTCAACAGCTCCACCACCGTCTTCTATTACAACAAGGACGCGCTGGCGGCCGCGGGTGTGAACAAGGCGCCCGAGACCTGGGGTGAGGTCGCGGCGGCCGCCGCGAAGGTGAAGGCGGCGGGCGCGGCGCGCTGCGGCTACACCACCAGCTGGCCGAGCTGGGTGCACAAGGAGAGCTTCTCGGCCTGGCACAACGTGCTGTTCGCCACCGAGAACAACGGCTTCGGCAGTGTCAAGGCGCGCCTGGCGGTCAACACCGCGCTGCACGAGCGCCACCTCGCGAACCTCGCCGACTGGTCCAAGAAGGGCTACTTCTCGTACGCCGGACGCACCAACGAGGGTGACGCGAAGTTCTTCAGCGGCGAGTGCGCGATGTTCACCGGCAGCTCGGCGGCCTACGCGAACATCAAGCGCAATGCGAAGTTCAACTTCGCGATCGCGAAGCTGCCTCACTACAACGACGTGCCCGGTGCGCCGCAGAACACGGTGATCGGCGGCGCCAGCCTGTGGGTGATGTCCGGCAAGAAGGCGCCCGAGTACAAGGGCGTCGCGAAGTTCTTCTCGTTCCTGTCCAGCCCGGAGATCCAGGCCGAGTGGCACCAGCAGACCGGCTACCTGCCGCTGACGATGGCGTCCTACGAGCTGACGAAGAAGAGCGGCTTCTACGAGAAGAACCCGGGCACCGATGTCTCGGTGCAGCAGATGGTGGTCAAGACCACCGACAAGTCGCGCGGTGTGCGTCTGGGCAACTTCGTGCAGATCCGCGACGTGGTACACGAGGAGATGGAGGCCCTGTTCGCCGGCAAGCAGGACGCCAAGCAGGCGCTCGCGAAGATCAAGAGCCGCGGCGACGAGCTCCTCGCGCGCTTCGAGCGCACCGTCAAGGAGTAGCACCCTCCGGTCCTTGCCGGTCCCGGCGAAGGTCGGGCCGGCCGGGCCGTGCGCCTGCTCCCCCGGTCATGGAAAAACGCGTCGTCTTCCACTCCCGTTGGCTGCCGTGGCTGCTGCTGGGGCCCCAGCTCGCGATCGTCGCGGTGTTCTTCTACTGGCCGGCCGGCGAGGCGCTGTTCCAGTCGGTGTTCCTGCAGGACGCGTTCGGCGGCAACCTCCAGTTCGTCGGCCTGGAGAATTTCCGCGACCTGTTCACCGATCCGCTGTACCTCGGGTCGATCAAGGTCACCGCGGTGTTCTCGCTGTCGGCCACCGTGATCGGGCTGACGTTCAGCCTGATCCTCGCGTACTTCGCCGATCGCGCGGTCAAGGGCAAGCTGCTGCTGCGCACGCTGCTGATCTGGCCCTACGCGGTGGCCTGGGCGGTCGCCGGCGTGCTGTGGATGTTCCTGTTCAATCCCACGCTGGGCATCGTCACCCACTGGCTGCGGGCGGTGGGCGTCACCTGGAACCACGTGCTCGATGGCGACCAGGCGATGATCCTGATCATCCTGGCCACGGTGTGGAAGCAGGTCAGCTACAACTTCATCTTCTTCCTGGCCGGCCTGCAGTCGATCCCGAAGTCGGTGATCGAGGCGGCCGCGATCGATGGCGCGGGCGCCTGGCGCACCTTCCGTTCGATCATCTTTCCGCTGCTCTCTCCCACCACCTTCTTCCTGTTCGTCGTCAACGTGGTGTACGTGTTCTTCGACACCTTCGCGATCGTCGACGCGGCCACCGGCGGCGGCCCGGCGAAGGCCACCGAGATCCTGGTCTACAAGGTCTACCACGACGGCTTCAAGGCGCTGGACATCGGCGGCTCGGCCGCGCAGTCGGTGGTGCTGATGGCGGTCGTGATCGTGCTGACGTTCCTGCAGTTCCGGTACGTCGAGAAGAAGGTCCAATACTGAGCCGTCGCGATGGTCGAACGAAACCCCTGGCTGGACGCGATCACCTACATCGTGCTGATCCTCGGCGTGATGCTGGTGATGCTGCCGCTGTACGTCGCGTTCGTCGCGTCCACGCAGACCCTCGAGCAGGTGATGGCCGCGCCGATGTCGCTGGTGCCCGGCGATCGCTTCTTCGCGAACTACGCCGAGGTGCTCGCCGCGGGCGCGGGCAACAGCCAGGCGGGCGTCGGGCGGATGCTGATCAACAGCCTGGTGATGGCGCTGACGATCGCGTTCGGCAAGATCCTGATCTCGCTGATGTCGGCCTTCGCGCTGATCTATTTCCGGTTCCCGTTCCGGCAGACCTGCTTCTGGATCATCTTCGTCACGCTGATGCTGCCGGTCGAGGTGCGGATCATGCCCACCTACCAGGTGATGAGCGACCTGAAGCTGATCGACACCTACACCGGGCTGACGCTGCCGCTGATCGCCTCGGCCACCGCCACCTTCCTGTTCCGGCAGTTTTTCCTGACGGTGCCCGACGAGCTCACCGAGGCGGCCCGGATCGACGGCGCAGGCCCGATGCGCTTCTTCTGGAGCATCCTGCTGCCGCTGTCGCGCACGAACATCGCCGCGTTGTTCGTGATCCTGTTCATCCTCGGCTGGAACCAGTACCTCTGGCCGCTCCTGGTCACCACTCAGGAGTCGATGTACACGGTGGTGATCGGCATCAAGCGGATGATCGCCGGTGGCGACGCGGCCACTGAGTGGAACCTGGTGATGGCCACCGCGATCCTCGCGATGCTGCCGCCGGTGCTGGTCGTGGTGGTGATGCAGCGCTGGTTCGTCAAGGGCCTGGTCGAGACGGAGAAGTGAGATGAGCGCAACGGCCTGGCCGTATCCGGCGCGGTGGGCGCACCGCGGTGCCGGCAAGCTCGCCCCTGAGAACACGCTGGCGGCGATCCGGCACGGCGCGGGCTTCGGCTACCGGATGTTCGAATTCGACGTGAAGCTCACCGCCGATGGCGAGCCGATCCTGATGCACGACCCGACGGTCGACCGCACCACCAACGGCCGAGGACGCGCGGCCCGCTACACGCTCGGCGAACTCTCCCGGCTCGACGCGGGCGGGTGGCACTCGCCCGCCTTTGCCGGTGAGCCGGTCCCCACGCTGGGGCGGGTGGCGGCCTGGCTGCGGGCGAACGACTGCCTCGCGAACATCGAGATCAAGCCGTGTCCGGGTCGTGAGCGGGAGACCGGCGCGGCGGTCGCGCTCGAGGCGCGGGCCTGCTGGTCGTCGGCCGCGGTGATGCCGCTGTTGTCCTCGTTCTCGCCGGTGGCCCTGGCCGCCGCGGCCGAGGCCGCCCCGGAACTGCCCCGGGCCTTGTTGATCGACAGCCTGCCCGACGACTGGCTCGCGCGGGTGCGCGCGCTCGACGGCGTCGCGGTCGACCTGAACCACCGCGTCGTCGATGCGTCGGTGATCGCGACAGCGCACGCGCAGGGCCTGCGAGTGCTCGTCTATACCGTCAACGACCCGGCGCGGGCGCAGGCCCTGTTCGATTGGGGCCTCGACGGGCTGATCACCGACGCGGTCGACCGGATCCCACCCCGCTGATCCCCGGGCGGCGGGTGTCCGCGCCGGTTCGCCCGGCGTCCGATGGCGTGCCGCCGGTGCGCATCCGGACCGCGCCGCGGTGCGGCCGTCCTCGCCATTGCGTTCGATCAATGACAGTGCGCCCCATGTCGGTAGCATGGGCTCATTGATGTCGTTGTCGAGGATCGAATGGCTCTGAACGAACAGGATCTGCAGGCGCTCAAACGGGCGTTGAGCGCCCGAGCCCGGGCATTGCGTGGCGAAGTGTCGGACAAGCTCGGGCAGGCGGCCGAGGACGCCCACGGCGGCCTGGGCAGCAGCGACGTCAGTGAGCAGTCGGTCGCCGCCTCCGAGAGCGAGATCGACATGGCCGAGGCGGGCCGCGACCTGAAGGAACTCGCGGCGATCGACGCCGCGCTGCGCGCGATCGACGAAGGCGTCTACGGCACCTGCGCCCGGTGCGGCGTCACGATCAGCGAGGCCCGCCTGAAGGCGCAACCGCTGGCCACGCGCTGCGTCGAGTGCCAGACCAGGGACGAGCAGCGCCGCACCTGATTCCTTCCAACCCGGAGTTCCCATGTCCCATGTTCATGCCGTGATCTGGCTCGATCACCGCGAAGCCCGCGTGATCGATTTCTCCGCCGACGACGTCCACAAGACGGTGGTGCGGCATCAGGGTGGGCACCGCCAGGTCCACCACCGCGCCGGCAGCGTCGGTGCGGGCCACTCGGCCGACGATGCCCACTTCTTCGACGCGATCGTGGCCGCCACGGGCGATGCGCTCGAGGTGCTGGTCACCGGCCCCGGGCAGGCGAAGGTGGCCTTTCGCCACCACCTGGACGCGCGCCATCGCGGCTTCGCGTCGCGGGTGCTCGGCGTCGAATCGCTCGATCACCCGTCGGACGGCGAACTGCTCGCGTTCGCGCGCAAGTACTTCGTGAAGGCCGACCGGATGCTGGGCACCTGAGCCCGGCGCGCCGTGTGATCGGGGGGTGTGGTACGGTCGGTACCCGCCCCACCGACGAGGACCGACGATGAGCGATCGCTCTGCCGACACCAAGAGCATGGCCTTGTTCTGCGACTTCGAGAACGTGGCCCTCGGGGTGCGCGAGGCGAACTACCAGCAGTTCGACATCAACAAGGTGCTCGAGCGCCTGCTGCTCAAGGGCAGCATCGTCGTCAAGAAGGCCTACTGCGACTGGGCGCGCTATCGCGAGTTCAAGAACGCGATGCACCAGGCCTCGTTCGAGCTGATCGAGATTCCGCACGTTCGCATGTCGGGCAAGAACTCCGCCGACATCCGGATGGTCGTCGATGCGCTGGACCTCTGCTACACGAAGTCGCATGTCGACACCTTCGTGATCATCAGTGGCGACTCGGACTTCTCGCCGCTGGTCAGCAAGCTGCGCGAGAACGCGAAGACGGTGATCGGGGTCGGTGTGAAGAACTCCACCTCCGATCTGCTGATCAACAACTGCGACGAGTTCATCTACTACGACGACCTGGTTCGCACGGAGCGGCCGACACGGCGTCGCACCGCGAAGGCCGCGGCGGACGCCGAGGAGTCCGCGGCGAAGGCGCCGCCCCCCTCGAAGAAGGCGCCAGCTGCGCCGACGAAGGCGCCGGCCGCGCCGGTCGTGGCAGAGAGTGCCGGCATGGCGGAGGGTGCCGGTGTGGGGGAGGCCGTGGCGGCCGAGGCTGCGCCCGCACCCAAGCGCCGGCGCAGCACGTCCCGAGCCAAGACATCGTCGGAGGCGTCGGTGGAGTCCGAGCGTGCCGGTCGCGCCTTGCGCCAGGAGGTGGCCGAAGAGGCGCCCTCGCGCGCGGCGGCATCCACACCGGCCGCGGGTGGTCGGCGTCGGCGGGCGTCGTCCCGGGTGAGCGAGCCGGCGGAATCGGGCGGGTCCTCGGAAGCCGTGCCGTCGGCGGTCCCGGACGGTTCGCAGGTGGCGCTGGAGTCTGGCGAGTGGTCGGCACCAGCAGCGCCCACGGAATCGATGGGGCTGGCGTCCCCGATCGGATCGGGTGAGCCGTTGGATCCGGCAGCGATCCCGGGCGAGGCGCCCGGCGCCGACGACCCCGTGGCGTTCGACCGTGCGCAGCAGGCCCTGGAGCTCGTCGTCGGCACGATCGAAGCCCTCGCCGCCGAGCGGGGGGATGACGAGAAGATCTGGGGATCGATGGTCAAGCAGACGCTGAGGCGGCGAAAGCCGGGGTTCAACGAGAGCTACTACGGCTTTCGCTCGTTCAACCGCCTGCTGGAAGAGGCGCGTGACCGCGGCTTGATCGAGCTGCAGCTCGATGACAAGTCGGGCGGCTACACGGTGCGCAGCCTGGCCTGAGGGGCGCGACGCCCCCCGGGGCGCTTGGCGAGGGTCAGCCGAAGCGGCCTTGCAGGAACCAGCCGCCCGCGTGGGCCGGCCTGGGCGAGGCCTCGGGCAGGCGCTCGCGGTAGATCCACAGCAGGTGGTCCTCGTCATCGCAGGCGATGAAGTAGTCGCGCTGCACGAGGTGGTTGTCCCACCAGCCGGTTTCGATCCGTTCCGGACCGGCCAGCAATGACAGGGGGCCGTGCCAGTGGGGACGGTTGTTGCGCTCCTCGATCGCCTGCGGTGGATCGAGCAGCCACAAGGGTCGCGGCAGGGAGCCCCAGTGCGGTGCGGGCACCGCGGGACGCCCGGGCGGTGCGGGCTCGGCGACCATCGCGTCCACGCTCGCGCAGGCCAGCTGATAGGCGCGTTCCGGCCGGTGGTCGGCGCTGGGCATCAGGCGCAACACGCGGTCCCGGCCGAGCCGCGCCTGCAGTCGCTCGATCAGACGCCCCAGGCTCTCGCGGGCGCTGGCGGGCAGAGGGAACAGGGCGGGGTTGTCGGGGCTTTGCGCCACCACGTCCTCGCAGTGCAGGCGCAGGCTGTGCACCGGTGCGCGCAGGCGCAGCACCGCGAGCTTCTCGCGCAGCAGCGCGGTGAGGCGATCGGCATCGCGCGTGGGGTCTGCCGGTTGCAGCGTGATCGTGGTGTCGGGCGCGTCGTCGTGCTGGGCGTGCAGCGCCAGGTGGCGCGTGGCCGCGTGGCGGGCGGCGAGCCAGCCGCACAGAGGCACCAGCAGCCGGCGTGCGCCGAAGAGCAGCGCCTGGGCGTCCTCGACGTCGGCGAGCAGCTCGAGACCGGCCTGGTGGGTGGCGGGCGCTTCATGCCACTCACGGGGTTCGGGCACCCGGCCGAAGGCGCGATCGAGTTCGAGCAGCAGGCCGCGGCCGAACCGCCGCGCCAGTCCGGCGCGGGGCAGCAGCGCGAGCGGCTTGATCTGCCGGGCACCCAGGGCCTCGAGCGTCTCCAGGTGGGCTTGGGCGGTGTCGAGCAGGTGGGCGGGGACGCTGGCCAGGCGGGCGTTCAGGGTGGCCGGGCTGTCGGCCAGCGCGCCATCCTGATGGCGTGCCAGCAGCCAGGCGCCGGTGGCGCTCGGGGCGCAGGCGATGTGCACCGTGAACCCCAGGTCGGCCAGCCCGCCGCGCAGGCGTGCGATCAGCGGCTCGCGCCCGCCGAACAGGCGCAGACTGGCTTCGATCTCCAGCAGCAGGCCCGCGGGTTGCGGGGGGGCGCTGACGCCGGGCAGGCCGGGGGCCGGGGTGGTTTGCAGGCTGACCAGCGGGGTGAACTGCAAGGCCCAGTCGGCCGCCTGCGCCAGCGCCCGCTGTTCGCGGGCGGGGTCGCGCTCACGGCAGTCGAGCGAGGGGGCCAGGGCCAGGGCGGTGGCCCGTTTCTGGCCGGGCAACACGCCGAGCTGCCGGGCGAGCGGACAGGCCTGCAGCACATGGGTGCGGTCGCAGACCGCGAGGGGTGGGCGATCGGGCGCGGTGCCGATGCGCGTGTCGAGGTGCCCGCGCAGGAAGACATCGAGGCAGAGCCAGGGGAAGTGGACGCCGAGCCAGATCATGGCGCACGCTGGGACGGGAGGTGGGGTCGCCGCGTCTCAAGGGAGGGCGGGCGGCGGACTCTGGTTCAGGGAGTCGAGTTGCAGCAGCAGGGACAGGCGGTCGGTTCGTGCGACCTCCCGCCAGGACCGTCCGGACAAGGCGCCTTCGAGTGCCCAGAGCAGGTTCAGGCTGGCCTTGGGGGAGACCTGCCGGACGTGTCGATAGGCCCGGGCCGCACCCAGTGTCTGCAACTGCTCCCAGGTGTGGATGCCAGCCGCCGCCAGCATGGCCAGGGAGACAGGGCCCAAGCCGGCCCGCACCAGCGCGGGCGGCGGGGGGGGCGCGTCGGGGCGCGCCGTCGCGCCCCCGGCACGCCGTCGGGAACGGGTGCCGGCGTCCGGGGAAGGGGCAGGCAGACGGGAGCGCATCACGCGAGCGGCCAGGGCCTGCCTGGGTGCTGCCCTTCGGGTGATCTCGGCAAGTAGCCGCCAGCTGCGTTGCACGGCTTGCCCAGGCGGCCAGCCTGGGCTGCGCCGTGCGCCTTGCTGGCGGCGAGTTGTCGAGTCACGCGAGCCCTCCCATCGCGTTAACAGGCCCTAGTTCAGGCTGGGCGAGGGCAGCCGAGGACGCGAGGCGTCCTGGCGTGCGTGGATGGTGCGCAGCGAAGCCCGGTCCGAGGCCATGGGATCGGACACGGGGCGGGCGCGCAGGCGGATGGTTTGCGCCGGTTGTGGGAGATCGAGGAGCAGGGGCTGCGTGAGGACCGGCCCGCGGCGCTTGAGGACCTGCACCGACAAGGTCTGCCCCGCGCGGGGCAGCAGCAGCAGACGCAGCGGCGCGGGCGAGGATTCGAACTGCGCGGCCAGTGAACGGAACAGGAACACCGGCCCCTGGGTTCCCTGGGCGGCCAGCTGCAGCCGACGCAGGTGTTCGGGGCGGGTGCGTTCCGGTGACAGCCAGGCCAGCAGGCAGCCGAAGCTGGCGCTCTTGAGGGTCTGCTCCACCGCCCAGAGGCGATCGGCAGCCTGGGTGGCCTGGACGATCAGCAGGCGTTGGAGATCGATGCCGAAGCTGCTCAGCGCCGGACCGTAGGGCAGGTGCGGCGGGGCCAGCAGCACGATCACCCGGCCTTCGCGGCTGATCTGGCGCAGGCAGGGCATGAGCAGGCGCAACTCGCCCACCCCGGGTTCGCGAGCGATGAGTTCGGTGAGGGTGCCCAGGGGCCAGCCATTGCCGGGCAACTCGGCATCGAGCGAGGCGAAGCCGCTGGGCAGACCGGGTTCGGGGGTGTGTCCCAGGGATTGGGCGCGCCAGACATGGGCGGGCAGCATGACGGCATCCTTCGCGGTCATGGCGCGAGGGCTCAGAGAGCGCGGGTGCCCCGGATCAGGCCCACGCCCAGGCCTTCCAGCGCGAACTCGTCATGGCGGGTGTCGAGCACGATGGGCGAGTACTCGGGGTTCTCGGGCAACAGCTCGACGATGTGGCCGCGACGGCGCCAGCGCTTGACGGTGACCTCGTCGCCGACGCGGGCCACCACGATCTGACCATTGCGCGCTTCCTGCGTGCGGCGCACCGCGAGCAGATCGCCATCGAGGATGCCGGCATCGCGCATGCTCATGCCCCTGACCTTGAGAAGGTAATCGGGGCGTTCGTCGAACAGATTGGGGTCGAGGGCGAAGCTGGCCTCGACGTGTTCCTGCGCGAGGATGGGACTGCCCGCCGCGACCCGTCCCACCAGTGGCAGCGACAGTGCGATCTGCACCGCGCTGGGGGTGTCGTTGCGGGCCTGATCGGGCAGCAGCTTCAGGCGGATGCCACGCGAGGCACCGGCGGTGAGTTCGATGACCCCTTTGCGGGCCAGGGCCTTGAGGTGTTCTTCGGCCGCGTTGGGCGAGCGGAACCCGAGCTGCTGGGCGATCTCGGCGCGCGTGGGCGGAAAGCCGGTGTGGGCGATGTGCTGCTTGATGAGCGCCAGGATTTCTTGCTGCCTTGCGGTGAGTTCGCGCATGGTGAGCCCGTGGTGAGGAGAGGATGCCGATGCCGTGGCGCGGGGATTTCTGGGCGCGGAATCGGCTGAACAGCGTATCTGTATTTTTATACAGTTCGCGTGGAAGTTCAAGAGGGGCGCGCTTCATCGGCCTTCGCCCTGGATCCCGTACCCCGTCATGGGGATATGCAAGCGCGCCGGGTTTATGGCACAGTGTTCTTGCGCAAGGCCCTGCTTGCGACGTATCAGCAAGTTTCTGGCCCCTGGCTAGGATTGCATTTCTCGGTTCCCCGACCCGGTTCACCTCGAAATGCAATGTTTTGTTCTGTACCGAGGATGAACTGATGCCCACGAAGATCTATGTCGGCAACCTGCCCTGGCGGGCCACCGACGCCCAACTGACCCAGCTGTTCGGCAGCCACGGTGAAGTGACCGATGCCCGCATCGTCACCGACCGCGAGACCGGCCGTTCGCGTGGCTTCGGTTTCGTCACGATGACGAACGCCGATGCCGCCCAGAACGCGATCCGGGCACTCAACGGCCATTCGCTCGAAGGGCGCAGTCTGGTCGTCAACGAAGCTCGCGAGCAGCAAGGTGGCGGCGGCGGCGGGTTCCGGCGTGGCGGGGGCGGCGGCGGTGGCTACGGCGGCGGCGGTGGTGGCGGCTACGGTGGTGGCGGTGGTGGCGGCGGCTACGGCGGTGGTGGCGGAGGTGGTGGCTACGGTGGCGGTGGCGATCGCCGTGGCGGCGGTGGTGGCGATGGCGGTGGCGGCTTCGGCGGCCCGCGTCGTCCGCGTCAGTTCGGCTGACCCAGCCCCGTTTCGCCCGCGAGTCCCGGGCGGCCTGTCGAGGGCCGCGGGGTCGCGGGTCCGTGTGTATCAGGCGCCGCTCGCATCGATGAGCGTTGCGTTCCATGGCCGGCCCTGCGGGGCCGGTTTTCATTGGGGCGCCGGATGCCGGCGCGTCCCGCGACATGAGGTCAGCCAATGATTCGACGGTTCGGCGTGGTGGGCGCCGGCTTGATGGGGTGGGGCATGGCGCTCAGCGCGCAGCGCGCGGGCTTCGACGTCGCGGTGCGCGATGTCGACCCCGCGCGTGAGGCCAAGGCGTGGGCGGCGGGCATGGCGGTGTGCGCCTCGCCCGCCGACCTGGCGAGGCATGCCGACGCGATCGCGATCGTGGTGGTCGATGCCGGACAGATCGACACGGTGCTGCACGGGCCGTCGGGCCTGCTCGGCGCGCTCGGGCCCGGGCAGGTGGTCATGCTGTGCAGCACGATCTCGCCGCAGGACAGCGTGCGCTTCGCCGAGGCGATCGCCGCCACCGGCGCCGGCGTTCTGGACACCCCGATCTCCGGCGGCCCGGCTCGCGCCGAGGCGGGCACGATGAGCTTGATGCTCGCCGGCGATCCGCGCGAGCAGGCGCGGCTCGAGCCGTTGCTGCAGGCACTGGCCGGCAAGCGTTTCGTGATCAGCGAGCGCGCGGGCGACGCGGCCAAGGCCAAGCTGGTGAACAACCTGCTCGCCGGCATCCACCTGATGGCCGGCGCCGAGGCCCTGGCGCTGGCCGAGCGGCTCGGGCTGGACCCGAAGCAGATGAGCGCGCTGATCGCCGCGAGCTCCGGGCAGAGCTGGATGTTCGATGACCGGATGCCGCGGGCGCTCGCCGGCGACTTCACGCCGCGCGCGCAGGCGCACGTGCTGACGAAGGACGTTCGCCTGGTCAACGAGGTGGCGGCCGCCCGCGGGCTGAGCCTGCCGCTGGGCGCGGTCGCGGGCCAACTGCTGCAGGCCACCTGCGAGGCCGGCTGGCGACACGAGGACGACGCGGCGGCGCTGAAGTACTACCGGCGCCGGTTCGCCGCCGGCTGAGTCGCGCCGACCCGTCGCGGGCGCGCGATCGCGCGCCCGCGCGTCACGTCACATGTTCGGGTAGTTCGGGCCGCCGCCGCCTTCGGGCGCCACCCAGACGATGTTCTGCGTGGGGTCCTTGATGTCGCAGGTCTTGCAGTGCACGCAGTTCTGCGCGTTGATCTGCAGACGATCGCTGCCGTCGTCGTCGTTCTTCACGTACTCGTAGACACCGGCCGGGCAGAAGCGGCTCTCGGGGCCGGCGTACGTGGCGAGGTTCACCTTCACCGGCACCGACGCATCCTTCAACGTCAGGTGGATCGGCTGGTTCTCCTCGTGGTTCGTGTTCGAGATGAACACCGAGGAGAGCCGATCGAAGCTGAGCTTGCCGTCGGGCTTGGGGTATTCGATCGGCGTGCACTGCGAGGCCGGCAGCAGCATCTCGTGGTCGGCGTGCGTGTTGTGCAGCGTCCAGGGCGCCTTGCCCTTGAACACGACCTGGTCGATGCCCACCAGCAGCGTGCCCATCCACAGGCCCTTGCTCATCATCGGCTTGAAGTTGCGCGCGCGGTGGAGTTCGTCGTGCAGCCAGGAGGACTTGAACGCGGCCGGGTAGGCATCGAGCGTGTCGCCGCTGCGACCGGCACCGACCGCCTCGAAGGCGGCCTGCGCCGCGAGCATGCCGGTCTTGATCGCGGCGTGGCTGCCCTTGATCCGCGAGGCGTTCAGGAAGCCCGCGTCGCAGCCCACCAGCGCGCCACCGGGGAACACCAGATCGGGCAGCGCGTTGATGCCGCCGGCGGTGATCGCCCGCGCGCCATACACCAGGCGCTTGCCGCCCTCGAGGAAGTGACGGATCGCCGGGTGGGTCTTGTAGCGCTGGAACTCCTCGTACGGCGAGAGGTACGGGTTGCGATAGGCGAGGCCGACCACGAAGCCGACCGCCACCTGGTTGTTCTCGAGGTGATAGAGGAACGAACCGCCGTAGGTGTCGCTTTGCAGCGGCCAGCCGGCGGTGTGCACGACCAGCCCGGGCTTGTGCTTGGACGGGTCGATCTCCCAGAGCTCCTTCAGGCCGATGCCGTAGCTCTGCGGGTCGCGGTTCGCGTCGAGCTTGAAGCGCGCGATCAGCTGCTTGCCCAGGTGGCCGCGCGCGCCCTCGGCGAACAGCGTGTACTTCGCGTGCAGCTCCATGCCCGGCTGGAAGTTGTCGGTGGGTTCGCCGTCGCGCCCGACGCCCATGTTGCCGGTGGCCACGCCCTTGACCGAGCCGTTCTCGTGGAAGAGCACCTCGGAGGCGGCGAACCCGGGATAGATCTCGACGCCCAGCGATTCGGCCTGCTGGCCGAGCCAGCGTACCACGTTGCCCAGGCTGATCACGTAGTTGCCGTGGTTGCGGAAGCAGTCGGGGAGCATCCAGTCGGGCACCTGGCGCGAGCCGTTCTCGCTCAGGAACAGGAAGCGGTCCTCGACGACCGGCGTGTTCAACGGGGCGCCCTGGGCCTGCCAGTCGGGGAACAACTCGGTGATCGCGCGCGGGTCCATCACCGCGCCCGACAGGATGTGCGCGCCGACCTCGGAGCCCTTTTCGATCACGCAGACGCCGACCTCGGACCCTGCCTCGGCGGCCAACTGCTTCAAGCGGATCGCCGCGGCCAGACCGGCAGGGCCGCCGCCGACGATCACGACGTCGAACTCCATCGAATCGCGCTGGATGTCCATTCTGTTCTTTCGGGATGTGCTCAGTCGGTGGATTTTCGATGAATACCCAGGGCGGCGCAAACGCGCGTCTCGTCGATCGATGCGATCGCCCGCCTGGCAGAACGCGGTGGTGTGCGATCATTCGGGCCCCGGACCCGCGCGTTGACGCGCCACGCCTCGACCCTCACGCCACCATGCCCACCACGTTCGACCTCACCGGAAAGATCGCCTTCGTCACCGGGGCCTCCAGCGGACTGGGCGCGCGATTCGCGCGCGTGCTCGCCGCCAACGGCGCCGAAGTCGTGCTCGCCTCGCGGCGCGTCGAGCGGCTCAAGGAGCTGCGTGCCGAGATCGAGGCCGAGGGCGGCGCCGCGCATGTCGTGTCGCTGGACGTCACCGACATCGACAGCATCCGCGCGGCCGTCGCGCACGCCGAGACCGAGGCCGGCCCGATCGACATCCTGGTCAACAACTCGGGTGTCAGCACCACGCAAAAGCTCACCGACGTCACCGAGGCCGACTACGACTTCGTGCTGGGCACCAACACGAAGGGCGCGTTCTTCGTCGCGCAGGAGGTCGCCAAGCGGATGATCGCGCGCTCGCGGGGCGGCGCCGGCAATGCGCAGCCGCGCCAGTCGCGCATCATCAACATCTCGTCGATGGCAGGGCTGAAGGTGCTGTCTCAGATCGGCCTGTACTGCATCAGCAAGGCCGCGCTGGTGCACATGACGAAGTCGATGGCGCTCGAGTGGGGCCGCTACGACATCAACGTGAATGCGATCTGCCCGGGCTACATCGTCACCGAACTGAACGAGCAGCACTGGGACACCGACGGCGGACGCAAGCTGGTGAGCATGCTGCCGCGCAAGCGCCTGGGGCAGGCGTCCGATCTCGACGGCGTGCTGCTGCTGCTGGCCTCGGAGCAGTCGAACTTCATCAATGGCGCGGTGATCGCCGCCGACGACGGCTTCGCGCTCTGAACGGCGCCGCCGTGCGAGGGCGGCGCGGCGCGGGCGAGGGCGCCCGCCTCAGGCGGTCGCCTTCACCGCGCTGGTGTCCACCGGGCAGCCGGTCTTGGCCACGAGCTCGGCCACGCTGACACCGTCGGCGAGCTCGAGCAGCTTCAGCCCCGACCCGGTGACCTCCATCACGCCGAGGTCGGTGATGATCAGGTTCACGACGCCCACGCCGGTCAGCGGCAGGTTGCACTCGCTGAGGATCTTCAGGTCCTCGCCGCCGTCCTTGCGCTTGGCGGTGTGCTCCATGATGACGATCACCCGCCCGACGCCGGCGACGAGGTCCATCGCCCCGCCCATGCCCTTGACCATCTTGCCGGGGATCATCCAGTTGGCGAGATCGCCGGTCTGACTGACCTGCATCGCGCCGAGCACCGCGAGGTTGATCTTGCCCCCGCGGATCATCGCGAACGAGTCGGCGCTGGAGAAGATCGACGAGCCGGGCAGCGTGGTCACCGTCTGCTTGCCGGCGTTGATCAGGTCGGGATCGACCTCGTCCTCGGTGGGGAACGGTCCGATGCCCAGCAGGCCGTTCTCCGACTGCAGCCAGACCTCCATGCCCTTGGGCACGTGGTTGGCCACGAGCGTCGGCAGTCCGATGCCGAGATTGACGTAGTAGCCGTCACGAAGTTCCTTGGCCGCGCGGGCGGCCATCTGGTCACGATTCCAAGGCATGTCGGTGTCTCCTGGCGGCTCAACGCGGGCGCACGGTGCGCTGCTCGATGCGTTTCTCGGGGGTGGGGTTGTGCACCAGTCGGTTCACGTAGATGCCCGGCAGGTGGATCTGGTCGGGATCGAGTTCGCCGGTGGCCACGATGATCTCGGCCTCGGCGATCGTGACCTTGCCGGCCATCGCGACGTTCGGGTTGAAGTTGCGCGCGGTGCGGCGGAACACCAGGTTGCCGGCGCGGTCGGCCATCCAGGCCTTCACCAGCGACACGTCGGGCACCAGCGAGCGCTCCATCACGTAGCGGTGGCCGTCGAACTCGCGGATCTCCTTGCCCTCGGCGACGATGGTGCCCACCCCGGTGCGGGTGAAGAACGCCGGGATGCCCGCGCCACCGGCGCGCAGTTTCTCGGCCAACGTGCCCTGGGGCGTGAACTCGAGCTCGAGCTCGCCGGCCAGGTACTGGCGCTCGAACTCCTTGTTCTCGCCCACGTAGGACGCGATCATCTTGCGCACCTGGCGCGTGGCCAGCAGCTGGCCCAGCCCGAAGCCGTCGACGCCGGCATTGTTCGAGATGCAGGTGAGCTGGCGCACGCCACTGTCGCGCAGGGCCGCGATCAGGGACTCGGGAATGCCGCACAGGCCGAATCCGCCCACCGCGATCATCTGGCCGTCCTTGACCACGTCGGCCAGCGCCGCGGCGGCGCTCGGGAATAGCTTGCTCATCGATGTCCTCGCTTGGCGGCGCGCGCCGCGTCGGAAATGGGGCGATCGGCGGATTATATCGGGGATGTTGCGGTGCGGCGAAAGCGGCGGCCGGGTGTCTCGCCGCGGCCTATAATCCGGCTCATGGAGACTCCCAAGCCGGTCACTGGCGATGCCGCCGAACTGGCCCGGCGCCTGGAGCGCACCGAGGCCGAGCGCGACGAGGCGATCCGCCAGGCCCTGATCGCCGAGCAGCAGCGCGACATGGCACGCGAACTCGCGCTGCAGTTCGAGCGCGAGGCCGAGGCCGCGCGGCGCGATTTCGCCCGCCTGCTCAACGAGGAACTGGCCAACCACGCCACCGCGCTGAAGAGCCTGGCGGCCACCTTCGAGGGGCGGCTGGCCGGACGCGAACCGTCGCTGGCCCAGCTCGCCTCGCTGATGATGCGCTCCACCGACGCGATGCTCGGGGCGATCCGCGCCAGCGTGACCCGGATCCGTCCGGAGCCGCTGGCCACCGGCGGCCTGCCCGATGGCCTGCGGGCCCTGATCGACGACTGGCGCCTGCGCCAGCCCGACATGCGCTTCGAACTGCTGCTCGAGCCGGCCGACGACGAGGCCTTCGGCCTGGGTTCGCCCGAGGTGGAATCGGCGGCGTGCCGCATCGTCGCCGAGGCGCTGAGCAACGCGGTCGACCACGCGCGTGCCGGCATGGTGGTGGTGTCGGCCCGGCGTGCCGATGACCAGCTCACCTTGCAGGTCAGCGACGACGGCCGGGGCCTGCCACGGCGCAACGTCGCCGAGGGCCCGGGGCTGCGCACGATGCGCGAACTCGCCCAGCGCTGCGGCGGTCGTGTCAGCGTGGCCACCGGCGAGTCGGGCGGCGCCGAAGTGCTGGTGGAACTGCCCTGGCCCTGAACGCGAGGGCAGCCGGCTGAGGGTATAATTTCGCTTTACCGGCTGCCCTACATGACCAAATTCGTCTTCGTCACCGGTGGCGTGGTCTCCTCGCTCGGCAAGGGGATCGCCGCCGCGTCCATGGCCGCACTGCTCGAGTCGCGCGGCCTGAAGGTCACCCTCCTCAAGCTCGACCCCTACATCAACGTCGATCCGGGCACGATGAGCCCGTTTCAGCACGGTGAGGTGTTCGTCACCGAGGACGGTGCCGAGACCGACCTCGATCTGGGCCACTACGAGCGCTTCGTCAACGCGACGATGCGCCGCTGGAACAACTTCACCACCGGCCAGATCTACGACTCCGTGATCCGCAAGGAGCGCCGCGGCGAGTACCTCGGCCGCACGGTCCAGGTCATCCCGCACATCACGAACGAGATCCAGGCGTTCATCGAGCGCGGCGCCGGTGTGGGCACACCCGATGCCGCCGACGTCGCCATCGTCGAGATCGGCGGCACGGTGGGCGACATCGAATCGCTGCCGTTCCTCGAGGCGGTGCGCCAGATGAGCCTGAAGCTGGGCCGCGGCAACTATTGCTTCGCGCACCTCACGCTGGTGCCGTTCATCGCGTCGGCGGGCGAACTGAAGACCAAGCCCACCCAGCACTCGGTGCAGAAGCTGCGCGAGATCGGCATCCAGGCCGATCTGCTGCTGTGCCGCGCCGACCGGGCCATCCCCGACGACGAGCGCGCCAAGATCTCGATGTTCTCGAACGTCCAGCTCGACAGCGTGATCTCGGTCTGGGACGCCGACAGCATCTACAAGATCCCGCGCATGCTGCACGACCAGCGGGTCGATGCGCTGCTGGGCGAGATCCTTCGCCTGCCCGAGCGCGCTGCCGACCTCAGCCTTTGGGATCGCCTGGTGCACGCGCTGGAACATCCGCGGCATCGGGTGCGCGTGGCGATGGTCGGCAAGTACGTGGACCTCACCGAGTCCTACAAGTCACTCACCGAGGCGCTGATCCACGCCGGCATCCACACGCAGAGCAAGGTCTCGATCGAGTACATCGATTCCGAGCAGATCGAGCGCGACGGCCCGCAGTCGCTCGCGCAGTTCGATGCCATCCTGGTGCCGGGCGGTTTCGGCCGTCGTGGCGTCGAGGGCAAGATCCGCGCGATCCGCTTCGCGCGCGAGAACGGCATCCCCTATCTGGGCATCTGCCTGGGCATGCAGCTGGCGGTGATCGAGTTCGCCCGGCACGTCTGCGGGCTCGAGGGCGCCAACAGCACCGAGTTCGACCCCGATTGCGCGCACCCGGTGGTCGCGCTGATCACCGAGTGGCTCGATCGGGAAGGTCGCATCGAGCGCCGCGACGCGGGCTCCGACCTCGGCGGCACGATGCGCCTGGGCGCACAGCGCTGCCCGGTCGAGTCCGGCACGATCGCCCACGCGGTCTATGGCGATTCGGTCAACGAGCGTCATCGCCACCGCTACGAGGTCAACAACATCTACGTGCCGCAGCTGGTGCGCGCGGGCCTGCGGGTGTCGGCCAAGACGCCCACCGAGGGCCTCACCGAGATGATGGAGCTGCCGCAGAACGGGCCGCTGGCGCATCCCTGGTTCGTCGGCGTGCAATTCCACCCCGAATTCACCTCCACGCCCCGCTCGGGTCACCCGCTGTTCAGCGCCTACGTGCGCGCGGCCATCGCGCGGTCGGCGGGCCGCCCGGACGTGGCCGCCGCATGAACCTCGCGGGCATCCCGGTCGGCCTCGACCGGCCGTTCTTCCTGATCGCCGGCCCCTGCGTGATCGAATCGCGCGAGCTCGCGTTCGAGACCGCCGGCCGGCTGCGCGAGATCACCACCGCGCTGGACATCCCGTTCATCTACAAGTCCTCGTTCGACAAGGCCAATCGCAGCTCCGGCGGGTCGTTCCGGGGCCCCGGCCTGGACGAGGGCCTGAAGATCCTGGCCGACGTGCGCACGCAGCTGGGCGTGCCGGTGCTCACCGACGTCCACGACATCGCGCAGATCCCCGAGGTCGCGGCCGCGGTCGACGTGCTGCAGACGCCCGCGTTCCTGTGCCGCCAGACCGACTTCATCCGCGCGGTGGCCGCCAGCGGCAAGCCGGTCAACATCAAGAAGGGCCAGTTCCTCGCGCCGGGCGACATGAAGCAGGTGGTGCTCAAGGCGCGTGAAGCCGCGCTGGAGGCCGCGGGCGGCGATGCCGAGCGCGCCGACACCATCCTGGTCTGCGAGCGCGGCGCCTCGTTCGGCTACAACAACCTGGTCTCCGACATGCGCTCGCTGGCGATCATGCGCGAGACCGGATGCCCGGTGGTGTTCGACGCCACCCACTCGGTGCAGTTGCCGGGCGGGCAGGGCACCGCCTCCGGCGGGCAGCGCGAATTCGTCCCGGTGCTGGCCCGCGCCGCGGTGGCCGTCGGTGTCGCCGGCCTGTTCATGGAAACCCACCCGGATCCCACCCGGGCGAAGTCCGACGGTCCGAACGCCTGGCCGATGGCCTGGATGCACGACCTCCTCGCCACCCTCAAGACAATCGACGCCGTGGTCAAGCGATCCGGCTTCCTGGAGCAGATGACATGGCCGCCTACGTGATCGCCGATGTGAAGGTCAGCAACCCCGAGCAGTACAAGCAATACCAGGCCTTGTCGCCGGGCGCGATCAGCGCCGCCGGTGGCGAGTTCCTGGTGCGCGGCGGCCGTCACGAGGTCCTCGAGGGCGCCTGGCAGCCGAACCGGATGGTGGTCGCGCGATTCCCCACCTACGAGCAGGCGAAAGCCTTCTACGACTCCGCGCTGTACGTCGAGGCGCGGGCCAAGCGGGCCGGCGCCACCGAGTTCTTCAACATGGTCGTGGTCGAGGGCGTCTGACCCGTCCAACCGCGACGCGCCCTCGGAGGGCGTCGTCGTCGCCGATTTCCTCAGCTTTCACGGAGTCCTTCCTGTCATGAGTTCAATCGTCGACATCATCGGACGCGAGGTGCTCGACTCGCGCGGCAATCCCACCGTCGAGTGCGATGTGCTGCTCGAGTCCGGCGTCATGGGCCGTGCCGCCGTGCCCTCGGGCGCCTCCACCGGCTCGCGCGAGGCCATCGAGCTGCGCGACGGCGACAAGAGCCGCTACCTCGGCAAGGGGGTGTTGCAGGCCGTCGAGAACATCAACACCGAGATCTCCGAGGCCCTGATGGGCCTGGACGCCACCGAGCAGGCCTACGTCGACCGCACGCTGATCGACCTGGACGGCACCGAGAACAAGTCGCGACTCGGCGCCAACGCCACGCTCGCGGTGTCGATGGCGGTGGCCAAGGCGGCGGCCGAAGAATCCGGGCTGCAGCTGTATCGCTACTTCGGCGGCTCCGGCGCGATGGCGCTGCCGGTGCCGATGATGAACGTGATCAATGGCGGGGCCCACGCGAACAACTCGCTGGACCTGCAGGAGTTCATGATCATCCCGGTGGGCGCGCCCACCTTCCGCGAGGCGGTGCGTTACGGCGCCGAGGTCTTCCACGCGCTCAAGAAGCTGATCCACGACGCGGGCATGTCCACCGCGGTCGGCGACGAGGGGGGCTTCGCGCCCAGCGTCGAGAACCACGAAGCGGCCATCCGGCTGATCCTCCAGGCCATCGAGAAGGCCGGTTACGAGCCCGGTCGGCAGATCGCGCTGGGCCTGGACTGCGCGGCCTCCGAGTTCTACAAGGAAGGGCGCTACCACCTGGCCGGCGAAGGGCTGTCGCTGAACGCGGCCGACTTCGCCAACCTGCTGTCCACCTGGTGCGACAAGTACCCGATCATCTCGATCGAGGACGGCATGGCCGAGAACGACTGGGACGGCTGGAAGCTGCTCACCGACGTGCTGGGCGAGAAGGTGCAGCTGGTGGGCGACGACCTCTTCGTCACCAACACCCGCATCCTGCAGCAGGGCATCGACGAGGGCATCGCCAATTCCATCCTGATCAAGATCAACCAGATCGGCACGCTGACCGAGACCTTCGCCGCGATCGAACTGGCCAAGCGCTACAACTACACCTCGGTGGTCTCGCACCGCTCGGGCGAGACCGAGGACGTGACCATCGCCGACATCGCGGTGGCCACCAACGCGCTGCAGATCAAGACCGGCTCGTTGTCGCGCACCGATCGGATCGCGAAATACAACCAGTTGCTGCGCATCGAGGAGGACCTCGGCGAGATCGCGAGCTACCCGGGCCGCAGCGCGTTCTACAACCTGCGCTGAGTCCACCGGCATGGCGCCGGCCTCGCGCCGGCCCGTGATCCGACACGGGGCACCTCGGGGTGCCCTGTTTTTTTTTCTTCGTCAGCGCGCGCGACGATGGCGAAGCGGGTGCGGCCCTGGCTACAATGCAGGGCTATGCTGCCCGCTTGCCGTCACCGCTTTGTCCGCGAGATCCGCCGATGCGCGTGATGGCCGTCCTGCTGGGTGCCTTGCTCGTGCTGATCCAGTACCCGTTGTGGCTGGGCAAGGGCGGCTGGATGCGCGTCTGGGAGCTCGATCGCCAGGTCCAACTGCAGGCGGCGAACAACCACCGGCTCGGCGAACGCAATGCCGGCCTCGAGAGCGAGGTCCGCGACCTGCGCGAGGGCCTGCTGGCGGTCGAGGAGCGCGCGCGCTACGAACTCGGCATGGTCCGGCCCGACGAGGTCTTCGTGCAGTACAACGAGGCGCCGCCGGCGCGTCGGGGCGAAGGCGACGCCGGCAGCGTGAAGACCGCCGCGGCGCGCTGAGCGTCGCCTCCGCGCCGCTGGGTCGCGGCGTCACGGTCTCCCACCCCGCCTCAGTGCCGGTTCGGCGCCGCCGGGTGCGTGGGTGAGCCGACGAAGAGTTCCGCCGCGTCCACCGCGTCGAACGTGTAGGCCCGGTTGCAGAACTCGCACCGCACCTCGATGCGTCCCTGCTCCTGGAGGATCGACGCCACCTCCTGCGCGCCGAGCAGGCGAAGCATCGACGACACCTTCTCCCGGTGGCACGAGCAGGCGAAGGCGCAGGCGCGCTGGTCGAAGGCGTGCAGGGGCTCCTGCCAGAACAGGCGGTGCAGCACCCGCGGCGACTCGAGCGTGACCAGTTCCTGCGCTTGCAGCGTGTCGGCCAGCCGGCACAGGCGGTTCCAGCCGTCGGCGTCGGTGCGGTGGGCGGCGCTCTCGCCGCCGTCCTCGGGCAGCCGCTGCAGCAGCAGGCCGGCCGCGCGGCGTTCCCCGGCGGACAGCCACAGGCGGGTGGGGATCTGCTCGGAGCGGCTCATGTATCGCTCGAGCACCTGGGCCACCGTGTCGCCTTCGAAGGGCACGATGCCCTGGTAGGGCTGCCGGTTCGGCGCGCGGGTGCGGGGATCGAGGGTCACGACGAAGCGGCCGCGGCCCTGGGCGTTGACGAGTTCGCCCAGCGTCGCGTCCGGGGAGATGGTGGCGCCCTCGCGCACCTTCACCGTCGCCCGGAACTGGCCGCCCGCGTCGCACTCGACCACCAGCAGCGAGACCGGGCCGTCGCCGTGGATCTGCAGCACCAGCATGCCGTCGAACTTCAGGCTGGCGGCCAGCAGCAGCGCCGCCGCCGACAGCTCGCCCAGGCAGTCGCGCACGTTGGCCGGCAGCTCGTGACGCTGGACGATCTCGCGCCAGGCGGCGTCCAGCGAGACGATCTCGCCACGGACCGGGGCACCCTGCAGCAGGAAGCGGCTGAGCGTGTCGGCGTGCGAATCCATGCGAAGCCGGCGCCGGGCGTCAGGCCAGGCGCGTCAGGCGGGTGCGGAACAGGCGGGCGCGCTCGACGTACGACTGGACACCGCGCTGGAAGGCCGCGACCTCCTCGTCGGAGAGTTCGCGGATGACCTTCGCGGGCGCCCCGACCAGCAGCACGCGGTCCGGGAACACCTTGCCCTCGGGGACCAGCGCGCCGGCGCCGATCAGGCACTCACGCCCGATCTTCGCGCCATTGAGCACCACCGCGTGCAGCCCGACCAGCGAGCGCTCGCCGATCGTGCAGCCGTGCAGCATCGCCTGGTGGCCGATGGTGACCGAATCGCCGACCGTCAACGGCTGGCCGGGGTCGGTGTGCAAGACCGCGCCGTCCTGCACGTTGCTGCCCACGCCGATCGAGATCAGGTCGTTGTCGCCGCGCAGCACGGCGCCGAACCACACGCTGCTGCGGGCGGCGAGCCGGACCCGGCCGATCACGGTGGCGTTGTCGGCGACCCAGGCGTCCGGGTCGATCTCGGGCTTGGATTGGTCGAGCTGGTAGATGGCCATGGTGAGGGGGCGCGAGGCACCGTTGGACGGAAAGCCCGCAGTTTACGGGATTCGTTCGCTGCACTGCGGCGAAGCTCTTCCTATAATCGGCAGGTGACCGACACCGCGCCATCCCCCTACCAAGCCCGCCGCCCGAGCCGTTCGATCCATCACACGGTGCGCGGCCTGCGTTACCACGTCCGCGTCTGGGAGCCCGATCCGCAGCGGCCGTGCGCGGGCGAGGTCTTCTTCCTGCACGGCTGGATGGACGTCTCGGCCTCCTTCCAGTTCCTGGTCGACGCGATGCTCGGCAACTGGCGGGTGCTGGCGCCCGATTGGCGCGGCTACGGGCTGACCGAGCGTCCGCAGGCCGATTGTTACTGGTTTCCGGACTACCTCGCCGACCTCGAGGCGCTGCTCGATCACTTCTCGCCGGGGCGGCCGGCGAACCTGGTCGCGCACAGCATGGGCGGCAATGTCGCGATGCTCTACGCGGGGGTGCGCCCGTCGCGGGTCGCGCGCCTGGTGAACCTCGAAGGCGTCGGACTGCGGGGCAGCGGGCCCGAAGGCGCGCCGGATCGCTACGCACAATGGCTCGACGAACTGCGCGCGGGCGCCCGGATGCGCGATTACGACGACCTCGCGGCGGTGGCGCAGCGGCTTCGCGCCAACAATCCACGGCTCAGCCCGGACAAGGCCACCTTCCTGGCCGGGCACTGGTCGGCACCCACCGCGTCGGGGCGACGTGAGATCCTGGGCGATCCGGCCCACAAGCACGTGAATCCGGTGCTGTACCGGGTCGAGGAGGTCCTGGCCTGCTGGCGTCGGATCACCGCGCCGGTGCTGCTGGTGATCGCCGGGCACACCAGTGAACGCCACGCCTACCTGCACGGGGCCGCGTTCGCCGAGCGCCTTCGGGCGGTGTCGAACCTGGAACGCCTGACGCTGCCCGAGGCGGGACACATGCTGCACCACGATCAGCCGCAGGCGCTGGCGCCGATCGTCGAGGCCTTCCTGAGCAAGCCCCTGGCGCCCGCCGGCGCCGATCGCTAGCGCCCCCTGTTTCATCGGAGCACGCCGTGAACCCGCAAGACCCCTGGCGACTGAATGCCGACCTGCACTGCCACTCGTCCATCTCGGACGGCACGCTGGCGCCCGAAGCGGTGGTCGCGCGGGCGCACGAGAAGGGCGTGCAACTGCTCTCGTTGACGGACCACGACGAACTCGCGGGCCAGGCCCGCGCGCAGGCCAAGGCGCGTGAACTCGGCTTGCCCTACGTGGCGGGCGTGGAGATCTCGATCACCTGGGCGGGCGAGACGATCCACGTGGTCGGCCTGGACGTCGACCCGAACAACCCCGAACTGATCGACGGCGTGGCCCGCACCCGCGATGGCCGCGAGGAGCGGGCCAAGGAGATGGCCGAACAACTGCGCGCGGTGGGCATCGAGGGCGCCTACGAAGGGGCGCTGCGCTATGTCGGCAATCCGGAGCTGATCTCGCGGACGCACTTCGCGCGTTTCCTGGTGGAGACGGGCGTCTGCGCCGATGTCTCCGAGGTCTTCCAGCGCTACCTGTCGGAGGGCAAGCCGGGCTTCGTGCCGCACCGCTGGGCCAGGCTCGGGCAGGCCTTGTCGTGGATCTCGATCGCCGGCGGGGTGGCGGTGCTCGCGCACCCGGGCCGCTATCGGCTCGATGACACCGCGTTGTGGGCGCTGATCAGCGAGTTCCGCGAGGCCGGCGGCACCGGAATCGAGGTGGTCTGCGGCAGCCACACCCGCGACCAGTACGCGCGATTCGCCGGGCTGGCCCGCGAGTTCGGGCTGCGCGCCTCCCGCGGATCCGATTTCCACGGGCCGGGCGAGAGCCACGTCGAACTCGGCCAGTTGCCTCCCTTGCCCGACAGCGTGGTCCCGGTGTGGTACGACTGGGCGCTGGCGCGCCAATGAATCCACCATCACGATGACCCAGCGCTTCACCCTGCACCCCGACTCGCCGCAGCCCCGGCTGCTGCGCCAGGCGGCGCAATGCCTGCGCGAGGGCGGGGTGATCGCGATGCCCACCGACGCCTGCTACGTGCTGGCCTGCCCGCTGGACGACAAGTCGGCCGTCGACCGGCTTCGCGCGTTGAGAGGCCTGGACGACAAGCACCTGCTGACGCTGATGTGCCGTGACCTCTCCGAGCTCGCGGTGTACGCGCAGGTGGACAACCGGCAATTCCGGTTCCTGAAGGACTGGGCGCCTGGTCCGTTCACCTTCGTGCTGCCGGCCACTAAGGAGGTGCCCCGGCGCCTGTGGCACGCGTCGCGCAAGACGATCGGACTGCGGGTGCCGGCGGCGCCGGTCGCCCAGGGCCTGCTCGAGGCGCTGGGCGCGCCGGTGCTGTGCTCCAGTCTCATCCTGCCGGGCGACACCGACCCGCTGCACGAGGCCGACGAGATCCTCGAGCGCCTGGCGCGCCGCGTCGATGCGGTGCTCGACGTGGGCGGGCAGACGTTCTCCCCCACCACCGTCGTCGACCTCACCGGCCCGAGCCCGGTGGTCACGCGGCTGGGCTGCGGCAAGGTGGACGGCCGGATCGCGCTCGCCTGAGCCCCGGCGGTCGCGCCAGGCGCGGCTTGCTAGAATCGTCGGGTCCTCAGCCCTCTGACCGTCCCGGCCACACCGGGTCGGCCGCGATCCCGATGTCCCCCGAACGAGTCGTCTCCGGCATGCGCCCCACCGGCGCGCTGCACCTGGGCCACTACCATGGCGCCCTGAAGAACTGGGTCCGGCTTCAAAGCCTGCACCCCTGCTATTTCTTCGTGGCCGACTGGCACGCGCTGACCACCCACTACGACTCGGTGGAGGTGATCGAGGCGAGCATCTGGGACATGGTGATCGACTGGCTGGCCGCGGGCCTGGACCCGAAGCAGTCGGTGCTGTTCATCCAGAGCCGGGTGCCCGAACACGCCGAGCTGCACCTGCTGCTGTCGATGTGCACCCCGCTGGGCTGGCTCGAGCGCGTGCCCACGTACAAGGACCAGCAGGAGAAACTCGCCGATCGCGACCTGGCCACCTACGGCTTCCTCGGTTACCCGCTGCTGCAGTCGGCCGACATCCTGATGTACCGCGCGGCCTGGGTGCCCGTGGGCGAGGACCAGGTGCCCCACATCGAGCTCACCCGCGAGGTGGCGCGGCGCTTCAACCATCTGTTCGGGCGCGAGCCGGGCTTCGAGGACAAGGCCAAGGAGGCCATCCGCAAGCTCGGCGGCAAGCTCGGCAAGGAGTACACCGCGCTGCGCACCCGGTACCAGCAGGACGGCGACGAGGCCGCGCTCGGGCTGGGTCGCGCGCTGCTGGACGGCGCCGGCAGTCTCGGCACGGCCGATCGCGAGCGCCTGTTCGGCTATCTGGCGGGCACCCGCCGCTCGATTCTCGCCGAGCCGCAGGCGCTGCTCACCGAGGCGTCTCGGATGCCGGGCATCGACGGGCAGAAGATGAGCAAGAGCTACGGCAACTCGATCGCGATGCGCGAGGAGCCGGCCTCGGTCACGAAGAAGATCCGCACGATGCCCACCGACCCGGCGCGGGGCCGGCGCACCGATCCTGGCGAGCCGGAGCGCTGCCCGGTCTGGCAGTTGCACCAGGTCTACTCCGACGAGCCCACCCGTCAGTGGGCGGCCAATGGCTGTCGCAGTGCCGGCATCGGCTGCCTCGAGTGCAAGCAGCCGGTGATCGACGCGGTGCTGCGCGAGCAGCAGGCCTTTCACGAGCGCGCGCAACCCTATCTGGACGATCCGGCGCTGCTGCGCGCGATCATGGCCGACGGCTGCGACAAGGCGAGCCGGCAGGCGCGCGAGACGATGCGCGACGTGCGCGAGGCGATGGGCCTCGCGTACCGCTGAGGCGCGACGCGGTGGCCGACCGGCAGTTCACCGAGCGGCTCGGGCAGGCGATGGCCTGGGCCGACGAGGTCCACCGCGGCCATCAGCGCAAGACCACCGACATTCCCTATGTGTCGCACCTGATGTCGGTGTCGGCGCTGGTGATGGAACACGGTGGCACCGAGGACGAGGCGATCGGCGCGCTGCTGCACGACGCGATCGAGGACCGCTCCGGCGACGATCCGCAGGCGATGCAGGCCGACATCGAGACCCGTTTCGGCCCGAACGTGCTGGCGATCGTGCTCGGCTGCTCGGACGCGCAATCCCAGACCGAGAAGGACCGCGAGAACGGCAACCGGGCGCTGTGGAACGAGCGCAAGCGGGCGTATGTCGCGCACCTTCGGCAGGCGTCGCGCTCGGTGCGGCTGGTGTCGATGTGCGACAAGCTGCACAACGCCCGATCGATGCTGGCCGACTACCGCCGGATCGGCGAGCGGCTGTGGGACCGCTTCAACGGCGGTCGCGACGGCACGCTGTGGTACTACGCGGAATTGCTGCAGGGCTACCGCCAGGCGCTGACCGACAGCGCCGAGCCGGCCGATTCGCCGATGTGGTCGGTGCTGGACGAGCTCCAGCGGACGGTGCGCGCCTTCGAATCGCTGATGCCGTCAGCCCGATAGCCCGCGCGACGCTCAGTCGTGCAGGTCGCCGTCCCGGTAGTACCAGCGTCCGTCTTCGCGCACGAAGCGGCTGGTTTCGTGCAGCCGGTGCGCCCGTCCCCCCAGCTTGCTGCGCGCCACGAACTCGACGGTGCCGTGATCGCCCTGGGTCTCGGCGCGGCGCACCTGCAACCCCAGCCAGCGCAGGCCCGGCGGTGGTGCCTCCAGCAGCGCCGGACGCGTGTCCGGATGCCAGGTCCGCAGCAGGTGGTCGCGCCGGTCGAGCACGAAGGCGCTGTAGCGCGAGCGCATCAGGCTGGCGGGATCGGGCGCGCCCGGGCCGTCCGGCGCGTCGTGCCAGCGGCCGCAGCAGCGCGCGTACGCCAGGCCGGTGTCGCAGGGGCAGGGCGCCTCGGCCGTGGTGCCGGCACCCGAACGCGTCGTCACGCGGCGCCCCCGGGAGGCGCCGGCCGTGACCAGGCGGGCCCGGTCCCGTCGTGCACCAGGTGCATCCGCCGAACCTCGGGCAAGGTCTCCATGAAACCGGCCAGCCGCGCGAAGGGCAAGGGCTCGGCGATCAGCGTGCCCTGCAGACGGTCGCACTCGAGCGACCGCAGCGAGCGCAGTTCGTCGAGCGTCTCGACCCCCTCGGCCATCGCCTGAAGGCCGAGCTTCGCGCACAAGGTGGTGATCGCCTGGACGATCGCCGCGTTGCCGCGGTCATCGGGCAGGCCGCGCACGAAGACCTTGTCGATCTTCAGGCCGTCGACGGGCAGGTTCTTCAGGTACGACAGCGACGCGTAGCCGGTGCCGAAGTTGTCGATGATCACGCGCACGCCCAGGCGTCGCAGCTCGGCGATCAGCGCGACCGTGCGTTCGGGCTGCTCGATGAACGCGCTCTCGGTGAGCTCGATCTGCAGCAGCTTGGGCGGGAACGAGCGTTCGTTCATCAGCGCGTTCAAGGACGCGAGGAAGCCATCCTCGGTGAACTGGCGCGCCGACAGGTTCACCGACACCGCGGCGTCGCCGTAGGCTGCCAGGCCGAGCTCGATGCGGTCCTCGATCGCACGGCGCAGCGCCCACAGGCCGATCTCGCGGATCAGGTTGCTCTGTTCGGCCACCGGCAGGAAGCGCTCGGGCATCAGCAGGCCGCGGGTGGGGTGCTGCCAGCGCATCAAGGCCTCGAAGCCGATCACCTTGCGCTCGCCGACGTCCAGGATGGGCTGGTAGTGCAGGTCGACCTCGCCGCGCTGCATCGCCAGCGGCAGCTCGCCGGCCAGCTGCAGCTGCTCGGTGCGCTCGTCGGACATCGTGCCCGCGAAGAAGCGCACGTCGTTGCGACCCTCGGACTTCACCCGGTACATCGCGCTGTCGGCGCACTTGATCAGCAGCGCCGCGTCGCTGCCGTCGTCGGGCGAGATCGCCACGCCGATGCTGGCCGACAGGAAGTAGGCCCGGTTCATCAGGATGAAGGGCTTTTCGATCGCCGCCAGCACGCGGCGCGCGATCCGTTCGATCTCCTGGCGATCGGCCAGGTTCGCCAGAAGCAGGATGAACTCGTCGCCGCCGATCCGGCCGGCGACGTCCTGCGAGCGGATGCTGTCGCGCAGGCGCTGCGCGACCTCGATCAGCACCTGGTCGCCGACCGAGTGACCCAGGGTGTCGTTGATGATCTTGTAACGGTCGAGGTCGATGTAGAGCACGGCCGCCGGTTCCTGGCGTGCCAGCCGGGTCTCGAGCTGGTGCGTCAGGTAGACGCGGTTGGGCAGGTCGGTCAGCGCATCGTGCAGCGAGCGGTGGGTCAGGCGGCGCTCGGCGGCCTTTCGCTGCAGGTACAGCGAGAGGTTGCGCGACAGGATCTCGGCCACCTGCTCGAAGAACCGGTCGGCCCGGAACGTGGCCGGCGACAGGAACAGCAGCATCGAGAGCACCTTGCCGTTCTCGTCGAGGATGGGCGCGAGGAAGATCGCCCGGGCCTGCAGCTTGTCGGCCTGATAGCGCGCGGCCAGGCCCGGCTCGTCGGCCAGTTCACTGATCCATTGCGCGCGTCCCGTGTCCCAGGCGCGGCCCTCGGCGGTATCGGCCAGCAGCGGCAGCGACTCCGGCAGGTCGGCGATCATCTTGGTGAACGCGGGGTATCCCCAGCGCTCCTGGACGCTGCAGGCATCGCGCCCCGGCAGGCGCTTCAGGTGCGCGCCGCCGCTCCAGCCCATCACGCCGCACAGCGTGATCAGGATCGCGGTCACCACGCGCTCGGGGTCGCTTTGCTCGCGCATGATGGTCGCGATGTCGCTCTCGACCTTCAGCAGCAGGCGTTGCTGCTTCTCGCGGGTGATGCTGCTGCCCACCCCGCGATAGCCGATGAAGCGCTCGTGCGCGTCGAAGATCGCGCGGCCGCTGATCGACACGAACCGGACCTGACCATCGGGGTCGATCAGCGAGTACTCGAAATCCTCGATCGGCGCGTGCGCCTGCATCGCGGCCCGCAGGGCGCCCCAATCGGGCTGCTCGAAGGCCGTCTGCCCGCCGGGCAGCTCCCACAGCGTGCGCCCGAGCAGCGTGTTGACCCAGGGGCCGAGCACCATCTCGGCGCTGTCCGACAGGTACGACCACCGGTGCTGCGGATCGGACTCCCAGACCCAGTCGGAGCTGAGCTGCGTGAGTTCGCGGAACTTGGCCTCGCTGGCGGCGAGCTGCTGCTGCATCGCCCGGATGCCGGTGATGTCCTGTGCCATGCCGGTCAGGCGCGACACCTTACCCTCGGCGGTGCGTTCGGCGCGCCCCACCGACCGGATCCAGACCTGTTCGCCCGGCGCTCTCAGGAAACGGTATTCGATGCGCGCTTCGCCGCCCTGGCGCAACACCTGGCGGTGCGTGTCCATCCAGCGCGCCCGGTCCTCCGGGTGCAGCCGCTCGGTGAACTGGGCCAGGGTGGGTTCGATCCGCTCGGCGGGCCAGCCGAAGAGCCGGAAGCTCCCCGGGGAGAACACGAGGCGCGATCCGGCGCCCCGCGGCCCGCCGCGTTCGATCGACCAGGTGCCGAAGGTGCCCAGGTGCTCGGCCATCGAGTGCTGGTCGTTCAGGTCGCGCAGTTCGTCGAGCTGCGCGACCATCTGCGCGCGGGCGCGCGTGTCGCGGGACGCCTGGACCATGGCCCAGAGCGCGCACGCGATCATCGCGGCCACGCTCAGGCCGGCGGCCTGCACCCAGGTCCACCACCCGGTGAGCGCCCCGGCCACCAGCGCGAGCCCGAGCAGGGCGGCGACCAGGCTGGGCGCCCACGCGTGCAGCCAGTGGACGCGGTCCGCGTCGGTCGGCGCCGGGGCGATGGCCTGGTCGGTAAACTGGGGGCTGTTCACACGCGCTCTTCCTCGGGATCGCGATGCATCCTTCACCGACAGTATCCCACCGCCCGGCCCCCGGATCGGCCAGTCCCTGGATCGACCGATGGATGGCCTGTCTGGCGCCTCAGGCGCGCGTGCTCGACTTCGCCTGCGGTCGCGGACGCCACACCGCGCTGGCGTTGGCGCGGGGCGCCACCGTGGTCGGCATCGACCGGGACCCGCAGGCGCTGGCGGCCTTGCCGCCCGAGGCGCAGGCGGTTCAGGCCGATCTCGAGCACGGTCCGTGGCCCGCGGTGCTGTCCCCGGCACGGCCGTTCGACGCGATCGTGGTGGCCAACTACCTGCATCGGCCGCGGCTGGACCTGCTGCCGGCGTGCCTGGCGCCCGGTGGGCTGCTGGTCTACGAGACCTTCGCGGTGGGCAACGAGCGCTACGGTCGGCCGTCGAATCCGGATTTCCTGCTGCGTGCCGGGGAACTCGCCGACTGGGCGACGCGTCACGGCCTGTGCGTGCTGGGCTACGAGCACGGCTTCCTGCCACGCGGCCAGGGCGCCATCGTGCAGCGGATCGCGGCGGTGCGCCCGCCGGTGGATCTCGAGCGCTTCGCCCCCGCCTTCGCGGGCGGCTAGACGGCGCCCGCTTCGAACCCGTCGGTGCGCCCGGTCGCGACAGTCGCGCTCGGCTAGAATGTCGGTTTTTCCCCTTGCGGATTGCGCGCGGAAGAGACCCATCATGATCAAAGGAAGCATTGTTGCGATCGTGACGCCGATGCACGAGGACGGCAGCCTCGATATGCAGCGCTATCGGCAGCTCATCGACTGGCAGATCGCCGAAGGCACGGCCGCCATCGTGGCGGTGGGCACCACGGGCGAATCGCCCACGGTCGATGTCGAGGAGCACGGCGAGCTGATCCGTGTGGCGGTCGAGCAGGCCGCGGGCCGTGTGCCGGTGATCGCCGGCGCGGGCGGCAATTCCACGCGTGAGGCGATCGAGCTCAGCCGCCATTCCGCGAAGGTGGGGGCCAAGGCCACGCTGCAGGTCGTGCCCTACTACAACAAGCCCTCGCAGGAGGGGCTGTATCGCCACTTCCGGGCGGTGGCCGAGGCGGTCGACCTGCCCCAGATCCTCTACAACGTGCCCGGTCGCACGGTGGCCGATCTGTCCAACGACACCTTGCTGCGCCTGGCCGAGGTGCCGGGCATCGTCGGTCTGAAGGACGCCACCGGCGATCTCGCCCGGGGCACCGAGATCCTCGCGCGGTTGCCCGCCGACTTCGCCGTCTACAGCGGCAACGACGATTCCGCGCTCGCCCTGATGGCCGTCGGCGGCCATGGCGTCATTTCGGTCACCGCCAACGTCGCGCCGGGCCCGATGGCGCGGATGTGCGCGGCCGCCCTGGCGGGCGACCTCGTCACCGCCCGTGCGATCAACCGCCAGTTGATCCCCCTGCACATGAAGCTCTTCGTCGAGGCCAACCCGATCCCGGTGAAATGGGCCCTGCAACAGATGGGCCGCATCGAAGGCGGCATCCGGCTGCCGATGACACCGCTGGGCGAGGCCGGACAACCCATCGTGCGGGCCGCCCTGAAGGCCTCGGGGGTGCTGGCATGAGCGCTCGCGCGCGTGGCGCCGGCGTGGCGCTGGCCTGCGGGCTGTCGATGAGCGCGTGTTCGGTGATCGACACCCTGAACGAGGGCTCGCGCATCGACTACAAGTCGGCGGGCAAACTGCCCACGCTCGAGGTGCCGCCCGATCTCGTCGGCCCGCGCGTCGACGAACGCTTCAACATCCCCGATCGCGGCGGGCCGGCGCGCACGCTGTCCACCTACCAGGCCGCCCGCCCGGCCGAGGCCCAGGCCTCGAGTGCCACGCGGGCCGTGCTGCCCAGCGCCGATGGCGTGCGCGTCGAACGCCTGGGCTCGCAGCGCTTCATCTCGGTGTCCGCGCCACCCGACCGTGTCTATCCGCTGGTGCGGGAGTTCTGGCAGGAGTCCGGCTTCCTCATTCAGACCGAATCCCCCAGCGCCGGCATCATGGAGACCGACTGGGCGGAGAACCGCGCGAAGATCCCCCAGGATTTCATCCGCAGCACCCTGGGACGCGTCGTCGACGGTCTGTACTCCACCGGCGAGCGCGACAAGTTCCGCACCCGCCTGGAAGTCGGCCCCAATGGCGGCACCGAGATCTACGTCTCTCACCGGGGCATGATCGAGGTCTACAGCACGTCGAGTCGCGACTCCACCGTCTGGACGCCGCGCCCGGCCGATCGTGAGCTCGAGGCCGAGTTCATCGCGCGGCTGATGGCCAAGCTGGGCGTCGACCAGCAAAGGGCCCGGACCCAGGTGGCGGCGGTCAGCACCGGAATGGGCACGACGGGCGCGGCCGCCCCGGCCCCCGCCGCGGGGCCCGAGCGCGCCCGCATCGTCGGCAGCGGCGATGCCCAGGCCCTCGAGGTGCTGGAGGGGTTCGATCGTTCCTGGCGGCGGGTCGGGCTGGCACTGGATCGTGGCGGATTCACGGTCGAGGACCGTGACCGCTCCCAGGGTCTGTACTACGTGCGTTACATCGATCCCGAGGTGGATGGCCGCAGTGCCGAGAAGCCCGGGTTCCTCGGGCGATTGTTCAGCAGCCTGTCCGAGAAGCGCCCCACGTCGGCCCAGCAATACCGCATCAAGCTGGTGGGCCGTGACACCGCCACGGTCGTCACCGTGTTGCTGCGCGATGGCCAGCCGCTGCAGGCGCAGACCGATCGCCAGACCGGCACGAAGATCCTCGGGCTGCTGCGCGAGCAACTGCAACAATAGGCGTCGCGGATCCGAGGCTCCGGGGTGAGGTTCGCCAGCCTGGGCAGCGGCAGCGAGGGCAATGCGCTGCTGATCGAGTGCGGGCCGGCGGATTCACCGACCCGGCTGCTGATCGATTGCGGCTTCGGCGTGCGCGAGGCCACCCGTCGCCTCGAGCGCTTGGGCGTGGTGCCGACCCAGATCGACGCGATCCTCGTCACCCATGAGCACAGCGACCACATCGGCGGTGCGGCGCGCCTGGCGGTGGCCGCGCAGGCCACGCTGTACATGACACCGGGCACCGCGGTGGCCGGTCTGTCCCGACAGCGACCGCCAGCCCTCCAGCTCACGATGCTCGACGCCCACCGGCCCCTTGAACTGCCGCAAGTGCGCATCGAACCGGTGGCGGTGCCCCACGACGCGCGCGAACCGGTGCAGTTCGTGATCGACGACGGTCATGCCCGGCTGGGTGTGCTCACCGACATCGGGCACGGCACCGCGCACGTGGCGCGCGCGATGTGCCGGCTCGACGCCCTGGTGCTCGAGTGCAATCACGACGCGGGTCTGCTCGCGGCGAGCGACTATCCCTGGGCCTTGAAGCGGCGCATTGCGGGGCCGTATGGGCATCTGGAGAACAGCGCGTCGGCCGAGCTGCTGGCCAGCCTGGACCAGAGCCGGCTGCGCACCGTGGTCGCCGCGCACCTGAGCCGCAGCAACAACCGACCGGAACTGGCGCGTCAGGCGCTCGCCGCCGCGTGGGCGGGCGCGAGCGAATCGGACATCCGCGTGGCCGATCAGGACGAGGGCATCGCCTGGACGACGGCGTGATCGCGCCGGCGACAGACAACAAAAAAGCCGGCTGATGCCGGCTTTTTCGATTCGGCGAAGCCGAATTACTTCTTCATCGCATCCTTGGCGGCGTCGGCAGCTTTGCCAGCGGCATCCTTGGCGGCGTCGGCGGCCTTGGCGGCAGCGTCTTTCGCGGCGTCGGCAGCGGCACCAGCGGCAGCGCCAGCGGCGTCCTTGGCGGCGTCGACAGCCTTGCCAGCGGCATCCTTGGCGGCGTCAGCAGCGCCACCAGCAGCCGGGGCGGCGTCGGACTTGGGCGCTTCGGCCGGGGCGGGCGCCGGGGCCGGGGCGGGAGCGGGGGCAGCAGCCGGGGCCGGAGCGGGCGCCGGGGCCTCTTCCTTCTTGCCGCAGGCGGCAACGGCGACGGCGATCAGCGAGGCGACCAGAAGCGACTTATTCATGACTCAGTCCTTATATTGGGATGGGGATGGGGGTCCGAAAACCGAACAGATGTCAAAAGCGAAAAGGGGAGTGGCTCGTATGAGTAACAGTCCGAAGGCGATATGCCATCAGCCAGGAAACTGTCCCTTGCCTTACTTAGCCAGCCTTCGAGTATAGCACCGTCGCGGGGCGCACGCGATCCTGCGGCGATGCAGCGAATCAACGCCGCAACATCCCACAGGTTGACTAGGGTCTTCCCGGATGGCGTTCGAGACGGGTCCCGGGGTCCCGGGACGCAGTCAAAGCCCCAGCGTCGTCGCCGGCAGGCACTCGGCCGACTCGTCCCAGATCGACTGGTAGCGCGGCAACAGCGGTTCGAGCGCGCTCGGCATGCCCCGGATGATCCGACCGGCGCGGGCCTCGTGGTGGGCGCGGCGCACCAGGTGCTGCCCGTCGGCCAACAGGGCCGACTCTTCCACCCGGAGTGATTCGGGGACTTCGCGGACCGCGACCTGAGCGGCGAACTCGCGCCGAACCCGTTGGAAGCGATCCCCGTGGCGCTGCAACCAGCCGGGTTTGACCACCATCAGGCGCAGGTGCGCACCGCGCTTGAGCGCGCCACGCAGCGCCTGCTCGCCGGCGACCGTTCCGAGCGGCCACGACTGGAAGTCGTGATCGACGAACACCAGTTCGCGCCGCGAGGCGTCGAGCACCTCGATCACGGCCTGGTGGAATTCGGCGAAGCCTTCGAAGGGACGGTCGACGGCGGGTTGCATGGGCTCAGGGTCGCATCGTGATCCAACCCGCAGCGAACCAGCCGTGGCACAGCGTTGCCAAGGACGAGTCGACAGGCGTCTGTCGCAGCGCGTCGGGCGGCAGTTCACGCGCGTCGAACAGCTGTCGCACCAGCGGCGCGACCGGCGCTTCGAGGGCCACGCTCTCGCCGTTGATGAACGCCGCGTCACCCCGGTAGGCCGCCCGGCTTCGCCGATCCAGCCGCAGGCCTCGGCGGACGGCCCGCGGCCACCAGCGGGCCAGCGCGGGAACCCGCTCGGGCGCGTCGAACCAGACGATCGGCTTGGGCTCGGTGATGAAGCGGCCGATGAAGTCGTCGATGCGCTCGGGCGAGGGGCGCCAGCCCCGAAGCCACCCGGCGAGGGCGCGGACCATGTCATCGGGCAACTGCCCCGGGTGGCGGGTCGGCCGACGTCCCGGATCGGCGTATCGCGGATCGGGTCCCTCGGGGGCGTCGGCGCAATCGGCGAGGAAGGCGCCCAGCAACTCCCGGCGCGAGGGGGCGCGAAAGCCCACCGAGTACGTCATGCATTCGCCCAGCGCGATCCCATCGTGACCCCAATGCGGGGGCAGGTAGAGGATGTCGCCGGGCTCGAGATCCCAGGTCTGCGTGGGCTCGAACCGCGCGAGGATGCGCAGCGGCGCATCGGCCAGCAGCTCGGTGTCGCCGGGCGGCGCGATGCGCCAGCGACGGCGCCCGTGGGCCTGGATCAGGAAGACGTCGTAGGAGTCGAGGTGCGGACCGACGCCGCCCCCGTCTGCCGCGAAGCTGATCATCAGGTCGTCCAGGCGCGCGTCCGGCACGAAGCGAAATCGCGACAGCAGCGCATGCACCGCGTCCACGTGCAGGTCGACGCCTTGCACCAGCACCGTCCAATCGCGTTGGCGTCGAGCGGGCAGGGTGCCTTCGTCGAAGGGGCCGCGATCCAGCAGCCAGCGTCCGCGACGACGGCACACCAGGCGCGATTCCACGTCGTCGCGGGCGGCGAGTTCGAACAGGTCCTCGGGGGAGACCGGCGGCACGAAGCCGGGCAGCGCACCGCGGATCATCAGCGGTTCGCGCTGCCAGTGCCGGCGCATGAACTGGTCTACACTCAGGTCGCCCAGGGGCGCGGGTGGGTTTCGCATGGCGCTCGTACGGAGGGAGTGGGTGATGGTGGTCGAGGACGGCGTCTGGGTGACGGTACGGTATCGGCTCTTCGATGCGCAGGGCGAGTCGCTGGAGGACGGCGAACGCGAGATGACCTATCTGCACGGCGGTTTCGGCGCGGTCTTTCCCCGGATCGAACAGGCGCTCGATGGCCACCCGGAAGGGTACGCCACCTCGGTGCGCCTGGAGCCCGAGGACGGCTTCGGCGACTACGACGCCGAGCGGGTGAACCTCGCGCCGCGCAGCGATTTCCCCGAGACGTTGGAGGTCGGCATGACCTTCGAGGGCATCCCGGGCGACCCCGATGCTCAGGGCGGCCTGTACACGGTGACCGACTTCAACGACGAGGCGGTGGTGCTCGATGGCAACCATCCGCTGGCCGGCATGGCCTTGCGCTTCGAGCTGCGGGTGACCGGGCTGCGACGGGCCACCGACGAGGAGATCGAACAGGAACGGCGCGCTGCCGAGGAGGAGGGCGCCGACGAGGACGATTCCGGCGTTGACGAGGTGCCGCCGCCGCATCGCTGGCACTGATCGCCGATCAAAACCCGGGGGGGCGCTCCAGCTCCCGGATCGCGACGAAGAAGCGTGTCGGTCGTCCGGGCATCACCGTCACGCGTGCCCACGACGAGGCCATCGGCGTGCCGAAACATTCCAGTCGGGTGAAGTGCCGCACCGGCTGACCGCGCGCGTCGAGCAGGGGACGGTCCAGCTTGAACGAGTGCGTGTCGCCGTGCAGCAGCAGGATCGGGACGTCCACGCGGGCGGCCACCTCCCGCAGCAGGCCGCGCCACCACGCGTAGGCATCCTGCTCGTCGTCGGCGGGCACCGGCAGGCGTCCCGACCGATCCCGAGGGAATCCCGGATTCGCGTGAGAGGCGATCACCAGGGCCCGGGCACGTCGGTCGTGCACGGTCGCGACCGCCTGCTCGATCCAGGCGCGGGTCGCGGATTGCCGCTGGGCGCGGGCTTCGATCAGGGCCGGTGCGTCATCGCGTCCGTCACGGCTGCCGGGCAGGTTCACGCTGACGAAGACCACGTCCTCGGTCACCCAGCGCAGGTGCTCCGGAAATGGCCGCATCGGCTGCAGCGTCGACTGCCGCACGAACCCACCGAAGCGCGGCGAGGGCGGGCCCTCGGCCGCGTGGAACAGCCGGCGCAGCAGCGCCAGCCGGTTCAGCGGGTCGTGCGAGCCGGCCACCAGACGGCTGCAATCGGTCCATTCGTTGTCACCGGGCACGTAGATCAGCGGACGTCGCGAGGCGGCCAGCAGCGCGTGACGTTGCGTGATCAACTCGTCGCTGCAGGTCTCCCAGCCGCTCTTGATGTCGCCGAGGTGGAAGACGAAATCGACCGAATCGTCCTGCTGCGCGAGCACCCGCTGCAGGCTTTGCGCCTCCAGCGGGCTGTAGGGCGTGTCGCCGATCACGGTGAAGCTGAGCGCCCCGCCGCCCGAGGGGACGGCGGGACGTGGCGCATCGGCGCCGCGCGCGCCGCCGGACAGTCCGGGCAGCGCGATGACCGCGGCCCCCGCGCGCAACAGGGCGCGACGGACGGCCCGCTCAGTCATCGGTCAGTCGCGCCTTCAGCGCGTAGAGCAGTTCGAGGGCGGCGCGCGGACTCAGGTCATCCGGTCGAAGCTGTTCGAGGCGCTCGATGATCTCCTGATGCGCGGCCCGCACCGGGCTGGCCGGCTCGGGCGGCATGATCGGCTCGGGCGTCGTCGGTGCCGCGAACAGATCGATCTGCGCGTCCTCGGCGCGGGCCTGGGCCTCCAGCCGCTCGAGCATCTGGCCGGCCGAACGCACCACCGGCGCGGGCAGGCCGGCCAGGCGCGCCACCTGCAGTCCGTAGCTGCGATTGGCCGGGCCGTCGCGCACCTCGTGCAGGAAGGCGATGCCACCGCGATGCTCGACCGCCGCCAGGTGCTTGTTGAACACGCCCGGGTGGTGCTGGGCGAGCGCGGTGAGCTCGAAGTAGTGCGTCGCGAACAAGGTGAACGCGCGGTTGGCGGCGATCAGTCTCGCGGCGATCGCGTGCGCGAGCGACAAGCCGTCGAAGGTGGAGGTGCCGCGCCCGATCTCGTCCATCAGCACCAGCGAGCGGTCGGTGGCGGCGTTCAGGATCGCCGCGGCCTCGGTCATCTCGACCATGAAGGTCGAGCGGCCGCCGGCCAGGTCGTCCGAGGCGCCGATGCGCGTGAAGATGCGGTCGATCGGCCCCAGGCGGCAGGCGTCGGCCGGCACGTGGCTGCCGCAATAGGCCAGCAGCACGATCAGCGCGGTCTGGCGCATGAAGGTGGACTTTCCGCCCATGTTCGGTCCGGTCAGCACCATCATCCGCTGGCGCTCGTCGAGCACGCAGTCATTGGGCACGAAGTGCTCGACGCTGGCCTGCACGACGGGGTGGCGGCCACCGCGGATCTCGATGCCGGGCATCGTCGTGAACACCGGCGCGACCCAGCCCAGCGAACGGGCGCGGCGTGCGAGGCTCGCGAGCACGTCGACCTCGGCGACCGCGCGCCCGATCGCCTGCCAGCGGGGCACCGAGCCGGCGAGCGATTCGAGCAGCTGCTCGTAGAGCTCGCGTTCGCGCGCGAGCGCGCGCTCCTTGGCCGACAGCGCCTTGTCCTCGAAGGCTTTCAGCTCGGGCGTGATGTAGCGTTCGGCGTTCTTCAGCGTCTGGCGGCGGCGGTACTCCGGCGGCACCTTCGCGGCCTGGCCGTTGCTGATCTCGATGAAGAAGCCGTGCACGCCGTTGTAGCCCACGCGCAGGTTCGCGATGCCGGTGCGCTCGCGCTCGGCCGCCTCCATCTGCGCGAGGAAGGCGTCGCAGCCCTCGTCGATCGCGCGCAATTCGTCGAGCACCGCGTCGTGGCCGGTGCGAAACACCCCGCCGTCGCGCACCATCGCGGCCGGTTCGTCGAGCAGCGCGTCGGCCAGTCGCCGCAGCGCGTCCTGTGGCGGGGCCATCGCGGCGATGTCGCCGGCGAAGACCTCGGCGAGCGGCACGAGCAGGTCGGCGAGCGCGCGCAGTGTCTCGCCGGCATCGCGCAGGGCCGCGAGTTCGCGTGGGCGCACGCTGCGCAGCGCGATCCGCCCCGCCACACGCTCGAAGTCGACGCCGCGGGCGATCACCGGGGCCAGCGCCTCGGCCGCCCCGCTCTCGAGCAGGGCGCCGATGCGTCGATGTCGATCGGCGGCGGCGGCCTGCGAGCGCAGCGGCGCCTGCAGCCACGCCCGCAGGCGCCGCGCGCCGGCGCTGCTCGCGCAGTCGTCGAGCACCGAGAGCAGGGTCGGGGCGGGCTCGCCGCGCAAGGTCTCGACCACCTCGAGGTTGCGCCGGGCCACCGGATCGAGCACCAGCAGCTCGTCGCCGTGGTGCACCTTCAGTCCCTGCAGGTGCGAGGGGGCGCGGCCCTGGGTGCGCTGCACGTAGTCGACCAGCGCGCCCGCCGCGCCGATCGCCAGGGGCACGTCCTGCGCGCCGAACCCGGCGAGGTCGGCCACGCCGAACAGTTCGGTGAGGGCGCGCTGCGAGCTCGACTCGTCGAACTTCCAATCGGGTGCGCGCGCCAGGGCGATCTCCCGAAGGGCGCCGGCGTCGGGACCCATCAGCGCGGCGAGGTCGGCCGAATCCGGGTGCAGGATCTCCGCGGGCCGAAGACGCTCGATCTCGCCGGCCAGGGCGCCGGGCTCGATCTGCGCCAGCCAGCACTCGCCGCTGGCCAGCGCGAGCCAGGCCAGGCCGAGCGCGCGACCCACGGGGCGCACCGCCATCAGCAGGCGTTCCTCGCGCTCGGGCAGCAGGCTCGCGTCGGTGAGCGTGCCCGGTGTGACCACGCGCTGCACCCGCCGTTCGACCGGCCCCTTCGTGGTGGCAGGGTCGCCGATCTGCTCGCAGATCGCCACCGACTCGCCCAGGCGCACCAGGCGCGCGAGGTATTGCTCGACCGAATGCACCGGCACGCCGGCCATCGGGATCGGCTGGCCCGCGGAGGCGCCGCGCTTGGTCAGCGTGATGCCCAGCAGCCGCGAGGCGCGCTGCGCGTCGTCGTAGAACAGCTCGTAGAAGTCGCCCATCCGGTAGAAGAGCAGGCGATCGGGCTGCTCGGCTTTGATGCGCAGATACTGCTGCATCATCGGCGTGTGACCCTCCAGCCCCGGGGGCGGGGCGCCCGGGGCGGTACCGGGTGCCGCGTGTTCAGCCACCGCCCGCCTTCGCCCCCGAGGCCGGCCGCAGGCTCTCCCGGTAGGCCCGGATGCGGCCCACCAGCCCCGGCTGGGCGGCCGATCGCACCAGCGCCGCCAGGTCCTCGTCGCGGTGCGCCGACGAGCGGGTGGCCGCGCGGATCGCGGCCAGCGTGGCACGGCTGACCGCCGGGGCGCGCACCAGGGCGCCCAGTGCCTCCGGCAGCGGCGCGGCGGCGTCTTCGGGCAGCTCGGCCGCGGGGCGCACCGCGCTGGCCAGGCCCGCGGCCTGGGCCTGCGCCGCGGTCACGTGCCGGGCCTGGGTCACCCAGTCGCGTGCGGCATCCGGCCCCACCCGCAGCCCCAGGCGTCGCGTGCCCAGCACCAGGCCGAAGCCCGCGCCGGGGAAGCGAAAGCTCGCGTCCTCGGCGGCGATGCGGTCGTCGCAGACGGCGAAGAGGTCCGCGCCGGCACCCCAGGCTCGACCACGCGCGAGCGCGATCGTTCGGATCGGCGCGTGCCAGACCTCGGCCAGCAAGGCCTCGATGCGCACGAAGCGGTGCAGCAGTTCGCCATCGGTCGTGCTGTCCAGGTCGCCCAGGTCGAAGCCGGTGCAGAAGTTCGGTCCCTCGGCGGCGAGCACCAGCGCGTGCACCGAGCGGTCGTCGATCGCGGCGAGCACCGCCTCGTGCAGTCGATCGACCAGCTCGGCCGACAGCGCATTGCCCCGATCGGGACGGGCCAGGGTCAGCCGGGCGACCCCGTCGTGGATGGCGGTGTGCAGCATGCGTGGGGTCCCGCCGGCGAGCGCGCCGGGGACGGTTCAGGGGGCGCGATTATCCCGTGACGCGCGCCCGCCGGGCAAGCCGGGCGCCTGCGGGCCGACGCCGATGGCGGTATCGTGTTCGTCCCGACCCGAGGAGATCGCATGAGCATCGAACTGTTCACCTGGAACACCCCGAACGGCCGCAAGATCAGCGTGGCGCTCGAGGAGATGGGCCTGCCCTACACCGTGCGCCCGATCGACATCACGAAGAACGAGCAGTTCGGCGAGGCGTTCCTGCGCATCAGCCCGAACAACCGGATTCCGGCGATCGTGGATCCGGACGGCCCCGGCGGCGCGCCGATCAGTGTGTTCGAGTCCGGTGCGATCCTGCTGTACCTGGGCGAGAAGACCGGGCGCTTCCTGCCGCGCGACCTGCGCGAGCGGGTGCCGGTCTACGAGTGGCTGATGTGGCAGATGGGCGGCTTCGGGCCGATGCCCGGACAGGTGCACCACTTCCTCGGGGTGAAGGACCCGGTCGACCAGCGTTACGGCCTGGAGCGCTACAGCAAGGAGACCCACCGCCTGTACGGCGTGCTCGATCGCCGCCTGGCGGGCAACGAATTCGTCGCCGGCGCGCTGTCGGTGGCCGACTTCGCGATCCTGGGCTGGGCCTGGCGACACGAGCGTCATCGGGTCGACCTGGCCACCTACCCGAACGTGCGTCGGTGGTACGAGGCGCTGATGGCGCGGCCCGCGGTCAAGCGCGGTTTCGAGGTGGCCCTGTCCTGAGCTCAGCGCTCCCGCGAGGGCGCGCCGATGATCGGTCGCGCCCGCGCCGGGGTGTGGTGTCGGTCACCCGGCCGGGGTGTTCGAATCGGGTGCGGCGTCGGGATCGGGCAGTCCGAGCTCGCGATGGATCCGCGACAGACCCTCGGAGAGCCGCGCCACGGTGGCTTCCAGCGTGTCCACGCGATCGAGCAGGGCATCGAGCTCGGCCGAAGGGGACGATGCTGACTCGGCGGTCGCGCTGCTCGCCAGCAGCGCCTCGTCGGGCGGCCCGGACAGCAGGTGCACCCAGCGGGGTTCGCGCGCGCCGGGTTGTCGTGGCAACAGCCGCACCATCGGGTGCGGCGACCAGGTCGCCAGTTCCTCGAGGAAGCCCAGCATCGCCGAGGTGTCCGAGAAGCGCTGCAGGCGTTCGGTGTTCAGCCGCAGTTCACCCGCGGTCTGCGGCCCCCGCAACATCAGTCCCACCAGCAAGGCCACCGACTCGCTCGGCACGCCCAGCCGGCGCTTCAGGTTGTGCGAGTAGCGCATCACCCGCCCGCCACTGGACTCGATCACCCACGACCCGGCGCGCAGTGCATCCAGCGCGAGCTGCACCTGCCGTTCGTCGACCGACATCACC
>WBZM01000131.1_pt1 | contig 59766 bp, 46 predicted proteins | sample 5204271 | NCBI WGS metagenome assembly WBZM01 (sample SAMN12344346, study PRJNA552823) | activated sludge metagenome | biome: Activated sludge suspended growth; feature: Nitrification reactor; material: Wastewater; isolation source: activated sludge from nitrification reactor of wastewater... | reverse complement strand
CGCTCGAACTGGCTCCGGCAAACCTTCCAGCGCGCATCAATCTCGCCCAGACGCTGCGCGCGCTGGGCGATGCGCCGGCGGCGATCGACGCCTACCGGGGCGTGCTGGCGCGCGCGCCGAAGGCGCTCGAGGCGCATTTCGGCCTGCTTGACCTGCTGCTCGAGTGCGCCGAGGTGGGCGAAGCGGAAAGCCTGGCGCAACGCGCGCTCGAACTGGCACCGGCGCACTGCGTCGCCCACTTCTGCCTGGGCAACGTTCGCCAGCGGCAGGGACGGTTGGCCGATGCCCTGGTCTGCTATCAGACAGCACTCGAACTGGCTCCCGGATTTGCTCCGGCGGCGAGCAACCTGGCCTGCGCGCTGCTCGCCCTCGGGCGCAGCACGGAAGCCGAAGACGTGCTGCTGCGCAGCCTGCGCTCGACGCCCGGCTACCTCGACGCCTACCTCAATCTGGCGCGTCTGTACGTTGAACAAGGCCGCTTTGCCGCGGCCGAGCCGGTCTACCGCGACGCGTTGGCGGTGGCGCCCGAAGGCGTCGCTGCGCGTGAAGGGCTGGCCCAGGTGCTGCGCGAACTCGGGCGTGCCGACGAGGCCGATGCGCTCTGTGAGCTGGCGCTCGCCATCGATCCGCTGTGCACCAGCGCACGCCTGCTGCAGGCGGTTTGTCGCTTGCCGATCGTCGCCGATACGCCGGCCGCTTCGGCCGCCGTCGGCGAGGGTTTCCTGGGCGAACTCGACCGCCTGGCCGAATGGCTGGCCGCCGACGCCCGGCGCGGCGCGCGCCTGCACGCCGGCGTTGCGCCGTATCTGCCGTTCTTTCTTGCCTATCGGCCGGGTAACCACTGCCCGGCGCTGTCGCGTTTCGCCGATCTCGTCTGCCCGCCGTCGCCGCCGCCGCTGGCGCCGCGTCACTCGCCGCGCGGCAAGCTGCGGCTGCTCGTCGTCGCGCACCACGTGCATCGGCACTCGGTCTGGGAGATCGTCCTGCGCGGCTTGCTCGAGCAGCTCGATCGGCGGCATTTTGCGCTCACCGTGCATCACCTCGGTCAGCGCGAGGACGAAGCGACGCGCTACGCGCGTACGCTCGCCGACACCTGGCGCGATGCGCATTCGGTGAGCAACCTCGCCGCCTGGCAACAGGCCTGCGTCGCCGATCGGCCGGATGTCATCTTCTATCCGGAACTGGGAATGGACCCCTTGAGCTTTCATCTGGCGGCACAGCGATTCGCTCCGCTGCAGTTGGCCGGCTGGGGTCACCCGATTACCAGCGGTCTGCCCACGATCGACTGCTTCGTCTCCGGCGAGTTGCTCGAGCCGCCGGGGGCCGCAGCGCATTATCGCGAGCGTCTGCTGCTCTTGCCCGGTACCGGCTGCTGCACGACTTCGCCGGCGCCGGTCGTCGCGCCCGTGCCCGAGGTCGAACGCCGCCTGCGCGAGATGCCGGGAGTCCGTTTCCTGATCGCGCAGCGCGCGATCAAGTTCGAACCGGCGGACGACGCGCTCTTTGCGACGATCGCTGCGCAGGCGGGAGAATGCGTTTTCATCGTCGTCGACGATCCGCTGTATCCGTGGGCGGCCCGGCGGGTACACGCGCGTCTGGCGCGTGCGTTCAGCGAGCGCGGGGTCGACCCGGCGCGCCATCTGCTGCTCGTCCCGTGGCTGTCGGCCGAGGCTTTTCCGGGTCTCCTCGACCTCGCCGACGTCTTTCTCGACTGCCCCGGTTTCTCGGGTTATACGACTGCCTGGCAAGCGGTCCATCGCGGCTTGCCGGTGCTCACGCTGGCCGGCGATTTCCTGCGCCAGCGACTCGCCGCCGGCTTGCTGCACAAGATCGGCCAAGCGGAAAGTGTCGCGGCAAGCGCCGAGCAGTACCTCGCGCTGGCCTTGCAACTGGCGGCTGAATGCCGCGACGCGCAGCGCCGGGCAGCGCGGCGCGCGGCCTTGCAAGCGGCCGCGCCGCGCGCCGACAACGACCTGAGCGTCGTGCGCGCCTTCGAGCAGGCGATCGTCGATCAACTGGCGGGCGCCGCCTAGAAGTGCTCGCCTTGGCCTAAAGAAAGGGGGCTGCTGGACGTAGAACTGTTAACCCGTTAACGCGTTCACCTATAGGTCCTTGGGCGACAGCCAGGCGGCTGTTTTCCGGCGGCCACGACGAGAAAGGCGAAATGATGCGCTTGCTGGACATGGACCTCACGCGAAAACTTCCGGCAATCAGCGCCAGCTTCGTGGTCGGTGTCTTCGGCCTGGGCCTCGTCCTTTTCAGCCACTATCTTCTCGATCACCTCGAACGTTCGGAGATCGCTCACCTGGAGCGCGAGACGCAACTGATCATCGACTCGCTGACCAGCTACGAACGCAGCATCGAGGAACGCGCCGGGATGATCGGCCGCGTCTTCGCCGCCGACTTCGACCCCGTATTCACCATCGACACCACGAGCCCGCGGCGCAGCGGCGAGAGCGACGTGCCGGTACTGCGCAATCGCGAGCGCGAACTGAACGACGATTTCACCGCGCCCGACCATCTGCTGGCGAGTACCGGCGCCGTGTCTTCGATCTTCGTTCGCCAAGGCGACGAGTTCGTCCGCATCAGTACCTCGCTGAAGAACGAAAAGGGCGAGCGCAGCCTGGGTACGCGCTTGTCGGCCAGCCACCCGGCGGTCGCCCGGCTGCTCGCCGATCAGGCGTGGACGGGGCGCGTCTCGCTCTTCGGCGGCGAATGGATGGCGCATTACCTGCCCGCTCGCGATCAGAGCGGCAAGGTCATCGGCAGCCTGGCGATCGCGGTCGACTTCTCCGCCGGCTACGCGACACTCAAGGAGCAGATCAAGAAAATCACCATCGGCGAGACTGGCTACGTCTTTGCCGTCGATGGCAAGGCGGGTGCCGGCCAGGGCCAGTTCGTCATCCATCCCAAGCTCGAGGGGAAGAAGGTCAGCGAAATCGTCGGCGCCGACGGCCAGCCGATTTTCCAGCGGATGCTCGAGCGGAAGACCGGGTTGCTGCGCTACGCTTGGCGCGGCGAAGGCGGCGCCAGCGTGCGCGAGAAGATCACCGTCTACCGCTTCTTCGAACCCTGGCAATGGCTGATCGCAGCCGGCAGTTACCGTGAGGAGTTCCTGCGCCAGGCGCACGTGCTCACCGCGTGGACGATCGCCGGCACGCTGTTCATGGTCGCGGCGCTGGTCATCATGCTCTATCTGCTCGTTCGCCGCCTGGTCGGGCAACCGCTGCACCAATTGCAGGCGGCGCTGGCGGCGTTGGCGGCCGGCGGCGGCGACCTCACGCTGCGCATGCCGGTGCAGGCGAGCGACGAGGTCGGTCGGCTGGCCCACACCTTCAACACCTTCCTCGAATCGCTGCAGGCGATGGTCGGCCGCACGGCGCACGCCGCGGCGAACGTTTCCGGCGCGGCCGACGGGCTGGCCCGTTTCACCGCGGCAGTGACCGAAGCCTCGAGCCAGCAAAGCAGCGCCGCGGCGAGCGCCGCCGCGGCGGTCGAGGAAATGGCCGCGAGCATTGCCTCGGTTGCCGACAGCGCGCGCCAAGTGCGCGCACAAGCCCTCGCCGGCGGTGAGCAAACACGGCGCAGCAACAGCGAGTTGCACACCGTGGTGGGCGAACTCAGCGAGGTTGGCGAAGCGGTGCGCAGGATCACCGCTACCGTCGAACAGTTCGTCGGCAACGTCGCGTCGATCACCGATCTGACCCAACGGGTCAAGGAAATTGCCGATCAGACCAATCTTCTGGCGTTGAATGCGGCGATCGAGGCGGCGCGCGCCGGCGAGAGCGGTCGCGGCTTCGCCGTGGTGGCCGACGAGGTGCGCAAGCTGGCGGAAAAATCGACCCGTTCGGCGCGCGAGATCGACGCACTCACGATCGAACTCGGCCAGCAGTCGAGCGCGGTTGACGAGGCGATTCGCCTGGGGCAGGCGGCGCTGAGCAGCGGCCTGGGCGATCTGCAGCGCGTTGCCGGATTGCTCGAAAGCGCTGGTGAGGCGGTCGATGCGGCCGGCGCCGGCGTATCGACGATCTCCGACGCAGTGCGCGCACAAACCACCGCCAGCGCCGAGATCGCCGGGAACATCGCGACGATCGCGCGCATGAGCGATGACAGCGTACATTCGCTGCGCAAGGCGGACGACGACGTTCATCAGCTCGATGCGCTGGCGACGGCGCTGCGCCAGCAGGTCGAACGCTTCAAGACCTGAGCTGTTCTCGGGTCGGCGTCGATGAGAATTGCATGGTGGTGCAGCGCGCGGGTCGGCGAAACCATTCCAGCGGCGACTCCCGATAGACCAAGGCCGGAAGACTGGCCGTCCATGAGCTATGTTCAGCATGGTGCGCGAGCGCTCGTGTCTGTGAGGTGAGCATGAAATCCATCGAATCGAGCTCGGTCCGGCGTGGCAGCATTTCGCGCCAGATCGTCGTGCGGATGGCCATTGGCGCCGTTCTCGTCACGCTGCTCTCGCTGCTGGCCTTGGGTGTGCTCGACTACCGTGATCGTGTGCAAACGGCGCGCAAGGCGCTGGACGAAATCGCGCAAAGCTCAGCGCCGGGGATTGCCGGCAGCCTGTGGGGTTTCGACATGGCGCAGGTGCAGGTGATCGTCGAGGGTCTGACGCGCATCCCGAGCATTGGCTACATCGTCGTCCTCGACGAAAAGGGCGCCGAGGTGGCGCGCTCGGGCCGTGCGATCGACGATCCCGAACGTCGGCTGGAAAAGCGGGTGGCGCTCGTCTATCAGGACCCGGTGATGGAATCCCGCGTCGGCGAACTGCGTGTGGTCGTCGACCTCTGGCCGCTCAAAGTAGCGGCGCTCGAACGTCTGGTGCCGCTGCTGATTGCGCTGCTGCTCGTCGTTACCGCGCTGGGCGCCGTCTTTTACGCCTTGTTCGAGCGTGCGGTAGCCCGACACTTGATGAGCATCTCCGGCTACCTTTCGCGCCTGTCGCTCGAACAGCTCGACACGCCGCTCGCACTGCCGGCGAGTGCTCGCCTGAACAACGAACTGGGCGTGGTCGTCGAGGCGATCAACAGCATGCGCCGACAGATCCTGAAGTCGCACCGGGACCTCGACGATCACCGGCGCCACCTGGAAGAAGCCGTCGCCAAGCGCACCGGCGAACTGCGGCGCCAGCAGGCGTTCATGCAGGCGGTGCTGAACAACATTTCGGATGGTGTCGTCGCCTGCGACGAGCACGGCCGGCTCTCCTTCTTCAACCGCGCGGCGCGCGAGATGCCCGGGATCGCGCAGGACGATCTGCCGCCCGAGCAGTGGGTCGAACGCTACCGGATCTTCCAGGCGGACGGGGTGACGCCGATGGCGCTCACCGAGATCCCGCTGTTTCGTTCGCTGCAGGGCGAGATCGTGCGTAACGCGGAGATGGTGGTCGAGCAGGCGGACGGTGTTCGGCGCGTCTTTCTGGCGTCTGGTCAAGCGATGCGCGATACGGACGGCGGCAAGATCGGCGCGGTCGTTTCATTGCACGACGTGACCGAGCAGAAGATCGCCGAGGCCAAGCAGCTCGAGGCGAAGAACGCAGCGGAGGCGGCGAATCTCGCCAAGAGCCTGTTCCTGGCCAACATGTCGCACGAACTACGCACGCCGCTCAACGCGATTCTCGGTTTTTCCGACCTGGTGCGCCGCAGTCAGGGCTTGTCGCCGACCCAGCAGGCCAATCTGGCGGTCATCCACAAGAGCGGCGATCACCTGCTCGGTCTGATCAACGATGTGCTCGATCTGGCCAAGATCGAGGCCGGGCATACGCCGGTCGACCGGGTGCCCTTCAACCTGGCTGAATTGATGGGTGACATCACCGACATGATGCGCATGCGCGCCATCGAGAAAGGGCTGCAATTGCTCGTCGATCAGGCGCCCGAGTTTCCGCAATACCTGGTCGACGACCAGACGAAGCTGCGCCAGATTCTGATCAATCTGCTGTCGAATGCGGTGAAGGCCACCGAATCCGGCGGCATCGCCCTGCGCCTGGGCGTCCTTGCCGGTCCGCCCGAGTGCCTGATCATCGAGGTGGAAGACACCGGCGTCGGAATTGCGCCGGAAGACCAGGAGCGCATCTTCGAGGCTTTCGTCCAGTCGGGTAGCTTAAGCTCGTGGCAGGGAACCGGTTTGGGTCTGGCCATCACCCAGCAATTCGTCAAGCTGATGGATGGCCGCCTGTCGTTGACCAGCGAGCTCGGCAAAGGCAGCACTTTCCGCGTCGAACTGCCGCTGCACCGGGCGCGCCCCGGGGATCTGCCGGAGGATCTTCCCGAGCGAGGCGAAGTCATCGGCCTGCAGCCGGGGCAGCCGGTTTACCGCGTGCTGGTGGTCGACGACAACCTGGAGAGCCGTCTGCTGCTCAGGCAGTTGTTGCTGGAGGTGGGCTACGCCGTGCGGGAAGCCGAAAACGGCGCCGACGCAGTCGCCTGCTTCTCTGACTGGCAGCCGCAATTCATCTGGATGGACCGACGCATGCCGGTGATGGACGGTGTTGAAGCGACCCGGCGAATTCGTGCGCTGGCCGGTGGCGATACCGTGCGCATCGCGGCGGTCACCGCTTCGTCGTTCAAACAGGACGACGCGATGCTGCTCGATATGGGGTTCGACGCGATCGTCCACAAGCCCTTCAGACCCGAGGAGATTCACGAGTGCATGGAAGACCTGCTCAAGGTCAAGCTCATTCGGGCCAGCGGGGCGGCGGCCGATGAACGACGGGAAGCGGCGGTGACCGCGCTGGCGGCGCTTCCCGAAACGCTCCGTCAGGCCTTGGTCGAGGCGATCACCAGTCTCGACGGCGAGCGCATCGAGGGGATTCTGGCCGAAATCAGCGTCGTGCAGCCGGCGCTGGCGGCCACGCTTACGGTGATGGCGCAGACCTTCGACTACCAGCCGATGCTCGATCTGGTCGAGGGCGCGCCGAGCAGCGCGGCGGTCAAGCCGTGAACGGGCGCTCCCTTGGCTGGTCGCTGGCCGCCTCGGCGTGCGCGCTACGGCGCACGCCCGCCAGCGAGTCCGGGCGAGCCAGCCTGCGCCGGATGCTGGTCGTCGTGCTGATCGCGATCCTCGGGCAGCTTGCGGGTCGGGTCGGCGCAGCCGACGTGCTGAGCCTCTCGTTCGGCAAGGACAACGCCCCGTTTGCGCTCCCGGAGACGCTCGAGGGCATTTCCTTCGATATCCTGCGGCAGACCTTGGGGCGTGAGGGCTATCTGTTCAAGCCGGTCTATGTGCCGTACGAGCGGCGCTTCAAGGTGTACAAGGAGAAGGATCTCGATGTGCTGAGCGAGGCGCGGCCCGAATCGGTGGCGCTCTACCAGTTGGACGGCTTTCTTTCGGTTCCCGCCATACGCTTCGACAACGTCGCCGTCTTCCTGAAGAAGAATCGCTTCTCGATCACCCGCACGGCCGACCTGGCCAAGCACAGCGTCATTTCGTGGCAGGGCGCGCAGTACGTGATGGGCGACGAGTATGCGGCGATGGTGAAGAGCAACAAGCGCTATCAGGAAAACAGCAAGCAGCGCGCGCAAGTGATGATGTTGTTTGCCGGTCGCGTCGAGGTGCTACATATCGACACCAGCATCTTCGCCTATTGGCGCAATCAGGTCGGCAAGACGACCGACATCGACGTCTGGCAGGACATCGAGACTTACCACTTCGGCGAAATCTATTTCAACTACCTGTTCCGCGACCGCCAGGTGCGCGACCTGTTCGACGCGAGGTTCAAGGAACTGCGCGAGCGCGGCGACTACGCGCGGATTTATCAGAAGTACACCGTTCTCGAATCGAAGCCGGAGGCGCCGCGCGAAAACGCTCAGCGAACGCGGTGAGCCCGCGCGCTGGCAGTTCGCTGAGCGAACGGGCGCGACTCAGCGCTGGTCGGCCAGGTACGACCAGTTGATCTTTCGGCGGGGCAGCAGGTAGTCGAGTTCCTCGGCTGGACGCTCCTGCAGGCGCAGCGGGCGCTCGATGCTCATCGTGTCGTCTTCCGCCAGGTCGACCATGATCGACTGTCGGCGCGGTACTTCCGGCGCGTAGACCAGAACCTTGGGTTTGAGCGGCTTGCCGGGCGGTGCCGAGCCGACGACGGCGGCAACCCGGCCGTCGGCAAGTTGCACGATCGAACCCGGCGGATAGACGCCCATCGCGCGGACGAACAACTGCAGCAGCGTCGCGTCGAAAGCCTTCTTCTCGCGCGTCCACATCGCCGACAGCGCTTCGGAGGGGGACAGTGCACAGCGGTAATCGACCGGGTTGACCAGATTGTCGAAGCGGTTGGTGATGGCGACCAGGCGCGCCGCCAGCGGGATGGCATTGCCAGCCAGACGGTCGGGGAAGCCGCTGCCGTCGAAGCGCTCGTGGTGCGCCAGAATCGCGTCGAGCATCGCTTGCGACAGGTTGCCGGCACGCGCCGCCAGTTCGTGCCCGGCGCGGCAGTGGTTCTGATAGATCGCTTCCTCGTGCCGGTTGCGCTCGTTGTTGCGCAGGATCGACGGATTGATCGTCACCTTGCCAATATCGTGCAACAGAGCGCCAATGCCGAGCGCGCGCAAGGCAGGTTCCGGCAACTGCGCCTGCTTGCCGATGAGTAGCGCCAGCGTCATCACCGAGAGCGCGTGCGCTGCGTGTCCATCGTCCTGCGCCTTCTCGGCGATCAGCGCGATGGCGCTGTCCGGGTCGGCGAGCAGCGCCGCTGTCGACTCGGCGCTGACTTTGTCGACCTGCCTGACCGCCTCGCGCGGGTTGGTGGTGAAGTGCCGAATCGCACCGCCAACCGCTTTCGCGGCGCCGACGAAGTGCTGCTGCGCTTTGTCCAGACGCTCGCGCAGTTGCGTCATCCTGCGCGAGCGTTCCTGCTTCTCGGCCATGCGCGCTGCCGCTACCGCGCGCAGGCGGGCGCTCTCCGCGGCGCTCGCGGCCGGGTCGGCAGCCGCCTCTTCGCCCGGCGGCTGGCGTGGCAGCGGCGGAACCCGGCAGCGCGTCGGGTCGCAGAAGATCTGCGGCAGGTTCATCGCTGCGATCAGGCGCGCCTGCTCGTCGTCGGCGATGACGAAAGAGTTGAACATGAACTGATGTTCGATCCAGGGAACCGGCAAACGGACGTGTACGCCGGGGCGCAGTTGGCTTGCGTCGAGGCTGATCTCACCGGCTTGCGCCGTGGCGGAATCAGGGGCTGCAGACATGGCTTGTTCTCCCTTACGAAGCGGCGGCATCCGGCGGCCGGGCGACAACCGCCACTATAGGACAGTCCGGCCGGCCATCGCTAGCTGATCGATGCCCGCCGTTGGTCAGCTTGCTCGGCGTCCATCGCCGGCGCTTGCATGGTTTAACCCCATCCGACCGACACGCGCGTCTACGCGTCCATGTTCAACCCCCGAAGGAGATATACCATGCGTGCGCTCATGTTGTCGTTTGTTCTGCTGTCCGCCTGCAGCCTGCTCGCGGCACAGCCGCCACAACTGGTTGAACTGGAAGTGGTGAGCCGCGCGAGCGGCCAAGTCTTGCCGCGTTACCCGCACCGTGGGGAAAACTGGATCGCCGGTGCGCCAGGCGAGCGTTACGCGCTGCGCATCAGCAACCGTAGCGGCGAGCGCGTACTGGCCGTGCTCTCGGTCGATGGCGTCAATGTGATCAGCGGCGAAAGCGCGGCGAGCACGCAGTCAGGCTACGTGCTCGAGCCCTATGGGCGGGCCGAGATTGCCGGCTGGCGCAAGAGCATGAACGATGTGGCAGCGTTCTACTTCACTGCGCTGCCCGATTCCTACGCAGCGCGCACCGGCCGTCCGCACGACGTGGGCGTCATCGGCCTGGCGGCGTTCCGCGAGCGGCCGCCGGCAGTGGCACAACAGCCGCCGGTGGCGCCGGCGGCGCGCGCCAAGCCGGCTTCGCCAGCGTCGGCCGAGGTCGCCGACGCTGCCGGCAGCGCCGGTGGCGCGTCCAGCCGGATGGCGGAAAGCGCGGCCAGCGCAGCGCCGACGCTGGGCACCGGGCACGGCGAACGACAATGGGCGCCGACGCGCCACACTTCGTTCGAGCGCGCGACGAGTTCACCCGAGCAGGTCATCGCCCTGCGCTACGACGCGCGCGAGCGCCTGTTGGCGCGCGGCATCATCCCGCCCACCGTGCGTCCACCGCAAACCCGGCCGCGCCCGTTCCCGGCGGAAAACGCTTTCGTTCCCGATCCCTCGTGACGGCGAGTGTTCACGCTACCATTGGCGCCGATCTTCATGAGCGGGGAGCGCGGTGGCGCAGAGCGAACAGATTTCACCCGGGCGCCGGCGCCGCGCGCCCGATGCGCGCGGCGACCAGCGGCTAGCGTCGGCGGCCGGATCGCGCGCCACGCCCGCGTCCGCCTTGTCGGGCTGAGGTCGAGCTGGACGAACTGCGCACCGACGAGGGTCTGATGCACGCCTGGTGCTCCGGCGAGGAGACCGCTTTCGCCGCGCTCTACGCGCGCTGGCGGTTGCGCCTCTATCGCTACCTGGCCCATCAGGCGCCGCGCGAAGCGGATGAACTGTTTCAGGATGTCTGGCTGCGGATCAGCGCCGCGCGCAGCCAGTTCGTGGGTTCGGCAAGGTTCTCGACCTGGATGTTTCGCATTGCGCATCACCGCCTGATCGATCACTTCCGCATGCATGCGCGGCACGTTCTCGTCGAGTACGACGACGAATCGCTCGGACAGATTCCGGCAGCGCCCGAGCTCGACCCATTGACCTGCGTGCAGCGCCAGCAGGCGGCGGCCGCGCTGCAGGCCGCCGTGCAGGCGCTGCCGGCGCCGCAGCGCGAAGCCTTCCTGCTCGCCGAAGAAGGCGAGCTCAGTCTGGACGAAATTGCCCAGGCGATGGGTGTGCCGCGCGAGACGGCCAAGAGCAGGCTGCGCTACGCGCAGGCGAAACTGCGCAGCGCACTGGCGGTCTGGCAATGAACGAGCGCGATCGGCAAGTTTCGGCCCTGTGGCGCGAAGCCGAGCACCCGGCACCGCCGGCGGCGCTCGACGCCGCCGTCCTCGCCGCGGTGCACGCCGCCGCGCCCGACTTGCCGCGTGCGGCAGTCGGGCGCCGCCCATTATGGTGGCGCTGGCAGGCCGGCTTCGCGCTGGCCGCTGTTGCCGTGCTGTCGAGCAGCTTGAGCTGGCTGGTGCACGATGCGCAGCAAGCCAGCGAAGCGCCCGCCGCAGCGTCCGCCGCGCGCCCGGCGCCCGGCACGTCGGCGCCTCGCTCGCTTGCTCCGGCTGCCGCCGACGCCGAGGCGCTGGGCGCAGCGCCGCCTTCGCCCGCGACGGCGCAGCGCGCGCGCGAGCATGGCGCAAGGCCCGGCGGCGACACGGCCAAGTCAGGAAGCAGCGGCACGCGCCCGACGATCGTCGCTGTACCGGCGGCCTCGCGCGCCACCGTCGAGCCGTCGCCAGCCGAGCCGCCGCGCAGCACGCCGACCGGCAGTCCGGCACCGGCCGCAGCGGGCGGTGCCGGCGCCGTCCACCTGCCGGCGGCGACCGCACCGCCCGTGGCCGCGCCGCTTTCCGCTGCACCAGCCGCTGCACCAGCCGCTACGTCAGCCGCACGCGTCAGCGAAGCCGCTGCATTGCGCGAACGCGCCGCGCCGGCCGTCGCGGATGGCGCGATGGCCGGCGAGCACGCTGCGGACGACATGATTCGGCGAATTCGCGCGGCGCGCGCGCAAGGCCAGCTTGCCGAAGCGCAGCGCCTGCTTGCCTTGCTGCGCCATCGCCACCCCGAACTGGAACTGCCGGCGGACCTGCGCGAGCCGACGCGCTAAGCCGTGTGTATCGTCAATGTTGCCGGACTTCCTCTTGCTTCACCCGGTTACTACGACCGGCCAAGGCTTGCCGTGCGGCACCTCGGAGATGTGGCGCCGGAAATTCGGACAGCACGATAAGCGGTAGTCTTGCCCCAGCGAAGGGCTGCGGAAGCAGCCGCAACTCAAGCGAGAGCACGAAGAGAAGGACCAGGCGGCACCAAACGCGGGCATTCAAGGCGCCGGTGGTTGGCGTGCATGGGCATCCAGACGCTCTATCGGAAGGCCAACACGTCCCGCCAGCCGCGGGGTGATGAGGTTCATTCAGTTCTGCGGCGCGAGCTTGCCGTCGAGCGGTCCAATCCGGTGTGGGCGGCGGACATCGCCGACATTCCGCTGCGCCGCGGTTTCCCCATCTGTTTCGATGCCGTGCGCGACATTCTCCGCGACGGGTAGCGGAGATCTTCAACACCGATCAGGCTTGCCCGTCCAGCCCCGACGAATCCATTGGTCTACTCCAAGCGCATGACCTCGGGATCAGCATCGGCGGCAGAGGGTCCTGGCGTGGCAAGATCTTTGTCGATCGCCTGTGGAAGACGGTCAAGGACGAAGAGGTGTTTCTCAAGGCCTGCGGCGGCGCCTGCTTCGTGCCCCTCGCGTCGGCCATTCAAAACGCCGCCTGAGAACGAGGAAGGGGCTCCGTGGATTGGTCGAAGATGCACTGGCGCATCGGGCCGCTTGCCGTTGAAAAGGCTGGCGATTCTCCCAGCGCAGGTCGCTTCGCTCACAAGCTCCAGCGAGCTCCATCCGGTTTGGATAAGATTTGAGAAGGTCAAGACCAACCGCATCACCGGTCAGCCGGCCGCAGCTAGCAGGGCTCCACTTATCGAAGCGTCTGTGCTGGACAAACCAATCGGGCCAACTCCATGGCCGTTGGCAGACCTGGGCCAGTGGCTCCTTGACCGGGTAAGCACTGGGCAGATGCAGCACGAGCAGATGACATGACGGCCGAGAGCGAAATGGCGGACTGGTCATACGAAGCGGCGCTCGGCGAGCCGCTGCCGGAAGTCGGCAGCGATCCGGCGGCGATCTCGGCGCCTGGAGGGATGTCGCGTTCAGCCGGGGCTGATGGCGCGTCGGCGATGAGCAATCAATCCCAATCCGCAGAGCGCGAGGAGCAGTGTGGCCGGTTCGGGAACCCCGGTGGATGTGGCGTTGAACGTGAAGTCGTCGATCATCCAGCGCGTTTGGTGGGGCTGGACGACGGAATTGCTGCCGCTCAGGCGGAGCGAGGTGATGCCACGGAAATCGGCCTGTACCCAGTTGTAGCCGATAGCGAGATTGACCGTCAGGCTATCGACCAGCGTTGCGCCGTTGAAGCCTTCGAGAGTGAGGAGCGCGGCGGAATCGGACTGCAGCGCATCGTAGATGGTAAAAGTCGAGAAATAGGCACCGTTGAAATCGAAGGCGTTGCCGTTGGCCAGACGGCCGAGCACCGGGCCGGCGTAGTTGGATGCCTGATTCTCGCCGGAGGGAGAGTTGTAGCTGTTGCCGTAGCTGTTGGCGGCAGCGTAGCTGGAGTCGCCCCAGGCGAACAGGTCGGTATCGCCCACGGTGCCCCACAGAAAGCCTTTGTAAGGGGTCGGGACGTTCAAGACCCCGGAGACATTCATGACCAGATCGTCGAAATCCAGAACGTCGGCGCGCACGGTTTGCCCGGCGAGAAGAGCGCAGCACAGCAAGGCTGCCCGCGGCAGGGACTTCTTCGTCGTCTCCAGCACGCGCTGGGCCACGCTGAAACAAGGTGAAGGGTCGCCGGCTGGCGCAGCCGCGATCGGGTCGAAAACAATGGATGGCCGCATTTTTGCTCTCCTGTGTGAAGGTCGAAAGTGCGCCCAAACTCCTGCTCGTGACAAGCTATCCTGGGCGCCTTGGATGGTTCCGATACAATACCATAACAATACCAGCAAAACGTAACCGGAGGAGCAAGCAATGCGTCCGTTCGTCCTTGGCAACTACATGAACGCCCATTTCATGTATGTCGACCGCTTGCCGCATTCCGGCGAGTCCCTTGTTGCCATGCGGGTTTTTCGGGAGCACGGCGGCAAAGGCTTGAACCTTGGGCTCGGTTTGCATCGACTGGGTGCGAACGTGGACATGCTGCTGGCGGTCGGCGCCGACGACGCCGGCGAAGCGGTCCGCCGGGCGTTGGTCGCTGAGGGAATGCGCGACGAACTGTTCTTGACCTTGGGCGACGCCTCGGGCTTTGGCGTCGGCTTCATCGCGCCGGATGGCGGCAACTTCCTGGCCGTCCATCTCGGCGCCAACGCCTTGCTCGCCGCGCCGCATGTCGAGCGGGCTGCGGCGCAATTGGCGCGGGCAGATTGGCTGTTGGCTCACTTCGAGTTGCCCGACACGGTGATTCGCCATGCGTTCGGGCTGGCCCGCGGCTACGGGATTCCAACGTATCTCAACCCTTCGCCCTGGCGCAACATCGACCGTGAGTTGCTGGCGATGACCGACGTGTTGGTGGTCAACAGCCAGGAGGCAGCGCTGTTGTTCGACCTCCCGGACGCCGTCCGTTGGTCGCGGGCGGAGTGGTCGGCGCGCTTGCCTGGCCTGGCGACGCGAATCGGCTGGCGTGGTCGGGTACTGGCGGTTACGCTGGCGGCAGACGGGAGCGTTTCTCTTGACGCGGCTGGTCAGATGGCCGCCGCGCTTCCCTTTGTGATAGAACAGGTTGATGCGACCGGCGCCGGCGACGCCTTTGGCTGCGGCTTGGTCGACGCGCTTTCGCGGGGCGAAGCGCTGTCGGCGGCGCTTCGTTTCGGCAATGCCTGCGGTGCCCATGTGGCTGCGCGCGCCGGCATCTTCGCTCATCTGCCGCGGCAAGCCGAACTGGCGGACTTGCTCGGCCGCGCTAACCCGGCGGGTCCAGATTGAGCGTCAAGCGGTAGGCGTAGGCGTCGCCGCGGAAAGTGCCTTCGACGTACTCGACGATTTGCCCGGTCTTGCTGAATGTCTTCCGTTTCATCAGCAAGCAGGGCGACGGCGCAGCGAATTCGAATACGGCGGACTCCGGCGCGCTGCTCATGACTGCCTCGATGGTCTGCTCGCCATGCGACAGGGCAATGCCGCAACGCTCGCTCAGGAAGCGATACGCCGAACCTTGAATATCCCAGTCGGCGAGAGCCGGCGCCGCGGTGAGGTCATACCACGCGACTTCGCGTGACAAGGGTATGCCATCCCCCAGGCGGAGGCGCACCAGGCGCAAGAACGGGGCGGTGGACGGGCGGCCGAAGAGCGAGGCGAGCGTGCGGTCGGTGACTACGCCATGTTCGAGCAAACGGCTCGAAGGGACCATGCCCAGTTCGTGCATTTCCTCGGTAAAGCCCTTCAGTCGGCCAAGGCGTGGCGTCAGGCGGGGTGGCGTCCTGGCCGTCACCCCCGCACGGCCGTGCGTCTCCAGGTAGTTTCTGGCGCGCAGTTCCTCATATGCACGCCGGACGGTAACCCGGCTGAGGTTCAGCATTCCGGCCAGGGCGCGCTCCGAGGGAAGGCTCTCGCCGTCGGCGATTTCCCCGGAATCGATCAATGCCGACAGCTTGCGCAGCATCTGCAGATAACTGGGCTCGGCAAGCGATCGATCCGGCGCGATGCGATGGATCATCGGTGGGGCGGCCGCACTCTTCTTTGGAGCAGTCATCAGTGAGCGAAGCGGAGTTGATGGCGAGGGTTTGGTTGGCGATGATCGCCGAATCGAGTCGTCGCAGCCGATTGGCGGCACCACTCGGGGGAACGGGAGCAAGCGGGAGCGGACGACCCCAAGCGCGGAAGTATAGCGCCCGCCACACCCGGATTCCATCCGCTTTGCCTGGCGAACCGTCGAGACCCGGCGGTGGCGGGCATCGCGCCGATCATGCGGCGTCCGACGCCGATGCGCGCGCTACCGTGTCGAAGCGCGGGCAGGGGCGTTCGCTCTCCTCTTCGTTGACCAGGTGCAGGCGGCGAGTGCCCGGTCGATTGTCGCTACGGTTGGCGCGGGCAGTTCCGCGGTGCATTGCTGGAGTGCTGCTGGCGAGAAGCGGTCGGGTCACGCGCGCCAGGCTGCCGCGTGCGGCGCAGCGCCGGCAGGACTTCGAAAGCGGCTGGCGCGTGATCGGCCGCCGCAGCGCAGCGTTCATCGCCGAGTGCGCAGTGCTTCGCTGATCGGGCGAGCGAAGGAGAGGAAATCCAAGGTACGCGCAGCCGGGAACCGGATCGGGCGCATCCGGTGACCAGGGCTCAGCAGTTGATATGGCTTGGGGCGGCGGCAGAGCTTCACGCCCTGCGGGGGGTGCGGAACAACCCGCTAGCAGGAGACGCGTTGATCGAATTCGTATTCGGGGATCGGTTCTCCCGGGGGACCCTCCTGACCGACCGCTGCCGATCTGGCGGGCCAGACCGTCGAAATTCGTCGTACTGCGCGGCGGTTTGGCTACCTGTCACTTTTCCACCGTCTTCAGCAGCGTGGGCTCCTGGCTCTCACTTCGCAACACTGCTTCTATCGAACCGTAGTCGAACTCATCGGCGCAAGAACGGAAATAATGACTCAGATCGACATTCCATTCGGCGATCTGCCCAATCAATTCGTCGATACGAGCGGTGTCCAAAGTCACCAGGGCGTCCAGCAGCTCCGATCGGAGGACTTCCGGCAAGGTGGTCTGCACCGTCGCGTTCAATGGCACGGCAGGCCTCCAGTGGCGCGAACGGCCCTCGCGGTAGACGTAACGCACGCCGAGGAACCGCTCCAGGTAGGCAAAGATCTCTGCCGATCGATACGGTTTATGCAGAATGTCGTCCATGCCCGCCGCCAGGAGCTCGCCGCGCTGCTCAGCAAACGCTGAGGCGGTCAGGGCGACGATCTTCACCGCCGCGCCTCCCTCCAGTGCGCGAATCCGCCGGGTCGCCTCCAGCCCGTCCATCACCGGCATGCGCCAATCCATCCAGATGAAGTGCGGGCGCCATTGCTGGAAGCGTTCGATCCCTTCAACACCGTTCGCCGCGATGCCGACCTGAAACCCGGCGTCTTCCAGCAATCGACGCAACAGCAGGGCGTTTTCCGGCTGGTCCTCGACGATCAGAATCCGCCACGCCGGCTGACCCGGCTCCAGGTTCAGCACTTCACTGCCGGCTTCGCGTGCCCTTGCCGCGTCAGCCTCGTCGGCGAGGTCGACCGGTAGTTCAATCCAGAAGCGGCTGCCCTGCCCGAGCTGGCTGCTTACCCCGATGCGTCCGCCCATCAGCTCGATGAACTGCCGGGTGATTGCCAGCCCCAGTCCGGTGCCTTTCTGACCGGCGGTCAAACCGGCCTGCACGAAAGGCTCGAACACCCGCGCCTGATCTTCGGAGGCAATGCCCGGCCCGGTGTCCTCCACCTCGATCAGGAGGCGGGGCTCGTTCGCTTCGGGCTGGGCCTCCAGCCGCAGGGTCACGCTCCCCCGTTCAGTGAACTTGATGGCGTTGCCCAGCAGGTTGACCAGCACTTGTCGCAGCCGGGTTTCGTCGCCTTTGATATGGCGCACCACGCGGGGCGACTCTTCCAGGCGCAGTTCGAGATCCTTTTCCAGGGCGCGTTGTCTCATCATGCACACCACATCTTGCACCAGGGCGTGAAAGTCGAGCGGCGCCACCTGCAATTGCACGTGGCCCGCCTCGATCTTGGAAATGTCCAGAATGTCGTTGATCAGCCCCAGCAGGTGCGCGCCGCTGCGGTTGATGATGTCGAGATGCTCGCGGTCGCGGCCGACGATGTCGGCTTCCCCTCGCAGCAACTCCGAAAACCCCAGGATCGCATTTAGCGGCGTGCGCAGCTCGTGGCTCACACTGGCCAAGAATGCGCTCTTCGCCAGGTTGGCGGCGTCGGCCGCAACTTTGGCCAATTCGAGCTCTTTCGCGATACGTCGGCTTTCAGCGATGGCATTGGCCAAAATGGTGTTGATTTCGTTGTAGTAATCAGTATCCACCGCGTGGCGGTGGCGCAGCCCCTTGTAGCGCCAGATCAGGCTTTCGACCTCGGCCGGGGTCAAACTCAGCGCACCACCGAGCTGGAGGTCGTCGATGCGGCGGTCAAGATCCGCGCAGGTATCTTTCGGTTTCGGGCGAAAGCGCACCGTGTGCACCAGTCTGTTGAACGACGGATTCGGCGCGTAGGCTTCGCTGGTCCCTTCGACGGCCACATATTCCATGTCGTCGAAGAGGAAACAGCCCCCGTAGAACACCCCCGAGACGAAGTCCACTGTGAGTGGCATCACATTCTCGTAAACAGCAATCCCTTTCGTCTCGTCGATCGACAGCATTCTGCACCAGCCGATTTCCCGCTTGCTGCCGCCGCGCACGACCGAGTTGTATCCGGCGCCGTCATCGTCGTTGGCGTGCAGCCAATCCAGGGTCGAGTGAATCATCGTTTTGCCCGGACCATGCTCATACCAGACGCGAATGAAATTCATCCCCGCGCGAATGGAAAGATGTCGGGACGAGGGGAAGTTCTTTTCAATGGCGCGGAAGGTATCGATCAGCATCGAATACGGATACCACTGTGCCGCGTCGATGGTGTCGACCTTCAGCGCCATGCCCTGTGGCAGAACGCTCAGGTTATAGAATGCCTGAGTCAGGCCGATCAGAAAGGAGCCCGCCACTTCCCCTTTTGCCGATGTCGGGGGTAGTTCTGGCGCTGCGCTACAGTTGGCTTGCATTGTCTTCTCCGTGCAGAGGCTGGGCTCAAGCCGGCTGAGTGGGCGCGCCGAACAGCGCGGCACTGGTGCGAGTGGTCCGCTCCAGGTCGTCGAGCGCGTCGGCCAGGTTTTGCTCGACGCGCCGGCCAACTTCGGCCATCAGTCGCCTGGCAAGGTCAGCAACGGCTTCCTCAGCGTTCCGGAACGACAGGTGAGCGACCAGCCCGACGGTGCCGACGATCAGCCGCACGCTGGACGCGCTGCGCATCAGCACAAGGGCTGGTCGGCGGGATCGATCGGTCAGATCGGCAAGCAAGCCCGCCAGCCTCATTGCTCGTCCTTTGGTGTCCACGACTTCACCTCGCCCCATGCTTCAATCGGTCGGCCTTGCCGCCGCACCTGTTTCAGATACGCCTTGCAGCGCGTTTCCAATCAGCCCGTAATCGAAGTTGTAAGCGTGCTCGCGCAAGCACTGCGCGAGCGCCGCATCGTGTTCCCCGACCTGTTCGATCAGGGTGTCGATGCGCCGGACATCCAGCATCACCAGGGCGTCAGCCAAATCCCTCCGCAACTCCTGCGGCAGCGCCGCCAGGGCCGCGCGATCCGGCACCTGTTCCCCGAGGGCTGCGCTCGCCGGCGGCGCCGCCTTCTGGCGCAGAAAGCGCACGCCCAACTGGCGCTCCAGGCAGCCGAAAATCTCTTCGAGCCGGAACGGTTTGTGCATGACATCGTCCATACCCGCCGCCAGCATCTCGCCGCGCTGCTCAGCAAACGCCGAGGCGGTCAGGGCGACGATCTTCACCGCCGTGCCCCCCTCCAGCGCGCGAATCCGCCGAGTGGCCTCCAGCCCGTCCATCACCGGCATGCAGCGGTCCATCCAGATGAAGTGCGGCCGCCACTGCAGGAAACGTTCGATCGCGTCGGCGCCGTTGTTCGCTATCCGCAACTGCAAGCCGACATCTTCCAGCAAGCGCCTCAGCAGCATGGCGTTTTCCCGCTGGTCTTCGACGATCAGGATCCGCCACTGCGGCTCGCCCGGCGCCAATCCCAGCACTTCGCCGCGCGCCGCCTCGGGCTCCACCAGCTCGGCTGCGGCCGCTGTCTGGACCGGCAAGTCGATCCAGAAGCGGCTGCCCTGACCGAGCTGGCTGCTCACCCCGATGCGCCCGCCCATCAACTCGACGAACTGCCGGGTGATCGCCAGCCCCAGTCCAGTGCCTTTCTGACCGGCGGTCGAACCGGCCTGTACGAAAGGCTCGAACACCCGCGCCTGATCTTCGGGGGAAATGCCTGGTCCGGTGTCCTCCACCTCGATCAGGAGCCGGGGCTGGTTCGCGTCGGGCTGGGCCTCGAGCCGCAGGGTCACAGCCCCCTCTTCGGTGAACTTGATGGCGTTGCCCAGCAGGTTGACCAGTTCTTGCCGCAGCCGGGTTTCGTCGCCTCTGATATAGCGCAGTACGCGGGGCGACTGTTCCAGGCGCAGTTCGAGGCCCTTTTCCACGGCGCGTTGTCTCATCATGCTCACCACATCTTGCACCAGGGTGTGAAAATCCAGCGGCGCCATCTGCAGTTGCACGCGACCCGCCTCGATCTTGGCCATGTCGAGAATGTCGTTGATCAGTTCCAGCAGGTGCGTGCCGCTGCGGTTGATGATATCCAGATGCTCCCGGGCGCGCCCGGCCATCCTGTCCTCCCGGCGCAGCAGCGCCGAAAAGCCGAGAATCGCGTTCAGCGGCGTGCGCAGCTCGTGGTTCATGCTGGCCAGGAATGCGCTTTTGGCCTGGTTGGCCGCTTCGGCGGCGTCTTTGGCCCTTCTCAATTCTCGCGTTCGGTTGGCGAAGATTTGTTCGAGGTCGGCGTTGAGCTGGCTGATTTCCTTTTCCGTTTTGATGCCCGGGCCTTGCTGGGTTCCCGCCTCGGCAAAATAGGCGCAGAACTTGATGAAGTAATCCATCATCTGGTCGATCTGCTCGCGACTGGTGATGTCGTAATGGCTGATCGCCTTGAGAAACATGCGTCGGCTTTCCGTGATGGCGTTGGCCAGAATGCTGCTGATTTCGCTGTAGTACTCCGTATCCACCGCGCGGCGTTGCCGCAGCCCCTTGTAGCGCCAGACCAGGCTGTCGATCTCCGCCGGGGTCAAACTCAGCGTACGACCAAGCTGGAGGCCGTCGATACGGCGGTCAAGGTCCTGGCAGGTGTCTTTCTGCTTCTGGCGAAAGCGCACCGTGTGCACCAGTCTGTTGAAAGCCGGATTCGGCGCATAGGGTTCGCTGGTTCCCTCGATGGCGACGTATTCCGTGTCGTCGAAGAGGAAGCAGCCCCCGTAAAGCCCCCCGGTGAGGAAATCTGCCGATAGCGGCGCCACGTTCTCGAAGACTGCAATGCCTTTCGTCTCGTCGATCGACACGATTCTGCTCCAGCCGATTTCATCCTTGCTGCCGCCGCGGACCACCAGGTTGTATCCGGCGCCTTCATCGTTGGCGCGCAGCCAATCCAGGGTCGAATGAACGATTTCTTTGCCCGGCCCATGCTCGTACCAGATGCGAATGAAGTTCATGCCGGCGCGAACGGAGAGCAGCCGGGACGAAGGGAAGGCCTTTTCAATCGTCCGGAAGGTATCGATCAGCATCGAAAACGGATACCACTCTTCCGCGTCGGTAGTGTCGATCTTCAGCGCCATGCCGCCCTGTGGCAGAACGCACAGGTTGAAGAATGCATGCGTCAGCCCGAGCAAAAAGGGGCCAGCCACTTCGGGGTTTGCGGATGCGGGTGGCGCTGGCGCTGCGCAATGGCTGTCTTCCATTGTTTTCTCCACGCCGGGGCCGGGCTCAAGCGGACTGAATTCGTGCATGTCAGACAGGCTCGCGCGCAGACCCCCAGACCCCGCCAAGCTCGGTGGCACAGGGCAGTGCGGCGGGAAAGCGGGCGCAGAGTCTGTTCATTCCAGGATTCGCAGTCAGCCGAAATCGGCCGCCAGCGCAGGGGGAGCCAGCGCGGTGTACCGTGGCATTTTGGCTTTGCCGCCGTTGATTCTCTCGACGATGCAGCGGACGAGTGCAGACCAGCGAGCGGCTTTCGGCAACCCAGGCGCAGTTGTCCGAACAGGGTCAAGACCCTTGTCGATACGGGCGAGGCCGGCGACCAACAGCGGGCGACGGGTGATCGCGTCCAGGCGTGCCTCTGCATGCGCCAGGCGGACACGCCCACGCCGCCCGTCGTCATTCAGCGCCACCGCTCGCGCCGAGCGCTTGCCGTGTTCGCGGGCTAGCGTCGTGCAACTGCCCCAGCGCCCTTGATTCTTCAGTTCGTCGAAGCTGTTCTCACCAGCGGCCCGATCGCGGTAGAGCTGGCCGATGGCCTCGAACGCGGTGCCGGCGCTGCTCACCAGGGCGGCGTACTCCCGCACTTCAGCCAGCGCTTTTCGCTCCACCTTCATCGTACTCATCGGGTGAACCTCCCTCTTGGCGGCAAACCGTCATCAATGCTTAGTTTGCACTAATTCCGCAGGCCTGAACTGAGGAAAATGGGTTGAAGATGGTTTGATCTGTCTGGTGCACGACGCGCAGGAAACCAGCGAAGCGGTGGCCAGCGTGCCCGCCGCGCCGTCACCTTGCTTGAGTGCAGCGCTTGCTCGTCTTGCCGCGATCGCCATCCCGAACTGGGACCGCCGGCGGCCCTGCGCTAGCCGGTGCCGTGAGCGCTGGCGGATGGTGCGTGGGGGTGTTCTGGTTTGGCGAAAGGGTGTCGTTTGGTACGCCGCCGCCCGGTCGAACGGCGCGCGGCGGCATCGTGGTTGGCACGGTTCAGTAGTAGACCCTGAACAAGCGCTGGATTTGGTCGAACTCGTGCAGATACGCCTTGGCCACGTCGTGGTGGGTGGCGAGGACCATCAGGTCGTGCGAGAAGACCGAAGTGTTGTACCAGTTGAAGCTGCCTTCGATCACCGTCGCTTCGTCGATGATGCAGTATTTCGAGTGAATCGGCGAGTAGGGTACGCGATGGTCGGTCTGCCCGTAGACCAGGCCAACCGGAATTCCTGCCGTGCGCAGACCCTGTACCGCGGGCAGCAACGGGCGGGCGAGTTCCTCGGCCATCGTTCTTTCGATGCCGACGCGTCCCTGTCGGGCGAGGTGGCCGTTGAGCAGGATGTGCACGTGCACGCCGCGGTTGCGGGCGTGGATCAGCGCGTCGATCACGCTGTCGCCGTGCTCGCCGAGCAGATTGCCGATGAGAAACAGGGTCAACCTGATCGAGTGCTTGGCCCGGTTGATTTCGCCCAGGATCGCGTGGTGCGGGCGGTAGTACTTGCCGTTGAGCAGCGTGTGCCGACCGTAGGTATACAGCAGGTTGAAGTGGCTGAGCGGGTCGATGCCGTATTTCTGGATGACGCCGCCGCGTTCGCTCTGGAAGACGTTGTCGAGCAGTCGGCAGACGCCGCGCGAGTGGAAGCTCATGCCCGATTCCCAGTTCGCCCACCAGCGGTCGAAGGTGATGTTGAACGAGCCGAGGATGCAGTCCTCATCGTTGAAGATGATGAACTTGGTGTGCATGTCGGGATCGACTTCGATCAGATGGTGCTTGGGCGTGCAGACGACGCCGATGAGTTCGATGCCGGCGCGTTTCAGGCGCGCGTAGTTGGGGCTGTTGGTCAGCGTCATCTTGCGCCAGTCGACGATGCACTGCACCCAGACGCCGTGTTCGGCAGCGAACACCAGGTGGCGCGTGAAGTCGTGGTCGTCGATGCAGTCGACGCTGACCTTGATCGTGCAGAAGCGATTCGGATGCTCGTGCTTGCACCGGATGACCTTGTCGATGTGGTCGTGAATGAAGCGCTTCGGGTGATAGGGGTGGTGCTGTTGCCCCTTGGTGAATTTCGGCACCAGGTGCAGCGAAGCGAAATGACGGTTGTACCAATCGACATCGCACTGCAGTTGCCAGGCGTTGGCCTCGTAGGTGTGATACGTGTTGGCGGTCGCCCACTCGTCGGAAATTTTCCGGTACTGCGGCTGTTCGTGCTGCAACTGCGCCCAGTCCATGAAGATGTACTCGAGCTGCGAAGCGATCGAGTGTTCGTCGAGGTGTACGACGAAAGCGAACTTGACGCAGCGGATGTGGCCGAAGCTGCTCGAAAACGGGTGAATGTAGAAGTCGCGCGTGCGTCGTCGGTGGTGGTTCCACTCGATGTCGTAGGGGTCGGTGTCTATGACAAAGGTTTCGCAGATCGCATTGTCGCGATAGACGCGCAGAATCACCTTCAGGTTGAGTTGGGCGCCATGCCAGACGTCGAAGTTGATCCGGCCCCAGCGCAGGAAGAATTGTTCGTTGAAATCGTTCACGCGAACGAAGGAACCGCCGAGATTGCCATGGGCCGGGCGGGCATAATTTTCTGCTGTGCTCATCTTTCCATCTCGTCATTCGTTGCCTGAACGCCCGCCGGCCCGCCTCGGGAACGGCGCGCGCGCTCGTCGGCCGGGTTCGCTCACGGCGCTGCGAAACTGAGCAGATACCCGCAGTGATCGGACACGCGGCCATAATCGTGGTCGTTGAAGACGACCCGGCCGGAGACCGCGCGCAGCGCGCTTCCCCGGCGTAGAAAAACGTAGTCGATTCGCCGGTCGTCGCGCAAACCGTCGTACGACGGCGCGCCGTCGGGACGGAAGACGCTGCGGAAGACCTGCGGCGAGACGGCGCGCAGGTACTGGTCGTCGTACTCGTGCGAGTCGACGACGAAGCGATAGCCGCGCGAGCCGGCTTCGATGTTGAAGTCGCCGCAAAGCAGGCTGGCTGCCACGTGCGCCGTGTGTTCGTCGGTCGCCCAGCGGCGCAGATTGTCGAACTGCTCGGCAAAGCCGTCGTTCCACCAGCTCAGGTGCGACGAGAAGACGTTGAGCAGGCCGAGGTGCGGTACCTTGATCTGCGCCATGACGACCTTGCGCGTATGGATGCTGTGCGGATCCTGCGCGGTCGAGACGAAGCGCGCCTGATGGCGTGCGATCGGGTGCCGGCTGAGAATCGCGACGCCTTCGCGGTAGCGTTCGAATCCTTTGTGCGACCAGTCGGTGACGAGCTGGAAGGGCGCCGCCAGGCGCTCGTTGATGATCCGCGCCGTGTTGCTTTGCCAGTCGCCGCGGCCGTCGTTCCACAGCTCGGCCACTTCCTGCAGGCAGACGATGTCGACCGCCAATTCGTCGATCGCGCGTGCGATCAGCGACAGCTTGCGGTCCTGGTTCTCCTCCTGGCAACAGTGCAGATTGAGGATCAGAACTTTCAGCGGCGGGCGCTGCAGCGTGTAGTCGGCGCCCGCATTGTCGTCCCAGATGACCTGCTGCGCGGTTTCACAGGCGATGCGGTACTGGATGCGAAAGGCATCGGCCGCCTTGAGCGTCGTGTGCCAGACCTGGTAGCCGTACTGATTCGGGTTGCGCGCGTTGCTCAGCCACTCGTTGTCCCAATAGTTGCGCCGAAAGCGGTACGGCGTCTTGCGCGCCGTCTGCCAGTTGTCGGTCGTCCAGTGCAGCGTCACGCGGCGTGCTGGCAGACTGTTGCGCAGCGTCACGGTGAGTGGGATTTCTTTCTGCCCGGTCGCCAGAACCGCGTCGAGCGCACTGCTGATCAGGTGGCGCTGGTTGCCCAGGAGGATTCCGCAATCGGCGTCCATCGCATAATTGCTGCCCTGGTTGTTGTCCCAGTATTCGGCATTCCGACTGCGATGACAGAGGGCAAAGCGCACGTTGCCGGGCAGCGTCGCGTCCTCGTCGAGCGTAAACGACGCCTGCGCGACCCAGTATTCGCTAGCACCGTCGTCGGCCGTGGCGTGGAAGCTGGCCGGCAGCTTGTGCCAGACTTCGTCTTCGCCGGCCCAGCGGACATCCACCTCCTTGTCGTAAGCCAGATTGGCGACCAGCATGACGAAGCTCAGCATCTGGCGTGGTGGCGTCGTTCGGCGGGTGATCAGGTTTCTTGCGTAAAGTAGAGTAATCTCGTTCATGTTCATGCGCTAAGTTGAGTGGCCCGGCTGAGCAGGCCGAAAAGGGCGTGGGCGACCGACTGGGCGCGGATCGCCCGGCGGTCGCCAGTGAACTGTTGTGTTTCGCAGGCGAGCACATCGTCCGGCCCGGCCCAGGCAAAGCACACGGTACCCACCGGTCGCGCCGGCGAACCGCCGCCGGGACCGGCGACGCCGGTAATCGCCAGCGCCCAGTCGGCGCGGCTGGCGCGCTGGGCGCCGCTCGCCATGGCCGCGGCGGTCGCCTCGCTGACCGCGCCGTGTGCCGCGAGCGTCGCTGGCTCGACCCCGAGCAAATCGACCTTGGCCTGATTCGAGTACGTGATGTAGCCGCGGTCGAACCAGGCGGAACTGCCGGCAATCGCCGTCAGGCATTCTCCGACCCAGCCGCCGGTACACGATTCGGCGGTCGCCAGACGCTGCCCGTTGGTCAGGAGGAGCGCGCCGACACGCGCCGCGAGTTCCTCCAGATCGCTCTGCTGCCTGTCCATCAGGCGAAGATGAAGCGCAGCACGGCGAGCACCAGCAGCGTGTAGGCGGCCGCGACCAGATCGTCGCACATCACGCCGAAGCCGTTCTTGACCTGCTCGTCGAAGTAGCGCGCCGGTTGCGGCTTGCCGATGTCGAACAGGCGAAAGAGGGCGCAGGCGGTCGCCTGCCACAGCCCGCCGGGCGGGCAGAAGAGCAGCACGAGCCAGAACGGAACGATCTCGTCCCAGACGATGCTGCCGTGATCGATTACGCCCAGGTCGCGCCCGGTCTTGTGGACCGCGGCGACGCCAATGACGAAGCAGAGCGCCAGGAAGCCGAGCAACTCGAAGTCGTTCATCCACGGGCGCAACAGCGGAAACGACGCCCACGCGAACAGCGTTCCGGCCGTTCCCGGGGCGCGCGGCGAAAGCCCGCTGCCGAAACCGCAGGCGATCAGATGCGCCGGGTGGGCGAGCAGGAAACGCAGCGATGGTGCGGTATCAGGCAAAGTGATCGAACCCCCGTTGTTCGCTCACCAGCGGCCGACCGTCCGCGTCGAGCAGACGCAAGCTGCCGGCGGCCTCGACGATGCGGCCGCAGCGCGTCAGCGGCAGCGCGAGCTGGTCGGCGAGTTCGCCGATTGCCGACCGCGCGCCAGGTGGCGCGGAAAAGACGAGTTCGTAGTCGTCGCCGCCAGACAACTGGCAGTTGCGCGCCAGCTCGAGCGCGACTCCAGCGGGTAGCGGCGGCAGCGCGCTGACGTAAATTTCGGCGCCGACGGCGGAACGGTCGAGGATGTGCGCGAGGTCGGCGAGCAGGCCGTCCGAGATGTCGATCGCCGCGTTGGCCAGCCCTCGCCGGCGCAGTTCCAGCCCCAGCTCGACCCGCGGCTGCGGTTGTTGCAGCGCGGCGAGGCAGCTTGTCGCCAGCGCCGGCGGCAGTTGCGTGCGACCTTGCAGGTGCGCGAGCCCGAGCGCCGCGCGTCCGGGCAGGCCGGAGACCCAGAGGTCGTCGCCGAGGCGCGCCCGGTCACGTCGCAAGGCGCTTCCCGCGGGAAGCTCGCCGAGCGCGGTCAGGCACAGGTTGAGCGGGCCGCGCGTCGTGTCGCCGCCGATCAGCTCGACCGCGTAGCGCGTGCTGCAGGCAAAGAGCCCGGCGGCAAACGACGCCAGCCATTCTTCGTCGGCGCTGGGCAGGCTGCCGGCGAGGAGTAGCCAGCGCGGCTGCGCGCCCATCGCCGCGAGGTCGGAGAGATTGACCGCTACCGCTTTCCAGCCGAGCAGCTCGGGACTCACCGTCGGCAGGAAATGCGTGCCTTCGACGAGCATGTCGGTGGTGATCGCCAGTTCCATTCCGGCGCTCGGAACGAGTAGCGCGCAGTCGTCGCCGGGACCGAGCACAGCGCTCGGCGTTGGCTGCAAGAAGTGGCGGCGGATCAGGTCGAACTCGCTGGGCATGGTCTGTTCGCCGGGTTGATCGTGGCCGCCGATGCCGGGCGCGGGCGGCCGCTCAGCGCGCTCGCTTGCTGCCCGCCTGGCGCGCTTCGACTTCCGGGCGTCGCAGGCGGGCGGCCATCTTGTCGAGCACGCCATTGACGTATTTGTGCCCGTCCGTGCCGCCGTACGCCTTGGCCAGCTCGATCGACTCGTTGATGATCACGCGATACGGCGTCTGCGGATAGTTGGCCAGTTCGAAAGCGCCGGCGAGCAGGACGCAGGCTTCGACCGGCGACAGCTCGGCGAAAGGGCGATCGAGGCAGTCCTGCAACTGTCCGGCGAGGCTTTCGTGTTGCGCGAGAACGCCGCGCAGAAGCGCGACGAAGAACTTCCGGTCGGCCTTCGCGAAACCTTCGCTGTCGGCCAGATGGGCTTCGATCGCGGCTTCGTCGCTGCCGCCCACCTGCCACTGATAAAGCCCTTGCAGGGCGAGCTCGCGCGCCCGGCGGCGCGGCGAGACGACGGCTGCCGGGCGCTCGTCGGGCGCCCGCTCGGGCAGCGCCGGGCTCACGCCGACGCTCCGAGCAGGTGCAGCAACTTGGCCATCTCGACCGCCACCTGGGCGCAATCGATTCCCTTCTGCTGCATGCGAGCCAGCGCCTGGTCGTCGTCCTCGCAGGTCAGGATGCCGTTAGCGATCGGCACGCCGGTCGCCAGTTGTACTTCCATCAGCGCCCGGCACGCGTCGTTGGCGACGACCTCGAAATGGTAGGTTTCGCCGCGGATCACCGCGCCGAGCGCGACCAGCGCGTCGAAGCGCCCGCTGCGCGCCATCGTCTGCAGCGCCAGCGGAATCTCCAGCGCACCGGGGACGGAGGCGATCCGGATGCTGCCGTCGGCGACGCCGAGGCGTTTCAGCTCGCCGGTGCAGGCGCTCAGCAATCCCTCGCCGATATCCTGGTTGAAGCGGCTCATGACGATGCCGACGGTCAGGCTGTCGCCGCTCAGCTCGACGTCGTATTCGTCGATGCTGGCGTAGCGCGCCATCGACAACGGGGTCTCGTGGCGTACCGTGCGCGTTCCCATCAGCGGCTCTCCAGGTCAGCCGGCGAGGCGATGTAGCCGGTCACTTCAAGGTCGAAACCGGTCATGCTCGGCATCCGGCGCGGACTCGACAGCAGGCGCATCTTGCCGACGCCGAGATCGCGCAGAATCTGCGCGCCTATCCCGTAGATGCGGGGGTCCCAGCGCGCTGCCGGGCGCCGGGTGGAGGCGGGCTCGCGCAACATCGTCAGCAGATCCTGACCGCTCTCCGGTCGATGCAGCAGAACGATCACGCCCGCCTCGGCGCGCGCCAGCGCCGCCTGCGCGACGGACAGCGGAAAGCTGTGGCGGCCGCCGTCGGGGTCGAGAAAATCGACCACCGAGAGCGGTTCGTGTACGCGCACCAGCGTTTCGCGATCCGGCCGTATCTCGCCCTTGGTCAGGACCAGGTGAACCTCGTTCGAAGTGCAGTCGGTGTAGGCGTGCAGCATGAACTCGCCGTAGGCCGAGCGCACGCTTTTCGACAGGCTGCGTTCAACGAGCATTTCGTGCCGACTGCGGTAATGGATCAGGTCGGCGATCGTGCCGATCTTCAGGCCATGCTCGCGGGCGAAAGCGAGCAGGTCGTCGAGGCGCGCCATGCTGCCGTCTTCCTTCAGGATCTCGCAGATCACTGCGGCCGGTTCGAGCCCGGCGAGTTGAGCGAGGTCGCAGCCGGCCTCGGTATGCCCGGCGCGGACGAGAACGCCACCCGCTTGCGCCATGATCGGGAAGACGTGTCCGGGCTGGACGATATGCTCGGGACGCGCGTTGCGCGCCACCGCCGTCTTGATCGTCAGCGCCCGATCCTGCGCCGAGATGCCGGTGGTAACGCCTTCCGCCGCTTCGATCGAGACGGTGAACGCCGTGCTGTAGGGGCTCTTGTTGTCGCGCGCCATCTGCGTCAGGCCCAACTGCCGACAGCGCGCAGCGGTCAGCGTCAGGCAGATCAGACCACGTCCGAAGCGGGCCATGAAGTTGATCGCTTCCGGCGTGACGTGCTCGGCGGCGAGGATCAGATCACCTTCGTTTTCCCTGTCCTCTTCGTCGACCAGGACGACCATGCGCCCGAGACGCATTTCAACGATGATCTCTTCGATTGGCGAAACGTTGCCCGAACTGCTCTGTGGTGACATGCTTGGGAGTCCTCTGCGGCAGGAGTCGGCGCCGCGTGTCGCTTCGCCCGCAGGCGACCGGCGCAGCGCACATTCTCGCAGTTTACCGCCGTCACGGCTATCGGCTTCTGGCGCCGGCGAATTGGGAACGGTGCAAGCGCGGCGTGTCGGTGCGCGCGCTGTGGACGATCTGCAGGTTCGCCCTTCGCTCCCGGTGTGCGCGATGCAGGCGAGATAGCTCTTCAGATTGTCGAGAGTGCCGTGCCGACGGCCCGCGGCAGCGTCGTTCTGCGCCAGCGGCGGCAGGCTGTCGAACGTCGTCTGTGTGCCAGCGCCATCCAGCGCGAAGCGCGCCAGCGCGCGTATGGGCCAGGCCTCGGCGGATCGCTGGCTCTGCGCGCGGTTTGTCGTGATGATCTCGCCGCCAAGCGCGATGCTGGGCTAAACTTCATTTTTTTCCCAAGGAGCGAGTATGCCCATCGTCACCACCCCCAGCGGTCTTCAGATTGAAGACATCATCGTCGGCAGCGGTCCGACCGCGACTTCCGGCCAGCACGTCATCGTCCACTACACCGGTTGGCTGGCCGACGGCCACAAGAAGTTCGACTCGAGTACCGATCGCAACGAGCCCTTCCGCTTTCCGCTCGACGGGCGGCACGTGATCGCCGGTTGGGAGCAGGGCGTTCCCGGAATGAACGTCGGAGGCATCCGCAAACTGACGATTCCGGCCGATCTGGCGTACGGCGCGCGTGGCGCGGGCAAGATGGTGCCGCCGAACGCCAAGCTCGTCTTCGAGATCGAACTGCTCGACATCGCCTGAGCAATGGCCGAGCGGCCACGCCGCGTGCTGCTGCGCGTTGCCGGCAAGAGCGCGGCGCCAGCCGCGGGCGCGCCGACGAGCGGGCCGCAGGCGGCAGCGGGCGCAACGGCGGCGCCCGACCCCGAGCGCGGCATCCGGGTGGCCAAGTTGATGGCTGAGCGCGGTCTCTGTTCGCGCCGCGAAGCTGACGGCTACATCGCGCGCGGACTGGTTTTCGTAGACGGTCGGCGCGTTGGCGAACTGGGGACGCGCGTTGCGCCAAACGCGGTGATCACGCTCGACCGGCAGGCCGAGGCACAGCAGCGCAGCCAGTTCACGATTCTCCTGCACAAGCCGGTCGGATATGTTTCGGGGCAGCCCGAGCCGGGCTGCACTCCGGCCGTGTCGCTGATTCGCGCCGAGAACCAGTTCCGGACGCCTGATACGCCGGCCTTTCATCCGGCGTGCCTGCGCGGGCTGGCGCCGGCCGGCCGGCTCGACGTCGATTCGACGGGATTGCTCGTGCTGACGCAGGATGGGCGCATCGCGCGCCAGTTGATCGGCGAGAACTCGGAACTCGACAAGGAATATCTGGTGCGCGTCACCGGTCGTCTCGCGGCACGTGGACTTGCCTTGCTCAGACACGGTCTCAGCCTCGACGACAGGCAACTGAAGCCGGCCGGGGTGGAGTGGCTGAACGCCGATCAACTGCGCTTTGTTCTGCGCGAGGGTCGCAAGCGGCAGATCAGACGGATGTGCGAACTCGTCGGGTTGCAGGTCGTCGGCTTGAAGCGCGTGCGTATCGGGGCGGTTCGCCTGGCCGACCTGCCGCTCGGCCAGTGGCGCTACCTGCGCCCCGGCGAGTCGTTCTGAAACCACCGGCGAATCGCGCCGGGCCGCCCGCCGGGGGACGCGAGCGCCGCCCGGCGCAGCGTTCGGCTCAGCCTTCTTCGCTGCCGATCAGTTTGTAGGCGGTGGCGCCGAGCAGCGCACCGACGATCGGGGCGACCCAGAACAGCCAGAGCTGGCCGATTGCCCAGTCGCCGACAAAGACCGCGACGCCGGTGCTACGTGCGGGATTGACCGAGGTGTTGGTGACCGGGATGCTGATCAGGTGGATCAGGGTAAGTGCCAGACCGATGGCGATCGGCGCAAAACCCGTCGGCGCGCGCTTGTCGGTAGCGCCGAGGATGACCAGCAGGAAGAACATGGTCATGACGACTTCGGTGACCAGCGCGGCGAGCAGCGAGTAGCCGCCCGGCGAGTGTGCGCCGTAGCCGTTCGAGGCAAAGCCCTTGCTCACGTCGAAGCCCGCTGCGCCGCTGGCGATGACATAAAGTACGCCGCCAGCGGCGATCGCGCCAAGCACCTGGGCGACGATGTAGGGCAGCAGTTGGCTGGCGGGAAAACGCCCACCAGCCCATAAGCCGACCGAAACGGCGGGGTTGAGGTGGCAGCCGGAAATGTGGCCGATGGCAAAGGCCATCGTCAACACGGTCAGACCGAAGGCGAGCGACACGCCGTGCAGGCCGATGCCGACGTTAGGAAAGGCGGCGGCGAGTACTGCGCTGCCACAGCCCCCGAGTACCAGCCAGAATGTGCCGAAGAACTCGGCGCCATATTGCTTCATCTGCGTCTCCCAGGAAAAAGATTTGCGTGGAATACCTTGGAATACCTTGGAATAGGTCGTCTGCCGACAAGGGAATTTGCCGAGCGGGCGGCGATCGTATCGGACACGATGTAGCCCGTCAAGTTGCACGGGAAACGCAAAAAGGCGCGCCCGAGAGGCCCGCTGGAGCGAGTCGGCTGGCGGCGTGGGGCCGATATTCGTCTTCGCTGGCGGTCAGTAGCCTTCGCTTGGGGCGCTTTCCGCTATGATGCGGGTTGGTCAACTTGCTGCCCAAGAGTCCGATGCCGGCGATCAGTGCCGCTACGCCGGGGCGTCCGGCCCCCTCCGCCTTCCATCTCTGGCTGCGTGCCCGCAAGGCGGCGGCCAGGCAAATGCGCCGGCCCGGCGGCGTGCCGGGTGCTTTTCCAGCGACGGCGGACGTCGGGCCGCACGCCTATCCTTTCGATCCGACTTACGGCTACGACCTGCGCCGCCTGTGCGCGGTCGAGCCGCCGCTGCCACCGGACGGTTTTGGCGAGTTCTGGCAGGCGCGCTACCAGGCGGCGCTGGGAATCGATCCGCAGCCGCGGCTGCGACCAAGCGCGCTGCGTCACGCGCAGTTCTGCGTTTTCGATCTGGAGTATTCGTCGAGCGACGGCTTCACGATTGGTGGCTGGCTGCTCTGGCCGACGACGCAGCCGCCGCGCCAGGCTTTCGTCGTCGGGCACGGCTACGGCGGAATCGAGTCGCCGTTTTTCGCCCTGCCTTCGCTCTCTGCGGTATACCTTTTTCCGTGTTTCCGTGGCATTGCGCGCAGCCGCCGATGGCCGATATCGGACGACCCGAACTATCACGTGCTGCACGACATCCATCTGCGCGAACGCTACATCATCGCCGGCTGTGTGGAAGACCTGTGGACGGCAGTCAGCGCGCTGCTCCAGTTGGCGCCCCAGACCGCCGGGCATCTCGGCTACCTGGGCAGCAGTCTGGGCGGCGGCGTCGGCGCGCTGGCGCTGGCTTGCGAGACGCGCGTCGCGCGCGCCCACCTGAAGGTGCCGACTTTCGGCCACCAGGCGCTGCGTCTGACGCTGCCGACGGTCGGCAGCGCGGCGGCGGTGCAGGACTTCGCCCAGCGCCATCCCGAGGTGGCGCAGACGCTGGCCTGGTACGACGCGGCCAGCGCGGCGCGTTTCATCCGCCAGCCGACGCTGGTAGCCGCGGCTTTGTTCGATCCGGCGGTCGCGCCGCCCGGGCAGTTTGCCGTCTACAACGCGCTGCCGGGAGCCCGGCAATTGTTCGTCCTCTCCGCCGGGCACTTTCCCTATGCGCGCGAGGCCGACGAGGAGAAACGCCTGTTGGCCGCGCTGCGCGCGTTCTTTGCCGGGCTGTGAGCGAGGTCTGGCGGGTGCAACTGGCGCCGGCCGTCGGCTAGCGCGGCCGGCGACGCTGGCGGGCGCACGCCTGGCGCAGCGGGTGTGCTTCAGTCGCTGGCGAAAACCTGCCGCCAAAGGGCGCCGACGGCGTCGATCCGGCGGCTGACCGAGGCGCGCTCGACGCGCGCGCGGCGCCCGGCGTTCAGGCGCAGCGCATGTTGCAGGCGACGGAACTCGCGATAGGCATTGCGCACCGGTTCGGCGAGTTCGCCGGGAATCAGGCCGAGTTCAGCCGCGATGCCGAGCAGGGCGATGTTGCCGAGGTTGCCGCAGAGGCGCGGGTGCGCATGCGCGTGGCCGAGCACCAGGTACTGCACGATGAACTCGACGTCGATCAAGCCGCCACGATCATGCTTGATGTCGAAGTCTTCGCCGCCGCGCGAAGCGTGCTGTTCGAGCATGCGCCGACGCATCGCCAGCACCTCGTCGCGCAGCGTCGCCAGATCGCGCGGTTGGCGGAGGATTTCGACGCGTATCGCTTCGAACGCTTCGCCGACTGCCGGGTCGCCGGCGCAGAAGCGCGCGCGCGTCAGCGCCTGATGCTCCCACACCCAGGCGTGCTGCAACTGGTAGTCGCGAAAAGCGGAAACCGGGCAGACGAGCATTCCCGCATCGCCGTTCGGCCGCAGGCGCAGGTCGATCTCGAAGAGCATTCCGGCCGGCGTCTGCGCGGACATCCAGGTGCTCATGCGCTGGCCCAGCCGGGCATAGATTTCGCCCACATCCGGCGTGGGATCGTCGTGCAGGTAGACCAGGTCGAGGTCGGAGGCGAAGCCGAGTTCCTTGCCGCCGAGTTTGCCGTAGGCGATGACGGCAAAGCGCGGGGGTTCGGACGGCCGTGGGTGGCGCTGGCGCAGCCGCCGCCAGCACAGATCGAGCGTCGTCTGCACCATCAGATCGGCCAGTTCGCTCAGGCGGTCGGCCAGGTGCTCGACCGTATGCATACCGGCGATGTCCTGCGCCAGGAAGTGAAAGACCTGCGCGTGATGCGTTTCGCGCAGGATGTCCATTTCCCGTTCGGTATCGTCCTCGGCCTGCGCCAGGCGGGCGAGCAGTTCGCGGCGGAACTCGTGCCAGTCGGTGCGCACGTCGAAAATGCGCGAATCGAGCAGTTCGTCGAGCAGAATCGGGTGGCGTGTCAGGTAGTCGGCGGCCCACGACGAACTGCCGATCAATTCGGCCAGCTTGTTCAGCGCCGGCGGATATTGCTGCAAGAGCGCCAGGTAAGCGCCGCGCCGGCTGATCGTCTCCAGGAAATCGAGCGTACGCAGCCAGGAAGCGTCCGGCGTTCCGGTTCCGGCCGCTGCTTCGAAGACACGCGGGCCGAGCGCGTCGAGGCGCTCGCGATTGCTCGCGGGCAACTGCAGGTAGCGGGCGCTGTCGCGAAAGCTGCGCAAGCGTGCGAGCAGCGCCTGCGGCTGACGAAAGCCCAGCGTCGACAGGCGTTCGAGCGCCTCGTCGGGACTCGCCGAACCGTCCCAGAGCGTCGCCAGCGCGTGCCGGCCTTCCTCGGGCTCCGAGAAGACCTGCTCGAAATGGCGCGCAACGATCGCCCGATGCGCGTCGAGAATGTCGAGCAGCGCGGGCCAGTCGGCGAAAGCGAGTGAATGCGCGATCTGTTCACGCTCTTCGTCAGCGCTCGGCAGGCGGTGCGTCTGTGCATCGTTGACGTACTGCAAGCGGTGTTCGAGGCGGCGCAGGAAAACATAGGCAGCGGCCAGCGCACTCTCGCTTTCGGCCGACAGCAGGCGCCGCTCGGCGAGCAGGGCGAGAACCTGTAAGGTCGGGCGCACCTGCAGCGCGGGATCTCGTCCGCCGCGGATCAGTTGAAAGACCTGCGCAATGAACTCGATTTCGCGGATTCCACCCGGCCCCAGCTTGATGTGCTCGGCCATGTCCTTGCGCATCACTTCGCGGCGGATCTGTCCGTGCAGTTCGCGCATCGCGTTGATCGCGCCGAAATCGAGGTATTTGCGGAAGACGAAAGGTCGCGCTATGGCCTGCAGTGCCTGCACCCACTCGGCCTGCAAATTGTCCCCGGAATTCATCACGCGCGCCTTGATCCAGGCGTAGCGCTCCCATTCGCGACCTTGCGCGATGAAGTAGTTTTCCAGCGAACCGAGCGAGCCGACGAGCGGTCCGGAGTCGCCGTTCGGGCGCAGGCGCATGTCGACCCGAAAGACCTGGCCGTCCTCGGTCAGGTCGCCGAGCGCCGCGATCAGCCGCTTGCCCAGGCGGTGGAAGAATTCGTAGTTATCGATCCGCCGGCCGCTGCCGCCCGCCGTCTGTCCTTCCTCGGGATAGACGAAGATGTAATCGACGTCCGACGAAACGTTCAGTTCGCGTCCGCCGAGCTTGCCCATGCCGATGACCAGCAGGCGCTCGGGCTCGCCGCGACTGTCGAGCGGCTGGCCAAACAGTTCGGCGAGCTGGCGATGGAAGAAGTCGAGCGCAAAGTTGGTCGTCACGTCGGCCAGTTGCGTCATGCACTCGACCACCTCGCCCAAGTCGGCCGCACCGCCAAGGTCGCGCACGATAAGGAGCGCCATGACGCGCTGGCGCAAGCGCCGCAGGCTGCGCTTGAGCGTTTCGTCGCTGTGCGGCGCCTGATCGGCCAGGAAAGCTTCCATCTGCTCCGCCGTTACCGGCTGGCCGACCTTGTCGACCAGCCAGTCGGCGACTTCCGGGCGAGCCGCCAGCAGATTGCGCAGGAAGCGGCTGTGCGCTTGCGCCGTTGGCCAGGGCGCGGTCAGATGGCCAGCCGGGTCGGCGGGCGCGGGGCAGGCAGTATTCATGGTTGCGCGGGCGGCGTGGGCGAAGTCGGGGGGAGGGCGGCGCTGCGGACAGGCCGGGGGAGACTTTGGCATAAAGCGTGCCGCCGTTCAAGCGGCGAGCACAAGCCGGCGGTCGCCCGCGGCTGGGCCTGTGCCGGTTGCTTAAACGACGCCGGGTTTCTGTTCGCCGCGCGGCCGACGCCGCCTGCATGCTCGGTTTACTCGGTCCACTCCCGGGCTTGCGCAAGGCCGTTGGCGATCGCCTGCTTGCGAATGCTGCCGGCCATCTCGGGTGACAGCGTGCGCAAGCGTTCGTAGTGCTGTCGGGCACCTGACGGATCCCCGTCGAGCAGGCTGGCCAAGGTCAGAACGCCGTGCGCGGGTGGAAACGTCGGTCGCCGGGCAAGCAGCCAGTTGGCATGCTCGCGTGCCTTGCCAGCGATGCGCGAGGCGAGATAGGCCTGGGCCAGGTACAGACGGAGATCGGCTGCCTCCGGGGCCAATGCCAGGCCCTTTTCCAGCGCCTGGATGGCGCGCCCGAGGTTGCGGCTTAGCAGATGCGCCTGTCCGAGATTGATCCAGGCATTGGCGAAATCGGGCGACAGGCGCACCGCGGTTTCCAGGGTTTCGACGGCTTCCGGCAACCGCCCAAGCTTGAGCAGCGCGTAGCCTTTGCTGCTCCAGGCCCATTGATTGACCGGGTCAATCCGCAACGCGCCCTCCAGCGTTGTCAACGACTCCTGAAGCTTTCCGCTGCGCCCCTGCGCCTTGGCCTTGGCGTGATAGAAACGGATCGTGTCGCCCGCCTGCGCCTCGGCCCGCGCCAGGGTGGACAGGGCTTCTTCGTGGGCGCCGGATTCGGTCTGGCTGTCGCCCAGGCTGATCAGATCGTTGACCCCAGCACCGCCCAGGCTATCGATCCTTTTCAGGCTGCTGACCGCAGAGCGGAAATCCCGCGCGTCGTACAGCAAGGCCGCGTGTACGCGCAACGCGCTGATGTTGTTCGGCTCAATGGCCAGAGCCTGGCGGATGTCCTGTTCGGCCGCCGGCCGCAGCCCGAGATCGCGGCGCAGCGAGGCGCGGGTCGCCAGTGCGTCCGCGTGATCGGGCTTGCGTTCAAGTACTTCGCCCAGCGCCTGTTCGGCGTCGCGCGGCCGCTGCGTGGCGACGAGCACCGCGGCCAGGCCCTGCCAGCTTTCGGGCAATTCCGGTGCCAGTTCGACCGCCTTGCGCATCGCTGATTCGGCCGCTCCCAGGCGAGCGCGCTTGAGCTCAGCGAAGCCGATGGAGATTTCCGAACGCGCCGCCTCGCGGCGTCCAAGAACGGCTTTGGCGGCCACCGCGCTCGCTTCATCCACCTTGCCGGCTTCGGCGAGTTGCCGGCTCAGCTTTTCGGCGACCTCCGGACTCGTATCGCCCAGGCGCTGCGCGACCCGAAAGGCGGCGAGCGCCCCGGCTCCGTTGCCCAGCGCATCCTCGCTGGTCCCCAGCAGGCGCCAGGCAAACGTGCGGCCCGGCGCCAGCCGGATTGCCTTGCGGCTCTCCTCACGCGCCTTGGCCGGGTTCTTGTCGTGCAACGCCCAGTCGGCGCGCAATTCGTTCGCCCGCGTGGAGTTCGGGAAAATCGCTTGTGCGCGATCCAGGGCTTGCTCTGCCGCCTCCTTGCGCCCGAGCGAGCGCAAGACCAAGGCGTAGTGTTGCCAGCCGAAGACGTAGCGGTCGTCCACGGCGAGCGCCTTTTCCAGCTTGGTCAAGGCTTCGCTCGCCTGCCCCAGTTCGTTCTCGGCCATGCCCAGGAAGACCAGTGCCGGCGCCGATCCCGGCTGTTCCGCCAGCCACGCGGCTGCGTGCGCTGCCAGTTTCTTCCAGGCGCCGGTTTGTTGCAGGGCCTCGGCTTCCTGGCCCCATTGGCGATCCGCCAGCGGAGGCGCGGTGCGTGTGGGCGGCAACTTTCCTTGTGTGGCGAGCGAGGTAATTCCGGCGGCGGCCAGCGCGAGGTTGAGATTCTGGCCGGTTCCGAGCGTGGCGGTGGTCACGCCGACCAACTTGCCGTGCTCGTCGAACAAACCACCGCCGCTCGAACCGGGCGATTGCGCTGCCGTGCTGAGCAGGTAAGCGTCGCTCCCCTTGCCAGCAACGCCGGAAATCAGGCCGCGACTGACGGTGACACCGAAACCAAGCGGATTGCCGATGGCGAAGACCGCTTCGCCGACGGCGAGCGTGTCGGTGTCGCGTATCGCCACACTCGGCGCGGTCAATCCGGCGACCGACAACAGGCAGATGTCGCGCGTGGCATCGCGCCTTGCCCAGCGTGCCTCCCATCTTTTCTGCCCGACCTCGACCGTGAGCGTGGCGGCATCCTGGATGACATGGCAGTTGGTGGCGACCAGCCCGGCAGCGATGACGACGCCGCTCCCCTGTACTTCGCTGGCTCCCTGATCGTCGAGCGCGTAGACTGTCACTACCGACGCTGAGGCACGCCGGAAAACCTGGTCAGCGTCTGTGGCATGCGATGGCTGTGCGGCGACCGCTGCGCACCCGGCAGCCAACCAAGGGAAAAGGCGCGGCGTCATGGCTGGTAGGCCTCGGTGGGAAGAATGAACTGCCGATACAGCGACTCGGCGGCCGCGCTGTCGAAGCCGCGCAGTTTTTCGTAGGCCTGCCGCGCCTCGGCCGGCCGGTTGCGTTGGTGATTCACTTCGACCAGTGAACCCCAGACCTTGGCCTGCCGCGGTTCGATCTGCAACGAGCGCTCGAGCGCCGGCACTGCCTCGTCAAGCCGGCCAAGAAGGGCCAGCACGAAACCGTGCTGACGCCAACTGCGCGCCAACTGCGGGCTGCGCTCAAGCAGCCCGGTCGTGAGAACGAGCGCCTCGTCGAGGTGCCCGCCATCCTTGAGCGCCACCGCCAGGAGGTAGGCCCATTCTTCCTGCCCCGGCGCGTGGCGGCGGGCTTCACGAAAGGCCGCGATGGCTTCCGGCAGGCGTTGCTGCTCGGAACGCGAAATACCGACGCCTCCCCATGCCAAGGCATTATCGGGCTTGATCTCCAGGCTCTTGTGGTAAGCCGCGCACGCCGCATCCTGCGCCCCGAGAGCGGCGAGCGTCCGCCCGCGCCAGAACCAGTACGTGGGATCGCCCGTCAGGTCTTCGCCCAGTCGCTCGACAACGCGCCACGCCTTGTGTGGCCTGCCCGCTTGCAGGTACGCGTTGACCAGCCCCCATTGCGCGTTGGCATCGCCGCTGTGCAAGCCGGCCAAGCGCCGCCAGGTGGCGATCGCCAGATCCGGATTGCCACGCGCCAGCGCGATGTTGGCCAGGTATCGATACGCTTCCGTCAGCCAGGGATCGATTTCCACCGCGCGCAGCAGCGCCTTTTCCGCTTCGTCCAGGCGCCCTTTCTCCTGCAGTAGCAGCCCTTGCAGGTACCAGGCCGCACCATCGGCCGGGTTGTCTGCCGCCATGCGCTGGGCGAGCGCCAAGGCTTCTTCGTATCGCTGATGCAAGGCGAGTTGCCAGCCGAGGCCGAGCACGTGGCCGCGCTGCGACGGATCGATGCGGTACAGAGCCTCCCAGCCGCGCAACTCGGCGTCCGGCTGTTTCTTCTCACGCGCCGCCCGCACCACGAAAGACCACGCATCGGGGTTATCCGGGGCAGCTTTCGCCCACGTCTCAGCCTGGCGCAACAAACCCTCCCAGTCCTGCGTGGCGACCAGCGCCTTGGCTTGCGCGTAAAGCTGCTGTTGCGCAGCGTTCTTGCTCGCCCGTTCCTGCACCTGATCGATCCATGCCGCCGGTAGCGCAAAGTTCACGTTCTGCCCGTCGCGGCGTCGGTAGTCGACGATACCGAGCAAGCGCCCGCTCTCGTCGACCAGGGCGCCGCCTTCGGAACCCGGCGAGACCGGGGCGCTGAATTGGAGGTATTCTCCACTCGGAAACCGGCGCTTTCCCGAGAAGACCCCATCGGAAATCCCGACGCCCAGGCCGAGCGCGTTGGATACGGCATATACCCGGCTACCGGCAGCGACTTCGGCCGCGCCGGCGGGCAAGGCCTTGGCGTTCAATCCAGGCGCCGCCAGCAGGCAGAGATTTCTGTCGTTATCCCGTGCCAGCAAGCTTGCCGCGAGGTGAGCTTCTGGTCGCACGATACGCAAAGCGCTCGCCGATTCGACGCCGTTGCAAACGGTCACCACGGTTTCCGCCGAGGTCACCGTTGCGCTCAGGCGCGCGCTGGTCCCACCCGTATCGTCAAGGGTTTCGAGGACGACGACCGAAGCGGCTGCTGCGCGGAAGATCTCCGGGGGAGACAGGGCGAGCGCCTGGCCGCAGGCCAAGGCAATACAGGCTGGCAGAATGCGCAGCATCGGAGTCGCGCCCCCATCGTGGTCGTCATCAGGCGGCGGATGATACCACTGGCCTCGTCTGACGCCTTTCCGAACAGTCGCGCGCCGAGCAGCCAAGTCGAGGACTTGCTGCAGATTCGCTCGACCAGCGCTTGCCAGACCTTGGCCAGCGTGCCGGACTGTTCCTCCTGCGCGCGCTCGACCTCGACCGTGCCTGGTCTGCCCGTGCATAGTCCCATTCGATCAGGGCCTTGTGCCGGAATCCGCCAGGCTGTTGAGGGGGAATGCTCATCGCGCGCGCCTGGAGAACGTGGCGGCAGTCGCCGCCAGCGCATGTCGACCCGCGACCCGGGTGACGCCTCAGACCCGGCCGGGCGACTCGCCGACGATGGCGAGCTGGCGCTCCGCGTTAATCCGCGCGGGCAAACAGCGGGTTTTCGCCGCTGACCTGGGTGACGAGGTCCGCCGGCCATCCGGAAGGCCGCTCCAAGTCCTCTCCAGCGCGAAGTCGGCTTCGGCGCAGTCCTTCGGCGGCAACGCGTCGACTTCCAACAAGAAATCCAGATGGCCACTGCCCCGGCCGAAATCGTCGCACATCGCTGAGCCGAAGAAGTCGAGTCGACCTGCGCCGACGCTGTCAGAACGGCGTCGCGTTTGCCAGGCGACAGCAATCGGGACTAGAATGGCAGATCGGCGGCAATGGGTTCCAAACGTTTATTTCTCAATGTGCGAGGGGTGTCATGGCGTCAAAGGATGATGACGAGATAACCGCAGTGGTCGCGGGCGTATTGGCCGGAATAGCGCTGGCCGTAGTGGGCGTGGTCTATGCCGTCGGCGGTGGCAAGACGGTGCGCGCGCCGGCGGCGAATTCGGCCGAGATGGTCGACATCGCGCCAATTGGTGAGCCGCTGGCGAAGGTCTATTTTGGCGTCGGCAAAGCCGAAATGAACGAGGCGGATCGGGCCGTCGTGGCGACCACCGTGCAGGCGCTGGCGAAGAACCCGCAAGCGATCGTGCTGCTTTCCGGTTTCCACGATCCCTCGGGTGATGCAGCGAACAACGCGCAATTGGCCAAGGCGCGGGCGGTCAGCGTGCGCACGGCCTTGCTCGCCGGTGGGGTCGATGCCAGCCGCGTCAAGTTCCGCAAACCCGAGTCGACGATCGGCAGCGGCAGCCCGGAGGAGGGCAGGCGGGTCGAGATACGCGTGCAATAAGCGCCCGCGGCGGTCGCCGAGCGCCGAGCGCCGGCCATGCCGCGCCCGCGTGCTGCCGCTTGGCTTGGCGGTTTGCTAGTTGAGCCGCGTCCAGGCAAACCTGTTGCTGACCCTGGTAGCCCTGATCTGGGGGTCGGCTTTTGTCGCACAAAGCCACGGCATGGCCGATATCGGGCCGATGGCCTTCACCGGGGTGCGCTTTCTGATCGGCGCGCTGGTTGTCGCGCCGCTGAGCTGGCGCGAATGGCAAGGTCTGCGCCGAACGGCGGCCCGGGCGCAAGAGCGTCGTCGCGGGGTCTGGCAGATCGGAGGCCTGGGCGTCTTCCTGCTGCTCGGCGCGGTGATGCAGCAGACCGGGCTGATCAGCACAACGGTGACCAACGCAGGTTTTCTGACCGCGCTCTACGTTCCGCTGGTGCCGCTGCTCGGCTGGCTGCTCCTGCGCCAATTGCCGCACTGGTCGGTATGGCCCACCGGCCTGAGCTGTCTGCTCGGCGCTTTCCTGCTTTCCGGTGCGCATGAGCTGAGCATTGGCGTCGGCGATCTGTGGGTGATCGCCTCGGCCTTGCCCTGGGCGCTGCACGTGCTGCTCGTCGGGCGTGTCGCTGATCGCCTGGCGGCGCCCTTTCTCGTTGCTGGCGGGCAGTTCTTCGTCTGCGGCGTCCTCGCCCTCATTGCTGCGCTGCTCTTCGAAGGCGTCGATCTGGCGGCGCTGCGGGCAGCCGCCCTGCCCATCCTGTACACCGGGGTGCTCTCGGTCGGTATCGCCTTTTCCTGCCAGGTGATTGCCCAGCGTTACGCCGACGCTGCCGACGCGGCGATCATCCTCTCATCGGAGACGGTGTTCGCCGCGCTCTTCGGCTATCTGCTGATGGGCGACCGGCTGGACCTTGCCGGCGTTGGCGGTTGCGCGCTGATCCTGATCGGCATTGTGACGATCAATCTGCGTACTGGCGGGCAGCCCGCCGGGTTGCCGGCGGCTGCGACGGAGCAACCTGGCGCGCGCGAGTGACCCCATTTTTCGCAGTGGGTAAGCGCTGATCACCCGGTGCATGATCGCTGTCAACGGCTTCTGTACGGCCGTCGCCGAGAAGCCAGCGCTGACTCCATATCGCCACGGTTGATGAGGCCAGGCGGATCATCGCCAGCACGCGGGCACTTAGTGACCGGGAGTTCGTTTTCACGCTCTCAAGCCTCGGACTCCGCTTGGGCGATGGGCTACGCCTACCGCTCGGAGACGTCTGTCAACGACGCGCCGGAAATCAACTCGCGCAACAGGAAGGCTTCTTCGATCGGCGCAAACGATCGCCTGCGCGTACGCGCCAACACGCCCAACAGCGCCTGCGCGAGGCCCTCCGGCCAGCACTCGACCTCTGTCCGGTCGCGCCCGAGGTAACGCAGCGCGGCGATCCGGCGATAGCCATGGACCAGGATGAAAGCCTTGTCTTCGCCGGCAACCGCGGTGCAGGGCAGCAACTGACCATCTGCGGCGATCGATCGGGCCAGAGGTCGGCGCATCGAGCAAGCGAAGCGATGCGTAGCGTAGCGCAAATCAAGACGGTGCAGGTCGCGGGTCAGAACCCCCGCAGCCGACGACTGATCCATGCAAGAAACCTCCCGTCGGACGCAGCGTACCGGCCGACTGCCGCCGGGGCGAGAGCCTGCCCGCTCGATGCCCCGGGCCAGAAACGGAAGCGACCCTGCGACAGGCGTTCTTGGCACGGCCACAAGCCCTGGCCATCATAGACCAGGAGGCTGGCGGCGGTACGCCGACGGTTGCGGGAGACGAAAAGGGAGCCGCTTAACGGGTTTTCGGCGAGCCTCTGCCGCACGCGTCGGGCAAGGCCGTCGATGCCGCAGCGCAAGTCCGCCGGTTAGCTGGCCACCCAGACGTGCAGGCGCCCGCTGAGCGCGATCACGACCGCGTCTGCCAGAGATTGCGGGCGATCGTGACGATTCACTGCTTGCCGCTTGCGCCAACACGATGCGCAGTGCGTGGCCGTGTCGGTCCGCGAGGATCGGAACGCAGGCCGGTGGGGCGAGCGGCAGGCCGAAGTTGAGTTCGACGAAGTCCGCGCGCTGTGCAGTTTCAGGTTGGCGTGATCGAGCTTAAGCGCAACCGCCACCTTGGCAACGCCGTACCGCCCGGCAAACTCGCTCGCAACTGCAGGTCGTCCGGAATGCGGGCACCAGGCGCGCGGATGCTCTGCCACTCGGCGAAGGCCGCCTCCCGATCGGACTGGACGAGCCACCACGCTACCAGACGCCGCCAGGGATTTCACGAAAGGTTGCCGAAAGGGCGCCGCGAATTGGCCGCCGCTGGACTGGCAACCCTGATCGGTGTTGCGGACTTCCGGGCACCCGTGCCGGTGAATGGCGTCGCGCACTGCATTCAGACAGAAGTCAGTCGTCAAGGTGTTGGAGAGCCGCCAGGCGAGCACCCGCCGTGAGTACCAGTCGATCGCGGCGAACAGATGGGGGAAGCTGCGGCGCATGGGAATGCAGGTGATGTCCGCCGCGTACACGTGATTGGGTCGCTCGACGGCGAACTCGCGCAGCAGAAGCAGATGGATTTCATTACCCCGCTGCCGACGGGAGGTGTTGGGCTTCCGATATGGCGTCTCGATGCCCATGCGGCATCAAGGTGCTGATGTGCCGGCACCCGGTCTGCAACCCCCTCGCTGCTACGCATCAGCGGCGGATCATCCGGCGGGACTTCGCGTGGCGTGTAATCGCCGGTCGACCGCGCCAGCCCGAGGAGGGCTCACCGATACGAAACGGGCCGCTCGTGCTTGCGGTCCATCATCGTCTTGCGGGAAGCCTGCCCCATTGATGAGCGCATGTTCCAAGAAATCGTTCTCCAGCGTCAGCTGTCCGATCTTGGCGTGTAGCTCCGTCAGGTCCGGATCAGCGCTCACCGGATGGTTCACCTCACCACGAACCTGAACCGCGCGCTCCGTCTGCTTCCGCAGCCGTTTGATCGGGCAAGGCTACCACGTCTCCTGCTGTGCAAATCTTCGGCGCTACCTCTCCTTCGCGCCGAACGTCGACTGAACAGGTGCCGCGACAATGCCATACATGCAACTACCGTATGGCTAATGCGCAGGAATCCTTGTCACGCGGGCAGAGCCATGTATAATCACCGGTTCTTCGTTTAACCTTGTTCAGTTTCTTGGAGTCCAACATGTACGCGGTCATAAAAACCGGGGGCAAGCAGTATCGCGTTGCCAGCGGCGAAAAACTCAAAATAGAACAGATACCGGCAGAAGTTGGCGCAGAAATCACGCTTGATCAGGTGCTGGTCGTTGGCCAAGGCGATGCCATCCGTATCGGCACGCCGCTGGTCGCAGGCGCCACGGTCAAGGCGACGGTCCTCGCGCACGGCCGCCACGACAAGATCCGGATCTTCAAGATGAGGCGGCGCAAGCACTCTCAGAAGCATCAGGGGCATCGCCAGAACTACACCGAAATTCGCGTCGAGGCGATCGTAGACGGCGCGGCAGCGCCGGTTTCGGACTGATTGGAAAGGAATCTGACTCATGGCACACAAGAAAGCAGGCGGTAGCGTACGCAACGGACGCGACTCCGAAGCCAAGCGCCTGGGCGTCAAGCGTTACGGCGGGCAGCTCGTTCGCGCGGGCAACATCATTGTCCGCCAACGCGGTACGGCCTACCATCCGGGCGAGAACATGGGCCTCGGCAAGGACCATACGCTGTTCGCACTGGTCGATGGACACGTTCAGTTTGCGATCAAGGGCGCCCAAGGCCGGCGGACGGTCAGCATCATTCCGCTCGCTGCCTGACCGGCGGCGAAGCCGGCGGGGTGGGATGGCCGGCGATCGACGAAGCCCTATCCTTTTTGGTAGGGCTTTTTCTTTGTCGCTGGGCCAACACGAAGGATGCGCGCATGAAATTTGTCGACGAGGCGAGGATACTGGTCGCCGCCGGCGACGGCGGCAACGGGATTGCGTCGTTCCGGCGCGAAAAATACGTGCCGCAGGGCGGGCCGGATGGCGGTGACGGCGGGCACGGTGGCGACGTCTATTGCGTTGCCGACCGCAACGTCAACACCTTGATCGAGTATCGTTTCGTCCAGCGCTATCGGGCGCAGCGCGGCGAGAACGGCCGCTCGAGCGACTGCCACGGCAAGCGCGGCAAGGACATGACCTTGCGCATGCCGGTCGGAACGATGGTTCTCAACGCCGACGGCGGTGATCTGCTGGCTGATCTCGACGTCGACGGCAAGAAAGCGCTCATTGTTCGTGGCGGACGGGGTGGCCTGGGTAACGTCCACTTCAAGTCGAGCGTCAATCGAACGCCGCGCCAATGCACACGCGGCGACCCGGGCGAGCAGCTCGAACTGCGCCTGGAGTTGCGTCTGCTCGCCGATGTCGGTCTGCTCGGAATGCCGAACGCCGGCAAGAGCACGTTCCTGCGCGCCGTCTCGGCGGCGCGGCCACGCGTCGCCGATTACCCTTTCACGACGCTGCAGCCGCACCTGGGCGTCGTGCGCGTAGACGAAAACCGGAGTTTCGTCATTGCCGACATTCCCGGTTTGATCGATGGCGCAGCCAGCGGAGCGGGTCTAGGCACGCGCTTTCTCAAGCATCTTGGGCGCACGCGTCTCCTGCTCCACCTGGTTGACCTGGCGCCGATCGACCCCGATGCAGACCCGGTGCGCGACGCCCAGGTCATTCTGCGCGAACTCGCCGCGCACGATCCGGAACTGGCTGACAAGCCGCGCTGGCTGGTGCTCAACAAGCTCGACCTGCTGCCGGAAGAGGAGCGCGAGTCGCGGATTGCCGACTTTCTCGCAAAGTGGCAGGCGATCGATCGAGCGACGCCATACTTCTGCATCAGCGCCCTCGGTGGCGACGGTTGTCGGCAACTCACCGACGCCTTGGCGAGCGCGCTCGCCGAACTGCCTACGGTCACTTCGGGTGCGCCGCCCGACGTGTCGGCGCTGCCGCCGCAGCACGCACAGGCGGTGGGGTGATGGCCGGCACGCGTATTGCTGTTGCTCGCCGCCTGGTCGTCAAGGTCGGTTCGGCGCTGGTGACCAATAATGGCGAAGGGCTGGACCTCGGCGCGATCAGCGAGTGGGCCCGACAGATCGCCGATCTGCGCCTGGCGGGCCGGCAGATCGTGCTCGTCTCCTCGGGAGCCATCGCCTGTGGCCTGCGCCGCCTGGGTTGGAGCAAACGGCCCAAGGCGGTGCATGAACTGCAGGCGGCAGCGGCGGTCGGTCAGATGGGCCTGGCGCAGGTGTACGAGAGCGCCTTTGCCCGCTACGGCCTGCACACCGCACAGGTGCTCCTGACGCACGACGATCTGGCCGACCGCACGCGCTACCTGAACGCCCGGTCGACGTTGAGCACCTTGCTGCAGTTGGGTGTCGTTCCGATCATCAATGAGAACGACACGGTCGTCACTGAAGAGATCAAGTTTGGCGACAACGATACGCTGGGTGCGCTCGTTGCCAACCTGGTCGAGGCCGACTGCCTGATCATCCTGACCGATCAGCCTGGCCTGTTCACCACCGATCCGCGTAAGGACCCGCATGCGGCGTTGATTGCCGAGGCGCGCGCCGGCACGCCTGAGCTGGAAGCGATGGCTGGCGGCAGCGGTACGCAGATCGGCACGGGCGGCATGATCAGCAAGGTCACCGCTGCCAAACGCGCAGCGCGCAGCGGCGCGCATACGGTGATCGCCAGCGGACGCGAGAAGGAGGTTCTCATCCGTCTGGCGCGCGGCGAAGCGCTGGGAACGCTGCTGATCGCCGAGACTCAGCCGCTGACCGCGCGCAAGCAGTGGCTTGCCGACCACCTGCAGTTGTCCGGTCGATTGGTCCTCGATGCTGGTGCGGTCAACGCGCTGCAGGACGGGAGGAGTCTACTGCCGATCGGCGTGGTCTCGGTCGCCGGTGAATTCGAGCGCGGCGCGGCGGTGGCGTGCATGTCGAGTGCGGGCAAGGAAGTAGCGCGTGGCCTGATCAACTACGGCAGCAGCGATGCACGACGAATCGCTCGCCGCGCCAGCCAGGACATCGAAGAGATCCTCGGCTACATCGACGAGCCGGAAATGATCCATCGCGATAATCTGATCCTGCTGGACTAGTTGACTAGTTGGCCCAGCGGGCGCTCCCTTCAGTCGTCGGAGCGCTTCAACGCGAGGTCTCGGCCAGCTTCTGATAGACGAAGGCAGTGAGGGCGATTGCCACGTCATTGGGCAGACCGGCAAACTGGATGCCGTGCAGGAATTCGCCGGTGTCGTCCTGGGTGAGCGAGCGAATGCTTGCATCGATTGCCGTGAGAACCTCGATGTCCCTGATCGTCAAGCGGAACTTGACCGAAATGAGGTCGCCTTTGTCGCCCAGCCGGCTCTTTGCCGACAACATGGCGCCGCTCACGCTGAGGTTGGTCAACATTCCGGCGGCGCTTACCGTTCGCGTGTCTTCGCGGGCTGACACAGCGCAGATGATTCGCACTGGAACGCGTTCGCCGGCGCGCACCACCAGCCCACGCACCTGCGCCGGGTAGGTCAGGCACATGTGGGGAAACGGCACGCTCGACGAGCGCAAGACATTGGCGGTGAATGCATAGGCGTTGCGTCCGGCAAAGAAGCGGACGACAAAAGCCTGACCTTCGCGCACATAACACAGCCGACCATCGACTTCCGGCATCGTCACCAGCACGCTCTTGCCGCGCAGATAGCCGATCAACTTCACGTAGTAGCGACTTTCCGCCTGCTCGACTTGCGTCTGAATCTGGAAGGGATCGCCGATTGACAGCTTGATCTCGTCGAGCTGGACGGTACGCTCGCCAGCGTCGTCACTCCCCGCCGCTTCACCGGTCGCGTCGCCGTCCCGCGCAGCGCGCGCCTGCCCTGCGCGGCCGCTGATACGCTCCTTGAACAGTCCCTTCTCGAGCAGTGCATCGAGCTGCGCTGGCCGCTCGAGTACGAAACCCCGCTTCAGGAGCAGCTTGTGGTTGTGGTCGAAGACATCCCAGGCAAGCGGCTTGCCCACTTCGATCTCGGCTCGTTTCAAGGGAACGTAATAGCTCTCGACAACCATCGTCACGTTTGCGCCATTTCTGCACCACTGGCAAGCTCGGGAATATTGTGGTGGGCGACCGGCGGACTCGGCCTTCGCCCTTGCTGCACCGAAGTCGCGTCAGGGATCGTCAGCAAGCTCGCGCTCGCCGGGATTCCCTTCGCGCCCGCTGGCAGTCTCCCCGCTCCCCCGCCGGCAACAAGATGTGTGAATCATACTCCGATACTCCGCGAATCTCGCTTGTGCAGCGTCTTCGTAGACAAGCGCGCGATGTGCGACGAGAGACTCATGCACGCCGGTCGAGCGCAGGGCAAGATGCGGACGAGACTGCCTGCACCTGCTAAGCTGGTGCTTTGTCGGCCTGCCTCGAGCAGGGAGTCGAGCCCGCGCCGACATGGCGCGCGGCAAGCGTTTTCTTGACGAGGATGAACTGCATGTTGCCACGACTGGGTGCTGCCGATGAACATCAGGAAATTCGCGAGGCGGTGCGCTCGCTATGCCGCGCGTTTCCGGACGAGTACTTTCGCCAGATCGACGAGCAGCGCGCTTACCCGCAGGCCTTCGTCGATGCCTTGATGGCGGGTGGCTGGCTGTCAGCGATGATTCCGGAGGAATACGGTGGCACCGGTCTCGGACTGACCGCGGCCAGCGTGATCATGGAGGAAATCAACCGCAGCGGGGCGAATTCGGCTGCCGTGCATGGTCAGATGTACAACATGGGGACGTTGCTGCGCAATGGCAGCCGCGCGCAGAAGGAGCGCTACCTGCCGGAGATTGCCGCCGGTCGGCTGCGCATTCAGTCGATGGCGGTGACCGAGCCGACCAGCGGCACGGATACGACGCAGATCAGGACGAGCGCGGTGAAGAAGGACGGGCGCTATGTGGTCAACGGCCAGAAGGTGTGGACGTCGCGCGTTCGCCACTCGGATCTGATGGTTCTGCTCGCGCGCACGACGCCGCTGCGCGAGCTTGCCCGGAAGTCTGATGGAATGTCGGTCTTCATCGTCGATCTGCGCCAGGCGGTAGGCAAGGGGCTGACCGTGCGGCCGATTGCCAACATGGTCAATCACGAAACGAACGAGCTTTTCTTCGACAACCTGGAGATTCCGCAGGAGAATCTGATCGGCGAGGAAGGCAAGGGTTTTCGCTACCTGCTCGACGGGTTGAATGCCGAGCGGACGCTGATTGCCGCCGAATGCATCGGCGACGGCTATTGGTTCATCGAACGCGCCCGGCGCTATGCGAGCGAACGCATCGTCTTCGATCGACCGATCGGTCAGAACCAGGGCGTGCAGTTTCCGATCGCCGAGGCCTACATCGAGCTCGAAGCGGCAAACCTGATGCGTTTCCAGGCGTGCGCGCTGTTCGACGCCGAGCAGCCCTGCGGCGCGCAGGCGAACATGGCGAAGTACCTGGCGGCCAAGGCGTCGTGGGAGGCGGCCAATGTCTGCCTGCAGACGCACGGGGGTTTCGGTTTTGCCACCGAGTACGACATCGAGCGCAAGTTTCGCGAGACGCGCCTCTATCAGGTCGCGCCGATCTCGACCAACCTGATCTTCTCCTACGTCGCCGAGCATCTGCTCGGTCTGCCGCGTTCGTTCTGAGTCGGTCGGGCAGGCGCTGCGCCCGCCCGGCGCGGGCGCGCCGCAGAGTGCGCCGTGCCTTGCCTTAGTGCGGGAAGCCGCTGATCAATTGCTCGACGATCCAGCGCGCTTCGGCCTCGCTCAGGAAGCGATGCCAGGGTGGCATCGGCGTTCCCGGTCGCCCGGCGTGGATCGTCGCGACCAGCGATTCGAGCGGCTTGTCGCGCAGAGCCTCGGGTTTGAGCGACGGGCCGAGGCCCCCGGCAAGCGTCATCCCGTGGCACGAACCGCAATCCTGGCGGACGAGATGAACCAGTTCGCGCTGCCGTCCGGCGTCGGGTGCGCTGGCCGGCGCGAGAACGTCGGCCTGCACGGCTGCGGCGACAAGAGCAAGCACGAGTGGGAAAGCGGACCGCATCGGGTGCCGATCGTCGCGCGTTGCGTGTCCCCCGCCTACTTTTTGCGGGCAGCCGGCAGGTCGGTGCAGGTGCCTTCGTAGACCTCGGCTGCCATGCCGATCGACTCGCCGAGCGTCGGATGCGGGTGTATCGTATGCCCGATGTCGGCGGCGTTGCAGCCCATTTCGATGGCCAGGCAGACCTCGCCGATCAGATCCCCGGCGTGCGTGCCGACGATGCTGCCGCCGATCACGCGATGCGTCTCCTCGTCGAAGATCAGCTTGGTAAAGCCTTCCTCGCGACCGTTGGCGAGGGCGCGGCCCGAGGCGGCCCAGGGGAAGACGCTCTTGCCGAACTTGCGCCCTTCGGCGCGGCACTGCTCCTCCGTCTTGCCGGCCCAGGCAATTTCCGGGTCGGTATAGGCGACCGACGGGATCTGCAGCGCCTCGAAGCAGCGCTTGCCGCCGTGCGCCGCCTCCGCAGCGACATGGCCTTCGTGCACGCCCTTGTGCGCGAGCATCGGCTGGCCGACGATGTCGCCGATCGCGAAGATGTGCGCGACGTTGGTTCTCTGCTGCGCATCGACCGGGATGAAGCCACGCTCGTCGACAACGACGCCGGCCTTCTCGGCAGCCAGGCGCCGGCCATTCGGCGAACGACCGACGGCGACCAGGACGAGGTCGAAGCGCTCGCTTTCGCCGCTGCTGTAGCTGACTTCGATGGCGGCAGCGTCGGCCGTCGCGGCGACCACGCCGGTGTTGAGCAGGATGCGGTCAAAGCGGTGCGCGTTCCGCTTCTCCCAGACCTTGACCAGGTCGCGGTCGGCGCCGGGCATGAGGACCGGGCCAAGCTCGACGACGGTGATGCGCGCGCCGAGCGCCGAATAGACGCTGGCCATTTCGAGGCCGATGATGCCACCACCGATGACCAGCATGCGCTGTGGGATTTGGCGCAGTTCGAGCGCGCCGGTCGAATCGACGACGCGCGGATCGTCGGGCATGAAGGGCAGGGCGATCGGGCGCGAACCCGCGGCAATGATCGCCTTGGCGAAGCGGATCAGCTTGCTGCCACCGGTGGCAAGCGTCACTTCGAGGTGCTGCGGGTCGACGAACTGGCCGACGCCCTGGACGACTTCGACCTTGCGTCCCTTCGCCATGCCGGCGAGGCCGCTGGTCAACTTGCCGACGACCCGGTTCTTGTGTGCGCGCAGCTTATCGACATCGATGCTCGGCGCGCTGAAGCTGATGCCGGAATCGCCCAGATGCTGCGCTTCCTCGAGGACGCTGGCGATGTGCAACAGGGCTTTCGACGGGATGCAGCCGACGTTCAGGCAAACGCCGCCGAGCGTCGGATAACGCTCGACGAGGATCGTGCGCTGGCCGAGGTCGGCGCTGCGGAAAGCCGCCGAGTAGCCGGCCGGCCCGGCGCCGAGGACGAGGACCTCACATTCGAGGTCGGCTGCCGCGCTGCTGACAGCGACCGCCTGCGGCGCCGCTGGCGCGGCGGCGGGTCGAGTGTCCGGCGCGCCGGCAGCCGGCTGGGCGGCGGCGGTCGGCGCGGCGGTCTCGAGAACGACGACGATGTCGCCTTGCGAGACCTTGTCGCCGAGCTTCACCCGGATCTCGCGGACGACGCCCGCCGCGCTGCTCGGAACGTCCATCGTCGCCTTGTCGGATTCAAGGGTGACCAGCGGATCGTCGACCTTGACCGTATCGCCGACGGCGACGCAGATGTCGATGACCGGCACGTCGTGGTAGTCGCCGATATCCGGGACGCGGGCTTCCAGGGTCTGGCTCATCGGATTGTCTCCCGGTCAGAGCAATACGCGCCGCAGGTCGGCGAGCAGTTGCGCAAGATGGACGTTGAAGCGGGTCGCCAGGGCGCCGTCGATGACGCGATGGTCGGCGGTCAGCGAGAGCGGCAGGATCAGGCGCGGAGCAAACTCGCGGCCATTCCAGACCGGCTTGGTGACGGATTTGTTGACACCGAGGATGGCCACCTCGGGCGCGTTGATGATTGGCGAGAAGTAGGTTCCGCCGATGCCGCCGAGGCTGGAGATCGTGAAGCACGCGCCGGACATTTCGCCCGGGGTGAGTTTGCCGTCGCGCGCCTTCCTGGCCAGTTCGCCGCTCTCCACGGCAATCTGGCTGACCGTCTTGCGATCCGCGTCCTTGATCACCGGAACGACGAGGCCGTGCGGCGTGTCGGCGGCAAAGGCGATGTGCACGTACTGCTTGAGGATCAGGTTGTCGCCGTCGAGCGAGCTGTTGAATTCGGGAAACTTCTTCAAGGCAAAGGCGCAGGCCTTGATGAGGAAGGCGAGCATCGTGATCTTCAATCCCGAGCGCTCGTTCTCCTTGTTGATCGCGACGCGGAAGGCTTCCAGGTCGGTGATGTCGGCGTCTTCGTGATAGGTCACGGCCGGGATCATCACCCAGTTGCGCGCCAGGTTCTGGGCCGAGATCTTCTTGATGCGGGCGAGCGGTTTGACTTCGACCGGGCCGAACTTGGCAAAGTCGACCTTGGGCCACGGCAGCAGGTCAAGGCCGCCGCCAAGGGCGGCCGGAGCCGCCGCCGCAGGGGCACGGCTGGCGGTCATGACGCCCTTGACGTAGGCGTTGACGTCTTCCTGCAGGATCCGCCCGTTCGGACCACTGGCACTGACTTTTGTCAGATCGACACCAAGTTCGCGCGCCAGCAGGCGCACCGAAGGGCTGGCGTGCGTGCGGGCGCCGAGGGCAAGAGCGGGTGGCGGCGCTGCGCTGGGCTGGGCGGTGCTGGCGGGCGGCGTCGGGCTGGGCAGTGGAGGCGCGGCGCTCGCCGCAGCGGCTGCCGCGGCGCTGGGCGCAGTGCTGGCTGGGGCGGCGGCCGGGGCGGGCGCGCCAGCCGGCTTGACGCCAGCGTCGGCGCCAGCAGCGAGGATGACGACGACGCTTCCCTCGGAAACCTTGTCGCCGAGTTGTACGCGCACCTCCTTGACGACGCCGGCGGCCGATGACGGCACGTCCATCGTTGCCTTGTCCGATTCCAGCGTGACCAATGCGTCGTCGACCTTGACGGCATCGCCGACCTGGACGCAGATGTCGATCACCGGCACGTCGTGGAAGTCGCCGATGTCGGGGACTTTGACTTCGATCAATTGACTCATCGCTTGGCTCCCTCAGACGGTCATCGGATTGGGTTTGTTGACGTCGATGCCGTAGCGTCCGATCGCTTCGGCCACCTTCGACCGTTCAATCTGACCGTCGTCGGCGAGCGCCTTGAGCGCGGCGAGGGTGACCCAGCGGCGATCGACTTCGAAGAAGTGGCGGAGCTTCTCGCGCGTGTCGGAGCGGCCGAAGCCGTCGGTCCCCAGCGTCACGTAGCGGCGATTCAGGAAGGGGCGGATCTGCTCGGCAAACAGGCGGACATAGTCGGTGGCCGCAATGATCGGACCGCGCGTGTCGGCCAGGCAGGTTTCGACGTGCGAGCGGCGCGGTTTTTCGGTCGGATGCAGCAGATTCCAGCGCTGCACGTCGTTGCCGTCGCGCGCCAGTTCCGAGAAGCTCGGGCAGCCCCAGAGGTCGGCGTCGACGCCCCAGTCGTTCTTCAGCAGTTCGGCGGCAGCGATCACTTCACGGAAGATCGTTCCCGAACCGAGCAACTGGACGCGTGGCGCCGCCGGATTGGTGTCCGACGAATGGCCGCGCCGCAACAGGTAGAGCCCCTTGAGAATGTCCGCTTCGGCCCCCGCCGGCAGGTCGGGATGCTCGTAGTTCTCGTTCATCACCGTGATGTAGTAGAAAATGTCCTCCTGTTCCTGGTACATCCGGCGCATCCCTTCGCGCATGATGACGGCAATCTCGAAGGCGAAGGTTGGATCGTAGCTGATGCAGTTCGGAATCAGCGCCGAAAGGATGTGCGAATGCCCGTCCTCGTGCTGCAGCCCTTCGCCGTTGAGCGTCGTCCGGCCGGCCGTGCCGCCGATCAGGAACCCCCTGGCGCGTTGGTCGCCGGCTGCCCAGCAGAGGTCCATCGTGCGCTGCAGGCCGAACATCGAGTAGCAGATGTAGAAGGGAATCATCTGCACGCCGTGCACCGAGTACGATGTCGCGGCAGCGATCCAGTCGCTCATCGCGCCCGCCTCGTTGATTCCCTCCTGCAGGACCTGGCCGTCCTTCGACTCCTTGTAGAACATCAACTGGTCATGGTCTTCCGGGACATAGCGCTGTCCCTCCTGGTTCCAGATGCCGATCTGGCGGAAGAGGCCTTCCATGCCAAAGGTGCGCGACTCGTCGGGAACGATCGGGACGACGTGTCGGCCGACCTTCTTGTCCTTCAGGAGGATGTTCAGGAAGCGGACGATGGCCATCGTCGTCGAGATTTCACGCCCTTCGCCGGAGGCCTTGAGCAGTGCGTCGAAGGCTTTGAGTTCGGGGATTTCCAGTGCCTCCGCGCTGCGTCGGCGCTTGGGCAGGTAGCCGCCGAGGTCCATCCGGCGTTGCCGCATGTAGGTCAGTTCCGGCGAGCCCTCGGCGAACTTCAGGTAGGGAAGTTCGTCCAGTTGCGCGTCGGCGACCGGCAGGTTGAAACGGTCGCGGAAGCGCTTGATCGCCTCGTAGTCGAGCTTCTTCTGCTGGTGCGAAATGTTCATCGCTTCGCCCGCCTGTCCCATGCCGAAGCCCTTGATCGTCTTGGCGAGGATCAGCGTCGGCTGGCCTCGGTGCTCGACGGCGGCCTTGTAGGCGCTGAAGATCTTGAAGATGTCGTGGCCACCCCGGTTGAGCGCCCAGACCTGGTCGTCGGTCCAGTCGGCGACGAGTTCCTTGAGTTCCGGCGTGTTGAAAAAGTGCTCGCGCACGTAGGCGCCATCTTTCGCCTTGAACGTCTGATACTCGCCGTCCACTGCCTCCATCATGCGCTTGCGCAGGATGCCCTGGCGATCGCGCAGGAAGAGCGCGTCCCAGTGGGTCCCCCAGATCAGCTTGATGACGTTCCAGCCGGCGCCGCGGAAAGTGCCTTCGAGTTCCTGGATGATCTTGCCGTTGCCGCGCACCGGCCCGTCGAGACGCTGCAGGTTGCAGTTGATGACGAAGATCAGGTTGTCCAGACGTTCGCGCGCCGCCATGCCGATGGCGCCGAGCGACTCGACCTCGTCGGTTTCGCCGTCGCCGAGAAAGGCCCAGACCTTACGGTCGCCGGCCTGGATGAAGCCGCGACTGTCGAGGTATTTCATAAAGCGCGCCTGGTAGATCGCCTGAATCGGGCCAAGTCCCATCGAGACGGTCGGGAACTGCCAGAAGTCGGGCATCAGCCAGGGGTGCGGGTACGACGAAATTCCCTTGCCCTCGACTTCCTGCCGGAAGCAATCCATCTGCTCGTCGCTCAGGCGGCCGAGCAGGTGCGCGCGCGCGTAGACGCCGGGAACGGAGTGCCCCTGAAAGAAGATCAGGTCGCCGCCGTGCTGCTCGGAGGGGGCGTGCCAGAACCACGAGAAGCCGACATCATAGAGCGCAGCAGCCGACGCAAACGAAGCGATGTGGCCACCGACGTTGCTATCGCGGTTGGCACGCACGACCATGGCCATCGCATTCCAGCGAATGAAGTTGTGGATGCGGATTTCGAGGTCGGCATTGCCCGGATACTTCGGCTGCCGATCAACCGGAATCGTATTGACATATTCGGTAGTCGCGCTGTAGGGGATGTCTATTCCTTCGTGGCGCGCCAGGGCGATCAGGCCGCTGATCAGGAAATGCGCCCGCTCGGCGCCTACACGCTCGATGACTCCACTCAGCGCGTCCAGCCACTCCTGTGTTTCCTGCGGGTCGGTATCGTTCAGGCTGGTCGATAGCGCGTTTTCGGGCAAAGCTGCCATGACTTGGGTCTCCTGGTCTGCAGAATCATGAAATACGATGGCCTGGCTGGCTTGCTACGGCGCGCGATGCGCGACCGCAGCATCAAGCCGCCCGGTGCTTCGGGGAGCAGGCGCGCAACCAGCGTTGAACGCCGCATGGTAAAACACTATTTTGTATTGCGCAATAACGCGGGCGGCGTGAGCTCAGCACAAAGCTATTGACAGCCGCTTCGGGCGGAAGTTGGTCCTCGCCAAGCGAAAAAAAGCCCGCTGGGCGGCGGGCTTTCTTGGCGTGCGGGCAGCGCCCGGCGGGCGACGGCCTTACTCGAACTCGATGATCACCTGGTCGACCGAGAGGCTCTCGCCGGGAGCGGCAACGATCTTCTTCACCTTGCAGTCGAGTTCGGCCTTGAGGACGTTTTCCATCTTCATTGCTTCGATCACCGCCAGCTTCTCGCCCGCAGAGACTTGCTGTCCGACGCTGACCGACACCTCGCGCAGAAGTCCGGGCATCGGCGAAAGGAGGAACTTGGAGAGGTCGGGTGGCTGTTTCTTCGGCATCAGCGCCAGCATGCGCGCGGCGTTGGCTGTCATCACCGTGACCTTGACCTGCTTGCCGAAGTGCACGACGCGGTAGAGCAGGCCAATCCGTTCGAGCTGCAGGCAGATCGGCGAACCGTTGCACGTGCCGCGGAAGACGAGTTCGCCAAATCTCCAATCGGAAATCAAGTCGTAGTGGTCACCGCCATGCCTGGCCGAATAGCCGCCCGGGATCGGCACGAGCGTGATCGGGTAGTCCTTGCCTTCCATCTGGACGACCCACTCGCTGCCGACCTTGCGTTCGTGGCCGGGCATCTGGTCGCTGATCTTGACCGCCCGATCGATGTAGCGTCGCCGTCCGAAAGCCGCCAGGGCGGCGAGCAGGCCGGGGTCTTCGTGTACCACGCAGGATTCGTCGAAGCCGTTCGGAAACTCGTCGGCGATGAACGAGGTGGTGAACACGCCGGAGAGGAAGCGCGTGTTCTGCATCAGCGCCGCCTGGAAGGGGATGTTCGAGTCGATGCCGCGAATGACGAAGGCGTTCAAGGCGTCGCGCATGCGGCCCACCGCCTGGTCGCGCGTGGCGCCGTGGCAGATCAGCTTGGCGATCATCGAATCGTAGTACATCGAGATTTCGCCGCCCTCGAAGACGCCGGTGTCGACGCGAACCTCGCCGTCGGTGGTTTCCGGCGGACGATACTTGACCAGACGGCCAACCGAGGGGAGGAAGCCGCGGAACGGGTCCTCGGCATTGATCCGGCATTCGATCGCCCAGCCGTTCGCCTTGATGTCACTCTGTGTAAACGGCAATTCCTCTCCGGCGGCGACGCGAATCATCAGTTCGACGAGGTCGACGCCGGTGATCATTTCAGTGACCGGGTGCTCGACCTGCAGGCGGGTGTTCATTTCAAGGAAGTAGAACGACTTGTCCGAACCGACGACGAACTCGACGGTTCCGGCGCTCTGATAATTGACCGCTTTGGCCAGCGCCACCGCCTGCTCGCCCATCGCTTTGCGGATTTTTTCGTCGATGAACGGCGATGGCGCTTCCTCGAGAACCTTCTGGTGCCGGCGCTGGATCGAACACTCGCGTTCGAGCAGGTAGACGGTGTTGCCGAAGGCGTCGGCGATGATCTGGATTTCGATGTGGTGCGGTCCTTCGACGAACTTCTCGATGAACACGCGATCGTCGCCAAAACTGTTACGCGCCTCGTTGCGGCAGGCTTCAAAGCCTTCAAACGCTTCCTTGTCGTTGAACGCGACGCGCAGTCCCTTGCCGCCGCCGCCGGCCGACGCCTTGATCATCACCGGATAGCCGATTCCCTGGGCGATCTCGACCGCTTGTGCTGCGTCGACAATCTCCGAGTTGTAACCCGGAATGGTGTTGACCCTGGCTTCCTGCGCGAGCTTTTTGGACGCGATCTTGTCTCCCATCGCGGCGACCGAATAATGCTTGGGACCAATGAACACGATGCCACTGTCTTCCAGGCGACGCGAAAACTCCTCGTTTTCAGACAGGAAGCCGTAACCCGGATGAACGGCTTCGGCGCCGGTCTGCTTGCACGCGTCGATGATCTTGTCGATCACCAGATACGATTCTTTCGAAGGTGGGGGACCGATGCAGACGGCCTCGTCAGCCATCAGGACGTGCATCGAGTCCTTGTCGGCTTCGGAATAGACCGCGACGGTCTTGATTCCCATCTTCTTTGCGGTTTTCATCACCCGGCAGGCAATTTCTCCGCGGTTGGCGATCAGAATCTTTTTGAACATGGCTCTTTCTCCCCGGGTATCAAAGCGGAATGTTGCCGTGCTTGCGCCACGGGTTTTCCAGTTTCTTGTTGCGCAGCATCGCGAGCGAGCGGCAGATCCGCTTGCGCGTCTCGTTCGGCATGATCACGTCGTCGATGAAGCCACGCGCGCCGGCAACGAACGGGTTGGCGAACTTGGCCTTGTATTCGGCTTCGCGCGCGGCAAGCTTCGCCGGGTCGTTCTTTTCTTCGCGGAAGATGATTTCGACGGCGCCCTTCGGACCCATCACGGCGATTTCAGCCGACGGCCAGGCGAAGTTCACGTCGCCGCGCAGGTGCTTCGAGGCCATCACGTCGTAGGCGCCACCGTAGGCCTTGCGGGTGATCACGGTGATCTTCGGCACCGTGCACTCGGCATAGGCGTAGAGCAGTTTGGCACCGTGCTTGATAATGCCGCCGTATTCCTGAGCAGTTCCCGGCATGAAGCCTGGCACGTCAACGAAGGTCACGACCGGGATGTTGAACGCGTCGCAGTAACGTACGAAGCGTGCCGCCTTGATCGAGCTCTTGATGTCCAGGCAGCCGGCCAGTACGAGCGGCTGGTTGGCGACAATGCCCACGGTCGATCCGTCCATCCGGGCAAAGCCGATGACGATGTTCTTGGCGTACTCGCGCTGCAGCTCGAAGAAGTCGCCGTCGTCGCTGACCTTGATGATCAGTTCCTTGATGTTGTACGGTTTGTTCGGGTTGTCGGGAACCAGGGTGTCGAGCGAGAAATCGAGCCGGTCAGCCGGATCCTGCGAGGGTAGACGAGGCGGCTTTTCGCGGTTGTTCGAGGGCAGGAAGCTGATGAAGCGGCGCAGC